>Ga0207698_10000395_pt1 | contig 25170 bp, 22 predicted proteins | sample KBSCornC22_FD_184298 | JGI IMG/M metagenome (GOLD analysis project Ga0207698, IMG submission 184298) | Corn rhizosphere microbial communities from Kellogg Biological Station, Michigan, USA - KBS Corn C2-2 (SPAdes) (version 2) | ecosystem: Host-associated > Plants > Roots > Rhizosphere > Soil ... | reverse complement strand
AAATCGGCGGGCATGAAACGGTCGTCATGTTGCATAACGACGCGGTGGTGCAGGGGCTCAGCGCCATACCCGACATGGCGGAGTTCGAGCGCTGGGCCGTGCTGACGATCGGCACCGGGTTGGGCAACGCGCAGTTTCTCAATCGCGCGGTTTAGCGCTTCGACGCCAACCGTTCAACGGTCGGAATGCGAAAACAGAAGCGCCGCCTGCATCGGATGCAGGCGGCGCACAAGTGCGAAAGCGTCTCGACCACTACCTCACACTGCTCACGTCAGGCGAGGTCCGCATCGGATCAGTGCAGATCGACCTTCGCGACATTGTCCTTGTACGACTCCTTCGGATCGATGCCGAGCAGCATCTTGACGCCGGCGACGATGCTGGAGCCGTTGAGCCAGATTTCGGCGTGTTCCGCATCGAGCCGCAGCAGCGTCAGCTTGGGATCGTCCTTGCCGCCTTCGAACCACGCGGCGATGAACGGATTCCAGAGACGGTCGATCACGGCGCGGTCCTTGTCGACACGCAGACCGCCCTGCACGCTCGCGAACAGGTCGTGACCCTTGGAACTGAACGCGAACGTCGCGCGCTTGCCGGAACCGGCGCCGACCTGCTGCGCGATCTTGTTATCGACCGAGGTGAAAAACCACACGGGGCCGCGTTCTTCTTCGACCTGCGCCGTCATCGGACGCGTGTGGCCGTCTTCGGCGCCGTCGAGGCCGAGCATGACGGTCATGTCGGACTTCAGCGATTTCCAGAATTTCTGTTCGAGTTCCTGCGGCGTCGTCGTCATGCGTGCACTCCTTGCGTGCGGTGGGGTGGCCCACCGTAAAGGCGTGCGTGTGGCTCATTCGTGAAACGGCCAGGTGCAGTGTGCAGCCTTTGCATCGTACGCAATGGTTGGGCTCGCTCAGATGTGGCGCGGCACGTACGGGCAGCCTCGACAATTCGCTGCACGATGCGATGCGCCGATGTGGAAATGAAGATTTGTCGAGATTTCCCGTATTTCGTTACGATCGCGTATCAGCGCACGAACTCGACCTGATACACGGCGAGCTGCGTCGCGTCGCAATCGACCGCGATATCGGTCTTGCCCAACGCGAGCCGCGTGGCATCGAGGCTCAGGTTCGCGAAGCCGTAGTCGTCCGGCGTCACCGCCGTCTGCAGCGTGGTGCCGGGTTGCACGATGCGCACGCGCGGCGCGCAGCCGGGCTTGGCCGCGACCGGCACGCTGAGCACGATCTGTCCGCTCGCCGGCAGCCGTAGCTTCGGCACGTCGGTCACGCTGCCGCGCATGCGATCCACCGACAGCAGCGTCGTCGAAACGAGGTCGGCCGGCTGCGGCAGCCAGAGCCGGCCCAGTCCGACGCCAGCCGCGAGCAGCAGGCTCGCCGCCGCAGCCAGCGGAATCAGCCGTCGCCGCGGCCGGTGCGAGCGATGCGCCCTAATCGCGGGCACATCGGTCGCGGGCGCTGCCGTGCTCGCGCCCGAGATCGACGCGGTCGCCGTTGGCGCAACGGACGCCGCAATCGCCGGTCGTGCTCCGGCTTCCCGCAGCCCCATGCGCAGCGCCGTGTCGGCGTCGACCAGCTCGGCCAGCTCCGGGCGCTCGATCATGAGCACCTCGAAGGCCTCGGCCGTTGCCTCGTCCATCTCGCCGTCGAGGTACGCTCGCAGCAGGTGGTTGTCGAGTGGAGAAATCATTCGGACCTCGATCGTGCGCTGGAAGTGAGCGCCGAGGGCGCCGATCCTTCCATACCAGTGCGTGCGTTCTGCATTTTTTCGCGAAGCCGGTCACGCATTCGCGTGCGTGCGCGGAAAATCACCTTGTCGAACTGATCGGCGCTGAGCTGCAGCCGCTGCATGAGCTCGGTCTTGCTGACGCCGTCGACGTAAAAGCCGACCAGCAGATCGCGGTCGCGCTGCGCCGGCAGCTCCGCCAGCACGGTGCGCGCCAGGCGGCGGACTTCATCTTCCTCGCACTGCTCGAGTGGCGTGCGCTGCCGGTCCTGCCACACCGCTTCCTGCTCCGGCAGTTCGCCGAGCGTGACCGGCTGCAGCTTGCGGTTGGCCGCGTAGACGATATGGCGCGCGGACTGGTGCATGTAGGCCGCCAGCGCTTCGGGCTGGCGGATGCGCCCTTCGCGGATAGCCAAGACGACGGCAATCATCACGTCCTGAGTCAGGTCATTGGTCAGGTGCGTGTCGTGCGTCATGCGCAGGATCAGCGCGCGCACGCCAGGCAGACGCGCGACGACGTCGGATTCCGCGAGCACGGCAGTCTGCCCGTCCGCCTCCTCCCTGCCGCCGGCAATTCCTTCCATCGGGATAGCCCCCTGTCGAGACCGCGTTGATCGCGGTGCTCCGCGTCGTCCCAGAGCGGATGTGGTCCTTCGCACCCGGTGCGACGAACCACCCGCCAGACACACTTCCCCTGAACGGCTTCGAGCATAGCGAAGCGTCCGCGGTTTTTCACGCGGGCGGGCCACGTGGTCATCGATCGCGAATACGCGAAGCGTCGCGCAGCGGCAGTCGGGTGAGCTTCGCCGTTTCGGTCGCGAGCCAACACGGCCGCAACCCGAATGATTCACACGGTCGCGAACGGGACGAGTACGGAAGTCCAGCTCCGCGAGTTTTTCACTTCTCCGCGTAGGTGCGGCGCATGCGCTCGTAGTTGCGACGATACGATTTCGCCAGCTTCACCTTCTGCGCGTCCGAGATGATTTTCCCCGACACCTGAAAAAATTTCTTCTCCTCCTCGCGCAGATGGTGATGCACTTTCTCGGAAAGTTTCTTCGCTGTCGCCATCCAGGCGCTGCCGGATTTGTCGGTGACCTGGAGGTCTTCGACGAGTTCGTCGAGTTCGTGGTGTTCGTGCAGCGCGTGGCGGGACGCGTTGAGGCCCATGTCGTCCATGAGCATCGGCACGTAGAGGTAGCGTTCCTCGGCGGCTTCGTGGGCGGCGAGTTCGACGCGCAGCCGTTTGAACAGATCCGCGCGCGCGGCCGTGCCGGGTTTGGAGCGCAGCAACTTGCGGCAGAGCGAGCGCTGGATTTCGTGGCTTTCGCGCAGCGCGTCGTAGATGGTCTCGGACATGGCGGGCTCCTCGTTGGGGCTGGCTGTTATCGAAGCGGATGGTGTGACTGTGTTCAGCGCTTGAGCCGGTCGAACGAAAACAGTGCGCGCAGCGGATGCGTGCGTCGCTCGATCAGCGCGCGCAGCAGGCCCGCACCCAGCATGGAGTAGGTGATGCCATTGCCGCCATAGGCCATCGCGAAATGGACGCGGTTGCCGTATTGCGCATGCGGGCCGAAGTAGGGCAGGCCATCACGCGTTTCGGCGAATGTGCCGGCCCAGGAGAAGACCGGTTCCAGCGGAAGCTCGGGAAACAGGTCTTTCACCTTGGCGACGAGCCGGCGCGTCTTGTTCGCCACCTGCACGTCGCGGCGTGCGGCGATGTCGATCGCGTCGTCCTCGCCGCCGACTATGAGGCGATCGTCCGACGTGGTGCGCAGATACAGGTAGGGTCGCGCGGATTCCCACATGAGGGTGTTGCGCAACGGGCCCAGTGTCTCGGCATCGATCGGGTCGGTCACGAAGGCATAGCTGCTGCGGTTGTCGGCGACGCGCTGCGTGAGCCAGCGCTGGCTGCTGTAGCCTGCGGCGACGATCACATGTGAGGCGCGCACCTGCATTCCTTCGCGTGTCGTCAGCATCACATCGCGGCTGCGTGGCTCGATGCGCTCGACCGTCGTGCGATCGAACACGCGCGTACCGCCGCGCTTCAGGCGCTGCAGCAATCGATAGGTCAGGCGGTACGGATCGAGGCCCGCGGCAGGCCGGTTGAGGATCCCGGCGCGCGCGTCGACGCCGTAGCGTTCGCGCAGCCGCGCGCGGTCCAGCCATTCGACATCGAAGCCGTGTTTCTCGCGCAACGCGAACTCCTGCGCCATCGGTTCCGCGTCGCGCGATCGGCTCGCGTAATAGAGGCTGTCGAATTCGCGCCAGCCCACGTCGCGCAGCGTGCCGGTCACGTCGCGCAGCATTGCGATCGCGTCGACGCAGGCGCGGTAGGCGAGTACCGCGTCCGCCTCGCCGTAGTCTTTTGCCAGATCGACGAGGTGCGTATCGATCTCGTACTGGATCAGTGCCGTGCTCGCTGACGTGCTGCCCCAGCCCACGTCGCGCTCTTCGAGCAGCACCACGTCGAAGCCGTGTGTGGCCAGTTCGTTCGCGATCAACGCGCCGCTGATGCCGGCGCCGATGATCGCGACATCGCAGCGTTCGTCGTTCTGCAGCGGCGGGAACGCTGCGAGCAGGCCATTCCTGACTGCCCAGAACGGATAGCCGCTGCTGATATCCATCTCACCCTTGCTCATTCCTCGCTTCTCCCAACTGGCATTGCAGGACGCAAGCCGCGCCGGGCGTAACGCTGATGTAGCTGCAGGCGGCTATCCCGCCGGCTGTCTGGCGGAATCGGCGCTGGCAGCCCGCGTGCGATCATGGAAAGGTTTCCGCTTCCACTCGCGAGGATTCCCCCGTCATGACGCTGCATACCACGGTAATAACCACCATCCGCCGCAACCTGGCCGTCGTCGACAAGATGCTCGACAAGGCCGAGGCCTTCGCCGCGGCCAAGGGCTTCGATGTCGGCGTACTGCTCGGCTCGCGGCTCGCACCGGACATGTTCCCGCTGACGCGTCAGGTGCAGCTCGTATCGGACATGGCCAAGGGCATGGCGGGCCGCCTTGCCGGGCAGACCCTGCCGGCGTTCGAGGATGTGGAAACCACGCTGCCGGAGTTGAAAGACCGCATCGCGCGTACGCTGGCGTTCGTCAACTCGATCGATGCGGCAGCGTTCGACGGCGCCGAGCAACGCGAGATCCGCGTCCCGACGCGTGCGGAAGTCCTGGAGTTTCGCGGCGACGAGTACCTCGTGACCTTTGCCTTGCCGAATTTTTATTTCCATGTCACGGCGGTATATCTGATCCTGCGTCACAACGGCGTAGAGCTCGGCAAGCGCGATTTTCTCAACGTGCGCTGACGCTCAGCCGTTGCGCGACGTGTATTGCGGTCTGACCGGCCGCTCCGGGGTTACACCGGATTCACGCGTCTGAGGCAGAATGCGCGGCGCGTCGGGACGACCCGGCGCCTGCACCAGGATTGGGGACGACCCCGCTGACCACGGGGTTCGTCATGTACTGGATACTCTTGTTCTTCGCCGGCCTGTTCGAGATCGGCTGGGCCGTCGGCCTGCGCTACAGCGACGGCTGGACGCGCCTGATTCCTTCGCTGCTGACGCTCGCCGCCATGGCCGTCAGCTTCGCCTTGCTCTCGCTCGCGCTGCGCGGTCTGCCGCTCGGCACGGCCTACGCGGTATGGACCGGCATCGGCGCGGTCGGCACCGCGATCGTCGGCATGCTGTTCCTCGGTGAGACGCTGAGCCTGCTGCGCATCGCGTCGATACTGCTGATCGTGATCGGGCTGCTCGGGCTCAAGCTCGCGTCGCAGTAGCTGTCAACAATCGTCGCGTTTGCTGGCGGCCGTTATTGCGGCGGAGTAGGCTGACCGGGCAGATTCGTCCTCACGTACGGAACGCGCGAACGTTCCAGCAAGGCCGACTCTGCAGGCATCGCGACGACCGCCTACAGCGCCGCCGCGTACTCCAGCCGGCGGCCCTGGGTGAGCAGCCGGCGACCGCTCGCAATCGGCCGCGGCGCCGCAAGGCGACCCGGCTGCGGAGGCCATCCCCATGTCAGAACCACGTCTGCAACGATTCCTGCACGACCAGGGCATCGGATTCGAAACCATCCATCACGCCCGGGCCAGCACGGCGCACGCGACCGCCACGAGCGCACAGCTCGACGACGGCGATCTGGCCAAGACCGTCATGGTCAAGCTCGACGGCCGCATGGCGATGGTGGTGCTCGGCGCCGACCGCCGCCTCGACCTCGCCGCGCTGGGCCTGGCTACCGGCTGCGAAGCGGTCGAACTCGCTGCCGAGGACGAGTTCGCGCCACTATTTCCCGACTGCGAAGCCGGCGCGATGCCGCCGTTCGGCAATCTCTACGGGCTCGATGTGTTCGTCGACGACAGCCTGTCTGACGACGGCGAGATCGCGTTCAACGCCGGCTCGCATACAGAGCTGATACGGATTCCCTTTGCGCTGTTCGAGCAATTGGTACATCCGCGACATTTGCGCCGTATCGGCCGCATCGCCCACTGAGGCGGGTTCGCCGCACGGGACTCGCCGAAGCCGTTGCGTCGGCGGGTTCCGCGCGGAGCGCATCGTTGATTGCGCGCGTAGCGCCGATCGACGCGCGCTTCGCGTATCCGGTCGAAAGCCTTCCTCCGATCACGCGGCTGTCGTCCGCCGCGCTGATCGCTTGTCATGCCCTGCGATGATGTCGCTGTCGTCGCGACACGCCGGGTCACGCCGCGTCACGTCGCGTCACGCGTCGCCGAGCAGCATTGCCGTTTGAGCCGGCTCCGGCGTTCGCGCATTCGCCGTGATCGTAGAGCGCGCGCCAACAGCCGCAAATTCCGGTAGACAGCCGCAAGTGCTAAATCTAGATTAGCCGGCAATTGCTGCATTGGTAACAACAAGGGGAAATTCATGTTCGTGAAAAACGCGGTTATCGCGGCGGGCGCGGCTGTCCTTTTCGCGGCGCTGCCGGCCGTTGCTCAGGAAAGCCAGACGCCGGTTGCCGATATCGGTATCGTTCCGGCCAACGTGCTGCTGGCCGAACATTCCAACTGGTTCACGCCGGCGAAGATCTACGATCTGGCCAAGGAGCACTGGCCGCTGCCGAGCTATCCCGCAGGACTCGGCTACGAGGCCTACAGCGCGGTCGGCTTCGATCTCGCCAATACCATCCTGATCAAGGGACCGGCGCGCGACGCGAAGGGCAATCGCGAACTCATCGTCATCGACACGCTCGGCAATCCCGAAGTCGCGCATCGCACGCTGCAGGCGTTCCGCGCGCAGGGCATCCTGCCGAGCTGTCCGGAATTCGCGCTGGGCCAGCCCGTACCCGAAGCCTGCAAGCTGCCGCTGCGCGCGATCATCTACACGCACAACCATATCGATCACACGTTCGGTGTCTGGGGCTTTCTCGGTTCCGCCGACCGGCCGCCGTGTGCGGTCGCCGATCCGCAGGTCGCCGGCGCCGACACGCTGCTCGACACCGCGGCCGAGAACCGCGACTGCGTCGCCGTGATCGGCCAGTACAAGATCAACGACGGCGTCGCGACGACCGCGCTGAACACCGGCACGATCATCGACGCGCGCTCGTCCTACATGTACGGCAGCTTCATTCCGCGCAACCACGTCAATAGCGGTATCGGTCCGCAGGAGCTCGTCGCGTTCGTCGAGGTCGACGGCAAGAAGGTCGCCGTCAACGGCAGCTATCGCATGCCGTCGCGCACGTTCGACAACGAACTCAAGGTCATCGCCGCCGGCGTGCAGATGCAGCTCGTCTATGTGCCGAGCGAGACCAACGATGAACTAGCCGTGTTCCTGCCCGACCGGCGCAACCGCACCGGCACGCCGCCGGGCGACGATGACTGGAGCGGACCGGGACTGCTGCAGTCGGCCGAAGTGATCCAGGGCCCGTCGTTCCCGAATCTCTACAGCTTGCGAGGCACGGCGTACCGCGATCCGGCGAACTGGTTCCGCAGCGTCGACCGCCTGCGCCAGTTCGACAGCTGGTGCATGCTGCCAAGCCACGGTCCGCCGCTCTGCGAAACCGGCAATATCCAGCGTCTGCTGCGCAATTTCCGCGATGCGATCCAGTTCACCCACGACCAGACGCTGCGCTGGATGAACAAGGGTTACACCATGAACGAGCTCGCGCCGCTGATCGAAGACATGTACCTCACGGCTGGACAGCACGGGCATCTCATGAGCGAGCTCGATCAGGTGCGGCCGATCAAGAACGAAACGGTTGCGTCGAACCATTGCCCCGACAGCGGTACGCCGGTCGTGCCGCCGCACCAGGCGGTGCCGCCCGCGCGCGACTGCGTCAATCCACGCGATTATCTGCGGCCGTTCTACGGTTCCGTCGTGCAGGCCGTGCGCGAGATCTACGTCGGCTCAGTCGGCTGGTACGAAGCCGATCCGGTGGCGCTGCGCCCGGTGCCGCCGAAGCGCCGCGCCGAATCGACGGTGGCGCTGATCTGCGTGCCCAAGCCGGACGGCAATGGCGCAATGATCTGCGGCGCCGAAGCGGTCAACATCGCCGCGGCCGATGCATTGGCCAAGGCCGACCGCCACAAGCAGGCCGGCGAGATGGACGACGCGATCGCGCAGTACCAGTGGGCAGCGGAACTCGCGACGCTCGTCGTGCGCGCTTATACGCAGCTCGTACCGACCGACGCGATTGCGGAGCCGCACGCATTGAAGCCCGCCAGGCAGATCAAGGCGCGTGCGTTCCTCGGCCTGGCCGAGCCCGAGCTGAATCCCAATTGGCGCAATTTCTACATTACCGCCGCGCACGAGCTGCAGGGACTGCCGCTACCGAGCGACATCAAGGGCGGGCTCGTCGCACCGGGCGTGATCGGCGCGTTGCCCGCGGGCAGCTGGGTCAACTCGCTGACGCTGCGACTGCGCGCCGAAATCACCGCGCGCGAAGCGGTCAACAAATCCTTCGGCTTCTGGTTCCCGGCCGAAGGCAACCAGGGCTTCGGCGCGCAGGGCTATCGTCTGCAGGTGCGCCACGGCATCGCCGAATTCATCGAACAGACCGCGCGCGGTGCACCGCTGAGCCAGAGCGACGTTGCGTCATCGGACTACGGCATCTCGATGACCAAGCCTGCGCTCGATGCGCTACTGCTGGCCGAGGCGCGCGGCGCGGACGAATTCGCGAAAGCCTGGTCGGACCTCGTGCGCAGCGGCCAGATACAGTGTCTGCGCAGCGGCGGAACGGCCTGCATCGACGAGTTCGCGAAATACTTCGCGCTGTACTTCGATCCGAAGCCGACCGGCTTGCCGCCACTCGCGGATCGGTAATCAGACCATCGATGCGGGCCGAAGCCGGCCCGCGTCGTGCGCTGCGGCACTTCTCGCTCAGGGATCCATCACCGCGACCTGCATCGCCTTGAGCCGGTCGCGCGCGTCGGGCGTCAGTGCGTGGGCGTAGTTGAGGCGCTGCGCCGTGCCGCTACTGCCGGCGAAGTGGATGCCGAAGGCGTGGCCGGGCTGGTGCAGCAGCAGGATCGGCGAACCGGAGCTGCCGCCGAGCGTGGTCGCATCGTGGCCCATGACCCAGCTGTGCGTGTCGCCGGCGATCGAGCCGACGATGGGCTCGATCTCGCCCGGCGCGAAGCGCTTGAGGCCGTAGCCGCCGACGATGAGCTGGTTCGTGACCCAGGTCCAGTCGATGCCGTCGGACGTGCCGCTGATCTGTTCGGGCCGGCCGGGGAAGCCGATCACGCAGACCGGTGCGGTCGCGCCCTGCGCTGCGTTGAGATCGGCCAGCAGCGGAACCGGCGTCGGCAGCGCCGGCGATTCGGGCAGCGCCTCGATGCGCAGCACGGCGATGTCGAGGCGCGCGAAGGAATTGCCGTCGATGCCCGACGGCGTCGCCGAGACGACCTTGAAGCGCTTGCGCGCGAGCGACTGTGTTTCGCCGCCGAAGTCGATGCGCACACCGTCGTAGATGCGGAACGTACCATCGATTTCCTCGGCCAGCGTCGACGAACGGCGCAGCATGGCGTCGAGTACATGCCAGTTCGTCAGCACGGTGCCGTTCGCGCCGACGAGAAAGCCGGTGCCGAAGAAATTCGATGCCGAACCGTCGTTGGGCTCGATGCGCCCGGTCGCGTCGGCGAACTGCTTGATCGCGGGCTTGAAGCCGGCCAGTTCCTGGCGCCACTCGCCGAGACGCGGATCATCGTCGGGCAGCGCGCCGTCGCGCAGCAACGTGGACGGGCGCGTGCCATCGACCTTGACCACGGTTTCCAGCGCGAGCTCCTGGCTCGGCGTGAGTTCCGCGTTCTCGTCCTTGCGCAGTGCCTTGATCGCGGAACCGAGCTGGCTGCGCAGCTTGTCGAGCGCGCGGTCGACGTCCTTGCGCTCGCGGCCCGCTTCATGGGCGGCCTTGCCGGCCGCGGCCTCGACGCGATCGATCACCTCGTCGACGCTCGGGATATCGAGCTTGCCGCCGTTCGATTCGAACGCGAATCGGTCGCGCAGTCCTGTCGCTATGCCGCGCGTCGCGAACTTCCAGCGCGTGCGCAGGGATTTATCGCTGGGCATGGTCATTCACCTGGGTTCGGAGGAGTGGAAAGGCCGAGCGCTGCACGCAGCGCCGGGGCTTCGGACAGGCTGCGGCTGAGTTCCGCCGAAGGCGCCGGCGGCGGTGCTTCCGCGGCTTCAAGGCCGCGTGTCGCCGGCTCGGGACGCTTGCGCCGGCGCAGCGCGATCAGCGCGATCTCCTGGCCGTAGCGGTCCCAGTCGATGTCGCTCTGCGCCGCGGCGCCGCCTGGGCTGGTCTCCAGCACGAGCCGCCGCACACCGAGCGCCGGAGGCGCGCTTGTGGAAAATGTTCCCTCGCTGCCGATGCGAAAATCCAGGTCGGTCTGCAGCAGGGCGAGCGCGTCGACGACGCCCGTGCCCATCTTCGCCGTGTTCCAGCCGGTCGGTTTGCGCGCACTGATACGCAGCAGCCGGTTGAACAGCGCCTGCACGCTGATGCCCTGGCGCTGCGCCGCGGCGATGACGGCGTCGCGGCCGTGGTGCGCGAGCCAGCACGCGGCGACGCCGGCGGTCAGCGCGACCGCGAAGCTCGTGCCCTGGCCCTGTTCGACGACGGTATCGAGTCCGCCGCCCGTGGCCGGCGAGCTGCGCGCGCGGAACACGTTCTGCGCCGGTGCCGATACATCCACGTCCGACCCGCGGCAGGAGCCGCGCCACGCGCCGTCGTCCGACGCGCTGCCGCCGATCGCGATGCAGTCGTCGTAGCGCGCGGGCCAGACCACCGTGCCGACGCAGTTGCCGGCGGCGGCGAGCACGATGAGGTTCTTGTCGATGGCACGCCGCAGCGCGCGGTACAGCGAAATCGACGGCAGTCCGCCGAGGCTCATCGTGATGACGTGCGCGCCGTTGGCGACCGCGAAATCGATGGCCTGCGCGACGCGCACCTGCGAGACGCGGATGACGCTGTGCACGGTGCGGATCGGAATGTGCCGCGCACGCGGCGCGCTGCCGCTCATGCGTTCGCCTTCGGGCGCCAGCGCGACGCTCGCCGTGCCGGTGCCGTGACTCGGATTGCCGGTGTAGCCGAGCGGGTCGGTCGCGTCGGTGTCGTCGTCGATGAGGTCATAGCTCGATGCGCGCACGACGCCGCGAATATCGGGGTGGTCGGTCACGCCGGTGTCGGGCTGCGCGATGACGATGCCTTCGCCGCGCGACGGCCTGCCGTGCTGCGTCGACCAGTCCCATGCGGCGGGAATGTTGATTTTTTCCAGCGCCCAGCGCCGCGTCGCATCGAGCGCCGCTTCAGCCGGCGCCCAGCAGCCGGGCGGGAAATCGTCGATGCCTTCATTGACCGGTCCAGCACGGCGCGTGTCGGGCACAGGAAAGAAATCGGTATGCAGTTCGGGTTCGGCGCCTTCCAGGCGGAACGCATCGATCAGCGCATACGTCGCCGCGAACGCCGGCGCTTCGTCGGCGCGCAGCAGGCGGCGCGGGAACGTCAGCACGAGCACGCGCTGATCCAGTGGCGACAGTGGCGTCACGCGCGCGCCGTCGTCGGCGAATGCGGCCAGTACCGCGGCGGTCAGCGCGACCGTATCAGTATCCGGCGGGGCAAGCAGGGCGAAACGTGCCGGCGGGAGATAGCTCCCCGCAGGTTTCGGCAGGGTGGCTTCGTCGACCTTGGCGCGGGCGGTCGCGACAGCCAGAGGATTCACCGCGATCATGACGCTCTCCTGGTGATGCACGCTTGGGGACAATGACACTGTGCCGCGAACGCGCCGACTCTCGCATCGCGACATGACGAAATATGCATGCCGGATTTCCACATCACCGCCGGCCGGCGCGTACTCGCCCGATGAGGGCAGCGTGGATTGCGTAGCGCACCCCGCCCGTCCGCGCAGCCGCACTGTATACCTTCGCGCGTTGTAGCGCGTGTGCGCCGGCGGCGGATCGATGCGGCCTGCGCTGCGCGTGGAATCCGTGAGATCGCGCCAGTTAAACGGCTCCCTACGGTGGCAGCATGCGCTGCCAGATTTCAGCGAGCCGCCTATGTCTCCCAGTGTTTCCCGGCCGATGGCTGCCCTCGCGGGCGCCTGTCTGTTCGCGACGGCGTTCTGCGCCGATGCCGCGACCTATTACGTCGCGACCACCGGCAGCAACGGTGCGAACGGTCTGACGCCGGCCACGGCGTTCCGCAATATCCAATACGCCGTCGGCCGCGTCGCACCGGGCGACAGCATCCAGGTGCGCGCCGGCACCTATGTCGAGAACGTCACGATCAGCCGCGCCGGCACATCTGCGCAATGGATCACGCTGCAGGCCTACCCCGGCGAGATCCCACTGCTGCGCAGCAGCGGCAGCGGCCCGACGGTTTACTTCTATCATTCGGATTGCGACGAAGACACGGTCGGCAACGGCAGCGGCAATACCGACTGCCATGCGATGCACTGGAACGTGCAGGGGCTCGATATCCAGGGCAGTCCCCTGGGCGGCGGCGACGGCAACGTCGTCAAGATCGACACGCCGAAGGTGCGACTGACCGGCAATCGCCTGTGCTGCAGCAAGGCCGATGTCGTCAAGGTCGTGCGTACCGCGAACGATGTCGGGATCATCGGCAACGAGATCTGGCAGGACGCCGCTGTCGTCGCGCCGGGCAGCAACGCGCAGGGCATCGACATCGTCGGCGCGGACCGCCCGCACGTCGCCGGCAACTACATCCACGACGTGCCTGATATCGGCGTCTACGCCAAGGGCAATTCGCGCAACGCGCTGTTCGAGCGAAACCGGCTCGTCAACATTGGCGGCCCGTCGAACGGCAATGCGCTGATGCTCGGGCAGTCCACCGACGCCGAGCGGCTGCTCGACGGCAACTACGAGTCATATGACGGCATCGTGCGCAACAACGTCGTCGTCGGCGCGACCTATGCGTGTCTCGCGACGTCGTCGTCGAGCAACGCGCGCTTCTACAACAACAGTTGCTACGACACCGCGCGCACGGGCCAGGCGTCGATCTACGTGTCGAACGAATCGGAAATCGGCACGGCGGGCTCTGGCCTGGTCTTCGTCAACAACATCGTCCATGGCAATGCGGGGCGGCCCGTGGTCAAGCTCGGCTCCAGCGGCATGACCGACTATTCGACGCTCGTCTTCGCGCGCAACCTGTTCCACGTCGCCGGCGGCAGCCCGCAGTTCTACGCGAGCGATTTCTTCAACCCGGTCGGTTTCGCGCAGTGGCAGACGCGGTTCCTGCAGTTGACCGGCCACGCGGAGACGGGCGTCGCGGCCGACCCGCGGTTCGCCGTGACCACGGGCACGACACCGCTGACGCTGTCGGCCGGCAGCCCGGCCATCGATACAGGCGAAACGGCCACAGCCTGGGTGCCCGACGATTTCAACGGCAATCCCAGGCCCGCCGGCGCGTCCTTCGATATCGGCGCCTACGAGTCCGGTGCGAACGATGGGATCTTCCGTGCCGGTTTCGAGACCGGCGTCTGATCGCGCCGCGCGCGTTGCCGATCGTGTTCACTCGCGCCATGACCTCGAGGTTCCGGTTGTCATGACCTCGCACGTCATTGCGGCTGTGCCTGCGCCGGCCGAAGATCCACGCCATCGCCGACCGGCGCAACGTCACTCACATGAGGCAGCACATGAGCACGCAGATCTCCGTCCAGTCCGACAAGGCGCTCGCATTTCGCCAAATGCACAATGCGGCACGACCGCTGATCCTGTTCAACATCTGGGGTCCCGGCAGCGCGAAGGCTGTCGCGAGTGCAGGCGCTGTCGCGCTGGCCACCGGCAGCTGGTCCGTTGCCGCGGCGAATGGCTATGCCGACGGCGAGCAGGTGCCGCTCGAATTCGCGCTGGCCAATTTGCGCCGCATCGTCGCGTCTACAGCGCTGCCGGTCACGTTCGATCTTGAAAGCGGCTATGGCGCGAACGCCGCTGACGTCGGCCGCTCCGTGGCCGCGACGATCGACGCCGGCGCGGTTGGCTGCAATCTCGAAGACAGCTATCCGGCCGACGGCAGCCTCAGGCCCATCGCCGAGCAGGCCGCGCGGCTGACGCAGGCACGCGCTGCTGCGCAGCGCAGCGGCAGCGCGTTCTTCATCAATGCACGCACTGACGTGTTCTTCCAGCACCCGGCCGACGCGCACGATGGCGGCATGGTCGCGCAGGCTCTGGAACGCGCGCGGGCCTATGCCGACGCCGGCGCGGACGGCCTGTTCGTGCCGGGTCTCGCCGATGCGCAGCTCATTGCGGAACTCGTCGCGGCATCGCCGCTGCCGGTCAACATCATGGTGGGTCCGGCCACACCGTCATTCGATCGCCTCGCCGCCGCAGGCGTCGCGCGCATCAGTCATGGTCCCGGGCCGTATCTCGCGGCGATGAAAGCGCTGGAAACAGCGGCTGCGGCGATCTATCGAGGTGCTTGAGTGATTGCCTTCGGCTGACGCGCAGACGGCAGCAGAATCATTGCAGCCCCGAAAGCGCGAGAAGACTGTTCCCTGCTCGCGCAGGCGCGCCAACTCACCAGTCGCGCAGATCAGTTCGCAGCAGAAGCTGCGCTTCTTCGCGCTCCGCTTCAGTCAGATCGTCCGAAGCGAGTGCGCGCCGCAGATATTCACGCGCTGCCGGCTCTTCGCTGTCGCTGACACTCAGAAGCTTGGCGAGTTCGATCGCTGCCGAGCCGTCACCGGCAGCGAGCGAGCGCTCGAACCAGTGACGTGATTTGCGGATGTGGCCGTGCCGACGATACGTGACGCCAAGATTGAACAGCGCCAACGAGTGGCCCCTCTCGATGGCCTTGAGATCCCAGGCGATCGATGCGTCGAGATCGAACGGCGTACCGCGGCCGAGTTCGCAGAGAATCGCGAGCCGCGCCATTGCAGCGCCGTCACCGAGGGCGGCGCATTCGGTAAACAGGCGAAACGCTTTGGCATGATCGCCCGCGTCGTACGCTGCGTCAGCAGCGCAGTAAATGTCATGAACGTCCGGATCCGGTTCCATGAGCGCTCCCTGATGTTTCAGATACCGATCGGGCATTCGATGATCGACGGATGAGCTCAGTCAGACCGAGTCACCGGCGCCTTCGCGCCGGTTGCCGCACGCCCGTCCCGCCGATCCTTCGCCGCCACCGCGAACATCAACGTGACCATCAGCGCCAGCACGTTGATGGCGATGGTGAAGTTCGGGTCACTGTTGAGGCGGAAATCCATCGTGAGGCCCATGCGCAGCAGATAGACCGCCTCGGGCTGGCGCAGGCTGAAGATCTGCACACCCCAGAAGATCGCGCCAGCGACGAGGATGGCGAACGTCGGACGCCACAGCTTCCATACCAGCACGAGACCGAAGACGAGCACCACGCCGAGCACGAGCGTGGCGATGAAAAGATGGCTGGTCGCGCGCACCTTCTCGTTGGCGAGCATGGGCAGGACGACGACGGCGCTGACCACGACATTGATCGCGGTCCAGGCGAACAGCAGCCACTCCAGTGGCGTTTTCGCAGTGGGGTTGCGTGGCATGGGCAAGTGTTCCGGCAGCAAAAAAGTAGGGACGTGCGTCGAGACCGGGCATTCTGGCACGTCCGGCGCCACACCCCGGTACGAGGCGTACGCCGGCGCGCCGCATGGCCGCCGCGTCGATTTCGCTGCGCCGCGGCTTGCGTGCCGCGCCGCAGCGGGCGAGTCTTCGCAGACTGTCTTTCCCCCCGAGGCTACCGATGATCCGTCTGACCGCGCTTGCGCTTGCCTGCTGTGTTTCGTTTTCTGCTTTCGGCGCCGAGAGCGCGCGCTATACCGCGATTTTCGGCGGCCGCAACGTCGGTCATGTCTTCGTGGACATCGACGGCCAGCGCGCGAAGGTCGACTACAACGTGAAGAACAACGGCCGCGGCCCGACGATGGCCGAGACCATCACGTTCGGTGCCGACGGCCTGCCTTCTGACTGGAAGATTTCCGGCACGACGACGTTCGGCAGCAAGGTCGACGAACGCTTCGCGCGCAGTGGTGGGCGCGCGACGTGGAAGGATTCCACCGGCACGGGCAAGACCTCGACCAAGGAGCCGGCGGTGTACGTCGCGCAGAGCGGCAGTCCGTGGTCGGCGCAGATCTATGCACGCGCGCTGCTCAAGCGCCCGGATCTGAGCATGCCCGCGCTGCCTGCGGGCACGCTGAAGCTGCAGAAAGGACCGACGCTGACCGTGCAGGGCAAGGGCGGCGCGCGCGAAGTCACGCGCTATGAACTCTCCGGCATCGACACCACGCCAGAGACGATGCTGCTCGACGCCGACGGCAGCCTGTTCGCCACCGTGTCGCCGACCGCGATCATCGTGCGCGAAGGTTACGAGGCCGAGGAAGTGCGCCTGCGCACGCTCGCCGCCGACTGGTCGACCGAGCGCTTCGTCGCGATGCAGCGCGAGGCCGCGCATCGCTACGGCACGCCGGTGCGCATTCGCAACGTGCGTGTGTTCGATCCGGCCACGAGTGCGCTGACCGCGCCGGTCACGGTGCTCGTCAACGGCCGCGAGATCGCGGCGGTCGAGCCGCTCGACAGTCCCGCGACGCCGGGCGAAACCACGATCGACGGCGCCGGCGGCACGCTGATCGCCGGCATGTACGAAATGCACGCGCACGTCGGCCAGGAAGGCGCGATGCTCAACCTGCTCGCCGGTGTCACGACCATGCGCGACATGGGCAACGACAACGCGGTGCTCGACGCGCTGGCGCAGCGCATCGACGCGGGCGAGATCGCCGGTCCGCATGTCGTGCGCTCCGGCTTCATCGAAGGCCGCAGCCCGTTCAGCGCCAACAACGGCTTCGTCGTCGACAGCGAGGAAAAGGCCGTCGAAGCGGTGCGCTGGTACGGCGCGCGCGGCTTCTGGCAGATCAAGGTCTACAACAGCATCACGCCGGCCTGGGTGCCGGCGATGGTTGCGGAGGCGCATCGCCTCGGCATGCGCGTCGCGGGCCATGTGCCCGCGTTCGCCAATGCCGACCAGATGATCGAGGCCGGCTACGACGAGCTGACCCACATCAACCAGTTCGTGCTCGGCTGGGTCATCGGTCCCGGCGAAGACACGCGCACGCTGTTCCGTCTCACGGCGCTCAAGCGGCTCCCTGCGCTCGATCTCGACAGCCCGAAGGTGCAGCACACCATCGATCTCATGGTGAACGGCAAGAAGGCGATCGATCCGACCTTGGGCATCCACGAGGCACTGACGCAGAATCGCGACGGCCAGGTGCCGCCCGGCGCCGTCGACTACATCGATCATCTTCCGGTGGGTACGCGCCGCGATGCGATGAAGGCGTGGGTGGATACCTCGGCACCCGGCGATGACGCGGCCTATCGCGGCGCGTTCGACAAGATCATCGGCGTCGTGAGAAAGCTGCACGAGCGCGGCGTGTTCATCGTCTTCGGCACGGATACCGGCGGCTCGTTCACGTATCACCGCGAGCTCGAGCTGTACCAGAAAGCCGGCATGACCGCGCCCGAGATCCTCAAGCGCGCGACCTTCGACAGCGCGCGCTACTTCGGCGAGGACCAGCACACCGGTTCGATCGAGAAGGGCAAGCGCGCGGACTTCTTCCTCGTGCCCGGTGACCCGACCACGGACCTCAAGGCGATCAAGCGCATCGCCATGGTCGTCAAGGAAGGCGTGTTCTATTACCCGAGCGAGGTCTATCCGAAGTTCGGCATCAAGCCGTTCGTGGACGCGCCGGTCGTAATGGCCGCCAAGCCGGTCGATGCGCCACCCGCCGCGCCGTCCGACGCACACGTGCATTGAGAACGTCAGCGAAGTCCTGAAATGAACGAGGCCGCGATCGCGGCCTCGTTCGTCTGCACAGCCAGGTCGCGCCGCCGCACCGGCGCGGCGCTGCGTTCAGTCCACCGAGAACGACTGCAGCGATACCGGCGTCGTCGCGCCTTCGTATTCACCGGCGAGCGGTGTCGCGACGGTCGTGGCCGCGCCGGTCGTCAGGCTCAACGTCGCGAAGCGGTTCACGCCGCCGCCCTCGTAGAGCCAGCCGTAAAGCACGCCGGTGCTCTTGTCGAACTCGATGCCCTGGGCGAAGTTCGCGTTGACGCCGGTGGCGCCGATCAGCGTCGTGGCGCCGGTCGCGGTGTTGACGCTGTAGATGCTGTCGGTGGAGATGTCGTGCGCGTACATCTGTCCCGTGGCATTGATCGCGATATCGATGACCAGCGGGACGCCCATGCTGCCGACCAGCGTCGCCACGCCCGTCACGGGGTTGACGGTGTACAGCTCCGAATTGGTGCCGTCCGACGTCGACAGGTAGAACGGCGATGCGGCCGTCTGGAACGCCAGGCCGGTCGGGCTCTGGCCGGCGGTGACGCCAGTGATCGTGGCACTGGAGGTGAACGCGCCAGTCGTCTTGTTCAATTCGCCGATCGCGAGCAGGTCGTTGACGGCCCAGATCTTGCCGGCGACCGGATCGTATTCGAGTCCGTAGATGTTGCCGGTCTGCGGGCCGATGATGGTCGCCGTATTGGCGTTCGGCAGCAGGAAGGATTGCAGCGAATCCGCGCCGGTGCCGCTCCCGCGCATGTTGAACTGATAGGTGGTGTCGCCGATGGTGCTGACCGATTTCGCATCGGCTTCGGTCGCTTTCGGCTGGCCGCTGCCGAACGGACGTCCGAGACATTCCTCCGCGTACCATTCCGGTTCGCGCAGTGCGCTGTTCTTCAATGCCTCGCAATTACGCACTTCACTCTTGGCCGACGGCTTGTTCGCCGGCTTGGCCGGGTCGGCGCTGGCGGCGCCGGCCGAGAACACGCTAACCAAAGCCACAACTACGGAAACGCGCTTCAACGAATTCATGGTTCCTGACGCCTTTTGCGGATGACCCAGGGGCCGGAATCGCCACACTAGCGCGTACGGAGCGGGCCGTAAACGCATCCGGGCCCTGGAGAATGAGCGATCCGGCAATTTTTCCATCGCCGGCCATGGCGGGAGTGCGCTGGGTATTTGTTTGGGGCGACCGCGCGATGGGACGGGCTATCTCGACGTGGCCACGCCGCCATCACACGTTGTCGCGTGTTTCACGCGGTGGCTGCTATCGACGCGGTTCACGCATCGGCGTGCCATCGACCGGCGGGACCCAGGAGCAGGCCATGAGCGACAGCGAAGCCGGTAACGCCTACGACAGCGACGTGCTCATCGTCGGCGCCGGGCCTGCGGGCCTGACCGCGGCGACCTACCTGCGGCGCTTTCATCGCAGTTGCATCGTCGTCGACGCCGGCCAGAGCCGCGCGCGCTGGATTCCCGAAAGCAACAACTGCCCCGGCTTTCCGCACGGCGTGCACGGTACCGATCTGCTGCAGCGCATGCGTGCGCAGGCGGAAACCTTCGCGCCGCATTTCGAGCACGCCCGCGTCGACGGCATGCGCAGCGACGGCGACGGGTTTCTCGTCAGCGCCGGCGCGCAGCACTGGCGCGTGCGCTGCGTCGTGCTGGCCACGGGCGTCGTCGATCGTCTGCCGGTGCAGGACTGGGTGCCCGAGGCGATCGCCTGCGGCGCGCTGCGCCTGTGTTCGATCTGCGATGCATTCGAGGCCAGTGACCAGCGCATCGGCGTCTACGGACCGGCCGATACCATCGGTGGCCACGGTCGATTTCTGCGCAGCTACTCCGGCAAGGTGACGCTGCTGCCGACTACCGCCACTGACGGCGTCGACCTCAGCGAATTGCGCAGCGCCGGAATCACGGTGCTCGCGCCCGGCGGCACATTGGAGTTCGACGGACATCGCGTGAGGTACGTCGAGCCCGACGGCAGCGAGGAAATCTTCGACACCGTCTATCCGTTTCTCGGCGTGGATACGTGCGCTGCGCTCGCCGAGTCCGTCGGCGCGCGGCTCGACGACAACGGCGAGATCGAGGTCGACCGCCGCCAGATGACCAGCGTGCCGGGCCTGTATGCGATCGGCGACATCGTGAGCGGGCTCAATCAGATATCGGTCGCGGTCGGTCAGGCCGCCGTCGCGGCAGCCTGCATCCACAACGCGTTGCCGTTTGAGCCCCGCTGAGCGCGGCATCGCGAGGCGTGGATCGCAAACGGGTCGCCGCGGCGATCAGTCTGCGGTATCGAGCGCTTTCCGCTGTGCAGGCGTGAGGCTCACCGGCGCGACGACCGGTTCGGACGAATCAGGTTTGAAAAACGGGTTCTGGCGGTATTTGCCGCCGATACGCGAACCGACCACGTTGCGCATGATCTTGATGACCGCAAAGAACATCGCGACCGGCGTAGGCGCAACCTGGCCGTGTGCGGCCTTCGTGTTGAGCGTGATGCTGCGGGGGCCGAAGGCTTCGGTGATCTGTGCTTCGGATCCCGGCAGGCAGGCGCGCACGAGACCGACATACGAAACCTTCGGATCGCGCGGCGTGTTGCCGATCGCCGTGCGGCAGCACGCGGCATACCAGCGCAGGAGGCCGTTATCGCTCAGCGACATGCACGCCAGCTGATCGGAGCCGGCCGTGAAGCGCACATGCCGCGGCAGCGTGGCGATGATTTCGGTGCCGCCCTTGTCGTCGAGCTGCGTGCCCTGCTGACCAAGGAAGCGCGCGTAGGCCTGGCAATCCGCGCAGTAGCAGACGGCCCGGCCCGCATGGCGCGCGGTGTCGACATTCGCCTGCACAGTGCCGCAATGGCAACGTAGGGAATAGTTCATGCGGCGAGGCTATCGCCGGCCGCATGACGGATACGTAGAGGGTAGAGCGTGGTCAGCCGTACGCGAGCCATTCGGTGCGACTGCTTCACGTCGCCGCACGGCGGAAGAACACGACACTCCACACCGGACCGAAAATGAACCAGAGGAACACCGAGCCCATTGCGATGCGGAACCACTGATGCAGCGGCTGCGTAATGGCATCATTATCCACAAAGGCAATAAGTGCGATCAGGACGGTCAGCGCGATCGCCCATGCGCCGATGGATCGCAGCCAGAGTACGAGTTCATAACGTACCGCCGGCCAGCCGCGATCGGGCGCCTTGACCGGCACCGGGCCGCCGGCAAAGCGATGTGCGAAACGTTGGTCGGCCCAGCGCACCATCACGGCGCCGAACGCAACGGTGAAGCCGACATAGGCCGCTGCGAGACCGTGAGCCAGCGTGGCCGGCGTGCCGGATTTGAGATCGGCCGCGGTGAACGCGACCAACAAAATGTCCACGACCGGCAGTAACAGCAGCAGGACCCGGCTAAGTCCCTCGCGCCGCAGCAGATAGCGCGCCGCGAGGCCCGCGACGAGCACGAGCCAGAAGGCCGCCTCGCAGCCGACGATCAGCCAATAGAGCAGATAGGAGGGTTCGGACGGCATGCCGGAAATTCGGTCGAGGGTGTCGGCCAAGCGTAGCGCGTCCGGTGCGGAAAGGTGCGCGCGCGTGAGCGCACTGGGCCCAGGCGCAAGTACCCAAGGGCGCCTTGCTGGCGCTCTGGCTAAACACCAAGTCGAAGCGACGAAGCCCTCCCCTTCAAGGGGAGGGTTGGGTGGGGATGGTGTTCGAGTGACAACTGAGCGCTGAACAAGACGCTGTATTGGCTTTTGCGGATGCGCGTCTGGCCTACGAGCATCCCGACCATTCCCGCCCAACCCTCGGGCCCGTTGGGCGTTCAAGGCGACTAGGGCCTTCGGTTCTAAGCAGTCGTCTTTTGCCTCCTTGAAGGACAGGGCCTTTGCCAAAGGCGTCAATTGGCTAGAGATTTTGTTAGGGTCTAAAGATTCCGACAGCGCCGAACCGCGCCTGATGGTCTCCTGCGCCCAGCCGAATCATCGGCCTGCACGGGAGTGACGCTTTGCCAGCTACGAATCACACGGTCGCCGTCTTCGGCGCTTACGGACATACCGGGCGCTTCGTCGTCGCGGAGTTGTGCCGGCGCGGATGGACGCCGGTGCTGTGCGGTCGCGACGCAGATCGCATCGCCGCGCTCGCCGCGCAGTTTGCGGAACTCGACGCGCATGTCGCATCGATCGACGATCCGCAGTCCCTCGACCGCGCGTTTCATGGCGTGGCTGCCGTCATCAACTGCGCCGGTCCTTTTCTCGACACCGCGCTGCCGGTGATCGACGCGGCGCTGCGCGCCGGCATCCACTATCTCGACCTCAGCGCCGAACAGCAGGCAGTGATCGATGTCGCCGACCGCTATGCCGGTGCCGCGAAGCAGGCTGGTGTTGCCGTCGTTCCGGCCATGGCGTTCTACGGTGGGCTCGCCGATCTGCTCGCGACCGCTGCGCTGGGCGACTGGCCCGACGCGGACGCCATCGACATCGCCATTGCGCTGGATAGCTGGCATCCAACCGCCGGCACGCGGCTCACGGGCGCGCGCAACCGCTTCCGGCGCCTGGTTGTGGAAAACGGCAGCCTGCAGCCGCTGGCCGATCCGGCACCAACGCGTGACTGGACGTTTCCGGCACCGTTCGGCGCGCAGTCGATGGTCGCGCTGCCGTTCTCGGAGATCGTCACGCTGTCGCGTCATGTACGTTGTCGCGAAGTGCATTCGTACATGAACCTCGCACCGCTGGGCGATCTGCGTGATCCGGCCACGCCGGCACCAGTGCCGTCGGACGCCGATGGTCGCTCTGCGCAAGTCTTCGCGATCGACATCGAACTGGGCAGAAACGGCGACATGCGCCGCGCCACGGTGCACGGACGCGATATCTATGCGATCAGCGCACCGCTGATCGTCGAAGCCACGCAGCGCCTCGTCGACGGGCGCAGCACGGTGCGCGGTGTCGTTTCTCCGGGTGCGGCGTTTGGCGCGCGGGAATTTCTCGCTGCGCTGCCCGAGCTGCGCGTCTGCCTGCCGGACATTGGCGCCTCATCGATTCGTTGAAAAATCGACGTCGATTTCACTGCGCGCTGGACGCGTGCAACGCAATGCTGAAAAAGCGCCGCAGTCATGGGCCTGCCGCGTTTCGCGACGACTGTCGTGCTCCCACGCCACGCGGTCACGCGCGCATGAAGGCGCGTGGCACGCGCGGACTGCGTCACATCACTGGCTCAGCGCAAAATCGATGGCCGCACAGACAGCCGTCGCCTGCGCCGCATTGCACTGCTCGGTCGTGGCGCGAGGGCTGTCGGGATAGACCTCGGTCGTCGTCGTATAACGCGCGTCGGTCACGCCGGCGCAGAGGCCGAGCTTGCGTACCGGGTAGTTGATGATGCCCGGCGCGACGACGGGCGAACCGATGATCTCGTTGTTGCGATCGGCCGGCGCGATATGCGTGACACGTTCCACTGCGGCGATCACGGCCTGCTGGAACGCCGGCTGCGGATTCTCGCTGTCGCCGACCAGATAGAAACCGTCGGGTATCTCGCCGGGCTCCGAGTGCTCGCCGTCGCGCGCGGCTTTCGCGGGACGGAATTCAGTCTCGTCGGTATCGGTCGTCTCGTGCAGGTCGATATGCACGAGCACGCGATCACGCAGCGGCGCGACCAGACGCATGAGGGCGGCGGATTCCTCGGCCGGACTGTCAGCGCGGAACGAGCGGTTCGGGTCGAGGGCGTGCGCGTTCCAGCGATGAATGCGCTCATACGCCCAGGGACTGATGCACGGCGCGACTAGCAGATTCACGCGGCCCGCGTAGTCGTCCGCATGCCGTTCGACGAAGCGCAGCGCGCCGTGCACGCCGCTGGTTTCGTAGCCGTGCACGCCGCCGGTCACGAGCACGCAAGGCAGATCGTCATTCCATTCGCGGCTGCGGATCGCGAGCAGCGCATAGGTGTCGGGCGCGTAGTCGAGGCAGCCGTATTCGACGACGTCGAAGCGCGAACGCAGCGATTCGATCACACGCACGACGTCAGTCTCGTAGCTGCGCTGGCGCGTCTGCTGCGCGCGCCACTCGGCTTTCTCGGCGTCGCCCCAGGGCTGGCCCGGTGTGCCGATGGGGTAGGGGGCTGGGTCGGTCATCGTGGGCTCACTCACGGCAGGATGGAAGGTCCGCCACTTTAGCATCGCGCTCGAATGTCGCTGACGCGGTGCGAAGCAATCGACGCGCGCGATGTGCGCGCGAAAAGAAATCTTCCGCCGCGGCCGTTCACCGCGCCGCGCGATTCACATCGTCATCGCGCGACATTGATGTCGAAATCGGCCAGCCGCTGCCGCGTCGTTTCGACATGGCGCGGATCGATATCGAAACCCAGGTAATGCCGTCCAAGCCGTTTCGCGGCCGCGAGCGTCGAGCCGCTGCCGCAGAACGGATCGACCACGAGCTGCCCTGGCAGTGTCGTCAGTTCGATCAGCGATTCCAGCACGCGTACCGGCTTTTGCGTCGGATGCAGTCCGAGCGTTTCGCTGCCATCGGAGCGCGCAAGAATGTTTTCCGCCGCGCCGTTGTAGCGTTCGAAGCCCGCCTGGTTGAACGCGCCGACTTCGTGCTGCAACACGTTGTCGGCAATCGTGCCGCCGGTCCGGTACGGCTTCTGGAACCACAGCACCGGCTCGAACGTCGGCTGCAGATTGCCGAGCCGCCAGCCCTCCCATCTCGACGACGATGCGGCATCGCCGCGCCGTTCGTAGACCGCGCTCAGTCGCTGCGCCCGATGCGGCGCGCGGTGCCGCTCCCAGGCCAGCATGTCCTTGAAGCTGAAACCCACGTCTTCCAGCGCCGCGATGCAGCGATGACTCAGACGCCGGCCGGCGAACACGATCGCCGAACCGCCCGGCTTGAGCGCCGCGAACCACGCCGGCGCCCAGGTCATGCACCAGTCGTAGTACTCGCGCGGTATCGCCTTGTCCGCCTCCGACCAGCCATTGATCGGCTTGCCGCGCCGCTTGAACACTGCGCCGAGCTTCTTCTGCGCCGGACTGCTGCCGAGATACGCGCTGTTGGTATTGCGATGCAGGACATCCCACTCCTCGGCGCCGATGCCGTAGGGAATGTCACTGAGGAACAGATGGACGCTCTCGTGCAGCAGCGAAGCGATCGCTTCGATCGAGTTGGCCGCGTAGGCGTCATCGAGCGC
>Ga0207698_10000389_pt1 | contig 25374 bp, 25 predicted proteins | sample KBSCornC22_FD_184298 | JGI IMG/M metagenome (GOLD analysis project Ga0207698, IMG submission 184298) | Corn rhizosphere microbial communities from Kellogg Biological Station, Michigan, USA - KBS Corn C2-2 (SPAdes) (version 2) | ecosystem: Host-associated > Plants > Roots > Rhizosphere > Soil ... | reverse complement strand
AACGGATCGTCCATGCCCGCCGTCCAGCGTGCGACATTGCTCGGCCCGGCATTATAGGCGGCGATCACCTTGGGCAGCAGCCCGTTCGTGCCGCCCGCCGCCGCCAACTCCTCCAGATAGGATTGGCCATATTCGAAGCTCACCGCGGGGTCTTCGAGCGGCCGGACCACATCCCCTTTGTGGCGCGCGATCAGCTGCGCGGTGGTGGGGAGCAATTGCATCAGGCCGCGTGCGCCCGAACGGCTCACCGCGTCGGTCCGCAGTTCCGATTCCTGCAGCGCGTGCGCGAACAGCAAGGCGCGATCGACGCGCCAGCCGCCGGCAGGCGCCCAGGCCGGCATGGGATAGCGCGCGGCCAGGCTGATGCGCGTGCCGGCCGGCGCATTCTGCGCGAGCCAGACCTGCGTCGCGGGAAGATTGAGCCCGGCGGCGAAGGCGATCAGCTGGTTGTGCTCGGCCGGGTTACCGATCCGCGCCTGGTAGCGGATGACCTGATCGGCCAGCGCGGGTTCGCCAATCTCGACCAAAGCGGCGGCGGCGCGAAGATTGGGATGGCGGAGCAACGCCTGCATGTCGCCGGTATCGAGCGTACCCGTCGGCAGATCGGTCTGGCCCAGGGCCGCGCTCGCAAGCATGCCGTAGAAAGTCTCGCCGAGCCGGCTCGCCAGCTCCAGCCGCGGGGTCGCACCCGCCTGGTCGTTGGCAGCGGCCTTGCTGCGCGCCGCCCAGAACAGTCCGGCGGCCTTGGTCTCGTCATCGCCGGCATTGGAGGCGACCCGATCGAATGCATCCGCGGCGCCGGCAAAATCGCGCGCGCGCCAGCTGGCGAGGCCGTCGACCCAGGCCGCATCGACCGACCAGTCGCCCGCGCCGGCCTGCGCCAAGGCCGCCACGCGGCGTGCTGCGGCATCGTCGCCATTCTGGAAATAGGCCCAGGCGACCTTCTGCCGCCATTCGGTCAGGCCCTCGGGCGGAATGGTCGCTGCCGCGGCCTCGACCAAAGCCTCCGCGCCGGCGGCATCGTTACCCTTGAGCAAGGGCTGCACCCTGGCGGCGAGCGCTTCGCAATTGCGCGTCGGCCGGGTGGCGGCGCGCTTGCTTGGTCCGCGCATGCGCAGCAGCGGATGCTGCGGCGGCAGGAGCGCGCCTTGAGGAGCATATCTTGCAAGCGCGGGAGCCTCGGGCAGATCGGGCGAGAGCGCCAGCAGGGCGGTCACGGCCTCCGGATCGCGCGCATCCCCGCTGGCGAGCATCAGTTCGGCCCGTGCCAGTGGCGTCAGCGCGCCGGTCGGCACCGCCATGAGGCCGTTGGCCGCTGCCTGATAGTCGCCCGCGCGGATCGACTGGAAGATGTGGGCGTAAGCGTCGCGCTCGCTGTCGCTCAACTGATGGCCGGCGGTCGTCGCCGCGCTTGGAAGCGCGGTCATGACGTCCGCAACCGCCGGAGCGGCCAAGGCGAGCGCCAGGGCGGAGAAGATCCCCGTGCGGATCATAAAGCCGCGAACCGCTGCAAATCGGCCCAGGCGAGCGGGCGCCATTCGCGTTTCAGATGGACCAGGCGTGGATGGATCGAGGCGACGGCAGGGATCTCCGTCCCGCCCAAAGACACCAAATGCACCGCCTCGCGTGCGGTGGCGGCCGGCCGCTGGAGCAAAGCCTGGACCGGCGCATCGCCGAGCAGCAGCAGCTTTTTCGTCGCGGCGAGCGTCAGGTGGCGGACCAGCAAGGGGGCGAGCGCCTTCACCTCGGCCGCGCCCAGTCGCCCCGTGGTGGGACGGGCGGGCGAGAAGGGGATCAGATAGATTTGCTCGCGCGTCAGCTTGATCGCGCCAAGCATGCGGTCGAACAGCGCGCCGACTTCGCCCGACAGCAAGCGGCCCGACGCGCGATCCTCGGCTTCGGGCATGTCGACCACGATCGCGACGCCGCTTGCCGGGTCGCCGATCGCGTCGATCCGCAGAGTGGCCGGCCCGGGAATGGTGGCGTCCGCCAGCAGGAAAGCGCGGAAGGCCTCCAGCGTTGCGGGAAGCGCTGTGGGAGCGGCGGGGGCAGAAGGCGACGAGGGCGGCGCAGCACGAACCGGTTCGGCAACCGGCGTGGGGGCGAGCCAATCGCGCGGGAGATCGTCGACGAGCGTGTCGACGCCCGCCTCGCTCCACCAATCGAGCGCGCTCAACGCGACGCCGTCGACCATCCGAAAACCCCCGCTCTTCGCAGACATTCGGTTTGACGGACGGTTGACGAGCGGGTCAATCTCGGCGCACCGGCTTTCTGACGAGGCGTTCGGCCGGCACGACGACCGGACGCGGAGAGAGACATGTCGACACGCGAAAGCATGAATTACGACGTCGTGATCGTCGGTGCGGGCCCCGCCGGCCTCGCCGCCTCGATCAGGCTCAAGCAGATCAATCCCGACATCGCCGTGTGCGTGCTCGAAAAGGGATCCGAGGTCGGCGCCCACATCCTGTCGGGCGCGGTGATCGATCCGATCGCGCTCGACGAATTGATCCCCGACTGGCGCGACAAGGGCTGCCCGCTCGAGGTGCCGGTGACGGAGAACCATCACTGGTTCCTTTCGCGCACCGGCAAGTTCGGCATGCCGCACTGGCTGATGCCGCCCTTCATGAACAACAAGGGCACTTACACCGGCTCGCTCGGCAATCTGTGCCGTTGGCTGGCCGACCAGGCGCAGGAACTGGGTGTCGAGGTCTTCCCGGGCTTCGCGGCGGCCGAAATCCTGTTCAATGACGATGGATCGGTGAAGGGCGTCGCCACCGGCGACATGGGTGTGGCGCGCGACGGCACGCACAAGCCCGATTACCAGCCCGGCATCGAGCTCCATGCGCGCTACACCTTCTTCGCCGAGGGCGCGCGCGGCAGCCTGACCAAGGAGGCCAAGCGCCTGTTCGATCTCGAACGGGATTGTCAGCCTCAGGTCTATGGTCTTGGAATCAAGGAACTTTGGGATATCGACCCGGCCAAGCATGTGCCCGGTCGCGTGATCCATACCCAAGGCTGGCCGCTGCGTTCCGAAGTGGGCGGCGGCTTTCTCTATCACCAGGCGAACAACCAAGTGGCGCTCGGCTTCGTGGTGGGGCTCGGTTACAAGAACCCGCATCTGTCGCCCTTCCACGAATTCCAGCGCTGGAAGCAGCATCCCGCGATCCGCGCGATCCTCGAAGGCGGGCGCCGTGTTTCCTACGGCGCGCGCGCGATCAATGAGGGCGGTTGGCAGTCGGTGCCCAAGCTGGCCTTCCCCGGCGGCGCGCTGATCGGCTGTTCGGCGGGATTCGTGAACGTACCGCGCATCAAGGGCACGCATACCGCGATGAAATCGGGCACGCTCGCCGCCGAAGCCGCCGCGGAGGCGCTGGCGGCGGGGCGGGGGAGCGACACGCTCGAAGCCTACCAGCCCGCGGTCGAGGCGAGCTGGATTGCGACCGAGCTCAACAAGGTACGCAATGCGGAGCCCGCGGTCGCCAAGTTCGGGCCTTTGGTCGGCACGCTGTGGGCGGGCATCGACATGTGGATGCGCCAGCTCGGGCTGGGCCTGCGCTATAGCTTCAGGCACCACCGCGACAGCCAGACGCTCGTGCGCAAGGATCTGATGCCGCGCATCGATTATCCCAAACCCGACGGGGTGATCAGCTTCGACCGTTTGTCCTCGGTGTTCCTGTCCAACACCAATCATGAGGAGGATCAGCCGATCCATCTCACGCTCAAGGATGCGGACGTGCCGATCCGGGTCAATCTCGCGCTCTACGATGCGCCCGAGCAGCTCTATTGCCCGGCGGGCGTCTATGAGATCGTCGAGGAAACGGGCGCGCCCAGGTTGCAGATCAACGCGCAGAATTGCGTCCACTGCAAGACGTGCGACATCAAGGACCCGACCCAGAATATCAATTGGGTGGTGCCCGAAGGGGGCGGCGGCCCCAATTACCCCAATATGTGATCGGGCGTGAACGTCATGCGCTATCCATCTGTTTCTTTTTCGCTTTTCCTTCTTGCGAGCATCGCCGCGCCGGCAACGGCGGTGCGCCCGTCGCTCGGCGCGCTCTATGTGCATGCGCGCGCAGCCGAGGTGGCGGGCGACGTCAACGAGGCCAATGCGGGTTTCGCGACCTTGCTGGCGGCCGATCCGTCGAATCCGACCATCGCCACGCGCGCCTATCGTCAGGCCTTGGCGGGCGGCGACGTGGCGCTCGCGCTCAAGGCGGCGCAGGCGCTTGCGGCCGGGCCGGCCTTGCCGTCCGACGCGCGCGTGCTGCTCGCGCTGGCGGCGATCAGGGCGCATGACTGGCCCAAGGCCCAGGCGTCGGCGGATGCGCTGACGCAGGACCGCGTCTTCGGCTTCGTCGCGCCCTATCTGCACGCCTGGATCGCCGTCGGTTCGGGCAAGGGCGATCCGCTCGCTTTGCTCGAGCCGGCGCGCGCGATCCCGCTCGCATCGCCTTATTATACCGAACAGCGCGCCTTGCTGCTGATCGCGCTCGGGCGGCGGGCCGAGGCGGTGAGCGCGCTCACGCCCCAGGCCGTGGAAGCGCTCCCGGCCGCGGTCAAGGATGCCGGGCACGGTCTGTCGCCCTTGCTCGTCCATCTCGCCGCGGATTTCGCGCGCCAGCAATATGTGCCGGTCGGCATGATCATGGCGCGGATGGCGGCCTATGCCGCGCCCGATTCCGGCATGGCGTGGCTCACCTTGGCCGAATTGCTGCACCGCATGCAGCGGCAGGATCTCGCGCTTGAAGCGATCGACCATGTCGCCTCCAGCGATCCGCTCGCCGGTGACGCGCATACGCTCCGCATCGCCCTGCTCAACGACAGCGGCAAGCACGAGGAGGCCTTGGCCGAAGCGATCGCCGCGGCGAAGCGCGACCATGCCGGATCCGACGATTGGGGACGGGTGGGCGATCTCTATCTGATGCTGTCCAAACCGGCGGATGCGGCGGCGGCCTATGCCAAGGCGCTCGCCATCGCGGAAGCCGGGCATGCTCCGGCCGGCGTGATCTGGCCGATCCTGCTCCAGCAGGGCGGTGCGCTGGACCTGGCAGGCAATTGGCCCGCGGCCAAGGCGGCGATGATGCGCGCTTATGCGCTCGCGCCCAACGATCCGGCGGTGCTCAACCAGGTCGGCTATTCGCAGATCGAGCATCGCGAGGACGTCGACAAGTCGAGCGCGATGATCGCGGAGGCGAGCCGCCAGCGGCCCGACGATCCCGCGATCACGGATTCGCTCGGTTGGGTCCTCTACCTCCAGGGCAAGGCGATGCAGGCCGTGCCTTTGCTCGAGCGGGCGGCGGCGGGCAATCCGAGCGAACCCACGATCAACGAGCATCTTGGCGACGTCTATTGGACGATCGGACGCCAGCTCGAGGCCCGCTACGCCTGGCGTGCGGCCTTGATCACCGCCGAGGACAAGGATCGCGCGCGCCTCAACGCCAAGATCGAAAGCGGGCTCGGCAAGGGGACGGCGGCGCCCTGATGGACGCGGTCGAAACCGCCTTCGCCAAGATCAATCTCGCGCTCCACGTCCGCCGACGGGAGGCGGACGGCTATCATGCGATCGAGACCCTGTTCGTCTTCGCCGAGGATGGCGACCGGCTGACCCTGACCGAGCGGTCCGGGCTGACGATCGGCGGCCCCTTCGCGCAAGGCCTGTCCTGCGACGACAATCTGGTGACACGCGCGGCCGACGCCTTTGCGCGGCTGACGGGGAGAGCCGTCGAAGGCGGCTTCCATCTCGAGAAGAATCTGCCCGTCGCGGCAGGGATCGGCGGGGGCTCGGCCGATGCGGCCGCCGCGCTGCGCCTCCTCTGCCGCCGCGCGGGTATCGAGCCGGAGGAGCGGCGCATCCTCGATCTCGCCGCCGCGCTCGGCGCCGACGTGCCGGCGTGCCTGGTCTCGCGGCCGGTGCGCGGAGAAGGGCGGGGAGACCGATTGGTGCCGGTCGACGGCGTGCCGAGCGGCCAGTCCTTGCTGCTCGTCAACCCGATGCGCCCGCTCGCGACCGGTCCGGTCTTCGCGCGCTGGGACAGTGTGGATCGCGGGCCGCTGGGCGATGGTGACCCGATCGGGGCGGCGCGTGCCGGGCGCAACGATCTCCAACCGCCGGCGATCGCGGTCCTGCCCGTGATTGGCGAGATATTGGGCCTGCTGCACGGGCAGGACGGCATGCTGCTCGCGCGCATGTCGGGCTCGGGTGCGACTTGCTTCGCCTTGTTCGAGGATGAGGCTTCGCGCGACCATGCCGCTAATGCGATCGCGGCGCTCCAGCCCGATTGGTGGCTGCTGCGAACGAGGCTCCGGTGAGCGAGGCCTGGATGGACATTGTCGGCGCGCCCGGCACCGACATGCTGCTGATCGCGGATCATGCCTCCAACCGCCTGCCTTTGGGCCTGGACCTGGGTGTCCCGGCCGCGCTCATGGAGCAGCATGTCGCGATCGACATCGGCGTCGCCCCGCTCGCACAGGCCCTGTCTGCATCGATCGGCTGCGCCGGCGTACTGGGCGGCGTCTCGCGATTGCTGATCGACCTCAATCGCGAGGAGGATGCCGCCGGACTCATTCCCGCCAGCAGCGACGGGCATCTCATCCCCGGCAATGTCACGCTGTCGGACGGGGAGCGCGAGGCGCGGATCGCGGCATTCTGGCGTCCTTATCATCGGCATATCGCCGACACGATCTCAGATATTTCACCGAAGTTACTGATTTCACTTCATAGCTTCACGCCGTCCTTGGCCACTTGCGACAAGCCGCGCCCATGGCAGATCGGCATCCTCTACAATCGGGATGACCGCGCCGCGCGGCTGGCCTTGCCCCTGCTGGCGCAAGCGGGGATCGTCGCGGGCGACAATCTGCCTTATTCGGGCAAGGTGCTGAACGCGACGATGAACCGCCATGGCGAAGCCAATGGCATTGCTTATCTCGGGATCGAGGTCCGGCAGGACCTGATCGCCGATGGTGAGGGCGTGGCGCTCTGGTGCGAGCGGCTGGCGCCGATCATCCGCGCTGTGCGCGACGGGCTGGCCGCATGATGAGCGAGCGCTGCCCCGTGCTCACCGCCGCCGAGATGCGTGCGGCCGAGCGGAAGGCGATCGATGCCGGCACGTCGGTCGACACGCTGATGGAACGCGCCGGCGCGGCGGTGGCCGAAGCGGTGTGGCGCATCGCCGGCCATGCCGAGGTTCTGGTGGCATGCGGGCCAGGCAATAATGGCGGTGACGGCTATGTCGCGGCGCGCCTGCTGCGCGATCGCGGCGTCAAGGTGCGGGTCGCGTCCACTGGGCCGGCCAAAGCTGAGGCGGCGCGCAACGCGGCGTCGCGATGGGACGGGCCGGTCGAACCGCTGAACGAAGCAAAGCGCGCGCCCGTGCTGGTGGACGCGCTGTTCGGGACCGGATTGGCCCGACCGCTGGAGGCTTCTACGGCCGAGGCGCTGGCGCGGCTCTGTGCCGGCGCGCACCGGCGGATCGCGGTCGATCTGCCGAGCGGCGTCGCGACCGACGATGGTGCGGTGCTTGGGCCGGTCCCGCAGTTCGACCTCACCGTGACCTTCGGCGCACTCAAGCCGTCACATCTGTTGCTGCCGGCAGCCGGGCTCTGCGGTCAGGTCGCGGTTGCGGAGATCGGGCTGGGTCCGATTGAGGCGCACACCCACCGTATCGGCCGGCCGCTTCTGTCGCCGCCCGCGCATGATTCGAACAAATATCGGCGCGGCAAATTGCTGGTGCTGGCCGGCGACATGCCGGGCGCGAGCCTGCTTGCTGCGCTTGCCGGCCAGCGCGCGGGCGCGGGCTATGTCGAATTGCTCGGGGCCGAGGGCGCCGCGCCCCCGCACGCTCTGGTGCGCCGCGCCTGGAGCGAGAGCGCGCTCGAGGATCCGCGCGTCGGCGCGATCGTCGCCGGACCGGGGCTGGGCAGGGGGCGCATGGCGCGGGCCCGGCTCGACGCGGCGCTCGGCAGCGGAAGGCGCTTGCTGCTCGACGCCGACGCGCTGACGCTGATCGGCAAAGCGCGCCACGATCGGCTCGCCGGGCACGTGTTGACGCCGCACTGGGGCGAATTCGTGCGCCTGTTCGGCGACAGCGGCGCGGACCGCCTGACGCAGACGCGTGCCGCCGCGGCGGCTTCGGGCGCGATCGTCCTGCTCAAGGGTGCCGACAGCATCGTCGCGCACCCCGATGGCCGCGCCGCCATCTTCCCTTTGGCGCCGTCCTGGCTTGCCAGTGCCGGCACAGGCGACGTGCTCGCCGGGATCGTCGGCGCGCTGCTCGCGCAAGGGGTTGAGCCGTTCGATGCGGCGCGGGCGGGCTTGTGGCTGCATGCTGAAGCCGGGCGGCGCGCGGGGCCGATGCTGATCGCCGACGATCTGATCGCGCACCTGCCGCGCGCCGCCGCGGCCTGTTTGTGAGCGGAACCCCGATCCTGCGCCTCGCCGCGCGCGGCGACGGCGTCACTGCGGATGGGCGCCACGTGCCCCTCGCCGCGCCGGGCGACACGCTCGCCGCCGACGGCGCGGTGCTGCCCGGCCCGCACCATGCCGATCCGCCGTGCCGTCATTTCCCGCGCTGCGGCGGATGCCAGCTCCAGCATGTCGATGATGCGGCCTATGCCGATTATCTGGTCGAGCGCGTGACCGGTGCGCTGGCGTCACAAGGCCTGTCCGCGCCCGAGATACGCGCGCCGCATCTCTCTCCCCCGCGCACCCGTCGCCGCGCGTCGCTTCGCGCCGAACGGATGGGCAAACAGGTGGTGCTCGGCTTCAACGAGGGCGCCAGCCATCACATCGTCGACATGCGCGAATGCCATATTCTGCGGCCCGAACTGTTCGCGCTGATCGATCCCTTGCGCCGCATGCTGCCCGCCATCCTGCCGCCGCGCCGCACCGCCAATATCTACCTCGCCTGGAGCGACCAGGGCGCCGACGTCGCGATCGACGGTGTGACGGTGGAGGGGCTCGCCGCGCATGAGGCGCTGGCCGACTTTGCCCAAGCACACAATCTCGCACGGCTCGCGATCGACGAGGGCTATGGCAGCGAGCCGCGCTGGGAGCCCCAGCCGGTCACCGTCACGATCGGCGGCGTGCCCGTGGGCCTGCCGATCAGGGGGTTCCTGCAGGCGACCGCCGATGGCGCCGCCGCGCTGACCGACGCAGTGCTGGATATTGTGGGCGATGCCGGCATGGTCGCCGACCTGTTCGCCGGTCTTGGCACCTTCAGCCTGCCGGCCGCGGCCAAGGCGCGCATATTGGCGGTCGAGGGCGCGCGCGATCCGGCCCTGATGTTGCGCGCTGCGGCGAATATCAGCGGCCGCGCCATCGCGGTCGAGCATCGCGACCTCTTCCGCCGGCCCATGTCCGACGAGGAACTGTCCAAGTTCGACGCCGTCATCCTCGATCCGCCGCGCGCGGGCGCGAAGGAGCAGGCGCCGGCGCTTGCCCGATCGACGCTCAAGCGCATCGCCTACGTCTCTTGCAATCCCGCCACTTTTGCCCGCGATACCAAGATCTTGCTGGATGGCGGCTGGCGGCTCGAATGGATCAGGCCGGTCGGCCAGTTCCGCTGGTCGACGCATGTCGAGCTGGTCGGGAATTTTGTCCGAAACGGATGTTCTGCATACGATTAGGGATAGCGAAACCTATTTTTGTTATCGCGGGTTGCATGGAAAATTGTACCACAGTTGCGTACGGTCTGGGCCAAGCCCAATCGCCTGCGGGGCTCACCGCGATCGTGGGCGATATTGGTCGCCAGACGATCCGTCTGGGCCTCACCAGCGAAACGGGCGAGCTGCGCCGGGATACGATCCGGGCTTATTCCGCCGCCAGCCAATCGACCATTTCTGGCGCATTGACCACGTTCGCGCGCGAATGCGGCTTGCCTTCGCTGCCGCGCCGCTGCGCGCTCGCCATCTCCGGCGCGCCGCGCGGGGATACGATCTCGGTCACCAACAGCCGATGGTTCGTATCGCGCAGCGGCTTGCGCTCGATGCTGCAGGGCGAGCCGGTGATCATCAACGATTTCGCCGCCATCGCCTGGTCGCTGTCGTCGCCCAAGGGCAGCGCGCGGATCGAGCGGACCGAGACCGGCCATATCTGCCCGGCGACCAAGGCCGGCACCTATTGCATCATCGGTATCGGCAGCGGCCTGGGCGTGGCCGTGCTCCAGCGCGACGAATTCGGTCATTATAGCGTGCTTGCGACCGAAGCCGGCCATTGCGGCTTCACACCCGCAATCGCAGACTGGCAGCCGATCCTGGAAATCATCCGCCGCAGCGCAATCTGCCAGAGCGCCGAGCAGCTGATGGCGGCCGCGGGGCTGCATCGCGCCTATCTCGCGTGCGCGGAATATCTGAACGTTGCTCCCCGGGCGACCAATTCGGTCGAGGTGGTGCAGCTGGCGGAGAATGCGCGGGACATGGCGGCGGTCAAGGCGATCGACCTGGTGGCGCGCGCGCTGTGGCAATTTGCGGGCAATATGGTGCTGAGCCATGGCGCCTGGGACGGCGTGATCCTGACCGGCAGCCTCACCCATGCCATGGCCAAGGTGCTGCGCCAGGCCGGTGTGCGCGACCAATTCTGCCTGGCCGGCCCTTATGCGCGCGACCTGCTGAGCGTGCCGCGCGGCTTCGCCAGCTTCGATCATGGCGAGCTGGAGGGCGCGGCCCAAGCGCTGTTGCTGCGCGATCGTGCGCAAGGCGCGGTGGGGATGCAGGCTGCCGCCTGAAACCGGCAGCCGGTTCAGCGGTTCAGACTGCTGACAGGAGGCCGAACATGAATATCTCCAAGGGCGGAGTGGTCGAGCGGGTGGCGCGCGTGCTGGCGGGTCAGCGGATCAGCTTGAACGGAAATGGCGACAGCCGCTCCGCGGGCGACCAGGTCGACGCCATGTGGCGCGACTATGTCGACGACGCCATGGCCGTATTGCGCACGCTACGCGAGCCGGACGAGCGGATGGCGGCGGCGGGCGATCCGGCCGTATGGGAACGGATGATCCTGGCGGCCCTTCCCGAAGGCGAGGCCGCGGCTGCCTGACGAGGGGAGGGAGCGGTCGCCCGCTCCCCGCCAACCTCAATAGAAGCGCGCGGGGTCGGGCGGCGGCATGTCGCAGGCGCGCTGATGACCATGTTTGCACGCCCAGACCTGCGCACGCCAGACGCGCATCGCATCGGCATAAGCGCGCTGCTGGCGGACATAGCGCGCATCGGTGCGGTTGACCGACGCGTCATGCTTCACCAGCGCATCCATATAGGCCTGCCGGTCGGCGTCATATTGCGCCTGCGATTCCTGATATTGGGCGATGGCTGCGTCGTTGGCGGCGACATTGGCCGATGTGGCCGCCGCCACCTTGCTGTTCATCGACGCGACGCCAGGGGCGCTGGCGGCGTTGATCTCGTCCTGGTGCGGCATGGGCGTCGCCGCATAGCCGCGCTGATATTCCTCCTGCGCCGAGCGGCCCGTATTTTCGGTGCCGCCATTGGTCTGGGTCTGCGCGACGGCGGGCGCGAGCGCACTGGCCGCCAGCAGCAGCCCGATCAGGGGTTTGGCCGACATATCGCTCTCCTTGGTTGCGATTTGCCGGTGTGAACGCGACTGCGCACGCGCCGTTCCGGGCGTGCAAGCCCTGCATGGAACGAATGGATTGCGTCAGGCCGCCGGTGAAAACTGCCCCGTCGCCGGGTCGAGCAAGTAGAGGACCCCTTCCGCGATCGCGAAATAGGCGCCGCGCAGCCTGAGCGTCCCCGCGGCCTCGCGCTCGGGGATGCCGGGGAAGGTGCGCAGATTGGCGAGGCTCACCTTGACGCATTCATATTCGAGCGCGCGCACCGCTTCCGGCCCCCGGCCCAGTTCGGCGATGACGCGATCGCGCGCCTCATCCAGCAGCGACATCCATTCGGCGATGAACCCGCCTTCGCCGCGCGGGGCGCCTTCGAAAGCATGGTTCAGGGATGCACCCACACCACCGCACGAGCCATGACCCATCACGACGATCTCGGGCACGTTGAGCTGCGTCACCGCGAATTCGAGCGCTGCCGACACGCCATGATAGCCTTTGCTCAGCTCGAACGGCGGCACGAGATTGGCGATGTTGCGCACCACGAACAATTCGCCCGGCGACACGTCGAAGATGCGCGTCGGATCGACCCGGCTGTCGGAACAGGCGATCACCAACGTCTTGGGACTCTGCGCCTCGGCCAACTCGGCCCAGCGCGCGCGCTGCCGCCCCCAATCATATTCGTGGAAGCGGTGATAGCCTGCGATCAGGCGGTCGAATTCCTTGGAATCCTCTGTCATGCGCGCTCCGTTAGCAATCCGTGCCCATCTGGCAAGCCGCGCTTGAGTCCGCGCAAGCAGGGAGGGGTGGCAAGTCGGCCGGCCGAACGCTATCTGGCGGCCATGAACGAGCCGCTGCCCATCCGTCCCCCGCGCGAACGCAAGCCCGACTGGATCCGCGTCAAGGCGCCGACCAGCCACGGCTTCAACGAGACGCGCCAGCTGATGCGCCGCCTCAATCTCGCCACCGTGTGCGAGGAGGCGGCCTGCCCCAATATCGGCGAGTGCTGGACCAAGAAGCACGCGACGGTGATGATCCTGGGCGACACCTGCACGCGCGCCTGCGCCTTCTGCAACGTCAAGACGGGCATGCCGCGCGCGGTGGATCCGCTCGAGCCGCAACATGTTGCCGATGCGGCGGCCGAGCTCGGTCTCACCCATATCGTCGTCACCTCAGTGGACCGGGACGACCTGAAGGACGGGGGCGCCAGCCAGTTCGTCAAGGTGATCGAGGCGCTGCGCAAGACCACGCCGTCGACCACGATCGAGATCTTGACGCCCGACTTCCGCAACAAGAGCGCCAGCGCGGTCGAGGCGATCGTGGCGGCGCGGCCCGACGTCTACAATCACAATCTCGAAACCGTGCCGAGGCTCTATCCGACCATCCGGCCGGGCGCGCGTTATTATGCGTCGCTGCGCCTGCTCGAACAGGTCAAGACGCTCGATCCCTCGATCTTCACCAAGTCCGGCATCATGGTCGGCCTGGGCGAGGAAAGGATGGAGGTCCATCAGGTGATGGACGACATGCGCTCGGCCGGCATCGATTTCCTGACCATGGGCCAATATCTCCAGCCCACGCCCAAACATGCCAAGGTCGCCGAATTCGTGACCCCGCAGGCTTTCGCCGCTTATGGCGCGATCGCGCGTGCCAAGGGGTTCCTGCTGGTTGCGGCAACGCCGCTCACGCGCTCCTCCTACCATGCCGGCGACGATTTCGAACGCATGCGCGCCGCGCGCGAAGCGCAGCTCGCTAAAGAGCGGTCATGAAAATCCCCCCGGGGAGGAGATAGAATGCCCCGGCACAAGGAGACGCGCCGGCTGCCTTACACGCCGGAGCAGATGTTCGACCTGGTGGCCGATGTCGGCCGCTATGGCGAATTCCTGCCTTGGGTGGCGGCGGTCAGGGTGCGGTCCAACAGCGAGACCGAGATGGTCGCCGACCTCGTGGTCGGCTTCAGCGCCTTTAAGGAACGCTTCACCTCGCGCGTCAGCAAGATCCGGCCGCGCAAGATCCATGTCGACTATCTCGACGGGCCACTCAAATATCTGAAGAACGACTGGACCTTCGAACCCGATGGGGAGGGGGGCACGACGGTCTGCTTCTTCGTCGATTTCGAGTTCAAGAGCCGCATCTTCGAAGCCATTGCCGGCCAGATGTTCGGCATGGCTTTCAACAAGATGGTCGCAGCCTTTGAGACACGCGCCGCGAAAGTTTATGGCTCGGGGGAAGGCTCGGGCAGCAGCAATTCGAGCGCGCACAACGCCGCCTGAAGGCGGATGCCGGCGCGGCCCAGGTCGCCGAAATCGCGCTGGTCGGTGATCGCATCCTCAGGATCGTCGCCCGCCTTGGCGAGCGCGAACACGACCGTGCCGACGGGCTTGCGATCGCTGCCGCCGCTGGGGCCGGCAATGCCCGTGATCGCGACCGCGACATCGCTCCCTGATTTGGCGACCGCGCCATGCGCCATTGCCCAGGCCGTGGCGAGGCTGACCGCGCCGAACGTATCGATCACGTCGCTGGCGACGCCGAGCAGAGCGGTCTTGGCGTCGTTCGAATAAGTCACGAAGCCCGCATCGAACACGTCCGACGAGCCGGGAATTTCGGTCAGCGCCGCGCTCACCAGCCCGCCGGTGCAGCTTTCCGCGACCGAAACGCGCCGCCCGGCCGCGCGATTTTCGTCGATCACGCGGCGCGCGAGCGTCACCAGCTCGTCGGGAAGAAGGTTTTCGGTCACAGGCCGTTCGGCTCCAATTTGCAGATCTTCAGCACTTCGGCGAGCCCCTTGCCCTTGCGTTCGGCGATGCTGACCGCGAGCACCGCCAGCCGGCCGACATCGGCACCGGACAAAGCGCGCGCGTCCATGATCGCCTCATTGGCGACGAAGCAATCGTCGCGATTGATCTGCTTGGCGAGCAGGCTGCCGATCGCGGGCTCGGCCAGCACGCGGATCGTGTTCGAATTCATGTCCTCGGGCATGGGCTGTCCCAGGAATTTCTGGAAGATCATGCCGATCGCGCGGCGCGCCTGCGGCCAGGCGGCGGCGCTGTCGGGCGCATAGCGATCGGCCAGCGCGCCGGCATTGGCGATGATATAGGCGTTTGGAGGCAGGACCTCGCCACACCTTTGCCCCAGTTTCTCGACCAGGGTCGGCAAAGCGAAGGTGACGAGCGCGGATGCCTGCGCCTGCGGCATGCAGTCGGGCACCTGCGCGGATGCCAACGACGGCAGGGCCGCCAGCATCAGGGCAAATCCAATGCGTTTCATGACTTTTCGGTCTCCGGCAGGCGCACCGTCGCGGCGGCCTGGGCGGCAATGCCTTCGCGGCGGCCGGTAAAGCCCAGGCGTTCGGTGGTGGTGGCCTTGATGCTGATCTTCGCCTCCGCGAGTCCGAGCAGTTCGGCCACGCGCGCGCGGATCGCCGCGCGGTGAGGACCGACCTTCGGCTCTTCACAGATAATGGTTAAATCCACATGATCGATCCGTCCGCCTTGGGCGGCGATCAGATCGCGCGCATGGATCAGGAAGCGATCGGACGAGGCGCCGCGCCATTTGGGATCGCTTGGCGGGAAATGCATGCCGATATCGCCGTCGCCGATCGTGCCGAGCAAGGCGTCGGTGATGGCGTGCAGGCCGACGTCCGCGTCCGAATGGCCGGCGAGCGCGCGGCCATGCGGGATGCGCACGCCCCCGATCCACAGCCCGTCGCCTTCGGTGAAGCCATGCACGTCGAAGCCGAGCGCGGTGCGCGACACCATGGTCGCCGCCAGCCGGCGTTCCGCGGCTGCGAAATCGGCCGGGTAAGTGAGCTTGTCGAGTGCGGGCGATCCGTCCACCGTCTTCACCTCCAGCCCGGCCGCGCGCGCGATCTGCGCGTCGTCGGTCGCCTCGCGGTCCTTGTCCCAGGCGCTGTGCGCCGCCCGGATGGCATCCATATGAAAGGCCTGCGGCGTCTGCACCCGCGCCAGCCGCTCGCGCGGCACGGTTCGGCCCAGTGTGTCGCCGGCTTCGGCCAGTGTGTCGGCCACCGGCAGCACCGGCACCGCGCCGGGTGCGTCGTCGAGCGCCGCCAGCAGACGGTCGATCACTTCTGGCGGCAGGAAGGGGCGTGCCGCATCATGGATCAGCACGCGGTCGCCACGCGCCGAGGCGAGGCCGTTGGCGACCGAGTCGCGCCGGGTCGCGCCGCCGATCACAGGATCGGCCAGCGTCCGGTCGCCGATCGCTTGGGCATAGAGCCGTTCCTGGCCCGCGCCGATCACGACCCGAATCTCGTCGATGCGCGGATGCGCGGCGAGCGCGTCGATCGCATGCGCCAGCACCGCCTTGCCGGCAATGGGCACATATTGTTTGGGAATATCGCTCCCTGCGCGCGTGCCGGAGCCGGCGGCGACGATCAGGGCCGAGGTGCGGGATTGCATGACCGCGCGCCCCTAGCCGTGTTTCGAGGCAAAGAACATCTTTCTTCGCACATGCGGTATTCCTCCGTCATGCCGGACCCTTCGACAAGCTCAGGACAGGCTTGTTCCGGCATCCACCCCGCCTCGTCGGATTCCCGTGCGGCTCCGTGGATGCGGGACGATCCCGGCATGACGACGACGTCTTAGCTCGTAGCCTTGCGTGCGTCCTGAAGCGCCTTCGCAAACAGCCGGAATTCCTTTTCCCGTGGCGAACCGCTGCGCCACACGAGCGCGATCCGCCGCGACGGATGCTCGGCCGCGAGCGGGCGCGCCTCGACATCGGTATGGTCCAATATCCCCGCCTCCAGCGCCATTTCAGGCAGCATGGTGACGCCCAGCCCATTGTCGACCATCTGCACCAATGTGTGGAGCGAGGTACCCATCATCGCCGCGCCCGCGCGCAGTTCAGGCCGGTTGCAGGCGGCAAGCGCATGGTCCTTGAGGCAATGGCCATCCTCAAGCAGCAGAAGCCGGCTTTCGTCGATCGCGTCGGCCGGCAGCGGATCGGGCAGTGACTTGGCCTCCTCGGCGGGAAAAGCGACGAACAGCCGATCTTCGAACAGATCTTCATGCTCGACGTCGCCACAGGCGAAGGGGAGGGCCAGCAGCACACAATCGACATGGCCGCGGTGCAGCGATTCGCACGCCGCCGCCGAAGGCTCCTCGCGCAGATAAAGCTTCAGCTCGGGCCAGGCCTCGCGCAGCTTGCCCAGGATGCGCGGCAGCAGGAAGGGCGCGATCGTCGGGATCACGCCCATGCGCAGTTCCCCGGACAAGGGCTTGCCCGCCGCGCGGGCCAGTGCCGCCAGTTCCTCCGCTTCGCGCAGCACGCGCTCGCCCTTTGCGGCGATCTTCAGCCCCAAAGGGGTGAAGCGGACTACGCGGCGCGTGCGTTCGACCAGCATCACGCCTAGAAGCGACTCAAGCTCGCGCAATCCGGCCGAGAGCGTGGATTGCGTGACGAAACAGGCGTCGGCGGCGCGCCCGAAATGGCCGGTGTCGCGCAACGCCACCAGATATTGCAGCTGCTTCAAGGTCGGGAGATAGACCGCCATTCATCGCTCCAATCGATCAATAGCGTGTAAATAATCAATTTGCTTCGTCATTGCCAGCGGCCCACATAGCCGCCTCAAGTTTCAACCACCCCCCCAATGGAGATACAGCGATGCTCACCGTCGGCGACAAATTCCCCGCGCTCAAGGTTCCGGTCCAGCAGGGCGTCTCCGCGCTTCCCGCCGGCGAGACGATCGATCTCGGCGACACGGGCGGCAAGTGGAAGGTCGTCTTCTTCTGGCCGAAGGACTTCACCTTCATCTGCCCGACCGAGATCATCGGTTATGGCGAGCTCAAGAACGATCTGGCCGATCGCGATGCGGTGCTGATCGGCGCCTCGACCGACACCGATTTCGTCCACTTCGCGTGGCGCAAGTCGGACGAGCGCCTGGCGAACTGCGACTTCCCGTGGATCGCGGACAATAAGAAGGAGCTCGCGAACGCGCTTGGCATCGTTCACGAGGACGCCGGCGTCGCGCTGCGCGCCACCTTCATCGTCGATCCGCACAATGTGATCCAGCACGTGACCGTCAACGGCCTCAACCAGGGCCGCAACCCGGCCGAGGCGATCCGCGTGCTCGACGCGCTCCAGACCGACGAGCTTTGCCCGTGCAACTGGCACCAGGGCGAAGAGGTGCTGAAGCCCGCCGCCTGATTTCCTCTGCAAGGAAAGGGAAGGGCGCGGGTGGCAGCGGCCGCTCGCGCCCTTCTTGTATCCAGATTTTAGGAGTGACACGCATGTCTCTGAGAGAATTCGCGGAAGCCTTGCCTGATTATGCCAAGGACATCCGCCTCAACCTGAACTCGCTCGCGGGCGACCAGACGCTAAACGACCAGCGCAAATATGGGCTGCTGCTCACCACTGCGCATGGATCGGGCTACAAGCCTTTGGTCGAGGCGGCGGAGGCCGAATGCGCCCCCAAGCTCTCGCCCGAGGCGGCCAATGCGGCACGCGCGGCGGCGGCGATCATGGCGATGAACAACGTTTATTATCGCTTCACGCACCTCGCCTCGAACAAGGAATATGGCACGCTGCCGGCCAAGCTGCGCATGAACGTGATCGGCGCGCCCGGCATCGACAAGGCCGATTTCGAGCTCTTCTGCCTGGCCGTATCGGCTCAGAATGGCTGCGGCATGTGCATCGATGCGCACGAGAAGGTGCTGAAGGGCCATGGCGTGCCGGCGGACGTGATCCAGGCCGCCGCACGGGTGGGGGCGGTGATGACCGCCGCCGCAACGGTCCACGCCACGCGGGTGTAAGCCTTGCTCGTCGCCCCGGCGGAGGCCGGGGCCGCTGGAGATGGAGCGGCGTCGGCGATTACCTCCAGCGGCCCCGGCCTCCGCCGGGGCGACGGGATTATCCCTCTGTTTCCCCCTCCAAATCCCCCAATTGCCGCCGTCGCATCGGGGGTTCGCGTGACAGGTCCGCCATCTCCATGATCTTGGCCCGCAATTGCGCGCGCTTGTCGTGGATCGAAGCGATCACCGGGCCCATTGCGAGCCCAAGATCGACCAGCACCGCCTCCGATAGCTGAAGCGAGGATTCGACCGTCTCGGGCACGGCGTCGCTCGCACCCGCGCGATAGAGCTGGGCGGCATGGTTCGGGTCGCGCGCCCGGGCGATGATTGCCAGATCGGGGAAACGCTGGCGCAGCGCGCGCGTCATCCGCACCACCTGCACCGGATCGTCCATCGTCAGCACGATTGCGCTCGCATTGGCGACGTCGAGCCGCTCGATCATGCCGGGGCGTACCATGTCGCCGAACACGGCATGATAGCCACGCGCACGCGCCGCGCTGATCGTGTCGGCATCGGCGTCGATCGCCAGATAGGGGCGTTTGTGCGCGTCCAGCATCTGCGCGACCAGTCGCCCGACGCGGCCGAAGCCGATCACCAGCACCCGGGGTTTGCCCTCGGCCGCAGGCGGGATGGGCTGCTCCGCGGCGCGTCGTTCGAGCCGCTTCGATAGCGCATTGCCGGCTTGGGCGAGCAAAGGCGTGATGGTGAGACCGATCGCGGTCACGATCTGCCAGAATGAGGCGGTCTGTTGCGCGATCAGCCCTGCGGACGCTGCCGTGCCGAGCACGATCAAAGTGGTTTCCGACGGCGCCGCCATCAGCAGCCCGGTCTCCAACGCGACTCCGCGCTGCGCCCCGCCGACGCGCAACAGCAGCCCGGTCACCACCGCCTTGCCCAGCACCACGCCGACCACCGCCAGCAGCAGGGCCTGCCAGCGCGCGGCGATCACCGCCAGGTCGAGCGACATGCCGACCGTGATCAGGAAGACACCCAGCGCGAGGCCGCGGAACGGCGCGGTCATCAGCTCGACCTCACCCTGATATTCGGTCTCGGCGATCAGCACACCCGCGATCAGTGCGCCCACGATGGGGGACAGCCCGACCGCGCTGGTCGCGATGCTCGCCAGGATCACCACCAGCAGGCTCGCGGCGAGGAACAATTCGGGACTCTTGGTCCGCGCCGCCTGCGCGAACAGGCGCGGCAAAGCGAAACGGCCGAGCAGCAACATCGCCGCGATCGTCGCGAGGCCAAAACCCAAAGTTCGCGCCATGCCGCTCCAGTCGCCGCCGCCGCGCGGCGCGAGCGCGCCGAGCGCGAAGATGATCGGCACCAAAGCCAGATCCTCGAACAGCAGCATCGCGAAGGCGCGCCGGCCGACGGGCCCGCTCGTGCCCGCGATCGGCAAGACGAGCGCGGTCGAAGACAGCGCCAGCGCGACGCTCAGCCCCAAAGCCGTGCCGCCGCTTTCACCGAAGGCCAGGAATCCGGCCGCAAGCAGGAGCGCACAGCCGACCAGTTCGGCAGCCCCCAGCCCGAACACCTGCGCGCGCATCGACCAGAGCCGCTGGAAGGAGAGTTCGAGCCCGATCGAGAAGAGCAGCAGGATGATGCCGAGCTCGGCGAAGGGCTCGATCGCGTGCGGATGCGTGATCGTGACATGATAGAGCCATGGCGCCTGGCCGACGAAGCGCCCGAGCCCCGCGGGGCCGACCGCAATCCCGACCAGGATGAAGCCGATCACCGGATTGATCCGTAACCGCGCGAAAGCCGGAATCACGATCCCCGCCGCGCCCAGGACGACCAGCGCGTCGCTGAAGCCGGAGGAATCGGTCGGAAGCGCCATAGCTCATGCTTTTTGCGCGGATGGGTGAGGAAGGCTAGGGAGTATGCCGAAGTCCCGTTCGCCCCGAATAGCGCTCGACAGGCTCGAACCTTATTCGACACCAACGGTTAGGCCGGCGGAAAACGGGAAGGAGGCAGCCCGTGACGAACAGCGAAACCGAACTCTGCGTGGTAGGCGGCGGCCCTGCCGGGATGATGTGCGCCTATCTGTTCGCGCGCGCCGGCGTGCGCACGATCGTATTGGAAAAGCATGGCGATTTCCTGCGCGATTTCCGGGGCGACACGGTCCACCCGTCGACGCTCGACCTGTTCGACGAGCTCGGGCTGTTCGATGCCTTGCTTGCGCGACCGCACGACAAGGTCGAGACGCTGGGCGGCGTGATCGGCGGCGAGGAATTGCGGTTCGTCGATTTCAGGCACCTGCCCGGGCGCGGCCGCTTCGCCGCCTTGATGCCGCAATGGGAATTCCTCGATTTCCTGAGCGCCGAGGCGCGCAAGCTCCCTGCCTTCAGCTTGCGCATGGAATGCGAAGCGGTGGGATTGGTCCATGAACAGGGCCGCGTGGTCGGGGTCCAGACCCGCGACGGCGGTACGATCCGCGCCCGGCTGACCATTGCCGCCGACGGCCGCTCATCGATCTTGCGCAAGGCGGCCGGGCTGCCGCTCTACGATCTCGGCGCGCCGATCGACGTCTTCTGGTTCCGCGTGCCCAAGGAGCGAACGCCCGACAATCGCACCCAGGGTTTCATCAATCATGGCCAGATGGTCGTCGGGGTCGATCGCGGCGATTATTATCAATGCGCGCGGGTGATTTCGAAGGGCGGGGCCGAGGCGATCCAGGCGCAGGGGATCGAACGGTTCCGCGAGGAGGTTGTGGCGACCGCACCCGTCCTGGCGGGCGGGATCGACGCTATCCGATCCTTCGATGAGGTGAAACTGCTGAGCGTCTCGCTCGATCGCCTGACGCGCTGGTACGCACCCGGCCTGCTTGCGATCGGCGATGCCGCGCATGCCATGTCGCCGGTCGGGGGCGTGGGCATCAACCTCGCCATCCAGGATGCGGTCGCCGCAGCCAACATCCTGGCCGGCCCGATGATGCGCGGCGAGAATGTCGATCGGCTCGCCCCGCGCGTGCAGGAACGCCGCATGTTCCCGGTGAAGGTGATCCAGGGCATGCAGCGCACCGTGCATGAGCGCGTGATCGGCGCCGCCTTCCGCAGCCAGACCCCGAAGCCGCCCGCGATCGTGCGGCTGCTGGATGCGGTTCCCTTGCTGCAGCGCATCCCCGCGCGGATCCTCGGCCTAGGGGTACGTCGCGAACATATCCGCTCGCCCAAAGCCTGACTCTCCTCTCCGGCACGGGGAGGAGAGTCAGGCTCAGCCTGGGCTCACCTTCGTCACCCCGGGCTTGTCCCGGGGTCCACCCATCCGCGACGGAATCCCTCTCGGCTCTGTGGATGCCGGGGCGAGCCCGGCATGACGTTGTTCTTTGACGGCTTACGCCCAGCTCGCCATCTTTTGCTCGAGATTGACGCGGACTGCCTCGAAGAATTGCTCGGTCGTCATCCAGGCCTGGTCGGGGCCGACCAGCAAGGCCAGATCCTTGGTCATGGCGCCGCTCTCGACCGTCTCGATGCAGACGCGCTCCAGTTCCTCGGCGAAGCGGGTGACGTCGGGCGTGCCGTCGAACTTGCCGCGGAACTTGAGGCCGCCGGTCCAGGCGAAGATCGACGCGATCGGGTTGGTCGAGGTCGCCTTGCCCTGCTGGTGCATGCGGTAGTGGCGCGTGACGGTGCCGTGCGCGGCCTCGGCCTCGATCGTCTTGCCGTCGGGCGTCATCAGCACTGAGGTCATGAGCCCGAGGCTGCCGAAGCCCTGCGCGACCTGGTCGGACTGGACGTCGCCGTCATAATTCTTGCAGGCCCAGACGAATTCGCCATGCCATTTGAGCGCGCTCGCGACCATGTCATCGATCAGGCGATGCTCGTAGCTGATCCCCGCCGTCTGGAACTTGTCCTTGAACTCGGTCTCGAAAATCTCGGCGAAGATGTCCTTGAAGCGGCCGTCATAGGCCTTGAGGATCGTGTTCTTGGTCGAGAGATAGAGCGGCCATTTGCGGTTGAGCGAATAGTTCATGCTCGCCCGCGCGAAATCGCGGATCGATTCGTCGAGATTGTACATCCCCATGGCGACGCCGGCGTCGGGGAAATCGAACACCTCCTGCTCGATCACCTGGCCGTCCTCGCCCTGCCACTTCATGGTGAGCTTGCCCTTGCCGGGCACCTTGAAGTCGGTCGCCTTATACTGGTCGCCGAAGGCATGGCGGCCGACGACGATCGGCTTGGTCCAGCCCGGGATCAGCCGCGGCACGTTCTGGATCACGATCGGTTCGCGGAAGATCACGCCGCCCAGGATGTTGCGGATCGTGCCGTTGGGCGACTTCCACATCTTCTTGAGGTTGAATTCCTCGACGCGCGCCTCGTCGGGCGTGATCGTCGCGCACTTCACGCCGACGCCATATTTCTGGATGGCGTGCGCGCTGTCGATCGTGACCTGGTCGTTGGTGGCGTCGCGATTCTCGACGCTCAGGTCGTAATATTCGAGATCGATGTCGAGATAGGGCTTGATCAGGCGCTCGCGGATCCATTCCCAGATGATCCGCGTCATTTCGTCGCCGTCGATTTCGACGACCGGGGTCTTCACCTTGATCTTCGCCATGTGCGCTGTTCCTGTGTGGAGAGGTTTGCGCGCCTCCTAGGGTCCGGACGCGGACCGCACAAGCTGGGGAGGTGTTACCGCACACATTCATCAAAGCCGGTCTCCGATAAGGAGCGAAGACAGATTCATGACGTCGGCCGACGCGGGACGCTTCCACCAATGACGATCTGCCACTAGAAGGCCGCCCATGAGCCAGCTCGACACCCGGCCGGACACCACGCCGAGCGCCCAGTGGCGCTGGCCCGCCGTCCATCCCGAAGGCCGCAAATTCGTGGTCATCTCAGCCGGCGTCACCGCCGTTCTGTTCCTGCTCCACTGGAACATCCTCGCCTGGCCGCTGGTCGGCGTGACGGCATGGGTCGCGGCCTTCTTCCGTGATCCGATCCGCAGCGTGCCGCAGGGTCAGGGGGTGATCGTCTCGCCCGCGGACGGGCTGGTGACGATGATCCAGCAGGTCGAGCCGCCGTTCGAGCTGGGTGGGGACGGGGGGCTGCCCCCTGGGCCGTGCATGCGCGTGTCGATCTTCATGAGCGTGTTCGACGTGCACATCAATCGCGCGCCCATTTCCGGCACGATCGCGCGTGTGGTCTATATTGCCGGCAAGTTCCTGAATGCCAGCCTCGACAAGGCGAGCGAGGAGAATGAACGCCAGCATTTCCTGATGGTTGGGCCTGACGGAACGATGGTCGGCTTCACCCAGATTGCGGGCCTGGTGGCGCGCCGGATCGTGCCCTTCGTCAAGACGGGCGACGCGGTGACGGTCGGCACGCGCATCGGCCTGATCCGCTTCGGCAGCCGGGTCGACGTCTATCTGCCCGTGGGCGCCGCGCCGCGTGTCACGCTCGGCCAGCGCGCGATTGCGGGCGAGACGATCCTTGCACGAATCGGCGATGGCGAGCGCATATCGGGCCTGCCGCTATGACGGCGAGGCGCGGCTTTTGATCCGGCCTCACGGCACGCGGCGCGGCATTCCGCTCCGCGCGGTGACGCCCAACGCGGTCACGGCGCTCGCGCTCTGTTTCGGGCTGACCGGCGTCCGCTTCGCCATGACCGGCGAGTGGGAGAAAGCGGTCGGGGCAATCGTGGTCGCGGGCATCTTGGACGGGCTCGACGGCCGTGTCGCGCGGCTGCTGAAGGCCGAGAGCCGCTTCGGCGCCGAGCTCGATTCGCTGTCCGACGTGATCGCCTTCGGCGTCTCGCCCGCGGTGATCCTCTATCTCTGGGCGCTGCAATATATCCCCAAATATGGCTGGGTGATCGCGCTTGCCCATGCGGTCTGCTGTGCGCTCAGGCTCGCGCGCTTCAATTCGCAGATCGACGTGGAGTGGCAGCCGCGCAAGTCGGCAGGATATCTGACCGGCGTTCCCGCGCCGGCGGGGGCGGCGATGGCGCTGCTGCCGGTGATCTTGTGGCTGGCTTTGGGCGATGCCAACATGCCCGCGCTCCAGGACATATTCGGACGGACCTATGTCGTCGCGCCCTGGACCCTGTTCACGGCCTTCCTGATGATCTCGGATCTCGCAACCTATGGTTGGGGTTCGTTCCGCCTGCGCCGCGAATTCCGGCTGCCGGCCCTGGTCCTGATCGGATTGGTCGGGGCCGCCCTGCTGACCGCGCCCTGGGCGACCTTGGGCGTCATCGTCATCGTCTATGCCGCCGCCATTCCCTTCGCGGTGGCAAGCTATGCCCGCGTCAAGCGGCGGCGCGCCGCGGAGCAGACTGCGAGCTGACGCGTACCACTCGCGCGCGGCGATCCTGCGCGGCAATGCGCGGCTGAACGGCAAGCGGCAGCGGCTGATAATCACGCACATTGCGGAGCGCACGCACCACGCTCCGCCAATCGTCGGCGACGATGCCGACGATCAGCGCCAGCGCGCCCAACATCAGGATCGTCGAAATGACCGTCGCAATCGTCTGCACCATCATTCTGTCTCCGGCTCTCGATCCGGCCGCACCAACGTGGGGCTGGAACATAGTTGAAACAAGCTCGTTCCATATGTTCACTATTTGTTCTATGGTCAAGCGCGATTTTGCTGCGACATGCGGGGTTGCATCTTTGGCCCGTGCCGACTAAGTGCGCCGCCATTCCACATGCAGGGCATCCATACCGGTGCCGCGGAGCAATTCGCGGTTCCAGTCCTGCAGAGGTCCAACCGGGTTAGGAGAAATATCATGGCGGCACCGGCCGTTTCCATGCAGGCGTTGCTCGATGCGGGCGCGCATTTCGGTCACCAGACGCACCGCTGGAATCCGAAGATGAAGCCTTACATCTTTGGCGAGCGCAACGGCGTCCACATCATCGACCTGTCGCAGACCGTTCCGCTGTTCGCGCGCGCGCTCGACTTTGTGAGCTCGACCGTCGCCGCCGGCGGCAAGGTGCTGTTCGTCGGCACCAAGCGCCAGGCGCAGGAGCCGATCGCCGACGCCGCGCGCCAGTCGAACCAGCATTTCGTCAA
>Ga0207698_10000385_pt1 | contig 25510 bp, 25 predicted proteins | sample KBSCornC22_FD_184298 | JGI IMG/M metagenome (GOLD analysis project Ga0207698, IMG submission 184298) | Corn rhizosphere microbial communities from Kellogg Biological Station, Michigan, USA - KBS Corn C2-2 (SPAdes) (version 2) | ecosystem: Host-associated > Plants > Roots > Rhizosphere > Soil ... | reverse complement strand
AAGGTTCTGGTCCTTTATTATTCGAGCTACGGCCATATCGAGCAGATGGCGCAGGCGGTGGCGGAGGGCGCGCGCGAGACCGGCGCCACGGTCGACGTCAAGCGCGTGCCGGAAACGGCACCGTTGGAGGTGGCCAAGGCGGCGCATTTCAAGCTCGACCAGGAGGCGCCGATCGCCACCGTCCAGGATCTGGCCGACTATGATGCGGTGATCCTGGGCATGCCCACCCGCTTCGGTCGCATGCCCTCGCAGATGGCGGCGTTCCTCGACCAGGCGGGTGGCTTGTGGGCGGGCGGCAAGCTCAACGGCAAGGTGGGATCGGTGTTCGGATCCACCGCCACCCAGCATGGCGGCCAGGAGACGACGCTCTTTTCGGGCATCACCAATCTGCTCCATTTCGGCATGGTGATCGTCGGCCTGCCCTATAGCTATCAAGGCCAGATGGGCATGAGCGAGATCCACGGCCTGTCGCCTTATGGCGCGACCACGATCGCGGCGGGCGACGGCAGCCGCCAGCCGAGCCAGGTCGAACTGGACGGCGCACGCTTCCAGGGCCGCCTGGTCGCCGAGACCGCGAACAAGCTGCACGGTTGAAGCGTCGACCAATGGTCGAACTCTGACATTTGGTACCGGTCATTGCGAGCCCCGCACAGGGGCGCGGCAATCCAGATCCGGCAGGCCTGGATCGCCACAGTGCTTCGCGCTTCGCGATGACCTGAACGTGGAAGCCGCCCGGGAGACCCATGTGGTCGACTCTCGTCACCAGGCGCAACGCGACAGCCTTGAATTCCCCCGGGGCCGGTTCTCCCCCTTCGCCGGCCCCAACCCTCCCCGTCATCCCTGCATCCAGGCAGGGGTGGCGGGGTTATTGTTTTTTGGGGCGGCTTTCGGGCAAGGGCGGGGGATGAGCGAGAAACCTTTCACCGTGATGGTCACCGGCGGCGCCGGCTATATCGGCAGCCATGCCGTGCTCGCGCTGCTCGATGCGGGTTGGCCGGTGGTGGTGGTCGACAATCTCGTCACGGGCTTCCGCTGGGCGGTCCCCGACGAGGCGGTCTTCGTGCAGGCCGAAGTCGGCCAGACCGAGACGATGATCGAGGTGATCCGCGAGCACGGGGTCGGCGCGATCCTGCACTTCGCCGGGTCGATCGTGGTGCCGGAATCGGTCTCCGATCCGCTCAAATATTATCGCAACAATACGGTCGCCAGCCGCGCTTTGCTCGAGGCGGCCGTCACCGCCGGGGTCAAGCATTTCATCTTCTCGTCGACCGCGGCGACCTATGGCATCCCGGATCAGGTGCCGATCCGCGAGAATGCCCCCAAGCAGCCGATCAACCCCTATGGCACGTCCAAGCTGATGACCGAGCTGATGCTGCGCGACACGGCCGCCGCGCATCCGATCAATTATTGCGCGTTGCGCTATTTCAACGTGGCGGGCGCGGATCCCAAGGGCCGGTCCGGCCAGTCGACCGCGGGCGCGACCCACTTGATCAAGATCGCAGTTGAGGCGGCGATCGGCAAAAGATCGTCGGTGTCGGTCTTCGGCACCGATTATGCGACGCGCGACGGCACCGGGGTGCGCGACTATATCCATGTCAGCGACCTGGCCGACGCGCACGTCGATGCGCTGGACTATCTGATCGCGCATCCGGGCGAGAGCCTGACGATGAATTGCGGCTATGGCCGCGGCTATTCGGTGCTGGAGGTACTGGACACGGTCGACCGCGTCACCAACCGGCACATCGAGCGCAAGCTGGAGGCGCGCAGGGCGGGCGATCCCGATGAACTGGTGGCCGACAATAGCCGCATCCTCGCGACCTTGCCCTGGCGGCCGAAGCGCAACGATCTGACGATGATCGTCACCGACGCGCTCGCATGGGAACGCAAGCTCGCCGAACGGGGATGACGGGCGGTTGGCCGCCTGCGCAAAGCAGGTTCAGGCGAGCGCCGCCGCCATCTCCGCCAGCTTGGCGACCGTATTCATGTTGCGCGCGGTGCCGGCCTTGGCGGCTGGGATGACAAGGCGCGAATCCGCCATGCCGTCAGCGTAGAAGATATAGATTTCGCGTTTTCCCAGCCGCATCTGCTCGTCCTTGACGTTGCGTGCGGCATCAAGCGCATCGGGCGGAACCGGGCCGTCGACGAACAGAGCAACGGTGCGGTTGCCGGGCTTGTCGGCGAAGGGATTGCGCGCGAGCGTGTCGGCCATCTCGGCCGCGGTGCGCACCAGAACGCCGACCGATTTGCCGGCATAGGCCTCCAGCGGTGCCTCGATTGCGGCGCGGACCCGATCCTCGGGCAGGTCGCTGGTGAAGACGACATTGCCGCTGGCGATATAGGTGCGCACCTGATTGAAGCCGGCTGCTTCGCACATCGCCTTCAATTCGGTCATCGGCAATTTGCCGGTGCCGCCGACATTCACCGCGCGCAGCAGAGCGACATAGGCGGTCATCTCAGCCGACCGCGGTGCAGAGTTCGACCAGATAGCCCGAACGGTCGCGGATATAGGCGACCGTCTGACCCCATGGCTTGACCGCAGGCGCGCTGACGGCGGCCGCACCCGCGCCGAGCGCTCGGTTATAGAGCGCGTCCACGTCGTCGGTCACCAAGGCGATTTCGAAGGCGAGCGGCGCGCCGGCGGGGTCGGACGTCACCGGCCGCCGGCCGAGATGCTCTTCCGCCAGGCTGAGACTGGCAAAGGCGAGACGCGTCGCGCCGGTCTCGAGCTCGCCATAGGATTTGCCGCCATCGTCATGGAAGAAGCGGCGCGCGAGCCCGAACGCCTGTTCGTAGAAATCGAGCGTCGCGGCGACATCCTCGACATAGAGGATCGTGTAACCGAACGATGGCGCACTCTCGCCGGGCACAAACGGGCTCAGTAGCGGCGGAGCAGGCCGGCGAGGCGGCCCTGGATACGCACCTGGCCCGGGCGGTAACGCTGCGCGTCATAGGCGCGATTGGCCGGATCGAGGCGGATCATCTGGCCTTCGTGCCGGAAATATTTGAGCGTCGCCTCATTGTCGTCGATCAGCGCGACCACGATCTCGCCATCGCGCGCCGTATCCGCCTTGCGGATCAGCGCATAATCGCCGTCGAGAATGCCGGCCTCGACCATCGAATCGCCCGCCACCTCAAGCGCATAATGTTCGCCCGGGCCCAGCAGGGCGGCAGGAACCGACAGGCTGCTTTGCCCCTCCAGCGCCTCGATCGGCAGGCCCGCGGCGATGCGGCCGTGCAGCGGAAGCTCGAGCACGTCGTTCGCGGCGGGGGGCACGATCCGTGCCGGCGGCGCCTGGATATTGGACTTGGCCGGGGCGGGCGTGGTCTTGATCGCGTCGGGCAGGCGCAGGATTTCGAGCGCACGGGCCCGATTGGGCAGGCGGCGGATGAAGTTGCGTTCCTCCAGCGCGGAGATCAGCCGGTGAACGCCCGACTTGGACTTGAGGTCGAGCGCATCCTTCATCTCCTCGAACGAGGGCGACACGCCGGTCTCGCTCAAGCGGTCATTGATGAAGCAGAGCAGCTCATGTTGCTTGCGCGTCAGCACCTTGTTTCCCCTGTCAAGGAACGTATGGGGAACGTATATTAAACATTCCAAGGCGGGTCAAGCGACCCTCAGGATATCCACAATTTCACCCACAGCCGCCGGGCGCGCGCCGGCCGCGCGGACGATCAGCGCGTCCGCCTCGGCCAAGGTGGAGACGGCACCGCTATCCTGATTGGCGAGCGGCCGAACGCGTCCGCCGGCAAGCCGCGCTCGGACATAATCGTCGCGATTGCCGACCGCAGGAAGGGGGATGTCGAGCATGGCGCTTTCCGTCTTCGGCAAGGGATCACGCGCGCCGCCCAAATGCGCGATCAGCGGCAGCAGGAAGAGCTGCGCGGTGACGAAAGCGGAGGCTGGATTGCCCGGCAGCCCCAATAGGATCGCGTCGCCCAGCCGCCCGGCGAGCAAGGGCTTGCCCGGCCGCATCGCGATCCGCCAGAAATCGAGCCGCGCGCCGAGCCGGTCGAGCGCGGGGCGGACCAGATCATGGTCGCCGACCGAGGCGCCGCCGGTGGTGACGATGATGTCCGCCTGTGCGGCCTGCAGGGCGTCCGTCAGAGCGTCGAGCCGATCGGGCACGATCGACATGTCGCAAATCTCGGCCGAACCGCCGATCAGCGCCTGCAACATCACGCCGTTCGAAGCGGGCAGCGTCATGCTGTCGGTCGATGCTCCTGGCGGCACCAGTTCGTCCCCGGTCGAGATCAAGGCGACACGTGGGCGGCGGCGCACCGTCAGGATACCATGACCGCCCATAGCCGCGGCGGCGATCCGGCCGGGCGTGAGCCTGGCGCCACCTTCGATCAGCCTGTCTCCCTCGGCGAAGTCGGAACCACGCCGGCGAATATGCGCACCCATCGCGGTCGGCCCCTCGCCCGCCAGCGCCAGCGCCGCGCCGTCACGGGCGGCTTCTTCCTGCACGAGGATCGCGTCGGCGCCGTCGGGTACCGGCGCGCCGGTGAAGATGCGTCCCGCCTGGCCGACATCGATCCCGGTCTGCATGCCCGCGCCGGCCCGGCTCTCGCCCACCACGCGCCAGGGACCGGGCAAATCGGTGAAGCGGATGGCATAGCCGTCCATCATCGACAGATCGGCCGCGGGATGGGTCCGGCGCGCGACCACATCCTCGGCCGCCCAACGCCCCGCCGCATCGGCCAGCCGCGCGGTCTCGATCGGCAATGGTGAGGCGAGTGCCAGCAGCCGTGCCTGGGCCTCGGCGACGGGGAGCAGGCTCATCGCAGCACGCGGCGGAAATAGACGATCCGCTCGGTCTCCTCGAAGCCGAGCGCGGCGTGGAAGGCATGGCTCTCGCGATTGTCGAGCAGGGCGTCGGACGCATATTCGCGGCAGCCGCGCACGATCGCCCAGTCGCGCACCGCTGCGTCGAGCGCACGGCCGACGCCTTGTCCGCGCGCATGCGGCATCACATAAATGCCCTCCAGGAAGGCGACGGGCGAGGTCTCGCAGCCATTGACATAATCGCGACGGAGCGAGGCTTCGGCGAAACCGATCGGCCTGCCGTCGTCGAGCGCGAGCCACGTAGGACGATCCGCGTCGGGCGCGGCAAGCAAGCGATCGATCTCGTCCGTCATCACATCCGCCGGCGCGTCGGGCCACAAAGCGATGCGGAGCGCCACCCAGGCATCGCGCAGCGGTGGCGAGACGGGCTCGATCCGCACGCTTATCCGTCCGCCCGCCAATCCCCGGAGCGGCCGCCCGATTTGGCGAGCAGGCGGACCGGGCCGATCGTCATGCCACGGTCAAGCGCCTTGGCCATATCGTAGAGCGTGAGCAAGGCGACCGACACCGCGGTCAGCGCCTCCATCTCGACCCCGGTCTTGCCGGTGGTGACCACGGTCGCGCGGCAGTCGATCCCGCTTTCGCCGAGCTGGAGATCGACGCCGACCGACGCGATCGGCAGCGGATGGCACAGCGGGATCAGGTCCGAAGTGCGCTTGGCGGCCATGATGCCCGCGATCCGCGCCACCGCGAGCGCGTCGCCTTTCGCGAGCGCGCCGTCGCGGATCGCGGCCAGCGCCTGCGCCGACATGGCGATATGCCCGACGGCGGTCGCCTCGCGCCGCGTCACATCCTTGGCCGAGACGTCGACCATATGCGCCGCACCCTGCTCGTCGAGGTGCGTGAGCTTGCTCATGCCGCGAGCAAGGCCCGGGTCGCGGCCTCGACATCAGCCTGCCGCATCAGGCTCTCGCCGACCAGGAAGGCGCGCACTCCATGGTCCGCCATCGCCGCCATGTCGGCATGGCTGCCGATCCCGCTTTCTGCCACGAACAGGCAATCGGCCGGCGCGTGGGCGACGAGTTCGTAGGTGCGCGCGAAATCGACGGTGAAGTCGCGCAGGTCGCGATTGTTGGCGCCGATCAGCCGCGATTTCAGGCCGAGCGCGCGGTCGAGTTCGTGCGCGTCATGCACCTCAACCAGCACGTCCATCCCACGTTCGATCGCGGCGGCTTCGATCTCGGCCATCTGGCCGTCCTCGAGCGCGGCGACGATGATCAGGATCGCATCGGCCCCCAGCGCGCGCGCCTCCGCCACCTGCCAGGGATCGATCATGAAGTCCTTGCGCAGGCAGGGCAATGAGCAGGCAGCGCGCGCCGCGACCAGATAATCGTCCGCGCCCTGGAAATAAGGGACGTCCGTCAGCACCGACAGGCAGGCCGCGCCGCCCGCTTCATAAGCGCGGGCGTGGGCGGGCGGATCGAAATCGGCGCGGATCAAGCCCTTGGAGGGTGAGGCCTTCTTGATCTCGGCGATCAGCGCGAAGCCGGCGCGGGATTTCTCCTCCAGCGCGCGCCTGAACCCGCGCGGCGGTGTCCGCGCGGCGGCGGCGCGGTCGAGGTCCGCGACGCTGCGTGACGCTTTGCCCGCGGCGACATGGTCGCGCTTGGTGTCGAGGATCTGGGTGAGGCGGTTGGTCATCTTACGTCTTCGTCACCTCGGACTTGTTCCGAGGTCCACTGCGCCGCAACGGAAAGGCCCGTGGTTGGGTGGATGCCGGAACAAGTCCGGCATGACGGTGGAGAGGCAGTGCTCGCTTCATCAAAACGCGATCCAGCAATTGAGCAGCGCGTTGGCCAGGCCTTTGTCGATCACCTCGCCGGCTTCCTCGACGCCTTCGCGCAGCGTCGCCGCCTCGCCCGCCACGACCAGAGCCGCGCCTGCATTGAGCAGCACCGCATCGCGATAGGCGCCGGGCGCGCCCTGTAGCAGTGCGCGCAAGGCTGCGGCATTGTAGGCCGCATCGCCGCCGCGGACCGCGTCCAACCCGTGCCGCGGCAGGCCGGCATCTTCGGGCGTGATCGTCGTCGGAATCGCGCACAGGCCCACCGCGACCGCACGGCTCGGCCCGGCGATCGACAGCTCGTCCAGGCTTTCCTCGCCCGAGACGACCAGCCCGGCCTCGGTCCCGAGCAGCTCGAGCGCCTCCGCCACCGTCGGCAGATAGTCGACCCGCGCCACGCCGAGCAGCTGGCGCGTCACGCGCGCCGGGTTGGCGAGGGGGCCGATCAGGTTGAAGATGGTGCGCCGTCCGATCGCGCGGCGGATCGGCGCGAGCCGTCCCAAGGCGGGATGGTGCTTCTGCGCGAACAGGAAGGCGATGCCGAGGTCGGCCAGGCTTTCCTCGGCGCGGGCCGAGGCTCGGTCGAGGTCGAGGCCCAACGCCTCGAGCGTATCCGCGGCACCCGCCTTGGACGAAGCGGCGCGATTGCCATGCTTGGCGACCGGCACGCCGCAGGCGGCAACCACGATCGCGACCGCGGTCGAGATGTTGAGGCTGTGCGCGCCGTCGCCGCCGGTGCCGCACACGTCGATCGCCCCCTTGGGCGCCCGTATCTCGATCATGCGGGCGCGCAGCGCACGCGCGGCGGCGGCGATCTCGACGCTGGTCTCGTCGCGCAGCGTCATCGCGGTCAGGAATTGGGCGATTGCCTCGTCCGACACCTTGCCGTCGAGAATGTCGGCGAAAGCGGCCTCCGCCGTCTCATGCTCGAGCGGCTCGCTCGGATCGGGCAGGAGCGCGAGTGTGGTCATGCGTGGCTTGCGGTTAGGGCGTCGACCTTGATGCCGGCGAGCCGCATGAAATTGGCGAGCAGGTCATGGCCATGCTCGGTGGCGATGCTTTCCGGGTGGAATTGCACGCCATGGATCGGCAGCTCGGCATGGCGGAAGCCCATCACCGTGCCGTCATCGCTATGCGCGTTGGCGATCAGGGTGGACGGCGCCCCTTCCACCACCAGCGAGTGATAGCGCGTCGCGGTGAAGGGCGAAGGCAGCCCGGCGAAGACGCCGCTGCCATCATGCGTCACGGGCGAGGTCTTGCCGTGCATCAACCGGCTCGCACGCACGACCGTGCCGCCGAAATGCTGGCCGATCGCCTGATGGCCCAGGCATACGCCGAGCAAGGGCTTCTTCTGGTCGGCGCACGCCTCGACCAGCTCCAGGCTGATCCCCGCCTCGTTGGGGGTGCAGGGCCCGGGCGAGATCAGATAGGCCTGGGCACCCGACGACATGGCCTGACCGACGCCGATCGCATCATTGCGGACGACCTCCACCTCGGCGCCCAGTTCCTGCAGGTAATGGACCAGGTTCCAGGTGAAGCTGTCATAATTGTCGATGACCAGGATCATGGATTGCGGACCTAGGGATAGAGGGGACGCAAGGCAATCGGCGACGGACTTGCCGCCCCTCAAGCGCCCCTATCCGTCCCTCATAGTGGAACCCGGACCCGCAGAGGCGCATTTTTCGCCCATCGGGGGACATCGCAGGAGACCGCCATGTCCATCGTTGCCAGATCGATTCTCGTTTTCGGCATGGCCGTCGCGGTGCTGCCCGCGGCGGTGCAGGCGACCGACCGCGCCGATGCGCGCGCCGCGATCATCGAGGCGCGCGCCAAGGTCGCCACCGGCGACAAGGCCGGGGTCAACGGCCCGGCCGCTGACGTCCAGGCGCGGGCCCGTGCGGCGCTGGCCGAGGCGCAGGACGAATATCATCGCCACCATGACGGCCGAGCGCTCGCCGCCGCCGAGCGGGCCAGCTCGCTCGCGGACCTCGCCCGCGCGACCGCCGATGCGCGCGAGGCCGATGCCCAGCGCCAGCTCGCGATCGCCACACCACAGGAGTAATGTCATGAACAAGCTTGCCAACCGCCTGATGGGCGCGGCGGCGACGCTCGCGCTCGCCTGCCCCGCGCTCGCGCTCAGCCGGGCCGACAAGGTCGTGGTCGAGACTTACCGCGACAAGATCGCGGCTGCGCGCGCCGAACCGGGTGTCGCCGCCAATGGCGCCGAAGCACTCGCCAAGGCTGACTCGGAAATCCCGATGCTGGCCGAGGCGCTCGACGATCATAAGGCCCGCCGTGTGGCGGAGATCACGTCCGACATCGACACCCAGCTCCAGATCGCCCGGACCCGCGCGCACGCCGCGATGGCGCAGCATGATGCGGCCGTGATCGGCGCGGCCAAGGCGGAAGCCGCCGATGCGCGCGCCCAGGCCGCCGCGGCGCATGATGCCGCGGCGGACGCGCAGGCGCAGGCCGCCGCCAATGCCGCCGCCGCCGAACAGGCGCGCGCGGACGCCGAGAAGCTTCGCCAGGCGATGGTCGATTATCAGCTGAAGCAGACCCAGCTCGGCGCGACCCTGGTGCTTCAGGACGTGGTGTTCGAAACCGGCAGGGCCGATTTGAAGCCTGGGGCCGCCGATCGCTTGCGCCCGCTCGCCCAATATCTGCAGGCCAATCCCAACGTTCAGGTGCGGATCGACGGTCATACCGACGCACAAGGCGGCGACGACTATAATCTCCGCCTGTCGGAGGACCGCGCCAACGCGGTCCGCGCGGCTTTGGTCGCGATGGGCGTCGATTCGGCTCGCATCCAGGCGATCGGCCATGGCAAGGCCGATCCGGTCGCCGACAACAAGACCCAGGCCGGCCGACAGCAGAATCGCCGGGTCGAAGTGACCTTGGTGGGTCAGCAGGCGACGGCGTTCGGGGCTTGAGAGAGCGGTGGATTGGGAGGGGCAAAGCGCCCCCTAAATCTGACCGTCATGCCGGACTTGTTCCGGCATCCACCCATCCGCGAGGGATTCCGGAGCGGCCCAGTGGATCCCGGGACAAGCCCGGGATGACGGGGATTGAGCCCGTCTTGCTGTCCAACGTTCACGCTGAGTCCGGACGCCGCTCGGCTTATTGCCCGAACCGCGCCTCGCTCGCGCGTTCGACTGCCTCGCGCGCGGCCGCGAACAGGGCGCCGGCCTTGGCCTCGCATTCCTTCTGTTCGGAGGTCGGGTCGCTGTCGGCGACGATGCCCGCGCCCGCCTGGACGTGCATCATGCCGTCCTTCACGACTGCCGTCCTGAGCACGATGCAGCTGTCCATGCTGCCGTCGGGCGAGAAATAGCCGACGCCGCCGGCATAGGCGCCGCGCGTCTCGGGTTCGAGCTCGGCGATGATCTCGCAGGCGCGGACCTTGGGGGCGCCCGAGACGGTGCCGGCGGGGAAGCCCGCGAACAAGGCGTCGAGCGCGTCCTTGGACGGGTCGAGCCGGCCGACCACGTTCGAGACGATGTGCATGACGTGGCTATATTTTTCGATCGTATAGCTGTCCGTCACCGCCACCGTGCCGCGCGCGGCGACGCGGCCGACATCGTTGCGGCCGAGGTCGAGCAGCATCAGATGCTCGGCGCGCTCCTTGGGATCGGCGAGCAGTTCGTCGCGATTGGCGGCATCCTCGGCCGCGGTCTTGCCGCGCGGCCGCGTGCCGGCGATCGGGCGGATCGTCACCTCGCCGTCGCGCACGCGCACCAGGATTTCGGGCGAGGAGCCGATCAGCGCGAAGCCCGGCAGATCGAGATGGTAGAGGAAGGGCGACGGATTGATCCGCCGAAGCGCGCGATAGAGGTCGAACGGCGGCAGTGGGAAAGGCGTGGTGAAACGCTGCGCCAGCACCACCTGAAAGATGTCGCCGGCCGCGATATAATCCTTCGCCCGCGCCACCATTGCTTGATAACGGCCCGGCTCGAGCTGCGGCTCGGCATAAGGGATGGCGAGCAATCCGGGATCGCGCCGATCCTGCGGAACTGCCTGCGCCAGCTGCGCCGCGGCCGCCTCGATCCGCTCGACCGCGCGTGCGACCGTGCGCGTCGGTTCGGCGTCGCCCGGCCAGACCGGCGCGACTAGGAACAAGGCATCCGCCAGCCGGTCGAACACCAGGATCAAGGTCGGCCGCACGAACAGCATGTCGGGCAGCGCCAGCGGATTGGGTGCGGGGCGCGGCAATTTCTCGACCAGCCCGACCGTCTCATAGGCGAAATAGCCGACCAGGCAGGCAAGTGCGGGCGGAAGCCCCTCGGGCACGTCCATCCGGCATTCGGCGACGAGCTTGCGCAGAGCCGCGAGCGGACCGCCATCGACCTTCTCGAACGCATGGCGATCGAACAGCCATTTGCGGTTGATCGCCGCATCCCCGCCTTCACCGCGGAACACCAGGTCCGGGGCCAGCCCGAGCAGGCTGTAGCGCCCGCGCGTCGCACCATCCTCGACCGATTCGAGCAGGAAATCGCCGCGCCCCGGCTCGATCAGCTTCAGCGCGGCGGCAACCGGCGTCTCCGTGTCCGCCAGCTGGCGCCGCCAGACGAGCGCGGGGCGTCCGGCCGCGAGGGCGTGGAGTGCAGGAAGGTCCTGCTCGGCTTTACCCCCTTCGGACGTCACCTTACTGGCCGCCGCCGCGCAGCTGCTGCTCGAGCTTGGCAAGTGCGGCGGGGTTGCGCTTGACCTTGATCTCATCGCGCGCGGCGTTGGCGAATTGCTGGGCATATTCCTCGCCCAGATTCCGCTGCAGCTCGCTGCGCGTCATTCCCATCACCACCGGCAGCATCTTGGGATCGGCAGGCGTGATCTGGTCGAGCCGGACGATGAACCAGCTGCCGTTCGGCCCCGGCACCAGCTCCGCCCTGCCGGGGGGAGTGCGGAACAAGGCGCGGACCGGCGGCGGTACATTCTGGCCCGCGCGCGACAGATCCAGGCTGGTGAGCGCGATCGGCTTGGGTGCTTCCAGCTTGGCGGCGGCAAAGGCGGCGGCGACCGGCTGGCCGCCATTGATCTTGCCGAGCAGCTCCTGCGCCAGGCCATGCGCGCGCTGAGCGGCGCGCTGCTGGACGATGTCCTGCGCGACGCGCGCCTTGATCTCGGCGAGCGGGACGGGGGCGGCGGGCACGACATTGGCGACGCTCAGCAGCGCGAAATGGGTCGGGTCGACCGTCTCGACGGTCGGCTCGTCCTCGGGTGTCGCATCGGCCGCGGCCTTCAGCAGCGCCGTCACCGTCGCATCGGCCTTGAAATTCGGGTCGCTCGGCGCGGTGCCGTTGGGCAAGAGCGGCGGGGTGGTGACCACCTGCAGCTTGTTCTTGGTCGCCACTTCGTTGAAGCTCGCGCCGCCGCCGACCGCATCCTCGGCCTGCTGGACGATCTTCGCGAGCGCCTCGTCCTTCTTCTTCTTGGCGAGCGCGGCGCTGATCTCGGCGCGCGCCTGATCGAGCGAGCGGGCCGGCGTGCGCGTGATCGCGCCGACATGCGCGAGCGCCCAGCCGAGCGCCGACTTGACCGGGGCGGTCGTGCCGCTCGACGGAAGCGCGAAAGCGGCATCGGCGAGCGGTTTTCCGTCGCTCGCGGCAAAGGCGTCATGGGTCACCGCGCCGACATTGATATCGGCGGCGGCAAGTCCGGCCTGGGTCGCCGCGGCATCGAAGCTGGTGCCCTGCGCCAGCTTGGCGGCGAAGGCCTTGGCGGCGTTCTCGTCCGGCAGCACCACGCGCTGGATCGTGCGCGTCTCGCTCGCGGCATATTTGGCGGCGTCGGTCTTGTACTGGGCGGCGATCTCAGCCTCGCTCGGCGCGGGGGCCGTGACCGTCTCCGGTCCGATCAACGCGTAGCGAAGCGCGCGCCGTTCGGGGAGCGAATAGCGCGCGACATTCGCCTTGTAGAAAGCCGCAACTTCCTGGTCGGTCGGCACCGCGATGCCGTCGGGCTTGGCCTGGACGACGCCGATCGTACCCTCATGCCGTGCGACCAGCAGCTCGGCATAGGATCGCAGCACGCCATCGGGCACGCGCGTGCCGGTCATGATCGGGATCAGCAGCTGGCGCTGGATCAAGGTGTCGCGCGTTCCGTCGCGCAACTGGGCGAAGGTCATGCGATTCTCGGCCAGGACGGCGTTCATCCTGCCCTGATCGAAGCTGCCGGTCGTGCCGCGGAACACCGGATCGGAGGCGATCTCACCCCCGATCAGCCGATCGCTCGCGTCGAGGCCGTGCTTTTCCGCCCATTGGGCGAGCACGCGCTGGCCGATGAATTGCTCGACGATCGGGCCGAGTCCGCCGACCGCGGCCAGGAATTGCGCGGTGGTGAGCGAGGGTTGCTGCTGGCGTGCCTGGCGTGCCACGCCATCGACGCGCCGTTGAATCTCGGTCATCAGCACGGGCTTGCCGCCCACGGTCGCGACTGCATCCGCGCCCGGCCCGCCGCCGCCGACCAGCCCGCCGCCAGGCGTGCCGACGCCGGTGACGATGAAGGCGATCATGATCAGGGCGAGCAGACCCACCGCCAGCCAGGAGGACAAAGCGCGGCGGAAAAAGGCGAGCATGGACGTTCCGAAGATGCCGTGGAAGAGGCGAACCCAATAGAAGCGCGTTCGGCTCGCTTCAAGCGCCCCCGACGTGAACGACTCCCCGATCGGGTTGGCGTGGGCGTGCGCGGTTGCTACCGGCTGGGGTGACGAACCGCCCGGAGGATGGTGTTGCGCTTCCTGATTGCAGGCAATTGGAAGATGAACGGATCGCGCGCGATGCTGGCGGAGCTCGATCGCATCGCTGAGGCCGCGAACGCATGTTCCCAGGTGGATGTGGCGATCGCGCCGCCCTTCACCCTGCTCGCCGATGCGGGGCCACGGCGCGGCGCGGTCGCGATCGGCGGGCAGGATTGTCACCCCGCCGCCAAAGGCGCGCATACCGGCTGCATCTCGGCGGGCATGCTGGCCGAGATGGGCGCCGACTTCGTGATCTGCGGCCATAGCGAGCGTCGCGCCGAATTCGGCGAAAGCGATTCGCTGATCCGGGCCAAGGCCGAGGCCGCGCAGGCGGCGGGGCTGATGGCGATCGTCTGCGTCGGCGAGGACGAACCCGAACGCGACGAAGGCCGCGCGATCATGGTGGTTTCGGGCGAACTCGACGGATCGGTCCCACCCGATTCGACCGCCGCCAACCTGGTCGTCTCCTACGAACCCGCCTGGGCGATCGGCACCGGACGCACCCCCAGCTGCGAAGAGATCAGCGAGATGCACCTCATGATCCGCGCCAAGCTCATCCAAATGCTGGGCGAAGTGGGGGCCGGGGTCCGTATTCTCTATGGCGGATCGGTCACGCCGGACAATGCCGGCCTGATCCTGGCCTGCGACGAGGTCAGCGGCGCCCTGATCGGCGGGGCCAGCCTGACCGCGGAGAAGTTCATCCCCATCATCGAAGCCGCGGCACGGATTGCGGAGTAGGGCAATCCTTCCATCGTCATTGCGAGCGGAGCGAAGCAATCCAGGCCTGAACGCGCCACACATCCTGGCCTGGATTGCCACGCCCGGCTGCGCCGGGCTCGCCATGACGGTTCGTCCGGCATCCTGGGGCAGGTGCGGTTCAACCCGCGCAAAGCTGGGCTAATCCCCTGCCAACCACGAGGCGCTTCCCTGATGCGCCATCAGGTTCTAGGGCGGCGCCGCGACCCTCAACACCCCAGGAGGAACTGATGGCCTTCGAACTCCCCCCGCTTCCGTTCGACCCGTCCGCGCTTGCGCCGCACATGTCGGCCGAGACGTTCGAATTTCACCATGGCAAGCATCACAAGGCCTATGTCGACAAGACCAATGGCTGGATCGACGAGAAGGGCCTCGCCGGCCTCTCGCTGCTGCAGGTGATCGACAAGGCCAAGTCGACCGGCGACAAGGGCCTGTTCAACAACAGCGCGCAGATCTGGAACCACAGCTTCTTCTGGAACTGCCTGGCGCCGGCCGGATCGACCAAGCCGTCCGGAAAGCTCGCCGGCCTGATCGACGGCTTCGGCGGTCAGGAAGCGCTCCTGAAAGCGCTCGCGACCGAGGCGGTCAACCATTTCGCGTCGGGTTGGGCCTGGCTGGTGCTGGAAGGCGGCGCGCTCAAGGTGACGTCCTACCATGACGCCGACACGCCGGTGGCGCACGGCGCGACCCCGCTCTTCACGCTCGATGTGTGGGAGCATGCTTATTATATCGACTATCGCAACGCCCGGCCCAAGTTCGCCGAGACCATCCTCGGCAACGTGATCAACTGGGACTTCGTATCGCAGAATTTGGACGGCCAGGGCGCCAGCCGCGCCGACCAGCAGCAGTAATTTGTCCTGAAGCCTCTCCCGCTTCGGCGGGAGAGGCCAGACCTGGATCGAGTTGGCCGCCACACGATCTCTGCGGTCCAGCTCCGGCGCGAATCCACCGATCCCAATGGCAAAATGGGATGCGCAGGCGTAGAATGCGCGCATGAAAGCCGTGCCCAAAGGCGGTTATCATCGGCTGTTCGTCTGCGCAGTGCTGATGTGCGTGGCGGTGGCCAAGCCTGCGGCATCGGATGCGCAGGCACCTCCTGCCACTCCCGCGCCGCTGGCGGATACGCCCTATCAGCTGCCGCCTCTGCCCCCTGCCGTCATTGACAACAGCTTGGCGATCGGCGGAGCGGACATCGCCGCGCGCAAGTTGGAAAGCCGGATGACCGTGGCGGTCGAGGTCGAAGGTCACGGTCCTTACCGCTTCGTGGTCGACAGCGGCGCCGACACGTCGGCCTTGGGCGCAAGCGTCCAGCGCCAATTGGCCCTGCCGCCGACGACGCGGGCGATGCTGCACGGCATGACCGCCAGCACGCTCGTCGACCGGGTTTTCGCCTCCGAATTGAAGGTCGGTCAAAGCACCATCAGCAATCTACCGATGCCCGTCCTCAGCGACGACTATCTCGGCGCCCAGGGATTGCTGGGGATCGACGCGCTGGTCGAGCAAAGGCTGATGATGGATTTCGACAAGCGCGTCATCACGATCGAGGATGCGCGCCGACCCATTCCGCACCTGCTGGGCGAGATCGTGATCGTCGCGAAAAGGCGCCGTGGCCAGCTGATCCTGACCGAGGCGACCGCCAACGGCCACCCGGTCGATGCCGTGATCGACACGGGCTCCGAAATCACGATCGGCAATCTCGCCTTGCGCGACCGCCTTTTCAAAAAAGGTGCCAGGACCCTGCTGACGGGGCAGGCGATCGGCGTCACCGGCGTCGCGGTGACGCTGGAACTGGCGCACTTGGACGAGCTTCGGATCGGGCCGATCCTGATGCGCGATGTGGACATTGCTTTTGCCGACGTGCCGCCTTTCGCCGGCTTCGGCCTCAACGATCATCCTGCCTTGTTCCTGGGGACCGATCTGATGGCGAGCTTCCGCAGGATCTCGCTCGATTTCCGTGCGCGCAAGGTTCGCTTTCAGCTCAAGCGCTGCCAGCCGACCGGGCTGTTCCTGAGCACGTCCATGAGCTGGTCGAGACTGTCCGTGACCGATCAGGCCGCGAATGCTTGCTAGCGCTGCATTGCAGTCAGGCGTTCGCCGGGCTTGAGATCAATCGGCGGGGTTGCGCGGCCCGCTGTCGATCGCCAATCCCTGCCCATGCGCATCGCCTTGTTCGAACCTGAAATCGCCCAGAATGTGGGCGCCGTCCTGCGGCTCGGCGCCTGCATGGGTGCGGCGGTCGACCTGATCGAGCCGATGGGCTTCGAGTGGGATGATCGCAGGGTCCGCCGCACCGCCATGGACTATATCGACCATGTCGAAATCGCGCGTCATGCGGACTTCGACGCGTTCAGGGCAGCGATCGGCGCACGCAGGTTGATCCTGTTCACCACCAAGAGCGATCGATCGGCCTTCGACTTCCGCTTTCAGCCCGACGACGTCCTGCTGTTCGGCAAGGAAAGCGCGGGCGTGCCGGCGGCCGTCCATGACGTTTGCGATGCAAGGCTGCGCATCCCGATGCGGCCGCAGGTGCGGTCGATGAACCTGGCGACCTCAGCCGGGATCGCGCTTGGCGAGGCGCTGCGTCAGACGGGCACCTTGCCGGATTAGACCATCACCGGCGCGCGCCCCTCACTCCTCCGGCGGCAACACCACTTTCTTATCCTCCGCCAGGCCGTGCCGCATCAGCATCGGCACATTCGCCGCGGCGAACAAGACCGTCGCCGGCATCGATCCCCAGATCTTGTAGGAGAGCCAGAAGGCGGTCGACGTGTTGCGCCAGACGATCTCGTTGACGGCGGCGAGGAGCAGGAAGAAGAAGGCCCAGTTGCGCGTAAGCAGCCGCCATCCGGTCTCGGTCAGGCCGGGATAGGCCTGGCCCAGCACCATCTGCAAGGTCGGTCGGCCGGTGACCAGGCCCCAGAACAATATCGACGCCACCGTGACATAATAGATGGTCGGCTTGATCTTGATCAGCCAATCCTTGTGCAGCCAGATGGTGAGCCCGCCGAGGATCAGCACCATGATCGCGGAGAAGATCTGGATCGGGCTGACCTTGCCGAAACGCACCAGCGACACGACCATCGCGATCGCGGTCACGCCCATGAACACCGCGGTCGACAGATAGATATTGTGCTGGCTGATCGCGTAGGTCGCGAAATAGACGACCAAAGGCCCGAGATCGAGCGCGAGGCGCATGCCGATGCCGGGCTCGGCGGCTTTGGGCTTGCTGCTCATCGGGCCTTCTCCGGGGCGAGGCGCTGGATCCCGGCAATCGCGCGGGCCACCTCCCTGGGATCGAACGGACGCAGATCGTCGATGGTTTCGCCGACGCCGATCGCGTGGATCGGCAGGCCATATTTCTCCGCCGCCGCGACCAGAACGCCGCCGCGGGCGGTGCCGTCCAGCTTGGTCATCACCAGGCCCGTCACTCCCGCTTCCTTCTGGAACACCTCGATCTGGTTCAATCCGTTCTGACCCGTGGTGGCGTCGAGCACGAGCACGACATTGTGCGGCGCCGCCGGATTGAGCCGGCCGAGCACGCGGCGGATCTTGGAAAGCTCATCCATCAGGCCGGACTTGTTCTGCAGGCGTCCGGCGGTGTCGACGATCAGCACGTCGGTGCCGCGCTCGGTGCCCTGCTTGACGCCCTCGAACACCAGCCCGGCCGCGTCGCCGCCTTCCTTGCCGGAGATGATCGGCACGCCGATCCGCTCCGCCCACACTTTGAGCTGGCCGATCGCGGCGGCGCGGAACGTGTCGCCGGCGACCAGCATCACCGAATAATCCTGCTCGGTGAAGAGATGCGCCAGCTTGGCGATGGTGGTGGTCTTGCCCGATCCGTTGACGCCGATGACGAGGATCACCTGCGGGCGCGGGAAAGCGTCGATCTCGAGCGGCTTGGCGACGGGCGTGAGGATCTGCCCGATCTCCTCGGCGACGATCTCGCGCAGCCGCTCTTCGGTCAGGCCGAGCGCGAACCGCTCACCCGTCAGCCGCTCGCGCACCCGCCGCGCGGTGGCGGGGCCGAGATCGGAGGCGATCAGCGCCTCCTCGATCTGGTCGAGCGTATCCTCGTCGAGCGCGGCCTTGCCGAACAGGCCCGACAGATTCTCGCCAAGCTTGTCGGACGTCCGGCGGAAGCCGCCGAACAGGCGTTCGGTCCAGGACTGGCTCATGCGGGAATGCCGATCAGGCCGTCGTCGCAGACGGCGGTGATGCGCGAGCGGACGATGATGTTGGGGGCGGAGGCGGGCAGTGTCACATGTGCGAAATTCGCTGCATGGCCGCTTGTGCCGTCCAGTTCGACCAGGACTTCAGTCACCGTTCCAATCTGCTCCTGTAGCCATACCGCCCTGCGCTCGGCCGCCTTGGCTCGCAGCCGCGCCGCGCGGTTCTTGATCGTTTCGCGTGGATGCTGCGGCATGCGCGCGGCGGGCGTGCCGGTGCGCGGCGAATAAGGGAAGATATGGGCAAAGGCGATGGCACAATCGTCGATCAGCGCCAGCGTATTGGCGAACATCGCCTCATCCTCGGTCGGGAAGCCGGCGATCAGGTCGGCGCCGATCGCAATCTCGGGGCGGAGCGCGTTCAGCCTTGCAACAATGTCCACCGCCTGCGCGCGGTTATGGCGCCGCTTCATCCGCTTGAGGATCAGGTCGTCGCCGGCCTGGAGCGAGAGATGCACGTGCGGCATCAGCCGGCGTTCATGCGCGATCAGGTCGAGCAGGCGATCGTCCACCTCGCACGGATCGAGCGAGGAGAGCCGCAGGCGCGGCAAATCGGGAACGTGGCGCAGGATGCGGTCGACCAGAAGCCCAAGCGAGGGCTGGCCCGGCAGATCGGCGCCGTAAGCAGTGAGGTCGACGCCGGTCAGGACCACTTCCCTGGTGCCGGCACCGACCGCCGCCTTGACCTCGTCGATCACGCCGCCGGCGGGAAGCGAGCGGCTGGGGCCGCGGCCATAGGGAATGATGCAGAAGGTGCAGCGATGGTCGCAACCATTCTGCACGGGAAGGAAAGTGCGGGCGTGGGTGGTCGGAACTGTGCCCTCACGATGTCGCCCCAGCGGAAGAGGGGCCCCATCTCCCGTGTTCGCCATGCCGCGATCCAGGGAGATGGATCCCAGCTTGCGCTGGGATGACGGGTAGAATGTGGAGTCCAGCTTCCGCAAATTCGAAACGACCGCCGCCACTTCCGGCATCGCCCGGAACGTTTCCGGTTCGGTCTCCGCCGCGCAACCCGTCACCACCACCCGCGCCGCGGGCCGGTCGCGCTTGGCGCGGCGGATTGCCTGGCGCGCGGTCTTCACCGCTTCGGCGGTCACTGCGCAGCTGTTGACGACGATCAGGTCGTCTTCATGCGCCAGCATTCCCGCAATCTTCTCGCTTTCGGCGATATTGAGGCGGCAGCCGTGCGAGATGAGCGTCGCGCCGCTCACAAATCCTCGGACTCGCCGGTGAAGACGTGGGTCGCAGGGCCAGACATGCTGATCGTGCCGCCGGGCGTCCAGTCGATCAGCAATTCGCCGCCGGGCAGCGCCACGGTCACCGGGCTCTCGACGCGGCCCGAGCGGATCGCCGCGACCGCGGTCGCGCAGGCGCCGGTACCGCAGGCGCGAGTCAGGCCGGCGCCGCGCTCCCACACGCGGAGGCGGATACGGTCGGGCGCTTCGACGGTGGCGACATTGACGTTCACGCGGTCGGGGAAGATCGGATCATGCTCGATCTGCGGCCCCAGCCGTTCGAGGTCGACGCCATCGCAATTGTCGACGAAGAAGATGACGTGCGGATTGCCGACATTCACCGCTGCCGGATCGCTCAGCTCGTCCCAGCCGACCGGCAGGTGCGTCGTGTCCATCGCATAAGCGAGCGGGATCTGGTCCCAATCGAAGCGAGGACTCCCCATGTCGACCGTGGCGAGTGCGCCGTCCATGGCGAGCTGGAGCGTGCCGCCGAGCGTTTCGAGCGTCGACTGGCCGCCCAGCAGCAGCGCCACCGCGCGCGAGGCATTGCCGCATGCTTCGACCTCGCTGCCGTCCGAATTCCAGATGCGCATGTGCGCATCGGCCTGCGCCGAGGGCTCGACCAGGATCACTTGGTCGCAGCCGATCCCTTCGCGCCGGTCGGCAATGGCGCGGGCGCGCGCGCTGTCCATCACCACCGGCTGCTGCCGGGCGTCGATCACCACGAAGTCGTTGCCGAGCCCGTGCATCTTGTGGAAGCGAAGCGCCATAGGGCGCGATCTAGGGATGGAGGCGGGCAGAGTCCACTTTTTGGGGTCTCGCCAAGTACGTCATTGCGAGGAGCCCGGCGAAAGCCGGGGGACGACGCAATCCAGGTCTTGGCGCGTGCCGGGTACGGGACTGGATTGGTTGGCCTGCGGCCGCCTCTGGCTCGCTGCGCTCGCAATGACTAAGGCGCTGAAGGTCCATCGCCTATCAGTCAGCTGCCCCGCCATTCCTATTAGACCATTGTAGCGGCTTCCGTTTGCCTGTTCGGCCGGTAGAAACGGCGCATGCGCAACGCCCTCCGCCTGCTGGCCAGCACCGCCCTGCTCGGCTTCCCGCTCGCCGCCTCCGCGGCTTCTCCCTCGGCCTTCGTCACGCCGCCGGCGGACCCGAGCGCGGTCACGGTCAAAGGCTTGGGCGACGGGCGTGCGGACGACAGCGCGGCGATCCAGGCGGCGATCGACCAGGCTGCGGCGAGCAAGAGCGGGGAAGGGATCGTCTTCCTGCCCTCGGGCAGATACCGGATCAGCCGCACCATCTATGTCTGGCCGGGCGTGCGCCTGTTCGGCGTGGGCAAGACGCGGCCGACCCTTTATCTCGGCCCCAATACGCCGGGCTTCGGCAGCGGGCTTGGCACGATGGTGATGTTCACGGGTCTCGGGCCGGCCAAGCCGGGCATGCCGGCGCCGCGCGTGCCGGCGCCGCCGCAGGGCACGGTCCCCGCCGATGCCAATATCGCCGACGCCAATTCAGGCACCTTCTATTCGGCGATGAGCAATGTCGATTTCGAGATCGCCGACGGCAATACGGCCGCGACGGCGGTGCGGTTGCACACCGCGCAGCATTCTTTCCTCAGCCACATGGACTTCCGGCTCGGCTCGGCGCTGGCCGGCATCTACCAGGTCGGCAATGAATCCGAGGATCTTCATTTCCATGGCGGCCGCTACGGCATCCTGACCGAAGCGACCTCGCCTGCCTGGCAATTCACCCTGATCGATTCGAGTTTCGACGGGCAAAGCGACGCGGCGATCCGCGAGCATCAGGCGCAGCTGACCTTGGTCAACACCAGCATCCGCAACACGCCCGTCGGGATCGAGATCGATGAAGGCTATAATGACTGGCTATGGGGCAAGAACGTCCGGTTCGAGAATGTCTCGAAGGCGGGCGTGATCATCAGCAACGAGAAAAGCGCCTTCACCCAGATCGGCTTCGACAATGCGCTGGCGAAGAATGTGCCGGTGTTCGCCCGCTTCCGCGATAGCGGCAGGACGGTAACGGGCCCCGCTGCCGCCTATCGCGTAAGCGAGTTCAATTACGGTCTGTTCGTTCCTGGCCTCGGGCAGATGGGCCAGCTTGCCACCAATATGAAGGCCGTGCCGATCAAGGCGCTGCCACGCGAGGCCGATCGGGCAGTGCGGCTGCTGCCGCCGGTCGGGCAATGGTTCAGCGCGCGCGATGCGGGCGCCAAGGGCGACAATGCCAGCGACGATACGGCCGCGATCCAGAAGGCGATCGACACGCACCGCGTCGTCTACCTGCCGGTCGGCCGCTACGTCGTGACCGACACATTGAAGCTCCGCCCGGACACGGTGCTGATCGGCCTGCACCCGAGCCTCACCCAGATCGTGCTGCCGGATCGCACCCCGGCTTATGCCGGCGTCGGCAGCCCCAAGGCCCTGATCGAGAGCGCCAAGGGCGGGGATGCGATCGTCTCGGGGCTCGGCCTCAACACCAATGGCATCAATCCGCGTGCCACTGCTTTGCTGTGGAAGGCGGGCGAGACGTCGCTGGTGCAGGACATCAAGATCCAGAACGGCCACGGTACCAACCTACCCGACGGCACGCGTTTCGATCCCTATAATCCCAATCACAGCGCCGATCCCGATCCCGCCAAGCGCTGGGACGCGCAATATCCCAGCATCTGGGTCACCGACGGCGGCGGCGGGACCTTCACCGATGTCTGGTCGCCCGACACCTATGCGACGGCCGGCTTCAAGGTGTCGGACACCGACACGCCCGGCCATGTCTATGAGCTGTCGAACGAGCACCATGTCCGTTCGGAGATCGTGCTCGACAACGTCCGCAACTGGGAATTCCTGGCACCGCAGACAGAGGAGGAGGTGGGCGAGAGCCAGGACACGATCAGCCTCGACGTGCGCAATTCGCACAACATCCTGTTCGCCAATTACCACGCCTACCGCGTGACGCGCTCGATCAAGCCCGCGGCAAGCGCGGTGAGGCTGATCAATTCGTCCGACATCCGCTTCCGCAACGTGCACGTGAATGCGGAGAGCGGGCTCGCTTTCTGCGATGCGGGCGGGTGCGGCACCTATCTGCGCGCGAGTAAATATCCGTACGAGAATTCGATCACCGACGTGACGCGCGGGTTGGAACTGCGCGAGCGCGAATTCGCGGTGCTCGACGTGCCGGGCGCCGCGCCGCCGCCGGTCACAGCGACCCCGGCGGTCCAGACCCTGCATCAGGGCTTCTATTCGATCGCCGGCGCGGCGGTGGATGCCAAGGGCAAGCTCTACTTTGTCGATCGCAAATTCCAGGCCATCTACGGCTGGTCCAAAGAGGAAGGTCTCACGATCGAGCGCGACGATGCGCTCGATCCGGTCAATCTGGCGATCGACAAGTCGGGCAATCTGATCGTCCTATCGTCGGACGGACCACAGGCGACCGTCTACAGCTTCAGGCCGGGCACCAAGGACGGCGCGATCAAGCTGATCCCGCCGACGCCGATGAAGGAGCGGCCCGACGCTTCGGTGGCGCTGCCGGCCAATGTCTGGACCAACGGCGAATTCCGCGATCAGCTCGATCTCGCCAGTTATCGCTTCCCGACCTTGGCCGATATGTTCAAGCGCGACATGGGCAGCCTGAAGGCCCAGGAATATGTCTCGCCCGATGGCAGCCTGGTGCTGCCCGCCTTCCGCGTGATCCAGCAGGGGCCCGCCAATGTCCAGGGGTGGCGCTTCTCCGACGCGCTCGACGCGCATGGCTTCGTCAGGGGCAAGCCGGGCGAACGCGTGTTCCTGATCAATGGCTGGGAGGGCAAGACCTATAGCGGCATGGTCGGCCAGGGGGGCAGCGTCACCGGGCTCAAGGTCTTCGCCGATCGCGGCGGCGAGAGCGTCGCGGTGGGTCCGGACGGGCGCGTCTATGTCGCGAACGGGCAGGTCTTCGTCTATTCGCCCGACGGCCGGGAAGTCGGCCGGATCGACGTGCCCGAACGGCCGCTTCAGCTGATCTTCGGTGGCCCCGATGGGCGCACGCTCTTCATCCTCGCGCACCACGCCTTGTTTGCACTGACGGTCTGAGCGGACCATCAGCGCTGACGCGCACGGTCAGGCGGCGAATGCCTTCGCCGGGCCGCCCTGCAGCGCCAGAAAGGCGTTCTGCGCGATGATCGCGACCTGCGTGCGGTTGCGCACGTTGAGCTTGCGCATCAGCGCGGTCATGTGCGCCTTCACCGTCGCCTCGGCGATACCGAGATCGAACGCGATCTGCTTGTTGAGCAGTCCGTTATGGACGCCTTCCAGCACCTTGAGCTGGGTGGGCGTGAGTGCCGCCAATGCCGCCGGCACTTGCTCCGCCGGTCGGAAGGCTGCGGCTTCGATCCTCGAAACGATACCCATCACATCCCCTTCCTCGGTTCCGGGCACCGGAACCTTCTTGTCGGACGGGGCAGGCTTTCGCCGACGCCCCTCCAGCCGGCACCCAGTCCAACCGTTCCCGCTGTGTGCCGCTTGAATCGGTTGGACAGGTTTCAGGCTAATAATTACGCGACATGCCGTCAACGGGGCGCTTGGGCTGCATGTAACCGGTTTTTTAGACAAGTGTTGCGCAATCTACACAAATCTGTTGGACAGCATTTTTAGAAGCTGTTGGACAGCGTTGTCGGAACGCGGCGCGTGCCGATGCGATCCGTCCATGATCGGAAATTGGTCTTGCCCGGACTCGCAGCGGCCTTGGGCTTGGGTTATGTCGGACAAGGGAGGACGCCGTCACTTGGCCACCAATGGAGCGACGAGCGAAGGCCGGCTGGCGGATCGAGCCTATGCCGGAATCGTAGAAATCATCGATCGCGACAAGCTTCAGGTGGGCGATCGCCTGCCGTCGGAATCGCGTTTGGCGGAACTGTTCGGCATGTCACGCACGATCGTGCGCGAGGCGCTGGTCCGGCTGGCGTCGGACGGCATCACCGAGGCGCGGCGCGGCGCCGGCTCCTATGTGAAGAGTCGCCCGTCCGAGCGCTGGCATGCGCATATGAGCATGGAGGAGCTGTCCGCCACGCTCGGCACCTATGAAGTGCGCTTCGTGCTCGAATCCGAAGCTGCGCGGCTCGCGGCGATCCGCCGTTCGGCCGAGCAGATGGCGGAGATCAACCATGCACTCGCCAATCTGCGCGCGGCCCTCTTGTCATCGGAGCCGGCGCATGATGAAGACTGGCTCCTGCACCGCTCGATCTGCAAGGCGACTGCCAATCCCGCCTTCCTTGCCTCGTTCGACCATCTCCATGGCGAGATCGATCGCGTACTTCGCGCCGGCGTCGATATTTCGCGTTCGCGTCCGCCCGAGGTGATCCACGCCATGATGCGCGAGCATGAGATGGTGGTCGAGGCGATCCGTGCTCAGGACGCGGATGGCGCCGCGCTCGCGATGCGCTGGCACCTGACGCAGGGCCGTAAGCGCCTGATGCCCTGAGCGATCTGTAGCCAGATGGACTCATCTGGCGACTCGAAAATCGCGGTAAAACAATATTCTAGAGCGCCCATTCCGATGCAATCGGAGTGCATCGGGCTCTAAGCGCGCTTCCCGCGCCAACGAGCCTGATCGTGCCGCGGTAGGGGCGTCAGCCCTGCGCGGCTGGTCGATCGGCGGGCTGCCGGTCGGCAAGGCGGTGCAGGACCTGCTCGGCCAGCAGCACCGGCGCGCGGTCGGTGCGAAGGTCGAGCGCGTCCTCATCGGCTTGCGGCCGTTCGAGCGTCGCCAACTGACTGCCGAGCAGGCTCGCCGGCATGTAATGGCCCGGCCGCTGATTGAGCCGACGCGTGAGTTCGGCGGCATCGGCCTCGAGCAGCACGAACAGCACGCCCGGCCCGATCGCCGCGCGGAGCCGATCGCGATAGATCCGACGCAGCGCTGAGCAGGACGCGACCG
>Ga0207698_10000383_pt1 | contig 25558 bp, 24 predicted proteins | sample KBSCornC22_FD_184298 | JGI IMG/M metagenome (GOLD analysis project Ga0207698, IMG submission 184298) | Corn rhizosphere microbial communities from Kellogg Biological Station, Michigan, USA - KBS Corn C2-2 (SPAdes) (version 2) | ecosystem: Host-associated > Plants > Roots > Rhizosphere > Soil ... | reverse complement strand
CCGATCCTCTGGAGGATCGGCGCGATGCTGCGGCAGCGTATATGCTGCGGCCCCAGCGGCTCGCTGGGCCAATCGGGCAAGGGCACATCGATGTGCTCGGGTGACAAAATAGTGCCTCCTTGTGGGGTGCCGACCTGTGGTTACATATCGTGCCCAAGTTACAAACTGATACCACAAGGGCATGGATATGAAACTCCTTCATCTCGATTCAAGCATCACGGGTGACGGCTCGGTCAGCCGTCAGCTCTCCGCCGCCGTGGTCGCGCGGCTGCGCGCGGCCGATCCGGCGATCGACGTGACTTATCGCGATCTGGTCGCCGACCCGATCGACCATCTGACGCTCGGCAATCTTCCGGCGGCCTCGCCCGCCAGCCGCGCATTGCTCGACCAGTTCCTCGCCGCCGACATCGTCGTGATCGGCGCACCGATGTACAATTTCACGCTGCCGAGCCAGCTCAAGGCGTGGCTCGATCGCGTGCTGATCGCGGGCGAGACCTTCGCCTACGGGCCCGACGGTCCGCGCGGCCTCGCCGGCGGCAAGCGCGTGATCGTGGCGCTATCGCGAGGCGGTTTCTACGGCGCGGGCTCGCCCGCAGCCGCGCTCGAACATACCGAAACTTACCTGAAAGCGGTGTTCGGCTTCATCGGCATCACGCCCGAATTCGTGGTGGCGGAAGGCGTGGCGATCGGCGCCGACCAGCGCGCGCAGGCGATCGGCGAGGCGACGGGCTCGATCGAGCGGCTCGCGGCGTAATACCTATTCGTCGTCCCCGCTACGGTCACCCCGCAAAGTAGTACTTTGCGGGTCCCCCGGAACGCGGGATCCAGCTTCCTTGTAAGTGGCTGAAGAAAAGCTGGATTCCCGCATTCGCGGGAATGACGGGTGAATAAGCCTAGCTCGCCGTCCCCACCACCAGGCAGGCCAGGAACATCAGCAGCCCGGCAAAGCGATTGGAGCGGAAGCGCATCAGCGCGTCCGCTCCATCCTGCCGTTTCAGGCCCGCCACCTGCCACATCAGATGGCAACCCATCGGCAGCAACGCGGCGAGCGCGAGCGCCTCGGGCCGCATGATCCAGATCGCCCGGGCCCAGAAAGCGAGCGCGACCAGATAGAAGATCGTCACGCCTGCTTGCGCATGCTGCCCGAGCGCGCGCGCGGAGGATTTGACGCCAGCCAGCGCGTCATCTTCGATATCCTGCAGCGCGTAGATCGTGTCGTAGCCAATCACCCAGAAGATCGATCCGGCGTAAAGCCACAACATGGCGGGCTCGGTTCGCCCCGCCGCCGCCGGCCAGCCGACCAAAGCCGCCCAGGAGAAGACGATGCCGAGCCAGGCCTGCGGCCACCAGGTGACGCGCTTCATGAAGGGATAGGCCGCGACCGGCGCAATGCTCGCCAATGCCAGCAAGGCAGCGGCCGGGTTGAGCTGCACCAGCACCACCAGGCCGACCAGGCACAGGCCGAGCAGCCAGGCCCAGGCGAGCTTCAGCGATACCCGCCCGCTCGCCACCGGGCGTTCGCGCGTGCGGGCGACCTTCTGGTCGAGGTCGCGATCGACGATGTCGTTATAGACGCAGCCCGCGCCACGCATCGCCGCCGCGCCGAGCGCGAACCACAGCAACAGGTCCCAGCGATCGAGCGCGTGGCCGCTGAGCGCGATCGCCCAGGCGCCGGGCCAGTAAAGCAGCCAAGCCCCGATCGGCCGGTCGAAGCGCGCAAGCTGGATCAGGTCACGCGCGCGTTGCGGCAGCCGGCCGAGCAGGCCGCGATGCTCGCTGTCGGGAACGATATCGGCGGGCGCGCTCATGGCCCCCTCCTGCCGGGAGGTCGCGCCGGCAGCAAGCCGTTCATCGTCGGTTCCGGCCGCTATCGTTAGCCGCGCTACGCCTTACCGAGAGGATCGCGCATGACCCGCTTGCTCGTCGCCGCCCTGCCGCTGCTGATCGTCACGCCCGCACTCGCCCAGGAAGCGGAGGCGCCGAGGACCAGTGGCATGGCCCCACAAAGCAAGGAGGAGGCCGAACAGCGCGCGCAGATGGTATTCGAACAGCTCGACGCCAATCATGATGGCGTCGTCACGCAGGACGAGGTCGACGCGTTCACCAAGCTGATGGGCAGCAATCCGCGCATGGTCGCGCGCGTAACCAAATTGTTCGCCGAGGCCGACGCCAACCATGACGGCAAGGTCTCGGCGGCGGAAGCCAAGGCCCGCGCCGATGCCGCGTTCGACGCCGCCGACACCAACCATGACGGCATCCTCTCGCCCGAGGAGCGCCAGACCTCGCGCCAGCGCAGCAGCGCCGCGCAGACGACGCCGCAGCAGGACTAAACCCGCTCGCCGCCGCTCTGCCGGGCCGCGCCCGGTGGAAGCGCGGGCCCCATCACCGTGCGCCCACCATATCGATACGACTCTTGTCGTTCGGCAGCGATATGCTGTTCCAGTGTCGGACCGGACGCGCTGCGCTCCAGCGCGCGCGCCTGCGTGTCGAGCCGGCGGATCGCGTCCAGCTTCTCCTCCCGGCCGAGCTTGGCGCCGGCGACGGCCTGCTTCAGCACGCGGATCGTCTCGTCATACACCTTGATCGGGACCGGATAAGGGTGCCCGTCCTTGCCGCCATGCGCGAGCGAAAAGCGGGCGGGGTCGGTGAAGCGGCAGGGCGCGCCGTGGATCACCTCCGCCACGAAAGCGAGGCTGCTCACCGTGCGTGCGCCGACGCCGGGCACCATCAGCAACTCGGCAAAATCGCGCGGCCCCGCATCCGCGGCGGCGGCGAGCGTGCCGTGCAGCCGGCGCAGCACCACATCGTCCGCGCGGACATCATGATGGTCGGGCAAATCGAGATGCGGCAGCAGCGGCTCGGGCGCGGGCCCCCGCTTGGGCCGGCCGATAGCGGCGCATTCGCGAGCCAGCCGATCGGGTCCGAGATCGCGCAGCAGATCGAGCTGCGCCGCACGCGATCGTTCCGCGCGCCGATCGGCGAGATTGACGATCCGGCCGGCATTACGCCCGTCGATCGCGGCGTGGGGCGCGTCGACGAAATTCTCCAACCCCTCCGACAGCCAATGGTAACGCCGCGCCTGGCGCGAGGCGTCGTTCATCCCCTGCTGCACCACCACCCAGTCGCCCTCGTCGGTGACGATGAAGCCGTGCAGATAGAGATCGAACCCGTCCTGCACCGCCGCACTGTCGACCTTGGCGACCAGCTTGCTGGCGCTCGCCAGTGCGGCCCCATCGAAGCCGGCGGCGAGCCCCGCCTCGACCAGTTCCTGCGGCGTGCGCCGCGAATGCTTGCCACGCCCGCCACAGACATGGATGCCGAGCTCACCCGATAGCGGCGCGAGGCCGCGCTTCAACGAACCGAGTACGCTGGTGGTGATGCCCGACGAATGCCAGTCCATCCCCATCACCGCGCCGAACGACTGGAACCAGAAAGGGTTGGCCAGCCGCCGGAGATAGTCGCGGCGGCCATAATGATGGACGATTGCCTGCGTCATGACCGCGCCCAGCCGCGTCATGCGCTCGCCGAGCCAGGCCGGCACCCGGCCGCCATGGAGCGGGAGATTCGCGCTGCCGGACCGCTGAGCCATGGCCCAGACTAGAACATCATGTGAACATAGGCCAGCCGCTTCAGGCCGGCCGAACGCGATTTCAGGGCGCGACCACCAGGCAATCCCCGCCCGCCGCCCGCACCTTGGCACAGAGCGCCTGGGCGTCGGCGCGCCCGGATATGCCGGTCGCCTGGAGCCGCTGCACCGACCCCGCCGCGACGACGCGCGATTCATAATCGGCGAGCGCCGGCACCTTGGCCTTCAGGCTTTTCCAGCGATCCTGCGCGCGGTCGGCCGAGCCGAAGGCGCCGAGCTGGACTTTCCAATTGCCCGGCGCGGGCTTCGCATCCGGCGTGTCGGCCGGCTGGGCCGGAGCCGGAGCGGTCGCCGCGATCGCCGGCTTGGGTGGCGACTTGCCGGGTTTGGGCGATTTGCCTGGGGTGCTGCCGGCGGTCTTTGGCGCCGCAACCGCGGCAGCCTGCGATGGCGCGGGAACGGGGGCCGGATCGCCGGCGGCACCGGCGCGTACGGTCGGCAGGGTGGCGAGGATCTGGTCCGCCTTCGCTTTGTCCGACGGCAGCAGATAATGATCCATCAGCTCCATGTTGCGCTGTGCCGCGGGGAGGCCCGCCGCCGCCGCGCGCATCGTCTGGGCATAAGCGAGCGGCCAGTCGCGCGAGACATAGTCGCCGTTGAAGTGCGCGGTGCCGAGCAGATAGAAAGCCCGTGCCTCGCCGCGCGCGGCGGCCTTTTCGATATAGGGCATCGCTTCCTTGCGGTCGCCATGCGCAAACAAAGCGAAGCCCAGTTCCTCGCTGGCGCGGATATGCCCTTGTGCCGCCGCCCGGCGATACCAGCCGATCGCGGTCTCCAGATTGGCCGCGACGCCGTGTCCGCCGCGATAGGCTTCGCCCAGCTGGAATTCGGCTTCGGCATCGCCCGCCTGCGCCTTCGTCTCGAGCGCGGTGATGTCGGACGCGGCGCCTGCGGCCAACGCGACGCTTCCGATGCCCAGCAGCAACGCCAGCAACAGCCGCTTCATTGGATCGGCACACCTCCCTTGATCGTCCGCACCACCCGCCCCTGGACGGGCAATCCGTCGAACGGCGTGTTGCCCGCCGCCGCCGCCATATTATCCGATTCGATCCGCCACGGTGCATCCGAATCGACGACCAGCAGATCCGCTTCGGCGCCGGCCTCGATGACACCGCCGGGAAGCCCGAACAAGCGCGCGGGTGCGCCGGCGAGCAGGTCGAACAGCCGTTCGACGCCGACCAGGCCGTCGCGCACCAAGGCGAGGCTGAGCGCGAGCAATGTTTCCGCCCCCGCCATGCCCGGTTCGGCATCGATGAAGGGCAAGCGCTTGGCCTCCGGCCCGTGCGGATCGTGACCCGAACAGATCAGGTCGATCGTCCCGTCGGCGATCCCCGCGAGGCAGGCCTGGCGGTCGCTTTCGTCGCGCAAGGGCGGCGACAGGCGCGCGAAAGTGCGGAAGCCCGTCACCGCAATGTCGGACAGGAACAGGTGCGCGGGCGTGATGCCGCAGCTGACCGGCAACCCTTTCTTCTTGGCGGCGCGGATCAGGTCGAGCGCGCGCGCGGTCGTCACCTGGCGGATATGCAGCGGCGCGCCCGTGGCTTCGACCAATAGCAGATCGCGCGCGACCGCGAGCGCCTCGGCCTCGGCCGGCGCCGCCGCCAGCCCGAGCCGCGTCGCGGTCTCGCCGTCGGTCATCACCGCATTGCCGGCAAGATCGCCATCCTCGGCATGCACCACCGTGCGCAGGCCGAGCGCGCCGGCATAGCCGAGCAACCGGTACATCACGCCCGAATCGGCGATCCAGCCGCGGCCGGTGGCGACGCCGCACGCACCGTCGCGGGCCATCAGCCCGATCTCGGCCAGTTCCTCACCCTTCAGCCCGCGCGTGGCGGCGGCGAGCGGGTGGACCCAGACCTTGGGCTTGCCCGCCGCGGCCGCATGCTGGACCAAGGGGACCGTGTCGATCCCGCCCTGGTCCGGCATCAACACCGCACGCGTGATGCCGCCGGCGACGAAAGCCGGCTTGTCGATCGCGAACACGCCGACGTCGATCAGCCCCGGCGCGATCAGCGCGCCACGCGCATCGATCCGCTCCACGTCGCCGGGCAGATCGAAGCCGCCGACCGCGGCGATGCGCCCGTCGCGGACGAGCACGCCGCCCTCGACCAATCCCTGCGGCGTGACCACTCGGCCGCCGGTGATGGCGAGCGCGCTCACCATCCCGCCACTCCGCGCCGCGCGCGCGTCAGCACGTCGAGGCAGGCCATGCGCACCGCGACCCCCATCTCGACCTGCTCGGTGATGGCCGAGCGTTCGAGATCGTCGGCGACGTCGCTCGCAATCTCGACCCCGCGATTCATCGGACCGGGATGCATCACCAGCGCGTCGGGTGCGGCCTTGGCGAGGCGATCGTAGGTGAGGCCGTAGAGCGCATGATATTCGCGCAGCGAGGGCACGAAGCCGCCCGCCATGCGCTCGCGCTGGAGGCGGAGCATCATCACCACGTCGGCACCATCCAGCCCTGCGTCGAAATCGGTGAAGCGGGTCACCCCCATCCGCTCGATCTGCGGCGGCAGCAGGGTCGGCGGACCGACCACGCGCACCTCCGCACCAAGCGCGGTCAGCGACAAGATGTTGGATCGCGCGACCCGGCTGTGCAGCACGTCGCCGCAGATGGCGACCACCAGCCCCTCGATCCGGCCCTTGCGGCGGCGGATGGTGAGCGCGTCGAGCAGGGCCTGGGTGGGATGTTCATGCCGCCCGTCGCCGGCATTGAGCACCGGACAATCGACCTTGTCGGCGATCAGCTGGACCGCGCCCGAGGAATCATGCCGGATCACGATCATGTCGGCGCGCATCGCGTTCAGCGTGATCGCGGTGTCGATCAGCGTCTCGCCCTTCTTCACGCTCGACTGTGCCACCGCCATATTGACCACGTCGGCGCCCAGCCGTTTTCCGGCGATCTCGAACGAGAGCAAAGTCCGCGTCGAATTCTCGAAGAAGGCGTTGATCAGTGTCAAACCGGCAAGCCGGTCGTCATGCTTGGCGGTGCCGCGATTGAGCTGGACCCATTGTTCCGCCTCGTCGAGCAGGAAGGCGATTTCGTGCGGCTGCAGCCCGGCGATACCGGTCAGGTGCCGATGCGGAAACGGGCTGCCCAGGCGGCCATCGTCGGGGCGGGTGGGCGAACTGGACATTAAAGCCGTCCCCTACGCGTGACACAGGCGAAGCTCAAGAGCCGGTCGGACGATCTCCGGCTCCAGCTTGCAGCCAGGCGGTGGACGCCCTCGACCAGAGATAGAAGAGCCCGACACTATCGATCAGGCTCGCTGCAATGTTGAACACATGTGCTGCCGGACCCATCCTGGTTTCGCCATGGGTCGAAAGCAGCCAGGCATAAGCGGCGAGATTTGCGCCGATATGGAAAGCAATCCAGATCGTTGCGAACAGCCGACCGATGAGACTGCGCCCAACCAGCACCCACAGGACCAGGCCACCGGTGATCGCGGCACCGAGGATACAACCGAGCCAGGCGTTTCCGGCGAGGCCAAACGTGAGCAGCGTCGAGGCGATATTGGATATCAAGGCGCTTAGAGCGAGCGCGACGAAGCGGCCGATCTCCCGTGGTCTGTCCATGGCATCCCCCTGCTCACCCCCCGTGCGACTGCGACGCGAGCGCGTCGATCGCCCCCTGGAGAATATAGGCTGCGGCCATCTTGTCCACGAGCTCGGCCCGGCGCGCGCGGCTGGTATCGGCGTCGATCAAGGTGCGCGTCACCGCCTGGGTGGACCAGCGCTCATCCCATAACAGGATCGGCAGTCCCAGATCGGCGAGGTTGCGCGCGAAGGCGCGGACCGATTGGGTGCGCGGGCTGTCGCTGCCATCCAGATTGAGCGGCAGGCCGATCACCAGCCCCTTCACCTGCTGTTTGGCGATCAGCTCGCGCAGCAGCGCGCGATCCACGCTGAACTTGGTGCGGCGGATCGTTTCGGCGGGGCTGGCGATGGTCCACATCGCGTCGCACAGGCCGATCCCGATCGTCTTGGTGCCGACATCGAGCCCGGCCAGGCGACCCCCCTGGGGCAAGGCTGTCGCGAAGGCGGAGAGGTCGGTGCCGATCATCGCGCCTGAAAAACCTGCAGCCGCCGCGCGACGTCGGCACGGATATTGGCCCAGAAGAGAGCATAATCGTAGACGTGGTAATTGTTGCCGGGCAGCGCATAGGTGGCGAATCCCGCCGGAGCCTCCCCGATCGACAACAGGCCTTCGGGCGTACAGCGCGCGGGAACCAGCCCCGGCGTCAGATCCGCGCCGATCTCGTCGGCGCGCGGCACCAATGCACCACGATTGGCGGACGCCACCACGCCCGCGCCGGTCCCGCCGCTGATCGGATTGACGCACAGCATATGGCTGCCCTTGCGCGGCCGGCCAGCATAGCCCTGGCTCGCATCGAAATAGGCGTCGACCAGCCGCGGATCGGCGGGCTCGGCGAAGCTTTGCCACGACAGGATGCAGCGCGCCTGGTCCGGTTTCGCGCAGGCCGGGAAACCGAGCGCGGGCAGATCGGCCTCGATCGAGATCGGCCAGCCGACCGCATAGACGGCGACGATGCGGGCGGCGAGCGACGTTCCGGCAACCTTCTCACGCAGCAGCCGCAACAGATGCAGCGAACCCTGGCTATGCCCGGCGAGGATGATCGGCTGATCCGCCGGTATCGCCTTCAGGAAGGCGTCGAACGCCCGCGCCACGTCGCGATAGGCGAAGTCGATCGCCTGGGCCGAGCGGGGATCGCCGGTCGCCAGGAAGGCGCCGAGCGTCGCCTGGCGGTAGCGCGGTGCCCACACCTGCGCGACACCGTTGAACGCGCTCGCCTGGCTGCGCGCAAACAATTTGAGCCGCGCATTGGCGTCGGCATCGCTCAGCGGCGCATTCCAATGGTCGCGGCCGAGATAGGTGGTCGGCGGCACGTAGAAGACCGCGGCCTGTGGCCGATCGGTTGCCCGCTCCCTATCCGGCACCCAGCGCGCGGGATCGCTGCCGAGATCGGGCCGCGATAGCCAGGCTTGCGGCCAGGCATAATTGGGCGCGGTCGAATCGGGCAAAGGCGCGAACGCCACATTCGGCATGAACGCCATTCGCATCAGCCGATCGGACGCGGCATCCCAGAAGATGCGGACCGCGACGGCGATGACGATCAGGATTGCGATGACATAGAGAAAGCGGCGCGCGAGCATGGGCTGCCCCGGTGCACCGATAAAGCGCCTTGCGCAACACGCTGACGAAGCGGATATCCCGTGCCCATAAGGTCGCCAGCATCAAGCTTGGGGGCACGGAGATCAGCGATGTCGCTCAAGATCAATGATATTGCCCCCGACTTCACGCAGGATTCGACGATCGGGCCGCTCCATTTCCACGAATGGGCCGGCAATGACTGGGTTTTGTTCTTCTCCCATCCCAAGGATTTCACGCCGGTCTGCACGACCGAACTCGGCGAAGTCGCGCGGCTCAAGCCGGAATTCGACAAGCGTGGCGTGAAGGCGCTGGGTCTCTCGGTCGACCCGGCCGACAATCATGCGCGCTGGGGCGCGGACATTGCCGAGACGCAGGGCCATGCCCCCAATTTCCCGATGATCGCGGACACCGATCTCAGCGTCTCGAAACTCTACAACATGCTGCCCGCCGACATCGAGGGCGGGTCCGAGGGGCGTACCGCTGCCGACAATGCGACCGTGCGCAACGTCTTCATCATCGGGCCGGACAAGCGCATCAAGCTGATCCTGGTCTATCCGATGACCACGGGTCGCAACTTCGCCGAGATCCTGCGCGTGATCGACTCGCTGCAATTGACCGCGCAGCACAAGGTCGCGACGCCCGCCAATTGGCAGTCGGGCGAGGATGTGATCATCGTGCCCTCGGTCTCCGACGCGGATGCCGCCGCCTTGTTCCCCGACGGCTGGACCACGCACAAACCCTATCTGCGGACCACCAAGCAGCCCGCCTGAGATGCTGTTCGAGCAGATCGCGACCGGCGGCTGCCAATCCTACCTGATCGGCTGCCCCGACACGCACGTCGCGGCGGTGATCGATCCCGAACTGCGCCAGATCGACTGCTATCGCGGGCTCGCCGCGCGGGAGGGCGTGCGGATCCGTTACGTGATCGAGACGCATACGCATGCCGACCATTTCTCGGGCGCGGCGCAGCTCGCCGCGGAAACGGGGGCCGCGGTCGCCGCGCATCGGTTGAGCCCGGCCCCGCATACGACGCTCAGGCTCGACGATGGCGAGTTGCTCCACATTGGCGGGCTCAAGCTGCAGGCGCTGCATACGCCCGGCCATACGCGCGATTCGCTCTGCCTGGTCGGCTCCGACCGCGTCTTCACCGGCGATACGTTGCTGATCGGCGGAACCGGGCGCACCGATCTGCCGACCGGCGATCCGGACCAGCTCTATGACAGCCTGTTCAACAAATTGCTCCGGCTGGACCCGGCGCTGATCGTCTATCCCGCGCACGATTATAAAGATCGGAAATGCTCTACCTTGGGCGCCGAGATCGCGGACAATCCGCGGCTTCAGAAAAAGGACCGCGCTGAATTCGTCGCGATGATGCGCGAACTCAACCTGGCGGCGCCGACCCATCTGACTGAGGCGCTCCGCACCAATATGAGCGGCGGCAAGACCATCGCCCAATTGCTCGCCGAGGCTTCGGCGGCCGTGCCCTTCCTGAGCATGGAGGACCTGGCGCGGCGGGTCGCGACGGGCAAGCTCGACCTGATCCTGCTCGACGTGCGCGAGCGCGACGCCTTCGATGCAGGCCATATTCCCGGCGCGACCCACTTGCCGCGCGGCCAGCTGGAGCTGCGCGTCAACGAGATGCTGCCCGATCCGACCGCGCGCATCCTGACCTGCTGCGAATATGGCCGCATCTCCACGCTGGCGGCGGCGACGCTGCGTATGCTGGGCTTCCAGCGCGCGGTTGCACTCGACGGGGGAATGAAGGCGTGGCGCGAAGCAGGCCTACCGCTGGTCGGACCGAACTAATCGGCCTTGAGCCCGTAAGAAGCGGCTGCTAGCCGCGCCTGCATGTCTGTAGATACTGAGACCGTGCGCAAGATCGCGAGCCTTGCCCGCATCGCCGTCACCGATGGCGAGGTGGAGGCGATGACCGGCGAACTCAACAATATCCTCGGCTGGGTCGAGCAGCTGGGCGAGGTGGATACCGACGGCATCGAGCCGCTCGCCGCGGTGATCCCCAACCAGCTGCGCCTGCGCGATGACGTGATCACGGATGGCGATGTCCGCGATAAGGTTTTGGCCAACGCGCCCCAGGCGGAGCATGGCTTTTTCACGGTTCCCAAGGTGATCGAATAATGGCCGAGCTGACCGACCTCGGCATTGCCGACATCCGCGACGGCTTCCGCGCGGGCGATTTCTCCGCGCGCGAAGTGGCGGAGGCGTTCAACGATGCGGTCGCGAGCGCCCGGTCGCTCAACGCCTTCATCGTCGAGACGCCCGAGCATGCGCTCGCTGCAGCCGATGCCGCCGACCAGGAGCGCGCCGCGGGTTCGGTGCGTCCGTTGTCGGGCGTGCCGTTGGGCATCAAGGACCTGTTCTGCACCGAAGGCGTGCAGACCACGGCCGCCAGCCATATCCTGGAGGGCTTCACGCCGACCTATGAATCGACCGTGAGCGAGCGGCTGTTCCTCGCCGGCGCGGGCATGCTCGGCAAGCTGAACATGGACCAGTTCGCGATGGGCTCGTCCAACGAGACCAGCTATTTCGGCAACGTCATCTCGCCCTGGCGGCGCAATGACGGCGGCAATGCACCGCTCGCGCCGGGCGGATCGTCGGGCGGCAGCTCGGCGGCGGTCGCGGCGCGGATCGCGCCGGGCGCGACCGGCACGGATACGGGCGGATCGATCCGCCAGCCGGCTGCCTTCACCGGCATTTCGGGGATCAAGCCGACCTATGGCCGCTGCTCGCGCTGGGGCATCGTCGCCTTCGCTTCCAGCCTCGACCAGGCCGGGCCGATGGCGCGCGACGTCCGGGATTGCGCGATCCTGCTCGAGGCGATGGCGGGCTTCGACCCCAAGGACGCAACCTCGCTCGACACGCCGGTGCCGGAGTGGGAAGCCAATCTCTCGTCCGACCTCAAGGGCAAGACGATCGGCATCCCCAAGGAATATCGCGTCGACAATATGCCGGGCGAGATCGAGGCCCTGTGGGATCGCGGCATCGAGCTGATGAAGGATGCCGGCGCCAACGTGATCGAAGTGTCGCTGCCGCATACGCGCTATGCGCTGCCGACCTATTATATCATCGCCCCGGCCGAAGCCTCGTCCAACCTCGCCCGCTATGACGGCGTGCGTTACGGCCTGCGCGACCTGCCCGATGGCGCCAACCTGCAGGACATGTATGCCGCGACGCGCGCCGACGGCTTCGGCGCGGAGGTGAAGCGCCGCATCCTGATCGGCACCTATGTGCTGTCGGCCGGCTTCTACGACGCTTATTACACCAAGGCGCAGAAGGTGCGCGCGCTGATCGTGCGCGACTTCGCTGAGGCCTTCGAAAAATGCGACCTGCTGCTCACCCCGACCGCGCCCTCGGCGGCGTTCGCGCTCGGCGAGAAATCGGACGACCCGCTCGCCATGTATCTGAACGACGTCTTCACGGTGCCGAGCTCGCTTGCCGGCCTGCCCGCCATGTCGGTGCCGGGCGGGCTCGACCAGGCCGGGCTCCCGCTCGGCCTGCAGCTGATCGGGCGCCCGCTCGACGAGCAGGGTGTGCTGAATGCCGCGCTTGCGATCGAGGAACGCGCGGGTTTCGTCGCGCGGCCGAGCCAGTGGTGGTGACCGACTGATCGTCACCCCGGACTTGTTCCGAGGTCCACTGCTGCTCTTGGTGACTCCCCGCAGCTCTGTGGATGCCGGAACAAGTCCGGCATGACGGCTAACGCAGCGGCCTGATCACCGGCTTAGGCACCGTAACGATGCTGTTCGCCGGAACATCCTGCGCCAGCACCACGTTTGCGCCGATGGTCGACCCTTCGCCGACGATGACCGGCCCGACGATCACCGCCCCGGCGCCGATCTGACAGCCCTTGCCGATGATCGGTTTCAGCCAGCGCGGGTCGCCATGCTGCCTGAGCCCGAAGGTCGTGTTCTGCCGGATATGGACGTCGTCGCCGATCTCCAGCGCTTCCAGCGTCATGCCGCCATGGTGCCAGATGCGCACGCGCCGCCCGACCCTGACGGTATACATGAGGTCGATCCCGCCGAACCATTGCACGCATTTGGCAAGCATGCGGTAGAGCAAGGTGAAGGGCGCGCGCAGCAGGCCGTTGCCGATCCCCATCCGCCAATTGCCGAGGCGATGCACCGCGATCGCCCAGAAACCCTGCGAAAAGAAATCGCGATCATGCGTCGCATAATCCTCGCAGATCAGCTGCCAGAGGCCGATGCCCGGCGGATTGCGGTTGAAGCGGCCAAGGTCGATGTCGCTCTGCGGGCGCACGGCCGGGTCGGCGGAGGGGTGGATGACCTGATCAGTCATTCCCGTCCCCCATCCGGCGCGCGCGCAATCGCGGCGCGTACATGATCCCGTCCTTGCCATAATAAGCACGCAGGAAATCCCACCAGAAGAGCGGCGGATCGTCATTCTTCCTGCCGCGCAGCGCCGCGATCAGCCGCCCGACCGGATAGCCGACCAGCCACAGCAGATTGGCGAGGTGCGTCCGGACCAGCCCATGCTGGTAGAGGAAGAAACGCGCGCGCGATGCGAACCAGTAACGCGGACGGCGCCGTTGCGCGCGCTTCTCGCCGGTGACGCCGGTCGACTGGCCGCCGATATGCGTGACGCGGCTCGCGGGCACGGTCCAGCTTTGATAGCCGCCCTCGGCCGCATGCGCGCAATAATCGGTTTCCTCGAAATAGAGGAAATAGCCTTCGTCCATCGTGCCGATCTCGTCGAGCACCTCGCGGCGGACCATCATGCTGGTGCCGCTCACCCAGTCGGTGCGCTGGGGCGTGTCGGGCTGGGGCGGCGCGATCACCGGATTGCCGAGCAGGCGCGTGACCGGCCCGAAATTGACCGCGGCGTTGAATTCGGTGCGCGGCGATTGGAAGCGGAACGCGCTCGGCCACACCGTCCCGTCAGGTTCGAGACAGCGGCTGCCGGCGATGCCGACATCAGGATGCTCACGCAGGAAATCGACCAGCGCCGTCATCGCGCCGGGCTCGGCGATCGTGTCCGGATTGAGCAGCCAGGCAAATTCGGGAAGCTCGCCCGTCGCATGCGCATACCAGGCGATGCCGATATTGTTGCCCGCCGCGAAGCCGCCATTGCGGGTTTCCGCGAGCAGGGTGCACCAGTCGCGATAGCCGCGCTCCTCGATGCCTTTCTCGAGCACCTTATCCGAATCGTCGCCCGATCCATTGTCGACGATCACGACATGCGCGTCGCCGCGTGCGCGAATCTCCGCCTCCAGCGCGCCGGCGGCGTTCAACGCCAGCAAGGGGGTGCGATAATTGACGATCACCACCAGCACGGAAACTCGCCTCATGCCGTCTGTCGTCCCTATGTCGCTACGCTTCGGATCGGGCTTGCCCGTGCGCAGGCGGATTGACAAGCGCGCCCGGCTGATCGACCGGAATTTGCATGACTGAAGCTGCTTATCTGATCGAGGGCGCCACTGGCCCATGGGAAGTCGTGATCGGGCTGGAGGTCCACGCCCAGGTCACGTCCAACGCCAAGCTCTTCTCGGGCGCGGCGACCGCCTTCGGTGCCGAGCCCAACACCCAGGTCAGCCTGGTCGACGCGGCCATGCCCGGCATGCTGCCCGTGCCCAACAAGGAATGCATCCGCCAGGCGGTGCGCACCGGCATGGCGATCGGCGCCAAGATCAACCGCTGGAGCCGATTCGACCGCAAGAATTATTTCTACGCGGACCTGCCGCAGGGCTACCAGATCAGCCAGCTCTACCATCCTTTGGTCGGTGAAGGCGCGATCGAGATCAGTCTCGACGAGAAGGACCCCGAAGGCGCGGTCAAGACGATCGGGATCGAGCGCATCCATGTCGAGCAGGATGCGGGCAAGCTGATGCACGATCAGCACCCGACCCGCTCCTATGTCGACCTCAACCGGTCGGGCGTGGCGCTGATGGAGATCGTGTCCAGGCCCGACATGCGCTCGCCCGCCGAGGCCGGCGCCTATCTGCGCAAGCTGCGCGCGATCCTGCGCTATGTCGGCTCGTGCGACGGCAATATGGACCAGGGGTCGATGCGCGCCGACGTCAACGTGTCGGTCCGCAAGCCCGGCCAGCCGTTCGGCACGCGCACCGAGACCAAGAATGTGAATTCGGTCCGGTTCGTCATGGCCGCGATCGAAGGCGAGGCGCGCCGCCAGATCGACGTGCTGGAAAGCGGCGGCACGATCGTCCAGGAAACGCGCCTCTACGATCCCGATCGCAACGTGACGCGGTCGATGCGCTCCAAGGAGGATGCGCACGATTATCGTTATTTCCCCGACCCGGACCTGCTGCCGCTGGAGTTGGATGAGGCCTTCATCGCCGATTGCGAGGCCAGCCTGCCCGAACTGCCCGACGCCAAGCGCCGGCGTTACGAGCAGGAACTCGGCATCTCCGCCTACAATGCCGGCGTGATCACGGCCGAGGTCGAGATTGCGCGCTGGTTCGAGGAGTTGCTCGGCCATGGCGTCAAGCCGGTCGCCGCCGCCAACTGGCTGACGTCCGAGCTGTTCGGCGCGCTCAACCGGCTGGGCAAGGAGATTGGCGAGAGCCCGGTCAGCGCCAGGCAGGCGGCCGAGCTCCTGAACCTCGTCGCCGACGGCACATTGTCGGGCACGCTCAGCAAGCAGGTGTTCGAGATCATGCTCGAGACCGGCGAAGTTCCCGCCAGGATCGTCGAGGAGCGCGGGCTCAAGCAGACCAGCGACACCGGCGCGATCGAGGCGGTGATCGCGGATGTGCTGGCGAAGAATGGCGCGCAGCTGGAACAGTATCGCGGCGGCAAGGTCGCCTTGTTCGGTTTCTTCGTCGGCCAGACGATGAAAGCGATGGCCGGCAAGGCCAATCCGGCCGTGGTCAACGAGCTGCTGAAGAAGGCGCTCGACGGCTGACCTCGGGTTGAGCGCCCACCCCGACAGCATTGGAGTGGGCGCTCGAGCATTGTTTTACCGCGATTTTCGAGTCGCCAGATGAGTCCATCTGGCTCCAGATCGCTTTAGCCGGTCGGCACTGACGACAATTCGCCGCTCCGACTTCCCCGTGCGCGCTCGCGATCGGCAAGGATCATTGCGCGGATGCCTTGTGCCCTGCTCACGACCGGCGCCTGTTCGCTGCTCTGTCGCGGCGAGGCCGCGGTCCGCCGCAATGCCCACAGGCTGCTGCCGAGTACGGCGACGAGGTAGAAATAGGTGCTGCCGACACCGCCGAAGCTCGTGAAGGCGGCGATGAGGATCATGAACCCCGCAACCGCAAAGGTTAGGGCCGCGAGATCGGAAAGAACGGGATCCGGCTTCAGCCTCCGGCGCGCCACGAGCATCGCCAGAATCAATGACACGAACACCATCAGAAGCCCTGCCATTCCCGCATAGCCCGACGTCAAGCCGTACGTGATGTAGCCGTTCACAAGGTCGATAATGTGCTGACCCTGTTGAATGTCCTGCAGATTATCCAATGCCTTTTTCATGGTTGTGCCGAGGAGCGGATGCTTCTGCACCTCCTCCATGCCGCGCTTGAAGAGCAGCATGCGATAATCGTTCGAGCTTCGCGTTTCCTCGCCTTTGCCGATCAAATTGGCGGCGTAGGACGAAAATTGGGCGGCGGCGAGCAAGGTGAGATAGAGCCCGGCTCCGACGCCCGTCACCGTCAGCAGCCGGCCCCACCGCTGCCGATAGAAGTCGAACAGGATGAAGCCGATCCCGACCCCCAGCAGCGCGTTTCGCGAATTGGGTGCGATCAGCCCCACCAGCACGATGCCGAGGGCGGCATACCATTTCCACCGGCTGGCGAAGGACGATCTCATTGCGAGCACGGCGATGCTCGCCGCGGCGAGGAACGCGCCAAGCGAGGTGGATTCGGGGAAGGAACCCGGCGCACGCAACATGCCGCCGCGCACCTGCTGATACACGTTCACCCGGGACCCGAGGTGCAGATGGGCCTCGATCTGGCTGTACACCAGCCAATGCGACCGCGCCTCGACAGTGGCCACGATCGCCAGCACGAATCCGCCCAGCACCAATGCGAGCGCAAAGCGGCGAACGTCTTCCCGTGTGTTGAGCGCACGACTGAGCAGGTAAAAGGGCACGGCGATGGTGAAGAGCGTCGGCAGATATTCCCGTGTCATTTCGACAAGGTCGGTATTTCTTGCCTCGGCAAACTCGAGCATCAGCACGATCACGATCGGAATATCGAAACGGCGATGCAGGCGAACCGATGGTGCCGGCTTGGAAAAGTAGGCGATCGCGAGGCCCAGCGCACAGAAAGTGTATTTGGTAACCGTGAACAGATAGTGGGAACCCAACACGATCTTGAAGTTCAGGGTCGGGAGCGCGAGCAAAGTCACGACATAGATGGCCGCGGCATCGGCGCGGCTTTTCGACAGAAGCGGGATTGCGGCCAGGCAGGCCAGATACGGAAGCCATACGACCGGGGCCAACATGCCGATCACGTACAGCCCGACGAAAATCTTGAGCGGTGCAGCCTTGACCCATTTGGCATCGTCCGAGCGCAACAGGGCCGCGAAAGCATAGACCGCGATCGACAGCAGGATCGCGCCTTTCGCCATCATGATCATTTGAGAAAGCATCAAAAAGCCTTCGTCAGGAGAGTGGCCCGGTAATCGTTACGGATCGTCAACCGCCCATAATGCGTCGGCAGCGCCGGAGTTGCGCAGCCTGCCAGGAACGTGGCCCCCTCAATGCCGTGCTGCCCGGATGTCGTCCAGTACCGCCCGCATCTTGGGCGCTTCCGACAGCGGCTGGCCGATATATTCCAGCAACCCCCATGATCCCGTCCTCACGATCGGCTGCACCGATTCGTACAGCATCACGGTATCGCCGATCTTCTCCCGCCAGATCGACAAATAGCGTCTATAGGCGTCGTACATGCGCGGATCGCGCTGGATCTGCTCGGCCATGGACACGTCGTTCAGCACCACGTGCTGGCCCGCCTCATAAGCGATATAGCGCTTGCCGAAGGACGCGGCGACACCCTTGGCGAGCAGGGCCGTGTCCAGCGTCTTGTTGAGGCTTTCGTTCAATCGGGTGAACGCCTGGTTCAGGTCCGCAATCGGAGCCTGGCGGAGCTCGTAGCCGAAGTAAGGCGCGGTGGCCAACGCGTCGACATGCTTCGCCGTGTCCTTATAGGCCAGGACCAGCTTCGAACGGTTGGGCCCGTTCTGGCAATTGGCGACGCGAACCAGCTGCCGCGGACGATCCGCAAAGACCTCGCTCCAAATCTGCATCACATGCGAAAGGTGTTCCGCATAGCGATAAAGCCGGGCGACCTCGGGATTCGGATCGAGCCCCTCGCTCGTTCCTTCAGCGAGCGACTGCTTGCTCATCGGGAAGTGCGTATTCCACACCTCGTTTCCCAATTCGACATAGACCTTGTGATCGCGGGCAAGATGGTCGTGCACATATTGGGCGAAACGGCGGACATAATCGTCATCCGCGTTCCAGGGCATGTTGAACCAGGGGTCAGCGCCCACCTGATTCACCAGATCGACCATATCCTCGACGGAAACGCCATCATGGTCGAGCACATCGATCGAGGCGGGGGTATGACGGTTCGCCCAGGAGACCGGCTCGTTGCCGTTGGTGTTTTGCCAATCCATGAAGCGGATCACCTTGAACGGCCGCACCAGCGCCAGGAATTCGGGCGAAAACCGGACGTTCGCCGGCAGGGTCGTTTCGCGGCAGTCCAGATTGCGGATCGGGTCCGTCGGATCGACGCTCAGGACACGGAGCTGGATCAGGCTCGTTTGATAGCCGGTGTTGCGCCAATGGAAGGTGAAGCTGCCCGGCTTCTGGTCGGAGCCGCCTCGGGCCGGACGGATATCGCCATGCCCCTGGTAGGTGCAGCGGATGGTCGCCTCTTTCTCCGCCATGGGCTGGGCCAGCATCTTGAAGACAGGCTTGCCGCCAGGCAGCCGCTTCAGATAGCCGTTGCGATCCACGTCGTCAGGGCCGGGGTGCTCGGCTCCGCTGACCAGCCAGGGCGACGCGCCAATGACGAGATTGGCGAAGATGCGCGTCTGGCGGAAATAAGCGGGCGTGCTGACATTCAGCCCGACCGTGGTCGGCGGCACGGGCAAGGCCGCATGGGCGACACTGCCCGTGCCGGCACCGTGCAACGCCATCGCAACGGCAGCACGATGGGTCCATCCGCCTCGTCTAGCCATTCTGCCCTCCAGGTCGAAAAGCCGCATGGCAATGATAGACAGGAGGCCAAGCGCGGCCAAAGCGGCGGCGATCCGCATAGCGCGCCTGCGAGGCGGCTGATCCGATTGGTGGCGAAGCGCAGTGCCCGCGGCATGCCGATTGGGCGTACGCCGCGCTGGCTTCACTCGCGGCGACCCGCCTCTGCGGGCGGCACATGCCGCCCCGCGAGCGCCTGCTGGAACAGTGGCCACAAGGAAGCGCCGAAGCCGGTCGTATAATGATCATGGTCGGCGAAGATCGACCGGCCATCCTGAACATAATCACAACGGCCATCGCGGCAGGCCATCTGGTCCACCCAGATCGGTATCACCTGCGGATCGCGCGCCAATTCGGCGATGGCGGCGCGGACATTGGCCGTCTCGATCAGATATTGCTCGTGGGTGACCGAGGTGGGATGCTTGATCCGGCCATAGAAAAGCAGCTCGCGCGATCCGATGCCCGCCACGTCATAATTGGGGATCGGGATCGGACTGACGATGATCACCTGCTTGCCCGCCTCGCGCAGCCCCGCCACCAGCGCCCGCAGACGCGCGATCGCATATTGATAGCGCTCGGCCGGAGACGGCGTGAGGCCGGTATAGCGGGTCGCTTCGTCACGATATTGCTGCCAGCTCTGCGCCAGGATCACGGTGTGCGCGTTGGAAGCCCGGATCGTCGCATAATTGGCGCGCTGCACGTCGCCACAGGCAGGCGTCATCGCATTGCCGAGAACGGGCGCGCAACCATAGGAATAAACCAGCAGGCCGGTGCGGTCGCCCAGCGCGCGGCGGAGTGCGGGCGCATACATTTGCGCGTGGCTGTCGCCCCACAGGATCACGTCCGCGTCGGCGGCACGGCCCGAGGGCAGGTTGATCGGGCAGGCCAGCGAACCACCGAACTTGACGAAGCTCGGCAGCGGGCATTTCCAGGTATTGTCCGAGGCGTCGTTCAGCCGCGACACGGCGGCGGGGAAACGGCCCGGTAGGCCGTGCGTCACCACCAGCGCGGCCGAGACGGCGAACAGGATCAGGCCCCCGCTCGCGGATAGCAGCCAGATCGTGCGATCGGCCACGGAATGTCGCCGGAACGGGCGCTCGACGAAGCGCCAGGACAAGGTCGCGAGCACCAGCGAGAGCACCACCGCGACGATCGCCTGCACCGGCGTCAGCGGATCGATCGCCCAATAGCGCATGAAGGCGAGCACCGGCCAATGCCACAGATAGAGCGAGTAGGAGATCAGCCCGACGAAGATCATCGGCTTGCACGACAGGATCGGCGAGATCAGGTGCTTGCCGCCGCTCCCGGCCCAGATCACCGCCGCCGCGCCTAAAACGGGCAGCAGCGCGCCGAGCCCCGGAAAGGGCAGCCGAACCAATGCGGTCGCCATCGGCAGCAGGATCGCGATCAAGCCCGCAAGACCGACCAGCGAGCGCGCCCACCAGCGCGACAGCGGCGGGAGCACGCCGGTCGCGAGGATCGATCCGATCAGCAGCTCCCACGCGCGGAACGGCACCAGATAGAAAGCGATCGTGCCGTTGCGGTGCGACACGGCGAAGACCGCGGCGACCAAAGAGAGGATGGCGATCGCCGCCAGCAGCGCGACAAAGGCGCGTCCGCGTATGCGCACGAAGCGCACCAGCAGCGGGAAGAAGATATAGAATTGCTCCTCGACGCCGAGCGACCAGGTATGGAGCAAGGGCCAGACCTGTGTCTCGTGCGCGAAATAATTGGCCATGCGCCAGAAGGCGATGTTGCTGCTGAAGAGCAAAGTCGCGGCGGACGTGCGCGCCGCCGTCGCCAGATCATGCGGCAGGAACATCGCCATGCCGACCGCCAGCACCGCCGCCAGCATCACAAACAAGGCCGGCAGGATGCGCCGCGCCCGCCGCTGATAGAAGCGGATGATCGACGTATCCTGCAGCAGGATGCCGGTGATCAGATAACCGGAAATGACGAAGAAGACGTCGACGCCCATGAAGCCGGCGGGGAAGGACACCAGCTCGGCATGGAACAGAACGACGGCCAGGACGGCGATGGCGCGGAGCCCGTCAATGTCCGGGCGATAGCGTATCGGATGTGGTTCCCCGCTCACTCGAACTCCCCGTCGGACCGCGACCCGCTTAACGATCGAAAATTGAGGATACAAGGCGTCGGATGTCGGTCGCAGCTTACTTGCGGCCTCGATGCCGCTGTGGGATGAGCATCCTTGAATTGGTGCCGAAAGGCGGGACATGAATCGGCGCAACGGCGGGCATCTGGCTTATCTGGACGGGCTGCGGGGGATTGCCATCGCGATGGTCGTGATGGTCCATGTCGGCCAACGCATCGCCGGAATGCCGGCACCCATCCGCGATTTCACCTTCTACGGCGTCCGCGGCGTCCAGCTCTTTTTCATCGTCAGCGGCTTCACGCTGACGATGGCGCACCTCGGCAAACCGCTTAACCTCGCCAATTTTGCGGCGCGGCGCTTTTTCCGCATTGCGCCGATGTTCTACGTCGGCGCCTGCCTTTACCTTGGACTTGCCGCCATCCCGGCACTCGACCCGGCATTCAATCCCCAAGGAGTCACCTGGGGAGCGATCGCGCTGACGGTCTCTTTCCTCCATGGCTGGTCGCTCCAATCCTACAATCTGGTGGTGCCTGGCGGGTGGAGCATTGCCGACGAAGCTATGTTCTACTGCGTCTTCCCGTTTCTGCTCCTGACGCTGGGAAATCGGCGCGGTTACGGGGCATTGCTCGTCGCCATCTATGTCTTGGCGGGCGGCTGCTATTTTGCGTTGCGCCGCTTCGTTCCGGGCGACCCGCGCATCGTTCAGGGTTTCGCCGTGAGCTTCTGGCTCTGCAATCTTCCCGCATTCGCAACCGGCTGCTGGCTGGCCCTTAAGCCCGGCGTCAAGGCTCTCGACGGCAAGGCAAGGCTGGTCCTGGTCCTCGCTGCGCTGGGACTCGTGGCGGACAGCCAATTGCGTGGCCATGGCAACCTGCTCTTATCGATCATGATATTGTCGGCGCTGGTGTGGGCGGTCGACCGTGCGCCTCCGGCTTGGCTCAGCGGGAGATTCATGACTCACCTCGGCGAGATCAGCTTCAGCCTTTATCTGTTGCATTTCGCGGTTCTGAAGGTCCTGCTGCCCGTGATCCGCCGGGCGGAAGCCGCGCTGGGCTGGGCCGTCACGCTCCCGCTGGCCTATGTCGCGACGATCGCTCTCGCCGGATTGCTGGCGCACTTCACCTACAATTATGTCGAGCGCCCGTTCATCCGCGCCGGCCGCAAAGCGTTCGCGGGAAGCCGCACGACCGCCGAAACGCCGCTCAGTCCGCCGCCCCCCGACGAAGCGGCGCCCAGCTTGCAACCAGCCAAGCAGCCAGGGTGAGCAAGCTCGCCATGCCGAGCATGGTGAGCTGCATCCGATCATGCGGCGCCTGGGCGACGCCGGGAATATGCACCAGCAGCACGAAGGAGGACATCATCAGTGCCTCGATCGTTGCCGCGAGGCGGATCTGGAGTCCCGCCAGCAGGCAGGCACCCGTCAGCGCGTGGATCGCGCCCGTCAGATAAGCGAGCCCGAGCCGATCGGGCAGCCATGCCGGCACCATCGACGCGGTGATATCGGCATAGACGAAGTGCGCGGCGCCGAAGATCACCAGACAGAGGCCGAAAGCAAGCCGCAGCGCGAGCGGACGGCGTCCGGAGCCGAAACAGCCGGTCAGCGTCGCGAGGCCAAGCGCGTTGGCCGACGCCTCGCCAAGCCCCAGCAGCGACCCGACATTCGGTGCCATCGCAACATGAGGCAGGTGCAGCAGAAGCGCCCACAGGCCGACCCAGCCGGACGCCAGCATCGCCGCGCGTGCGCGCCAGGGCGGCAGGAGCAGGCCGATGCCGCTCACGACCAGCAGGAGGCCCGAAAGGATCGAGAAGGGCAGTTTCCACGATGCCCCGGCCGGAGTCGGCTGCCAGGTGAGCAAGCTATCCCGATAGACGAAATTGAGAATGCCGAGATAGATCAACACCAAACCGGCGGCGATCGTCGCCCCCTGCCGCACCTTGTCCATGTCATGCCTCCCCCTTCACATCGCCCTCAATAGTCGAGCTTCGGATACCAATCCGGCCGCCGCCCCTCCGGCGTCATGTCGAGCAGGGTCCAGAGCGGCGAAAGATCGGGGGCGCCGCGCGGATCCTGGCCCGGATCGGCCGCCTCCTGACCCATCTCGCCGCCATAGAAGAGGCGGATCGTGCCGTCCTTGCGGCTGAAGACGTTGAGCGCAGGGATATCGTCGGCGTCACCCAGCAGGGCATGATAGTCCCGGCTGTAGGCGCCGGTCGGATCGCTGTAGAATCGCAGATGCCGCCAGCCGCGCTCGCGCGCGAAATCCGCCATGCGATCGACGGGCGAGCGGGCGATCACCCCGACCGCGACATTCTGCTCCAGATCGGGCGCCACGCCGTTCAAGGCGCTCAGGAAATTAGTGCACATCGGGCACGGCCGCTCGCGTTCGGGCCCGAACATCCAGCTGTAGGTGACGAGCGTCTGCCTGTCGCCGAACATGTCGGCCAGCCCGACCGCACCCCGCGCGCTGTCGAAGCGATAGTCGCCGGTGACCGGCCCGCCTGGCGGAAGCGCGCGGCGCATCTCCGCCACGCGCTCGATATGGCGGCGAAGCTCGATTTCCTCGGCCAGCAATGCGGTGCGCGCCTGCCGATAATCGGCGCTTTCGTTGGGATATGGCCAGGCGCTCTTCGCCGCCATGTCCTGCGCATTCCCCAACTCGTTCGCCATGTTCCGCTCCCGATGCCGTCACGCTAACGCATTCGATCGCCGACAGGCAGGCCTTGTCGATTGGCCCAGTCGATCGACCGGATCATGGCCCAATCACCGTTCGAATTCGGCATCCTGGACCTTGTTCTCACCCCCGGTTCCGGCGGTGCCCGCGAAATCGCCCGGGCTGTCCTCGACGCCTTGGCGCTCGTCCGCGGGCGGGCTCACCTGCTCGGGCGAATCGGCTTCGGTTTCGGGCAGGGAATCGGGGTGGGCGTCAGGATGGCTGGCCATGATCTGTCTCCTCGTTCGGAAGGGACCAACGAACCGGCTTCGCCCAGGCTCCCTCGGACGCCGAACCTGGGGCCCTGATCCTGGTCCTAGTCCTTGCCCTTCCGCCCCCGCTGCTATAAGCGCCCCGCTTCCGACGAGCGTCCCGCGGGCGTGGCGGAACTGGTAGACGCGCTGGATTTAGGTTCCAGTATCGCAAGATGTGGGGGTTCGAGTCCCTTCGCCCGCACCAGCCCGCTCGTACCCCGGCAACCCAATTTCGAAGGCTTTGAGTAAGCGACCATGCAGACTGTCGAGACGTTGAACGAGGGCCTCCGCCGCTCCTACAAGCTGACCATCCCGGCAAAGGATATCGCCGCGAAGGTGGATGCCGAGGTCAAGCGCGCCGCTCCGCAGATCCGCATGCCGGGCTTCCGCCCGGGCAAGGTTCCGCCGAACCTGATCAAGAAGATGCACGGGCCCGCGCTCGAGCAGGAAGCGCTCAACACCGCGGTGCAGGAAGGCGTGCAGAGCCTGATCGCCGAGCAGGGCTTGCGTCCGGCGATGCAGCCCCAGGTCGCGCTCGAAGAGGATTATTCCGCGGGCAAGGATGTCGAGATCAAGGTCGAGCTCGAAGTGCTGCCCGAAGTGCCGACGCCGTCGATCGAGGGCCTCAAGCTCGAGCGCCTCACGGTCGAGCCGAGCGAGGCCGAGGTCAATGCCCAGATCGAGCGCTTCGCCGCGCAGCAAAAGAGCTTCTCGGATGCGCCCAAGGGTCATCCGGCGATCGAGGGCGACCAGGTCGTGATCGATTTCGTCGGCAAGACCGAGGACGGCGTCGCTTTCCCCGGCGGCACCGGCGAGGACATGGCGGTCGAGCTCGGTTCGGGCCGCCTGATCCCGGGTTTCGAGGCCCAGCTGGAAGGCGTGAAGGTGGGCGACACCCGCACGCTCAACGTCACCTTCCCCAATGATTATGGCGAGAAGAGCCTGGCCGGAAAGCCCGCCACCTTCGACATCACGGTCAAGGCGGTGAAGGTGCCGGGCGAGGCGAAGATCGACGACGATTTCGCCAAGAGCCTGGGCCTCGAGAGCCTCGACAAGCTCAAGGAGCTGTTCAAGGGCCAGGTCGAGCAGGAGCTCAACGGCCTCACCCGCACCTATATGAAGCGCAAGCTGCTCGACCAGCTCGCGCATGGCCATGATTTCCCGGTCCCGCCGTCGATGGTCGAGGCCGAGTTCAGCCAGATCTGGAACCAGCTCCAGCATGAGGCGAGCCACGAGGAGGATCCCCAGGCCGCACTTGCCGAGATGGAGAAGGACAAGGACGATTATCGCGCGATCGCCGAGCGCCGCGTGCGCCTGGGCCTGCTGCTTTCCGAAATCGGCCGCCAGAACAATGTCGAGGTGAGCGCGCAGGAAATGCGCATGCTCGCAGCCCAAGCCGCCCAGCAATATGCCCCCAAGGACCGCGAGCGGTTCATGGAGTATGTGACGAGCGAT
>Ga0207698_10000379_pt1 | contig 25834 bp, 25 predicted proteins | sample KBSCornC22_FD_184298 | JGI IMG/M metagenome (GOLD analysis project Ga0207698, IMG submission 184298) | Corn rhizosphere microbial communities from Kellogg Biological Station, Michigan, USA - KBS Corn C2-2 (SPAdes) (version 2) | ecosystem: Host-associated > Plants > Roots > Rhizosphere > Soil ... | reverse complement strand
TGGCTGCATTTCTTTATGATTTGCACACTGCTTGCGCTGCCGGGCATGCTGCTACTGCCAAAGGTCGCGCCGTGGAACGGCGACAAAAAATGAGCGGGTGACGCCGCAATCTGATCGCTAACTTGTCCAGTGCTATTTTTGTCCGGTGCTTTGGCGAACAGGTTACAAGAGCGCTCCACGCGCCGTCACCGGCCATAACGCTTCTACCCGGCCGTTACGCACGCAGACATACCGGTCGTATAAGTTCACTGTCGGATCGCAATGGCCGGGGATAAGCAGGAGCTTGTCGCCCACCTTGAAACGCGTGGTGCCGGTCAGATTGAGCACTCCGTGTTCATCCGAGGCCTTCACGTATTCGACGTCTGTATGCTGAGCAACGCGCGGCATTCCCGAGTCAATGCTGGACGCCTTGAGACCTGCGTCGACCACTGCACGCGCCGGTCGAGGCGTACTCATCACCGTCGTCCAAACAAAAAGGCTGTGCTCGAACTGCGGGATGCCGCTTTCAGTCCAGTCGTTTTTTGCGTAGTCGGCGTCCATGAAGATATACGAGCCCGCCTGTATCTCGTGATAGACGTTACTTGCGGCCTCGAACATATAGCTTCCCGTACCCGCGCCCGTCACATACTCGCATTTCATCCCCGCTTCTGTAAGCATACGCGTTGTCATGCGCACGTAATCGACCGCGCGGGTGATTGCCTCTTGACGCGCGTGTACACTGCGAATGTGCTGCGCGGAGCCTTGGTATGCCTGCAGTCCGGCAAACCGCAGGTTGGAGGCTCGCGAAATCTGTGCCGCGAGGGCGACGGCGGGGCCGCCCGGTTGTACGCCGCAGCGATTTGCCCCCACATCGACTTCAACCAGCACGTCGAGCGACAAACCGGCTGCTCGTGCTGCTGCATCGAGTGCGCTCACGTTGCCGGCATCATCAGCGCAGACAGCTACATGTGCACGCCGGTTTAGCCCCGCAAGCAATTCAAGCTTCGGCGCGCCGACAACTTCGTTCGCGATCAGGATATCTTTGACGCCCGCCTCTATAAGCGCCGCAGCCTCACTCACTTTTTGTACGCATACGCCTGCGGCGCCCAGCGCGATCTGTCGCAGCGCGATGTCCGCCGATTTATGGCTCTTGGCATGCGGCCGCAGCCGCACATCGCGACCTTTCAATGAATCCGGCAGACGGCGTAAGTTTCGCTCGAAAGCATCGAGCTCCAACATCAGGCACGGAGTATCGACTTGGCTGAGCGGCATGCCAACTTCGGCGGCAGCAGGGATGGTCATGGTGAGCGCCTCAAGCGTGGTTGGTCGTGCCTTTGTCCCAAGGTAGCGCGAAGTTGGCAAGTTGCGATAGCGATACCTCGATTCACAAATCGAAGTCGTAATCGATCGTCAATGGCGCATGATCCGAAAACCGCCGGTCTTTATATATTTTTACTTTGCGGGCGCATGCTGCGATCGCCGGTGTTGCAATCTGATAGTCGATGCGCCAGCCGACGTTCTTGGCCCATGCCTGGCCGCGGTTCGACCACCATGTGTACTGATCCGCACGCTGGTCGACGCGGCGGAAGACATCGACGAACTGCACTTGCTCGAATATGCGGCTCAGCCATTCGCGCTCTTCAGGCAAAAATCCCGAGTTCTTGCGGTTGCCGCGCCAGTTTTTTAAGTCGATCTCTTTGTGTGCGATGTTCCAGTCACCACACAAGATGAATTCCCGGCCTTCCTTAACGAGTTTTTCAAGACACGGGTAGAACTCGGCCATGAAGCGGAACTTCGATTGTTGGCGATGTTCGCCGCTTGAACCGGAAGGCAGATAAGCGGATATGACTGATAGCTTGCCGAAATCAGCTCGCACGTAGCGGCCTTCGTCATCGAATTCCCGCACACCGATTCCTTCACTTATGCGGGTCGGTTTCTGCTTGGTGTAAAGCCCAACACCGCTGTAGCCTTTCTTCTGCGCATAATGGAAACAGCCGTGAAAGCCGCGCGGTGCAAGCATGGCGTCCGTCATATCCGCTTCCTGCGCCTTCAACTCCTGCACGCAGACAATATCTGCCCTTTGACGCGCGAGCCAATCGAACAAACCTTTGCGGCTCGCCGAGCGGATGCCGTTGAGGTTCAAAGTGATTACGCGTAACATAATGTTTCTGCGGCTTTAAATTCTTAAACTAAAATTCATGGCGGAAAGCCTGCGGCAGGACTTCATTCAGTTCGTCGTGGCACAGAAAGTGCTGCACTTCGGCGAATTCAAAACCAAGGCTGGCCGCATGTCGCCGTATTTTTTTGATGCCGGGCTGTTCTACGACGGTGAGGCGCTGCGCAGCCTCGCAAGATTTTACGCGAAAGCGATTTTGGCCGCGGACGTCGAGTTCGACATGCTGTTTGGACCGGCGTACAAGGGAATCCCGCTGGTTGCGGCTGTTGCAATTGCGCTCGCAGATGCCGGACGCAATGTGCGCTACAGCTTCAATCGCAAGGAAATTAAAGATCACGGCGAAGGTGGCATGGTGGTGGGCGCGCCGCTCACAGGCCGGGTGCTGATCATAGATGATGTAATTTCGGCCGGCACCTCAGTTCGGCAATCAGTCGAAATCATCAAGGCCGCTGGCGCCGTGCCCTGTGGCGTTGTCATTGCGCTGGACCGAATGGAGCGCGGCAGCAGTGAATTGTCCGCCGTGCAGGAGGTCGAGCGCTACTATCGCATCCCGGTCGTGAGCGTGGCTACGCTCGACGACCTGGTTCGCTACTTGCAAACCGATACCCGCATGGATGCGGATCTGGCGGCAGTGAGCAAATATCGCGAAAAATATGGAGTAACCGCGAATGCATAAGCGCGTGCTGAGTGCACTTGTCATGCTAGTGGTTGTTAGCGGCGCCTATGCGCAGCAACAATCGGCGCCTGGCAAGATCGTGTGCTGGAAAGACAAGTCCGGGAAGATCTTGGGGTGCGGCGACAAAGTGCCGCCGGAATATCAGGACTATGCAACGAAAGAGTTGAATCATCGCGGAGTTACGGTCAAATCGAGCGATGCCGCGCTCACGGCAGAGCAGAAAAAAACTTTGGAAGACCAGGCCGAACGCAAAAAACTCGCAGACTCGAAGACATCGGAGCAGCAGCGCAAAGACCGTGCGCTGCTTGAAACATTCACGACGAGCAAAGAGATCGATCTGAAACGCGGCCGCGATATCCAGCAGATAGAAATGAACATCGAAGCGCTGCAAAACAATCTGAAGAATGCGATCGATAGGCAGGCCGACCTGCGAGCGCGCATGGAACCGTACAGGAAAGAAAATAAGCCGGTACCCGCGTCCTTTCAGGAGGACTACGATCGCACTGAGTCAAGCAAGGCGAAACTGCAGGCGCAGGTCGCGGCGAAGCGCAAAGACATAGCTGATATCAACGTGCAGTACGATGACATGAAAAAGCGCTTTGCGGAGTTAACCGGCGCGCCATCCGAGACAGCAATATCGTCGAGCGCCGCTGCCAGACCGGATATTCCGCTAGCTGCCACGACCGGCGCGAATACTAAAAAGTGATATCGCTTAGTCGCTGAGCTTTCGTTTCAGCACCAGGTTGACCTGCGCGGGATTCGCCTTGCCGCGCGTCGCCTTCATCACCTGCCCGACCATCGAGTTAAAAGCCTTTTCCTTCCCGCTTTTGTAGTCAGCGACCTGAGTCGGGTTGCCAGCAACCACCTGATCGACAATTTTTTCGATCTCCGCAGAGTCGGAAACCTGCTCCAATCCGCGTGCGGCAATGATGCTGGCCGCATCGCCTTCGCCATTCCACATCGCGTGGAACACTTCTTTCGCCGTTTTTGAAGACAATGTCTGGTTCGCGAGTCGGCGCAGCAAGTCGGCGAGGGCCTGAGGGGTCACCGTAGATTGCGAAATTTCGATTTCGGATCGCTTGAGCGCCGCCGCGAGTTCTCCATTCATCCAGTTCGCCACATCTTTTGCGCCAGCCGTCAAATGATCGGGATTGAGCGCTTGCAAGGTCGCCTCGAAGTAATCGGACGCATCACGGCTGTTGACCAGCAGCGCTGAGTCATACGCCGATAGCTTGTATTGCTCCATGTATTTCTGTTTTCGGCTGCTCGGCGTGCCGATGGCATGCAAAGACCTCGTCGCCTGGGCCATCCATTCGTCGGACACTACCAACGGCAATAGATCCGGATCCGGAAAATAACGGTAGTCCATGGCGTCTTCCTTGGAGCGCATGGGTCGCGTCTCATTCCTGTCGGCGTCGTAAAGCCGCGTCTCTTGAATCACGACACGCCCCTCCTCCAGCAGGTCAGTCTGGCGGCGCACTTCAAAATCGATCGCCTGCTCGATGAAGCGGAAGGAGTTCAGATTTTTTATCTCGCAGCGAGTGCCCAGTTTCTCGTCGCCCGCTCGCCGCACGGAAACGTTGGCATCGCAGCGAAACGATCCCTCCTGCATGTTGCCATCGCAGATGTCAATCCAGCGCACGAGCGCATGCAAAGTCCTGGCATAAGCGACCGCCTCTGCGGAACTGCGCATCTCGGGTTCACTGACTATTTCGAGCAATGGGGTGCCGGCGCGGTTAAGATCGATGCCGGTCATGCCCTCGAACGCTTCATGCAGAGACTTACCGGCGTCTTCCTCGAGGTGCGCTCGCGTGAGCTGCACTTTAATGTCGCCGCGCGTAGGCGACACGATCGCTATCTCCCCGCCTTCGACGATGGGCAGTTCGTACTGGCTTATTTGATAGCCTTTTGGCAAGTCCGGATAAAAATAATTCTTGCGCGCGAAGATCGAGCGGCGATTAATACGGGCGCCGATCGCGAGCCCGAACCGTATGGCACGCTCGACGGCGCCTCGATTCAGAACAGGCAGCACGCCTGGCAGTGCAATATCAACGGCGCTGGCCTGTGAGTTGGGCGTGGCGCCGAATGCGGTCGGAGCACCGGAAAATATCTTGGAGCAGGTGGACAACTGCGCGTGCGACTCCAGTCCGATTACAGTCTCCCATTTCATACAACTGATCCCATGAAAGAGAGGACTGCGCTCGTCTGTGCGACATGTTGACTAGCGGCGGACCGGGTCGCACTCATCGCAGTTCTGCCTTGTCCTTCCCGGGCATGCGCATATGCCAGTCAGTGGCGCGCTGATATTGATGCGCGACGTTGAGCATCCGCGCTTCATCAAAGTAGTTTCCTATAATCTGCAAGCCGACCGGGAGCGCCGGCTGGTTGCGGACGTCGCTCTTTTCAGCAAACCCGCAAGGGATCGACATGCCCGGTAACCCGGCAAGATTCACTGCAATCGTATAAATGTCGGACAAGTACATCTGCACAGGATCGCCGGCCTTTTCGCCGATATCGAATGCAGTGGTGGGTGTCGTCGGGCCGATCATCACATCACACCGCTTAAAAGCGTCGCTAAAATCCCCGGCGATGAGCCGCCGCAGTTTCTGTGCCTTAATGTAATAAGCGTCGTAGTAACCATGCGACAACACATAGGTGCCGATCAAAATACGGCGCTTGACCTCGGCGCCGAATCCCTGCGCGCGGGTCTTTTTATACATGTCGTTGAGATCGGTATATTCCGGCGCCCGATGCCCATACCGCACGCCGTCAAAGCGCGACAAATTGCTTGACGCCTCGGCAGGGGCCAACACGTAATAGACGGGAACCGAAAGCTTCATGTTCGGCAGCGACACGTCGACCATGTTGCAGCCGAGCCGCTTGAACTCGCGCACTGCGGCATCGATGGCACGTCCTACCTCGGGCGCGACACCTTCGGCAAAAAACTCGGCGGGCAAGCCAATACGCAATCCTTCAAGAGGCCGTGCGCCCCCGGCAGCAACGTTGGCGTTAATCTCCCGTGCGTAGTCTTCACGATCGCGCTGCAGGCTGGTCGAATCGCGCTCATCAAACCCTGCCATGACATTCATCATCAATGCGAGATCTTCAGCCGTCTTGCCGAAAGGTCCTGCCTGGTCGAGGCTCGAAGCAAAGGCAATCATGCCGTAGCGCGAGACCACGCCGTACGTCGGCTTCAATCCACATACGCCTGAGAATGCTGCCGGCTGCCGGATTGATCCGCCGGTATCCGTGCCGGTTGCTGCCGGAACGAGGCGCGCGGCGACGGCTGCCGCTGATCCGCCCGAGCTGCCGCCGGGCACTGCGTCAAGGTGCCAAGGATTGCGTACGCAGCCGAAAAAGGACGTCTCGTTGGACGAGCCCATCGCAAACTCGTCCATGTTGGTTTTGCCGGCAATGACGGCGCCTGCCTGTTCGAACTGCTCTATGACATGTGCGTCATAGGGCGCGACAAAATTCCCGAGCATGCGCGAGCCGCAGGTAGTGAGCCACCCCTTCGTACAAAAGATGTCTTTGTGTGCGATTGGTATGCCGGTCATTGGCCCGGCGCTGCCCTTTGCAAGCATTACGTCCGCGTTACGCGCAGCCTGAAGGCTGCGCTCCGGATCCACGGTAATAAAAGCGTTGAGCGTTTTGCCGAGCGCGTCGATGCGAGCGAGAAAGAACTTGGTTAATTCGACGCTCGAGACGCGCCGGTCAGCCAGGTCAGCGGCAAGTTCTTTCAGTGTGGCGTTCAACATGTGGTGACAGTGCGGACAGAACCCCGAGTGCGCGGACGAAGCTCAGCGCCGGCGCAGCCATGCCGCCGTTAGAAGCGTCGTTGCTACTCTATTACCTTGGGGACCAGATAAAGATCTGCTTCGACCTGCGGCGCGATCGATTGATAAGACGTGTGCTCGTCTGTTGCGGTAACGATGTCGTCACGCGTGCGCAGGTCCAAGTCCTGAGCATGCGACATCGGTTCAACGCCGTTGGTGTCGACAGCGCGCATTTGTTCAATGAGAGTGAATATTCCACCCATTCGGCTGTGCACTTCTGCCGCTTCAGCGGCCGACACATCGATGCGGGCGAGGTGCGCGATGCGCGTTACATCGTCGAGCGTCAGCGCCATGAGATCGCATTTTCCCTTAAAAAAACACTTATGATGGGGTATTATACAGCGCTAATTTGGTGCGCTTTTCCTTTCTTCGGAACCAGTTATGTTCGGTTTTTTAAGCGGCTACTTCAATAACGATCTCGCGATTGATCTCGGCACCGCCAATACTCTGATCTATGTCCGCGGCAAGGGAATCGTACTCGACGAACCTTCGGTTGTCGCCATTCGACAGGAAGGCGGGCCGAACGGGAAGAAAGTGATACAGGAAGTCGGGCTGTCCGCGAAACAGATGCTCGGTCGCACCCCCGGCAATATCACAGCCATCCGACCGATGAAAGACGGCGTCATCGCCGACTTTACGGTCACCGAACAGATGCTGAAGCACTTCATCAAGAAAGTGCATGACTCGCGCTTGTTCTCACCGTCGCCGCGCATCATTATCTGCGTGCCCTGCGGCTCGACGCAGGTTGAGCGGCGCGCGATCCGCGAATCCGCGATTGGTGCCGGCGCATCGCGGGTTTACCTGATCGAAGAGCCCATGGCCGCAGCAATCGGCGCCGATCTGCCGGTCGGAGAAGCAACCGGCTCCATGGTAGTAGATATCGGCGGGGGCACGACAGAAGTCGGTGTCATCGCGCTCGGTGGCCTCGTATACAAAGGCTCAGTGCGCGTCGGCGGCGACAAGTTCGATGAAGCGATCATCAACTATATCCGGCGCAACTATGGAATGCTGATCGGCGAGACCACGGCCGAACAGATCAAGAAAGAGATCGGCTCGGCGTTCCCCGGCTCGGAAGTGCGCGAGAAAGAAGTAAAAGGCCGCAACCTGGCCGAGGGCATACCGCGCAGCTTCACGATTTCATCGAATGAAATACTCGAAGCGCTGACCGAGCCGCTTAACAGTATCGTCAGCGCGGTCAAGTCGGCGCTCGAACAAACGCCGCCCGAACTCGCCGCCGACATCGCAGAAAAAGGCATGGTGCTGACTGGAGGCGGTGCGCTGTTGCGCGATATTGACCGGCTGCTTATGGAAGAGACCGGCTTGCCCGTCATCGTTGCCGAAGATCCCCTGACATGCGTTGTCCGCGGCTCGGGCATGGCGCTCGAGAAAATGGAAAAACTTGTCAGCATCTTCACTGACGATTGAGCGCGGCCACGCTCAACCGTGAACGATGAGGCGACAACCAGCCGTATCGGCGCCGCCCCGCTTTCACTGCTACACCCCCGCTGCTGATGGAATACAATCCGCCGCCATTTTTTAAACGCGGGCCCACACCTTTAATTCGTCTGTTGTTGTGTTCGCTGCTGTCCATCGTGATGCTGATAACAGACGTTCGCTACCGGTATCTCGACAATATCCGGCAGGCGGTTTCGGTAGCGATCTATCCTTTGCTGCGACTAGCTGCCGCGCCGCGGGCGCTCCTCGACAATGTGGGCGAATTTTTTGTAACGCAGGCGGCACTGCGCAACGAGAACGCGAAGCTCACGGCATTGAGCCTGCGTGATGCGGCGATTCTCAGAAAATATGAAGCGGTCGCCGCGGAAAATGCACATTTACGCGAACTGGTGGCCGCGCGCGAGCGCTTTCCCGGCAGTGTCATTTTTGCGGAAGTACTCTACGCCGGACGCGACATATTCAGTCGGAAGATCGTCGTCGACAAAGGCGAGCAACAGGGCGTCAAAGCCGGGCTCCCCGTCATGGACAACGTCGGTATTATTGGCCAGGTAACTCGCATTTATCCGTGGATCGCGGAAATCACGTTGATTACGGATAAAGACCAGGCAGTGCCGGTGCAGAATTTGCGTAACGGTCTGCGTGCGGTCATCGGCGGCACAGGCAACGCCGCGCAACTCGAGCTCAAATACATTCCGTTGAATGCGGATTTTCAGAATGGTGACCAGCTGGTCACGTCCGGCATCGACGGCGTCTATCCGCCCGGTCTGCCGGTGGCCGAGGTTACAGATGTCGAACGCAACGCCGCATTTATGTTTGCGCATATCCGCTGCAAACCCGTGGCGGGCGTCACCAACTATGCGCAGGTTCTGATTCTGGACTGGGATAGCAAAATACCGCCGCGTCCGCCCGAGGAAGTCCGGACGGCACGTACTAAGAAACCGCGAAGGGGCGGCTGATGGCGATGCGCGGGCGCCTTTCAAACGATTTGCTGCTGCCGGTCGGCGGTGCCTTTATCGTGTCAACGCTCATCGTGGCGCTGATGATAAATCTTCTGCCCTGGTCCGGCGTGTGGCTTCAGGTCAAGCCGGATTTCGTCGCGCTGGTTGTCTTGTACTGGTGCATACATCAGCCGCGCAAGGTCGGCTTTACCGTGGCTTTCTCGCTCGGTCTGATCATGGACGTTGCCGAAGGCAGTGTTTTTGGCCAACATGCGCTCGCCTACTCAGTGCTGGCGTATGCCGGGCTGGTGCTGCATCGGCGCGTACAGAACTTCACGCTCAAGGGCCAGGTTTTACATGTGCTGGCCATCCTTTTACTCAACGACACGATCGTGCTTGCAGGACGCATGCTGGCAGGCGGCCCCTTTCCCGGCTTCTACTACTTCGTCGGCAGCTTCGTCGGCGCGGCGCTGTGGCCGGTAATCGTCTACCTGTTCAAGATGCCGCTGCGGCCCGCGATCGACCCTGACCGTGGCTGAACTGACGATCAATCCCGGCTTCGAGCTGCGCAACTCGCGGCTCGAGATCCATCATTTTCGTCTGCGTCTTGCGATCGCCTCGACTGCCGTGCTTTGCATGTTCAGCTTGTTGTTTGCGCGCTTCTTCTATCTGCAAGTCGTGCAGCACAGTTACTACACAACACTTGCCGAGGCGAACCGCATTTCGATTGTGCCCATTGTGCCGAATCGGGGCATTATCGTAGACCGCAATGGCGTTTTACTGGCGAGTAATTACTCCGCTTATACACTCGAAATCACGCCCGGCAAGGTGGAAGACCTCGATGCGGTCATCGACGACGTCGCAACTGTCGTGGAGATTACGCCGCGCGATCGGCGCCGGTTTAAGAAACTGCTGGAGGAAAGCAAGAGCTTCGAAAGCCTGCCGATCCGCACGCGCCTGTCGGATGAAGAAATCGCGCGCTTCGCCGCCAACCGCTATCGATTTCCGGGCGTTGACATGAACGCACGCCTCTTCCGCCAATATCCACAGGGCGAGCTTTTCTCTCACGTCGTCGGCCATATCGGTCGAATCAACCAGCGCGAGCTGGACCAGTTAGACGACGATGGCTTCGCCGCAAATTATCGCGGCACTGATTACATCGGCAAGGTCGGCCTCGAGCAAAGTTATGAGGCATCTTTGCACGGCACGACGGGCGTTGAACAGGTCGAAGTGGATTCGGGTGGGCGTCCGGTGCGCACATTGTCGCGAACAATGCCGGTGTCCGGCAATAATCTGGTGCTCAACCTGGATGCGAAGCTGCAGGAAGTCATTTACGAGGCGTTCGGCGATTATCGCGGTGCGTTAGTGGCGGTCGATCCGAAAACCGGCGGCGTGCTTGCATTCGTTTCCAAGCCCGGCTTCGATCCAAACCTGTTCGTTGATGGCATTGATCCGCAGAACTGGAAGGAGCTCAACGAGTCAATCGACCGCCCCATGGTGAACCGCGCGCTGGCGGGCACCTATCCACCCGGTTCGACGTTCAAGCCCTATATGGCGCTTGCCGCTCTGACGTACGGCAAACGCCGGCCCGAGCAGAGGATCAGCGATGGCGGCGGTTTCAATTTCGGCGGCCGCTTTTTCCGCGACGATAAGGTCGGCGGTCATGGACTCGTCGATATGTATAAATCCATCGTCGTGTCCTGCGATACCTATTACTACATGCTGGCGAACGATCTCGGCATCGATAACATTTCAAACTTCATGCGGCAGTTTGGATTCGGCAGCCGCACGGGCATCGACGTCACCGGTGAAGCGGGCGGGATCCTGCCATCGCAGGAATGGAAACAACGGCGTTATAAGCAGAAGTGGTATGCGGGCGAAACCATCAGTATAGGGATCGGCCAGGGCTACAATGCATACACGCCGTTGCAGCTCGCGCAGGCGGTGGCGACGCTTGCCAATGATGGCGTTATGTTCCGGCCGCACATCGTTAACTACGTAGAAGATACCGTCACCCGCAAGCGTACGGTTGTCGAACCGCAACCATTGCGCACGATCGATCTAAAGCCGGAGCATCTGAAGGTGGTCAAGAACGCGATGGTCGGCGTTAACAAGGAAGGCACCGGCGCTCGCGCTTACGCAGGTGCGCCGTACGTCAGTGCGGGCAAAACGGGCACCGCACAGGTCGTCGCGATCAAGCAGGGCGAAAAATACGTTGAAAGCCGTGTGCAGGAACGAAATCGCGATCACGCGCTATTCATCGCTTATGCGCCGGCCGACGACCCTAAAATCGCGCTGGCTGTGCTCGTAGAAAACGCAGGATTCGGCGCGAGAACAGCAGCACCGATCTCGCGCCAGGTGTTCGACTACTACCTGCTGGGCAAGAAACCGACGCCTTTGAAAGCGGGGAAAGAGAATCCCAATGACCCCGCGGATTAGACGCTTCACGCGGTTGTTGACCGCACACATCGACGGGCCGCTGCTGATGGTCATGATGGTGCTGATGGGAATCGGCCTGACCGTCATCTACAGCGGGTCAAACCAGGGTATCTCGCGCGTATCGAGCCAGATGCTGAACATGCTGGTCGCCCTGACGGTCATGTATGTATTCGCGAACATATCGCCGCATGCGCTCACCCGGATAGCGCTGCCGCTTTACCTGCTGGGCGTACTTCTGCTCGTCTGCGTGGCGCTATTCGGGGAAGTGGTTAACGGAGCCCGGCGCTGGCTTTTCATTGGCGTCACACGCATACAGCCGTCGGAAATCATGAAGATCGCGGTGCCGCTCATGCTAGCGTGGTATTTCGATCGCTATCAATCCGCGCTCAAGCTGAAGAATTACATCATCGCAGTTCTGCTCCTGATTGTTCCGGTCGGTCTTGTCGTTCGGCAACCGGACCTCGGTACCGCACTATTGATATCTGCCGCCGGCGCTTATGTCTTATTCCTGGCCGGACTCTCCTGGCGCATCATTCTCGGCGTCGCGGCGGCCGGCGCGGCGTGCATGCCTTTCGTGTGGTCGATGATGCATGACTATCAGCGCCAGCGCATCCTGACGCTCATCGATCCAACCCAGGATCCGCTCGGGTCGGGCTATCACACCATACAGTCGACCATCGCACTCGGTTCGGGCGGCGTGTTCGGAAAGGGCTGGCTCCAGGGTAGCCAGACACATCTCGACTTCATCCCGGAGCGCACTACTGACTTTATCTTTGCCGTCTTCTCCGAGGAATTCGGCTTGATCGGCAATTCGCTGCTGCTCGTGCTCTTTCTGCTGATCATCGCCCGCGGCGTTGTGATTACGGCCAATGCGCCGACCTTGTTCACACGTTTGTTTGGCGGCGCGATCACGCTCACGTTCTTTACGTATGCGTTTGTGAACATGGGAATGGTCAGCGGCATTCTGCCGGTCGTCGGCGTACCGCTGCCTCTCATTAGCTATGGGGGCACATCAATGGTCACCGTATGCCTCGGGCTCGGTATCCTGATGAGCATACAGACGCATAAGAAGCTTGTTCAATCGTGAAGGTGCTCCACGGCGAAACCGACGTGCAACGCGATCAGTGCTGCGTTCGGACACTCGCTCGCAGTACTTTATGTGCTGTCGCTGGCGCGCTGATCGTTGCGTTAAGCGGATGCGGCAGCGCGCCGACTCGCGAAACGACGGATCCGGTTGCGCGAGCGCCGGACGGCGTGTCGCCGCAGGGCCGCAGACCTTTGCGTGGCGGCGGTTATTACCTGGACGATGGGCCGGGCGACAATCCGCCGGCTAACATCGACCAGATTCCAGATGCGGTGCCGCGCAAGGAACCGTTGCACCGCGGCGCCATGCGCCCATATACGGTCATGGGCCAGAATTACGCCCCGATGACACAAATCGTGCCTTACCGCGCACGTGGCGTCGCAAGCTGGTACGGACGCCGCTACCACGGTCAGAAAACATCATCCGGTGAGATCTACGATATGTACGGCATGACCGCCGCTCATACAGTATTGCCGATACCGAGTTACGCGCGCGTTACGAATGTCGCGAACAATAAATCGATCGTGGTGCGCATCAATGATCGGGGGCCGTTCCATGCCGACCGGCTGATCGATTTGTCGTACACCGCGGCGCACAAACTAGGTGTATTGGGTGGCGGCAGAGCGATGGTCGATGTCGAGACCATCATCGTCGATGCAGGCACCCCCACTACGCCAACCGTCGCAGTGGAACCGGCGGCGCCGATCACACCTACCCCGCCGACAGATACATCGCGCCTGACGGTCGTGACGCCGTTATCATCATCAGCTGGCAACGTACCCGCGGGCACTGAGCTCGCTTCCGCCGCGCCAGCGACGTCTGTCACTCCGTCGGCGCCGATCATTGCATTGATCCCCGAACAAAAAGGCTTGTTCCTGCAGTTGGCCGCGTTCGGGTCACAGGACAACGCCGATAACTTTTTGCTGCGTCTGCGCACGCAGATCGACTGGCTGGCGTCAACGCTGCACGTATATAATCGCGACGGCCTTTACCGCGTGCACGCCGGACCCTACAAGGATTCAGTCGATGCACGCGCCGCGGCCGACCGTATCAGCGACGCGCTCGGCATCAAGCCGATGGTGATAACGCGCTGACGCAGCGACGGCTTCGTTGCGCCACTTTGTCTATCGTCTTACCGGTTACAAGACGTAGCGCGCAAGGTCCTCACTTTGCGCAAGCCCCTTCAAGCGCTCATCTACATATGCGCCGTCCACGACTACGGTGCCGGTATGTTTCCCCGCATCGAATGAAATTTCCTCTAGCAGTTTTTCCATGACGGTGTACAGGCGGCGGGCGCCGATGTTTTCCGTTTTCTCGTTCACCTGCCAAGCGATCTCGGCGAGCCGTTTGATTGCGGTCGGCTGAAAGTCGAGCTGTACCCCTTCAGTAGCTAGTAGCGCTTCGTACTGACGGGTAAGACAGGCGTCGGTATTGGTTAGGATCTGCTCAAAATCGCCGACCGACAAGCTGGCGAGCTCTACCCGGATCGGAAACCGGCCTTGCAGCTCCGGAATGAGATCGGACGGTTTTGCAAGGTGGAACGCGCCACTCGCAATGAACAATATGTGGTCGGTTTTGATCATGCCGTATTTCGTTGAGACCGTCGTCCCTTCGACGAGCGGCAGCAAGTCGCGCTGCACACCCTGGCGCGAAACCTCGGCGCCCGACGCTTCCCCGCGGCTCGTGATCTTGTCGATCTCATCGAGAAAAACAATGCCGTTCTGCTCGACGTTGGTGACCGCGCGGGATTTCAGATCGTCGTCATTCACGAGCTTGCCGGCTTCTTCGTCGACCAGGAGCTTCATCGCCTCGCGCACCTTCAGCTTGCGCGCCTTGCGCCGTGCGCCGCCCAAATTCTGAAACATGCCCTGAATTTGCGAAGTCATGTCTTCCATGCCGGGCGGCGCGAAGATTTCCATATGCGCCTGCGGCGCGACGACCTCGATCTCGACTTCCTTGTCATCGAGTTCACCCTCGCGCAGCTTCTTGCGAAATTTCTGGCGCGTCGCATTGTCGCTCTCGCTCGCCTGGCTGACGGCATCGCGCCCTGCAGGCAGCAACACATCAAGTATGCGTTCTTCGGCCTGGTCTTCCGCCTGGTGGCGCACCTTGCGGGTTGCCTGCTCGCGCGTCTGCTTGATCGCTGTTTCAACGAGGTCGCGAATGATCGTGTCCACATCGCGTCCGACGTAGCCAACCTCCGTAAACTTGGTCGCTTCCACCTTGATGAACGGCGCATCTGCGAGCCGTGCCAGCCGGCGTGCGATTTCCGTTTTACCAACGCCGGTGGGTCCGATCATCAGTATATTTTTAGGCGTAATCTCCTGGCGCAGCGGCTCGGCCACCTGCTGGCGGCGCCAGCGGTTCCGCAATGCAATCGCGACCGCGCGCTTGGCGGCGTCCTGTCCGATGATATGTTTATCGAGTTCGTGGACGATTTCCTGGGGTGTCATTTGGCTCATGTGTTCAATCGTGAGATGTCGGTGCTGAAGGTGCAGTCACCAGGCGCCGACGCAGAGTGAGGCGTTGAAGTCGCAAACGGGTCGGCGGCGCGAGCTAACGTTTTAGCGGCGCCTCACTCGAGTATTTCGATCGTGTGCTGCTGATTCGTATAAATGCATAAATCGCCGGCAATGCCGAGCGCCTTCTTTACGATTTCCTCGGGCGGCAGCGGCGTATTTTCAAGCAGCGCGCGTGCGGCCGCCTGCGCGTAAGCGCCGCCGCTGCCGATGGCGACGAGCCCCTGCTCGGGTTCCAGCACGTCGCCGTTGCCCGATATAATCAGTGAACTCTGCGCATCGCATACGACCAGCATCGCCTCCAACCGTCGCAGCATGCGATCGGTCCGCCAGTCCTTTGCGAGCTCGACTGCGGAGCGCAGCAGGTTGCCCTGATGCTTATCGAGCTTGGACTCGAAACGCTCGAACAAAGTGAAGGCGTCGGCCGTCCCGCCTGCGAACCCCGCGAGTATCTTTTCGTTATGCAGTCTGCGAACCTTGCGCGCGCTGGCTTTGAGAACTACGTTACCGAGTGTGACCTGTCCGTCGCCGCCCAGCGCCACCCGTGCTCCGCGGCGCGCGGATACGATAGTGGTGCCGTGAAATTGCTCCATGTGGGACCCAATGTGAAATGAAAGAGGACACCGGCGCGGCTCGCTGCCTTGACTACCGGGCGCCGCTAGCAAACCGGTTAGTTTGCGATCATATGGGGCGTGTCGTGCGCGAATTCAACACGCGGTCCACTGCATTACACCACATGATCCGGTGCGAGCACGCAGGGGTGCGCAGTGCCGCCGGTTTCGATCTGTATGGTTGTATGTCCGATATGGAAGTTGTGCTCTATATGGCGAACGACGTCCTGAAAAAACGCGTCACCGGGATGGCCGCCGGGCATTACGAGATGCACGGTTAGCGCGGTCTCTGTGGTGCTCATGCCCCAGATATGTAGATCGTGCACTTCAGCGACGCCACCCAAGGCCGCCAGATAGCGACGTACTTCCGCCGGATTAACGTTCTCGGGCGCCGCATGCAGCGCGAGTTTTACCGAGTCACGCAGCAGACCCCAAGTGCCGGCAAAGATCGCAACGACAATCAACAGCGTTACCGCCGGATCGAGCCACGCGAACCCCGTATACCAGATGCCGATCGCAGCGAGCGCAACGCCGAGTGATATGGCGGCATCCGCAGCCATGTGCAGATAGGCGCCCCTCACATTGAGGTCCGACTTGCGGTCTGCCATGAAAAGCCACGCCGTGCCGCCGTTAATCACAACACCGAGCAAGGCGATCCAAAACATCAGCGTCTCGTTGATCGGGTCCGGATGCTGCAAGCGCAGCAACGCTTCCCACGCTATGCCGCCGGTGACAACCAGCAGCAGCATCGCGTTTGCGAGGGCGGCGAGTATGGTAGACCCGCGGAAGCCATACGTGAAACGCGCCGAGGGCGGCCGCTGCGCAAGCGCCGTCGCGCCCCACGCAAGCACAAGACCAACGACGTCGCTCATATTATGCGCAGCGTCCGCAAGCAGCGCGAGCGAATTTGCGAGCAGACCGCACACAACTTCCAGAGCAACAAAACCGATGTTCAACGCAATGCCGATCGCGAACGCGCGGCCGAGCCGCGACGAGTGCGTGTGATGATGTCCGTGGTGATGGGCGTGCGAATGAGAGTGCATCAACGAGTTCCGAGTCCCAGCCTATATTATTTCATCAAACCGGCCCTCGAATTCGGCGCTGGCGCCGCGCGCACGCGACTGCAAGCCTGGTAAACCAGGGTTGCGGAGTCGTCTACTGGCGAATGGCGAACTGACTTGTGCCGCGCGAACGCGGACCGAGTGCAAATACGCCTATCGCCAGCGCGGTCATGACCCAGACAATGGACGGTCCCGACGGCCAATCCGATAGAGCGGATATCACGAGGCCAAGCACATAGCCTGCAATCCCTACGACGTAACCCGCGGCGATCCTGCCGCGAGTCATCCGTCGCGTCGCGAGTGCTGGCACGATCAACGTTGTAAAAACGAGGTAAAGGCCGACCAGTTGAACTGAGACAGTCACTGCACATGCGAACAGTAGATAGAACAGCACCCGGCCCGAGCGTCCGCCGAACATGAACCATAGCGCCAGTATCACGGCGTAGACCAGAGCAACGAATGGCAGACGTCCCGGATCCACCCATAAAACCTGGCCGACTAGCAAGTCCTTGAGATGCTCGGCCCCGTGCGGATTACTCGCGAGCACGATGAGTGCACCGCTTGCTGCAAGTATAAAGACCACGCCGATCACGGCTTCCTGTACTTCAGGCCAGTGCTTCTCCGTCCAGGTGAGCAGCAGCGCGCCGGCGAGTGCCGAAAGCAACGCCGCGCCCTGAACGCCCCACCCCTGCGGTTCGAAACCGAGCCAATCAGCGCATATGACTCCCAGTCCCGCGATTTGCGCGATGGCGAGATCGATGAATACGATGCCACGGCTCAGCACCTGAATGCCAAGCGGCACGTGAGTTGCGGTAACGAGAATACCAGCGAGGAACGCCGGCCAGAGGATGTGAACATCAATCGCGCCGGTATTCATTTGGCGACCGCCACTAAACGCTCGATCGTGTCGTCAAACAAACCGAAGAGATCTTTTGCCTTATCCGTGCCGCCCACCGTAAATGGCAGCATAACCGCTGGAATCCTCGCTTGTTGCGACAACCACTCCACCGCGCGCGGCTCGTTATAAGCCGCCCGCACCACCGCTTTAGCGGGCTCCTTTTCCAGGCGGCCCAGCAACTCACTGAGGTGTGCAGTCGTCGGCGGCAGGCCGGGCTTCGGCTCGATTTCGCCGACCTCGCGTATGCCCAGCCAGGCGTCGAGATAAGTCATGTTCTTGTGATAGACAACGACCTTCATGCCCTTCACGGGCGCCGCCTCTTTTTCCCAGCGTGTTATTGCCTGTTGCCAGCGCTCCAGAAACTTCTGCGCCCGCCCGCGATAACCGTCGGCGTCAGCGGAATCGAGTTGCGCCATGCGCTCGGCGAGCGCGCTCGCAATCTTGCTTATGTTGCGCGGATCGAGATGGATATGCGGGTTGCCGCCCGGGTGGACGTCGCCCTGTGAGCGATCGACGCTTGACGGCACTTCGAGCATATTGACTAGCCGCGATGCCTCGAAATATCCGGGTTGCCCGACCTGAATTTTCGAATTGCCGGCCTGCGTCATGACGAGCGGCAGCCAGCCGATCTCGAGTTGCGCACCGGTGCAGACGACTAGATCGGCGCTGCGCGCGCGCGCGATGAGGCTCGGCCGCGCTTCGACGTGATGCGGATCCTGCAAAGCGTTGGTGGCGATGTAGACATTTGCTTTGTCGCCAGCCAGTTCCTTACTGAGCGCGCCCCATTCCGGCGTGCAGGTAAAAATGTTCAGCGCCGTGAACGCCGGACCTGCTGAGAGTGAAAGCGCAAGAATTAAAACGATTCTGAATGTGTGCATGGCGTCGTCCTTTGCTCTAAAACTTGTGGGCGCCGTGCGCGCCGAGGCTATAGACGTACTGAAGCAGAACCTGGTTGTCGGTCAGCCCGAGACGGGATTTGTCTTGCGCCAATTGCAGTCGCAGCCGGCTAAATTCAGTGGGGTTCCAGTCGAGCATCACCGTATTCCGCGTCGGGCTATGACTCAACAAGAGCGGAAAGTCTGCTGCGCCCGGTCCAATCCCGGAGGTCACGATCCCATTGTTGAGAGAGCCGTAATTCAACCGGTCGTAGCGATAGCCGATGCGCCAGGTCGGAGCAAATTGCCAGACGCCCTGCCCGTACCACCCGGTCTGTGTCGCATTGAGCGGACCGGTTACCGAACCAAAGCGGCCACTGCCGGCAGCATCGTTGTAAGTGAGCGTGCCGTCCTGCGTAAAGCGGAAATACTCGCCTTGCAGCTTGAAGTTGTTCTGTCGTGAATTGCCATGCGGCGCCCATTTGAGAATTCCGTCGGCCACCCAAATTCGTGCGCGCCCGGAGAAACTATTGCTAACCGCGCCGCCGAGCGAGTCTATGTCTTGATAGCTGCGGTCGTTTGGAGACGTGGTCAGATAAGACACGCCGGAGCGCCAGGCGTAACTGTCGCCGATGTCGCCGCCGACATGAGCGAGCAGCGCACTGCCGCCGACGCCGTTCTTGTTGCGATCGTTACCGGGAAACTGGTCGCCGCTTGAAAGCTCGGCGCCTAACTCGACGAGCAGATCGGTTGGGGCCACCCACTTCAGTTGCACGCCGTCCTGCTTGAGCTGGCCGCCAAGGAATGCTTTGTATGGGAGCGGCGCGTCCTGAAAATCCCAGGCGTGCTGATGGATTTCATTCTGGTAGCCGATACCCGAAAAAAACCGGCCGCCTTTGAGCGTGAATCCCTTCGGCAATGCGAGTGTCTGGAAGTACGCTTCCTCGACATTGACGCCGCCTTCCGGTGCGAGGGATGCAATGGCCACCCCGCGGAAATAGGGATCGATGTTGGCCGTGACGTTTAATTCCGTTTCGCCGAGTCCGAAGCTGCGCTTGGGCGGCCCTACGTCGCCGCCGGACGGAAAGAATCCGGTGATGTGATAAGTGTTCGGGTCCTGCGAATCACGCGCATAGGTACCTTGCAGTATCAGTGACACCGCCGGGTTGAATGCATTCTCGCCGTTGCGCGCAGACACCGCTGCCGCGGTGGCCGATTCCGCTCTCGCGGCGTTCTGCTCTGCATTCGTTGCAGCGCTCTCTGCTTTGCCCGCCTTTGCTTCGGCCTCTGAAAGGCGCTGTTCGAGCGTCTGTATGCGCTTTTCGTAGCCCTCTTTCAGCTGCTTAATTTCCTCGCGTATCTTCGAAAGTTCAGATTCCTGCGCCCTCGCGGGATGCGCGAACGCCAGTACGACCGCCGCGGCGATCAGTTGTGATTTGAACACGTGGATTCTCCTCTGCAACACAAAAGAACACGACAACCGCATGGAAGCGGTTGCACCGGTGTTGTGTCAGAGAAGGGCGGGCGGGCCTCGTGAAGCAGGAATGATCGCCTGTGCGCGCAGGGCGCCCGACACATCCTGAACATCGGACTCCACTGCATTCGCGGCGATTCGCAGCACAGGGTCGGCGCAATTGACCGCCCCCAGAAGCTGTGCGAACGAAACATGAAAGTCGCACAATGCTTGATGTGCGGCTTGCTTGTCCTTGTTGGTGTTCTGTTGCGCGAGGCGGGCAGGATGGTCTGGCCCATGGCGCAGTTGGTGCATCAGCGCAACGTGCTGCGCAGCCAGCAGCAAAACTGCCAGCGCAACATGCAACATTCCGCGTTTGAAGGTCATTGGTCGCTGCCGCTGTGCTCCCGGCTCCGCAAATTAAAGCACAAGGTCAATTTGCGTGCAAAGCCGAGCATTCGAGCGGCTCTTACCTCAGGGAAAGCATACCGATGGTACTGACTTCACCTGCCCTATACTAACTCTTTCGTTTGTTTCAGCCGCAACCGTAATGAAGACCGTGCTTTTGTTTTTGATCAAAGCCTACCAATGGGTTCTGAGTCCATTGTTCGGCGGCCACTGCCGTTTCTACCCGAGTTGTTCGGCGTACGCGGCCGAAGCCATCGACTTGCACGGTGCAGCGCACGGTACATGGCTTGCGGCAAGACGGCTGCTGCGCTGTCACCCTTGGCACGAAGGCGGCGTCGATCCCGTGCCGCCGAAGGTCATTCCGCGCTAGCGATAATTCCGGGCGGCCCATGCAGTGATCGGCGAATAGGTGCTCACGCCACCCGGCACACAAAACCCTTGAGGTACTCCCCTTCCGGAAAATGCAAAGCGACCGGATGATCTGCGCCGGCGCTAAGCTGTTCAACGATTTGCGCATCGACACGCGCATCGATCGCGGCCCCCGCCACAATCTTTTGCAAAAGATCACGCGAGACGCCGCCGGAGCACGAAAAGGTGAACAGCAATCCACCCGGACGTAGCAGCTTGAGCGCGAGCAGATTGATGTCTTTATAGGCGCGCGACGCTTTTTCCGCATGTGCGGCTGTCGGCGCAAATTTCGGCGGGTCGAGAACGATCGCGTCAAAGCTTCGTGCCTGGTCGCGCATCTTGCGCAAGACCTGGAACACATCGCCTTCGATACGTTCCGCCATGGGCAGCTTATTGAGCTCGACGTTGCGCCTCAACAATTCAAGCGCCGGACCGGAACTGTCTACTGCCGTCACTTTGGCAGCACCGCCGACAAGTGCATTAACGGTAAAGCCGCCCGTGTATGCGAAGCAGTCGAGCACTTCGCGTTTTTCAGCGAGTTCACGTAATCGCAGACGGTTATCACGCTGGTCCAGGTAAAAGCCTGTCTTGTGTCCATGAGGCACGTCGACTTCAAACGCCGCGCCGGCTTCATATACGAAACTGTGGTCCGAAGGAGCGGCGCCATGCAAGATGCCGACACTCGGTTGCAGGCCCTCGAGTGCCAGGACGTCGGCGTCAGACCGCTCGTACAGGGTCTGTGGTGCCAGCAATTCCATAACCGCATCAGCGATCGCCGTGCGCCAACGCATTGCACCTGCGCTCGACAACTGCAGGACGACGACGTCGCCGTAGCGATCGATGACAACGCCTGGTACACCATCCGATTCTGCATGCACGAGGCGCAGCGTGTCCGTTGTAGGCAGCAACTGTGCACGCAACGCAAAGGCGCGTTGGAATTTCTCGCGAAAAAAGTCAGCATCGATGTTGCGACGCTGGAAGTCCCATGCACGCGCGGAGATTTGCGATTGCGGATTAAAGGCGGCGACGGCAAGAAACTCGCCGTCGCTACTGTGTACTTCGACCGTGTCGCCGCTGGCCGGCTTGCCCGTTAGCTTTGCGATTGCTCCTGAGAAAATCCACGGATGGCGACGCTTCAGCGACTTCTCGCGGCCCGGCTTTAAAACTAACTTATCCATTGAGCCGCAGATCACGCTGATGAACTACTCGAGGAAATACTGAAGTGCGCATGTATGGCTGGCTGGGGACGTTGCACATAGCCGTTTAAACCTATTACAACATCGATTTACCGCTTGAGGCATCTCACTTATCTGCCGTTGCGCGGCCGGCGGTTTCGTTTGCTTCCTTAGCGTGCTTTGCGCTCAGTTTTTCTCTTGGCGCGCGGGTGTGCGGCGTCGTAAACCTTTGCGAGATATTGAAAGTCGAGGTGGGTATACACCTGTGTCGTTGATATGCTTGCATGTCCGAGCATTTCCTGGACCGCGCGCAGATCGCCGCTCGATTGCAGCACATGCGACGCAAACGAGTGGCGAAGCACATGCGGATGCACATTCGCGGCAAGTCCGAGTTTGATACCCCAATGCTTCATCCGGTACTGAATCGCGCGCGGCGTGAGCCGCCGCCCCTGCACATTCACAAACAGCGCATCATCTGCCGACTTCACCAAAGGAGCGCGATCGCGCAGCCACGTCTCCAGCGCAGCGATCGCCTGAGTGCCGACCGGCACGACGCGTGTCTTCGCGCCCTTTCCAGTTACGCGAACCGTCGCATCGCTTAGGTTAATGTCGGCCGGCACAAGACCAGTCAATTCGGACAAGCGCAGTCCGGACGAGTAGAACAGCTCCAGCATCGCCTTATCACGCGTTGCGAGCTTATCGTCGTCCGGAAGCTCCATCATGCGGCCAGCCTCGTCCGGCGATAAAGCGTGCGGCAGCGACTTCTTGGCTTTGGGCGCCCGCAAACCCACGCACGGATTGCTCGTGTACCCGTGATCGCGGCAGAGATAACGAAAAAACCCTCGCCAGGCAGACAGCATGCGAGCAAGCGTTCTGCCATCGAGCCCGCGCGCATGAAGCTGTGCCATGAAGCGGCGTATCTGATGAAGCTGGAGGTTGGCGAGTAATGTGTCGCCGGCGAGCGCGATCAATTGCGTAACATCGCGTCCATAACTTGCGACTGTATGAGGACTTAAGCGGCGCTCATTGGCCAGGTGGCCGAGGAACGCGTCATGCAGTTTTTCAGCCGCGGTGACCTTATTGGATGTCACCTTCAAATGTGGTCTACGCGGGATAACGCAGCAGCGCCGACGCAGTGAGTTCGCCGAGACGCTTCAAGTAAAGGGTGCCCATCTCAGGATAAAAACGCTGTGCGTCCTCACTTGCAAGCGCAATCAAACCGAAAGCACGCGTATTTTTCAGCGGAATATAGGCAAACGAGCGCAAATGCGCCGCACTCTCGCCGAACCATTCAGCCGTATCAACCATTGCATGCGCGCCACAGGATGGGCTGCTGAGACTCTCCGCGAAATCGCGCGCTGCCGGGCTGACGGGTGCGAACTCGGGCAGCGCAGCATGACTGCCTTCCAACCATAACCGCAGCGCGGTATGCGGCACGGCAAAATCTTCACGTAAATTGAAATGCAACGCCGCCACCACCGCCTCGAGATCGCGTGCAGCGCTCAGCGCAAGGCCGAGGCGGTGCAGCTTTTCGCCGATGGCGTCATTCTGTTCGCCGAACTCGAGCAGTTCCCGGAGCTTATCTTCGAGCTGCCGGTTCTTATCACGCAATGTGAGAATCTGGCGCTCACTGATAGAGATCGCGCGGCCACCGTGCGGATGCGGCGTGAAAATGGTCGCCAGAAAATCTGCATGCTCTTCGAAGAATTCAGGATGCTGCTTTAAATAACTCACCACCGCGTCGGGTGTCATATCACTCCCTTTTATAGTTCTATCTCGCCTGTAAAAACGCTCACCGCAGGGCCGGTCATCGATACCGCTCGTGCCTCACCCGGCCATAGTATACCGAGCACGCCGCCGCGCGTATCAACGCTGACGTGATCGTCGAGCAGCCCAAGCTCGATACCTGCCACGACCGCCGCGCATGCGCCCGTGCCGCATGCGAGCGTCTCTCCGGCCCCGCGCTCATAAACGCGCAAGCGAATGTGTGACCGATCGACGATCTGCATATAACCGGCGTTGACGCGCTGTGGAAATCGCCGGTGACTTTCGATGAGCGGGCCCTGACTCGCGACCGGCGCCTGCTCGACATCGTTGACGATTTGCACAGCATGGGGGTTGCCCATCGACACCGCAAAGATCTCGATCTCATGTCCGCCTACATCGAGCGAATACAAGCGTGCGCGATGCGCCGCCGTGAAGGGTATTCGTGCCGGCTCGAGTTCGGGTATGCCCATGTCCACGGTCACCTGCCCATCGTCTTCAAGACGCGGCACGATCGTGCCTGAAAGCGTGCCGACACGGATCTCACTTTTGCGCGTCAGCCCGGCGTCGCGGACGTAACGCACAAAACAGCGTGCCCCGTTGCCGCACTGTTCGACCTCGCCGCCATCCGCGTTAAATATGCGATAGTAAAAATCCGTATCCGCATCGCGCGGTTTTTCCACCTGCAGGATCTGATCGCAGCCGATCCCGAAGTGGCGGTTGGCGATCTTGCGCAGTACGTCGCCACTTAGGTCAAGCGGCGCCTGCGTTGCGTCGAGCACCACAAAGTCATTGCCCAGTCCATGCATCTTGGTGAATTTGAGTTTCATGATCGACGCAATCTATAGCCTCTGGCGGCCCCGACCGAATGTTTCAATCACTCGGCGAGCTTGTATGAAACGTCAAACAGTGCGTTCCATGACGAAATCATCCATCACGAATCCGCCGCCAATGTCCTGCACAATTGATGCAGTGACCTTGAAACCGTGTTTGGCATACGCCGCAACGGCGGCATCATTGCGCTTGTTCACCGTGAGCCTAAGGGTGCGGCAATTTTTATTGCGTGCAGTCTCGCACGCGCGCCTCAGCATCAGCCCGCCAAAACCTTTACGTTGATAGCGGCCATGAACGTACAGCTTGTCGAGCTTCATCACTGGGGCATCGGCGATCACGAAGTACGAGGAAAAACCCGCCATGCATTCATCGACGAGCAGTTTGTCCCACCATAAGTCTTCCCGTCTCAGTTCCGACCGAACGAGAGCTTCGTTGTAGCGGTGCTCGAGCATATATTCTATCTGCGCGCTACTTATAATGCGCGCGTAATGCGCATGCCATATGTCGGTCGCAAGGCGTCGCAACGAAGCGACATCATCCGCAGTCAGCGGCTTGATGTGACCGACCGGCTGGAAGGTGGGCGGTTCATTCACAGCTTCACCCGTAGGGATTCATTTCGCCGGGCGGACGTGTCTTGAAACGCTTATGCAGCCAGTAATACTGCTCGGGCATCTCGCGCACGCGCGCCTCGATAAATGCATTCATGCGATGAGCGTCAGCAACCGGGTCGTCGCTTGGAAAATCATTCCACGGCGGGTAAAGGCGGACGACATACCCGGCAGTGCCCGGCAATTGGCGGGTAACACACGGAATTACGATCGCCCGAGTCAGTCGCGCAATGCGCGATAGCGCGGTGATGGTCGCCGTCTGCACGTTGAAGAACGGCGCGAAAACGGAATCGCGCGCACCTAAATCCATATCCGGGAGATAGTAAAACGGTTCGCCGGCCTTTAGTGACTTGATCATTGGACGTATGCCATCCTGGCGTGCGAAGAGCGTGCTGTTGCCGAAGCGCATACGGCCGTGCATCAAAATCGCCTCAGCGGCGTCGCTTTTCTGGCGACTGTAAATCGTACTCAGCCGGTATTCGGTGACGAGGCGAATGCCGCCCATGTCAAGCCCAATAAAGTGCGGCGCCAGTAATATGACCGGTTTCTCAGCGATGTCGCACCAGTGTTCGAGTCCCTCGATGCGAACGAGCTTTTGCACCTCGTCGCGCGAGCCCCACCATAGGATGCCGTGCTC
>Ga0207698_10000373_pt1 | contig 26175 bp, 25 predicted proteins | sample KBSCornC22_FD_184298 | JGI IMG/M metagenome (GOLD analysis project Ga0207698, IMG submission 184298) | Corn rhizosphere microbial communities from Kellogg Biological Station, Michigan, USA - KBS Corn C2-2 (SPAdes) (version 2) | ecosystem: Host-associated > Plants > Roots > Rhizosphere > Soil ... | reverse complement strand
ACCAACGCGGCCAAGGCACATGCAGTGCTGATTGCTAGGCGCTTCGACATCGGTTCACTCCTAAGACGCCGCCCCCGCGGCAATGTTTGGGCGATCATATCGCACGACCCCATGGACTTTCCTACAGCTTACACAGCATTGGGGCCGATCAGCATGCGGCGGCTCGCGATCGGCATTTCGCTCAGCATCGTCGCGGCGAAGCTCTTCAACGCTTGCTGTGCCTGTGCAGGATCGCTCGCGACGGTCGAAAGCCGCACCAGCAGGCCGTCGGGAATAGCCCCGTTCAGGTTGCTGCGAATGACCGCCAGGCGCTGGCTCGCCCAGGTGGTGGGGATCATGTCGCCGATCCGTGTCCAGTAGAGCACCTGCTCCATGCGCGTGTCGCTGCTGGCACTGAAGCTGCGCGAGGGGATGCGGTGGCCGTCGGGCAGCGGAATGTCGGTGATCTGTGTTTCGCTCAGGCGGAAGCCGCTTGCCGGATAACAGATTTCGGGCCGGTGGATCTGAAGCATGCCCCCCTGGCTGCTGCCATAGGCCATCAGCAGCATGATCGGCAGCTGATCAGGGGAACTGTAGGATCTGGTCAGTTGCTGGTCGTAGAGCAAACGTGCCAGCTGATCGGGCGGCGGCAGGACCAGGCCGCTTGCGGTTTCATAAGACCAGCCACCGATGCGCAGGGGGACGATCTTTTCGAGTTGGTCCTTGCCGATCAACATGGTCGGCCGACGCGGCATGCGCGCATAGGCGACGCCGGCCGCGGCCAGGCAGCCGCCGCCAACCAGCAGATCGCGGCGGCTCGGCAGAAAGCCGGGTGTATCGTCGGCGGCCATCAGCGTGCGCTCCGTGTGGCGAGCCGGCGGCGGATCGGCTCGGCCAGCCTGTCGATGCCGAAGATGCTCAACAGTGCGACCGCGAACATCACCATGCCGGTGAGGCCGTGCAGGGGCCCCTGCGCCCAGGCATCGCCCAGGAAATCGGTGATCAGGATCAGCAGCAGGACGCGCACGAAATTGGCGAGGACCGCGGCGGGAATGATCGCGAGCATCAGCAGCAGGGCATAACGCCAATTCGCATTGTGGCGAACGTAGATATAGAACAGCCCGATCGCGGACAGGCTCATGATCGAATTGAGACCGGCGCAGGCCGCGGCGACCAATATGTCATATTGGTCGACCTGGATGATCACCCCCTTGCGCGCGATCGTCATGCCGCAGGCGTCGAGCAGCGTCACCGCCCAGCGCGAAATCTCGATCTTGAGAGGTTGCGTGAGCGTCGCCAGCAGACTGTCCGGCGGTGGGAACAGGAAGATGAAATAGAAGGTCGGAAACCACATCAGCCGCATCACGGCCCACCCGCAATAAGCGTAGAAGACCACCACCAGACTGAAATAGAGCGCGACGCCTTCGAGTTCCAACGTCGTGGTGACGCGCGCGAGCACGTAGACCAGCAGGCACGGAATGAGCAGCGCCGCGGTGAGCGCAAGGCTCCCGCGCCGCAGCAATGGCCTGATTTCGTGACGCAGCTGCAGCACCAGCCAGATACCCGTGGCCAACACGATCGGGCCGTGCGCGCCCTGTTCGGTCGACCAGGATTCGGTCGCCACCGCGATCATCGTCGGCAGGGTGATTGCCGCAACGCCGAGCCACAATAGCCAGTGCGGCAGCAGTGACCGCCACCAGGGGCTACGCGTGTCGGATGTCGACAGAGGACGGTCCGTCGCGGCGATGTCGGCGTTAGGCATAAGTTGCACCAGACCCTAACTCAAACGCCGCGGGGTACATACCGGGGACGTGGGGGATAGCGGGTTCCCGCGCCCCTGCCAATGGGGGGCGCGGGTTAAAGAAGGGTGGAGATCATTGCGGCCGCGGAGCAAAATCAGGCAGGCTCGCTTTCCTGGGCTCCGCGTCCGACGGCCTCGTAGGTGAAACCCGCTGCTTCGACCTCGCCGCGGCGATAGACGTTGCGCAGATCGACGAAGACGGGCGTGGCCATCACCTCGGCCAGGCGCTTCAGATCGAGCCGGCGATAATCGTCCCATTCGGTCACCAGCGCGATCGCGTCCGCGCCCTCGGCTGCTTCGTAGGCGTCGCCGGCGAAGAAGACGTCGCTCAGCAACTGGCGCGCCTGTTCCTCGCCTTCCGGGTCATGAACACGGATGTTGCAGCCCGAATCCTGCAGCGCGCGGATGATCGAGAGCGACGGAGCTTCGCGCATGTCATCCGTATTGGGCTTGAAGGTGAGGCCAAGAATGGCGACCGTCTTGCCGCGCGGATCGCCGCCCATCGTCTTCAGCACCTTGCGGCCCATGGCGCGCTTGCGTGCCTCGTTGACCTGCACCACCACGTCGACGACGCGGATCGGGGAGGCATAATCCTCGGCCGTCTTGAGCAAGGCGAGCGTATCCTTGGGGAAGCAGGATCCGCCATAGCCGGGGCCGGCGTTCAGGAACTTGGCGCCGATGCGGTTGTCGAGCCCGATTCCGCGCGACACGTCGCGCACGTCGGCGCCCACCGCCTCGCATAGATCCGCCACCTCGTTGATGAAGGTGATCTTGATCGAAAGGAAGGCGTTGGCCGCATATTTGATCAGCTCGCTGGTGCGGCGCGCGGTGAAGAGCAACGGCGCTCCTTCATTTTCGAACGGCGCATAGATACGCTGCATCACCTCGCGCCCGCGTGCATCGTCGGTGCCGATCACGACGCGATCGGGCTTCATGAAATCCTCGATCGCCGCACCCTCGCGCAGGAATTCGGGATTGGACACGACCGCGAATTCGGCATTCGGATTGGCGTCACGCACGATCCGTTCGACCTCGTCGCCCGTGCCGACCGGGACGGTCGACTTGGTGACGATCACGACCGGACCCGTCACGGCCTCGGCAATCTCCTTCGCCGCGCCATAGACATAGGACAGATCGGCATGGCCGTCCGCCTTGCGCGACGGCGTGCCGACCGCGATGAAGACGGCGTCCGCGCCATCGACCGCCGGGGTCAGATCGGTGGTGAAGGACAGGCGCCCCGCCGCCACATTGCGCGCGACCAGCGCATCGAGTCCGGGTTCGTAGATCGGCATCACGCCCTGCTTGAGCGCGTCGATCTTGCGCTGGTCCTTGTCGACGCAGATCACCTCGTGACCGACATCCGACAGGCAGGCGCCCGAGACGAGCCCGACATAGCCCGTGCCGATCATCGTAATGCGCATCGATTGTCCCTTTGATCCTGGCCTACCCGCTCGTCTCCCAAGAGCGGGAAAGTCGCTGCAATGCAAGACTTGCTGTTGCATTGCAGCGACCCAATATTCGCCTGCCTACAAGGAGGTTCCCATGGGTGAGCAAATCGCGACTCTGGCGGGCGGCTGTTTCTGGTGCATCGAGGCCGTGTTCGACGACGTGATCGGCGTGAACGCGGTCGAGAGCGGCTATACGGGCGGCCAGGTCGTCAACCCGACCTATCGCCAGGTCTGCGGCGGCGACACCGGCCATGCCGAGGCGATCCGCGTGCATTTCGATCCCGACCAGATCTCCTATGGCGAGCTGCTCGACATTTTCTTCGCGGTGCACGATCCGACCCAGCTCAATCGACAGGGCAACGATATCGGGCCGCAATATCGCTCCGCCATCTTCCCTCATTCACCCGAGCAGGAGGCGGAGGCACGTGCCGCGATCGCGCGCGCGCAGCAGGATCACGGGCAGCCGATCGTCACCACGATCGAGCCCGAGGCGCCCTGGTATCCGGCGGAGGATTATCACCAGGAATATTTTGCGCGCGAAGGCGACAGCAATCCTTATTGCCAGGTGGTGGTGGCGCCCAAGCTCGCCAAATTCCGGAAGAGCCATGCCGCGCGCCTGAAGGCGCGCGCCACTGCTTGAACAAGGTCGCGCGCCTGAAGGCGCGCGTCACGGCCTAAAAAGAGGCGGCTCGGGCGATCGTCAATGTCCCAGACGGATATTGCCGATCGGCCCGAGCAGGCCGAATGCCTGGAGCAGCCACAGCACGACCAGGATCACGACGACGGCGTTGAGGATGGATTTGATCTTGCCGTCCATCGGCACATAATTGTTCACCAGCCAGAGCAGCACGCCCACGACGATCAGCACCAGGATCAGCGTCAGCAGCGACATATTTCTCTCCCAGAGCGATTTCGAGCCGATGGAGTCATCTGGCGGCTCGGAAATCGCGGCCGAACAGCGCTCCGTCTGTGCTTTCCCTTTTCAACCTTTGGGGTGGCGCTGACGTTCCGCGGGCCGAACGAAATCAGCCGACGCGCTGGAAGCTGATCAGCCGCCGGTCGGCATCCGTCGCGAGCAATCGAACATCGATCGTATCGCCCGGCTGCACATCATGCGCCTCCACGCGCGCCAAGACGGCCTCGTCACGAAGCTGCATGCGCGCGCCGCGTTCGTCGACGTCGGTGACGATCGCGGGAAAAATCCGGCCCTCGCTTCCCTTGAGCATGACCGCCTCCGCCAGATCGACAACCGCACGCTCGATCTGCCCGCCGAGAGCGTCGGCGCGCGCCATCACCGGCGGCAGTTTGACGAAGGCCTGCGCCACCACCTCCGGGCACATCCTGTCCGTTGCGATGGCGAGCGCCGCGCGCACGACATAGCGGTCCGCCAGCCGCCGCAGCGGCGCCGTGGCGTGGCAATAGGTCGCCGCCATCGCCACATGCCATGGCGTCACGCCGGGCTGGTACGGGGCATAGGTCGCGCCCGCCCCGGCCCGCCTGATCGCGAGCATGAAGGCGGCTTCGCGCGGCACATCGGCACGGAGCGTCTTCTGGAATTGCCCAAGCGTCTCTTCGTCGGGCCAGACCAGGCCGAAGGCGCGGGCGGTGAAGCGCAGCCGGCGGATGGCATGCTCGTCGGGCGGTGCCATCACCCGGAACAGGCCGCTATGATGCGCAAGCAAGGCATCGGCGACCGCGAGGTTGGTCGCGAGCGACATTGCGGCATTGCGATCCTCGGAGACGAGGCGCGGACGGAAGCTCAGCTCGAAACCGCCATTGCCGACCTCGCGCACCTCCTGTTCGGGCGGATCGACGCGCGACGCGCCGCGCCGGTCGCCGGCGGCCTGGATGCGCGTTGCCAATTCAGCGAAATCGGCGGGCAGATCGGCGTGCGTGACGCTGTCATAGGCCAGTTTCGCGCGGCTGCGGATGACCGCGCGCTCGGCGCCGTCCAGCCGCACCGCACCATCAGGTGCGACGCGGACGGTGAAGATCACCGCCGGCCGCGGCCCGTCGGGCAGCAGGCTGGCTGCGCGTTCGCTGAGCACGGGCGGATAAAGCGGCGCCTTGCCGTCGGGCAGATACTGGCTTGTCCCCCGACCCCAGGCTTCGCGGTCGATCGCGCCGTCGTCATCGACGAACCAGGCGACATCGGCGATGGCATAATGAAGCAGCAGGTCGTTGCCCGCGCGCTCGACGGTGAAGGCCTGATCGAGATCGGTCGAGGTGGCGGGATCGAGCGTGACGAACGGCATGTCCGTGCGATCGGCATGGTCGGTCGGGGCGCGCTCGGCCGCCTCGGTCGCGGCGGCGAGCACCTCCTTGGGAAAGCTTTCGGCAATGCGATATTGAGCGCGGATCGTGGCCAGGCCGCGCGCAAGCGCATGTGCGGGATCGACGATGGTTTTCATGCCTCACCGGGTAAACGCGGATGCGGCGTCGAGGAAGCAGGAGCTTGGGTTCGGGGATCGGCCCGTCAGCGCACGCCTGCCGCGGTCGCCGCCGCCTTCAACTCGGCCCAGGCCGGGGCTTTCGCCAGTGCAAGCGCATATTTGGCGCGCGCTTCGTCGTTTCGCCCCTGCCGCATCAGCACATCGCCCCAGGCCTTGAGCGGGTCGGCCCAATTGGGTCCGCGCTGATTGGCGGCCGCCAGCATCTGGGCCGCGCCGCCGAGGTTGCCATGACGCGCGAGCGCGAGCCCCCAGCTTGGGATCGAGCGACATGGCTCCGGGGGAGGCCTGGATCGCGGCCGCAGCGGCCAACGGATCAAGGATGCGCTTGCTCGCGCCGGTCTCCCCCTCCTCAGCCTCGCCGCCGAGCAGACCTTCCACCAGGTTTTCGGCCATGAATTCCCCCAGGAGCGCAGTCATTGTCGGATTTTGCTGGGCGGTCAATCGGATGGCGGGGAGATCGGTGCGCTCATCTGGTCTTGCGATCTTCGAAGGTGATCCGGATCCGCACCCAGCTTCCCACCATCGTCTTGCCGCCGATCCGCGGCGGCACGACCAGGAATTGCCATGCCGCCTCGAGCATGGCGTTGGCATAGCCCGAGCCCGGGGACTCCCCGAGCGCGACGCAATTGTCGACGTGGAAACGTGCGACCGTCTGGCAGCCGATCTCGGCATAGCCCGGCCCGGGCCGGGCGTGCTTGGCATAAAAAGCGAGCTCGGTATCGGTCGGTTCGCGATACCATTGCGCATCGTAAAGCGGCTGGCCCGCGGGGCCGTAGGCGACCGGCCGATCGGAGTTGGAGTCGCCGCTCGCCTCGTCGCTGGCGCTCGCGTCGGAGGTGGATTGCGCGCTGTGCGTGGGCGGGACCTGCCGGATGTCGAATCGCTCGAGTCCCGGCGTGATCGTCCACGGCGCCGACTTGGCCGGTAATTCGATCTTCGGCGGCGGTGTCTCGATCGCCGAGGAGCGTGCCGGGCTGCTGGCGCTATGTTTTGAACGACTGCTGCGCGAACGACTGGTCTGTTCCTGGTCCTGCGGCGCGACCGTGAAGGTGACGAGGCTGCCGCCGGAACGCGACATTTTCGCGAATGGGGGAGCGAGGCGCAGCAGCAACAAGAGCAGGAGCAGATGGACCAGGATCGTGATCAGCAACGGCAGCGCGCGGCGGCGCTCCGGCACGCGATCGAATTCCGGCAGGGACAGGACGGACGCCTGATGCATCGGCGCCCCCTAGGTTGGGGCGCGGCAGCCCGCAACGGACGTGCGACAAGCTGCCGTTACCGACGCCGGCGCTTGCGCCGCCGGGTTCGCGCGGACATTTCCGTTTTACTGGCGAATCCGCACCGGCCCCGCCCTCTGCGACGGCTTTTCATTCGATCGCATTTTGGTTCCTTTGGTTGATGAAACATCTTTTCATCAACGATATGACCTTGTCTGCGTGACGATCGATGGCAAGAAAAGCGTCCTTTCGAAGGGCAGGATGGGCGCTGCAATTCGCGTCATGACGGCATTGTCGGCGGGCACCGCCACGACATTCGGTGCGAACGCTGCCGCGCCCGACGGTGACAAGAAGGGCGACGATCTGGTCGTGACCGGCAAGCGCGGCTCGGTGGTGACCGACATCCAGCCGGTTGCGACCTTCGACCAGGCGATGATCGAAGCGATCGGCGCGCCCAGCATGGCGGACCTGCTCCGGGTCATCGAACCGATGACCCGGTCGGCCGACGGCCAGCCATCGATCTTCCTGCTGAACGGCCAGCGCGTCACCGGTTATGAGGAAATAGGCTCGCTCCCGCCGGAAGCGGTCGAGAAGTTCGAGCTGCTGCCCGAACAGGCGGCGCTCCGCTTCGGTTATCCTCCGACGCGGCGTGTCCTCAACGTCATCACCAAGGCCAAGTTCAAAACGGTCGAGATGAAGGTGAACGGCGGCATGTCGACCGACGGGGGCGGGGGCAATCGCGGTGCCAATGTCGCGCTCACGCGGATCGCGCGGCCGCGCCGGCTGACGCTGACGGGCGAATATCGCCACAGCGATCCGCTTCGTCAGTCACGCCGGAACGTGCTGCCTGATCCCGCGAACCTGTATGATCCGATCGGCAATATCGTTGGCGCCGCCGGCGGAGAGATCGACCCGGCGCTGAGCGCGGCCGTGGGACACGCCGTATTGATTGCCGCCGTCCCGCTCGATCCTGCGCGCCGCACCCAGCTTCCGGCCTATCTCGCCGGCGCGGACCGCCCGCACGTGTTTGACCTCGGCCGCTACCGCACGCTCGTCTCACGCACTGATGCCTTCAAGGGGAGTGCGGTGCTGGCCACCCCGATCGGCAAGACGGTGACCGGCTCCTTCTCATTGTCGGGCGAGCGGAGCGTCGACCATTCGCTCCAGGGGCTGCCGGCGGTGTCGATTCTCCTGCCGGCTGCCAACCCGCATTCGCCCTTCGCGCGCGATGTCCTGCTCTATCGCTATATCGGCGACGATCCGAAACATGCGCGCAACGTCACCACCACCTTCAATGCCGGCGGCGCGCTGCGCGGCAATCTGGGGGGCTGGTTTTGGGACCTGACCGGCACGCTCGATTCGAAGGATGTGAGAGGCCGCGACGAGATCGGACTCGACGTCACCGCCATCAACCAGGCCGTGGCAGGCGGTGCCGATCCGTTCGGGCCCTTGTCCGCTGCGCGGGTCTCGCAACAGGCGCATGCGATCACCCGCAAGGGGGAAGTGAAGGCGGTCACCAACGGCGTCGCGGTCCGGTTGCCCACCGGAGAAGCCAGGGCGACGCTGACCGCCATGGCCAATCGGGCCACCAGCCACACGGTCGCGCACTCTTATGTCGACACCGACATTTCGATCGGCTCGACCTTGGCCGAGGCGGGTGGCTCGGTCGACGTACCGCTCGCCTCACGCGAGCATGGCGTCCTGCCTTTGCTGGGCGAAGTCTCGGCCAACCTGTCCGGCACGGTCCGCCATGTCCAAGGGTTCGGCAATCTGACCGACACCAATTACGGACTGACCTGGGCGCCGTTCAAAGGCCTGCAATGGATCGTGTCGCTCAAGCGGAGCCAGACCGCGCCCGACATGGAGAAACGCGCCCTCCCCCGGACACAAGGCTTCAACGTGCCTTACTTCGATTTCCTGACCGGCCAGTCGGTGTTCGTGACCGTGATTTCCGGCGGCAATCCCGATCTGCTGGCAGAGCACAAGACGGTGCGATCGCTCGCCATGAACCTGAAGCCATGGGCGAAAAAGAATCCCACGCTCACCGCCACCTACAACGACACGATCACCCACAATGCGACCGGCCAACTCGGCATCGCCACGGCGGCCGGCGAGGCGGCGTTTCCGGATCAGTTCATCCGCGATGCCTCCGGCCGTCTCACGACGGTCTTCATCCAGCCGGTCAATTTCTATCGGCAGCATCAGCGCACGTTCAACACGCAGCTGATCGAGCAGGGTCCGCTTGGCAAGTCGTCGCCGCCCAAGCCCGGCAAGCCGCCTGCCCAGCCCGCTTATGCTTATGGCGGGATGGGCGCCTTCCTGATCCTGTCGGACGAGCTCCAGCTTCGTGCCGGTCAACCCCGGCTCGACCTGCTGGGCGGGGAGACGATCAACGGCGTCGGGGAAATGCCGACGGTCCTCTATTGGTTTGGCGGCATCAGCCATAAGGGCAGCGGCGCCAATCTGAACGCGCAATGGTTCAGCCCGATGCATGTGCGCCAGGGCACGCCCCAGACCGACCTGGACTACGCCCCGCGCTTCACGTTTGGCGCCTCGCTGTTCACGAGCGTGGATCATTGGGTCCCCAAGGCAAAATGGGCGAAAGGAATGCAGGTCACGCTCGACGTAGCCAACCTGTTCAATTCCAAATGGCGCGTGCGTGATGCGACCGGGGCGACACCTTACGCTTTCCAGTCGGCGAATTTCGACGCGCTCGGCCGGACGGTGAAGCTCACCGTGCGAAAGCTGTTCTGAGAGGCGGAGCGATCAGGCCGCGGCGCGGCGCAGCCGGTCGTTGATCGCGACGCCCAGACCCTCGTCCGGAATGGGCGAGACCGCGATGCGCGGCGCGCCACCTGCGTCCGCCTGATGGAGCAGATCGAACAGCCGTGCCGCCGCTTCGGCCAGGTTTCCCTTCGGCGACAGCGAGACATGTCCCGCGACCGCCCCGAACCCGATCAGCCATTCGCCGTCGCGCGCCTCGCGCGCGTCGAGGCGAACCGGCTTTGACGGCGCATAATGCTGGGCGAGCTGGCCCGGCGCCTCGACCTTGTCCGATCCGCCCGCCACCATCGCCAGCCCGGACGCGGCGGCGAGCCGATCTGCGGTGATGGGTCCGGGCCGCAGGATGCGGAAACCATCATCGGAAATGGCGGCGATGGTGGATTCGAGCCCCACCGACGTCGGCCCCGCATCGACGATCAGCTCGATACGATCGCCCAGTGATCGGAACACATGCTCGGCGCGCGTCGGGCTGATCGTGCCGCTGGCATTGGCCGATGGCGCGGCAAGCGGCTTGCCGCTGGCGCGGAGCAGGTCGCGCATGGCGGGGTGTGCCGGAGATCGGAGTGCGACCGTTGGCAGCCCGGCGGTGGCGAGCGTCGCGATCGACGCGCCCGGCCTGAGCGGCGCCACCAGCGTGAGCGGGCCCGGCCAGAAAGTCTCAGCCAATCGCCGCGCCGGCTCGGGCAGTTCGGCGATCGCGTCGGCGGCCGCCAGATCCAGCACATGCACGATCAGCGGGTTGAAGGAGGGCCGGCCCTTGGCGACATAGATTGCGGCGACCGCGTGGGGCTGCGTGGCGTCGGCGGCGAGGCCGTAGACGGTCTCGGTCGGAATCGCGACGGGCTTTCCCTGCGCGATCAGACGCGCGGCCTCGCCGATTGCGTGTTCGTCATAGGGAAGGGTGCGGGCGGTCACAGGCGCGCCCTAGCAGCGTGGGGCGGCAGCCCCAAGCCGTCAGGCGGGGACGCGGTCGAGCAGTTCGGCGGGGTCGATGTCGAGCCGGCGGATGCGCGACGCGATCTCCGGCCATTCCTGTTCGAGGAAATGCAGCCGGGCGGCGGCGCGCAGCCGTTGCGCGGCACCGCGATCGACGAACATGCCGACCCCGCGGCGGACCGTCACCAGCCCATCCTCCTGGAAGCTCTGATAGGCCTTGGCGACGGTGAGCGGATTGGCGCCCTGTTCGGCGGCGAAGGCGCGCACCGATGGCAGCGCGTCACCCTCCTTGATGCGGCCGTCGAGGATCATCGCGACGATCTCGTCGCGGAGGCGAAGATAAACGGGGCGGTCAGCGTGAGCCATGCGTGATGGTGTCATAACACAGCACAGCGGATTAGGCAAGACAAACTGACACAATTTGTCCGATACTGGACAAAATGTAACCTGTTTCGTTCAAAAACGGCCGCCGCTCATCCCGCCCAGACGCGCACCACCGCGTCGCGTTCGGGACGCGGCCTTTCCTCCAGATCGCGCGTTGGCGTGCCGAGGAAGAGGAAGCCCGCAATGCGCTCGCCAGAGCCTCCCCCCAGGCGATCGCGTACCATGTCCGAATAGGCCGCCCATCCGGTCAGCCAGCCCCCGGCCAGCCCTTCGGCATGCGTCGCGATCAACAGGTTCATGCAGGCCGCACCCGCCGACAATTGCTGCTCCCAGATCGGGATGTGGCTGGCATGCGCCGGCGCGGAGAAGGCGACCACCAAAGCGGGTGCCTGATGCGCGAACTGGCGAACGGCTTCCAGTTCGACCTTGCCGGGCTCGGGATGCTCGGCGCGATAGGCCTGCTCGAGCAAGGCGGCGAAGGCGTCGCGCTGGTCGGAACGGATGACGACGAACCGCCAGGGCGCGAGCTTGCCATGATCGGGCACGCGGATCGCGGCGGCGAGGATGCGGTCGAGCTGGTCGGGCGTCGGACCGGGTTCGCCCAGATCGCGCGGCTTTCCGGACCGGCGCGTCGCCATCAGCGCGGCAGGGGAGGAGAGATCGTTGAACATGGTCTCCGCCTAGCAGCGGTTGGCGGAAGAGGGGAGAGGGGGCCGCCTGCCACGCTGAACCAGCTTTTGCTGCGCAACAATCTTCTTCCCACGCGCAATTATTGAGCTAGTCTTCAGTCCCATGCCGCGCCGGGCAAGGCGCACCGAGAGACATGAAAGGTCCGCATGGAGACCCCGACCGACGCTTCGCCCGCGGAGCCGGACATCAGCCATATCAATCCCTGGGCCGAACGCACCTGGCTCGGCCATCCGCGCCCGCTCGCGCGGCTCTTCTCGATCGAGATGTGGGAGCGGTTCGGCTATTACGGCATGCGGGCTTTGCTCGTCCTCTATCTCACCAAGCATTTCCTGCTGGCGGATCATGAGGCGAGCGGCATCGTCGGGGGCTATCTCAGCCTGGTCTATCTGACTCCCGTTTTCGGCGGGCTGCTCGCGGACCGCTACCTGGGGTCGAAGCGCGCGGTGAAATTCGGCGCGATCGTGATGGGGGTCGGCTATTTCCTGCTCTGCTTCGGTGGCAGCCAGGCCAAGCCTTACGCCACGATCGAGGGCGCCCGTTATGAGGTGACGCGGGTAGCGCCCCCTTCGCCGATGGCGGACAGTCCCAGCCAGACGGTGGCGATCGGCGGCCAGTCGCTTCGCATTCACGGGCTTGCCGACGGCTCGGTCCAATTGCTCGCCGCCGACGATCATGTCGTGAAGACGGTGGCGGCGAACGATTTCGTCGCGGGCGCGGACCGATCGCCCCTTTACACCACGCTCATGCTGTTCGCGCTCAGCATGATCGTGATCGGCAACGGCTTCTTCAAGCCGAACATCGCGACGGTGGTGGGGGCGCTCTACAAACCGGGCGATCGGCGCCGGGATGCCGGCTTCACCATCTTCTATGCGGGCATCAACACGGGCTCGGTCGGCGGGCAATTGCTCTGCCCCTTCTTCGTCGATCATTTCGGCTGGCCGGCCGGCTTCCTCGTCGCGTCCGTCGGCATGGTGATCAGCTATGTCCTGATCCAGTTCGACGGCGGCCGGCTCAGCGGTTTCGGCGAGCCGCCGGTGCAGCAGGGGAGGGATCGCGCGCCCCTGATCTATCTGCTCTCGATCGCCTCGGTCGTGTTGTTCTGGCTGATCTTCAGCAATGTCCTGAACAGCCCCGCCGCCGCGGCCGGCAGCGGCGTGATCGGCTATATCAAGGCGACGCCTTTCCTCGGCAAGGCGTTGCTCGCCTTGTTCCTGCTGGTGGTGATCGGCATTCCGATCTGGTCCTGGCGCGTCGGCACGCGGGTCGAGTTCGAGATGATGCTCGCGTCGATCATCCTGGTCGTGTTCAACGTCACCTTCTGGACATTGTTCGAGCAGGCGGCCTCGTCGCTGACTTTGTTCGCGGACCGCAACACCACGCTCGAGCTGTTCGGACTCCACATGTCCGCCGCCCAGACGCAGAATTTCAATCCGATCACGGTCGTGCTGTTCGCGCCGGTGATGAGCTGGCTGTGGCTCGGCCTCGCCAAGCGCGGTTGGGAGCCGTCGATCCAGGTCAAGTTCGCCATCGCCTTGCTATTGGTCGGGTTCGGCTTCGTCGCGCTTGCCTGGAGCGGCGGCAGCGCGGGGCCCGATTTCCGCGTGTCCTTGTGGTGGCTGGTGCTGACCTATTTCCTCCATTCGATTGGTGAACTCTGCATTTCGCCGGTGGGGATGTCGATGATCACCAAATTGTCGCTCGCGCGCGTCGTCGGCATGATGATGGGCGTCTGGTATCTGTCGCTGTCGGTCGGCGAATATATGGCGGGTGCCGCGGCGCAGATGGCCTCGGTCAAGACCGTCGGCGGCCAGGTCACCAATCCGGAGCTCAGCCTTCACACCTATCTCGGCAGCTTCATGACCGGTGGCTTGTGGACGATCGGCGCCGGCATGGTGCTGCTTGTGATATCGCCGTTGCTCAAGCGGCTGATGCATGGCGTCGACTGATCATAGGTAAGGCGCGGGCGGCGGTAGCGCCCACGGAACGGGAGGCATGATGTTGGACAGACGCGCGGCACTGGCCGCTTTCCTGATGCTGGCTGCCTGCACCGACGGCGGGCCGCCCCGATCCGCGAGTGCCGCGCCCGCGCCGTCGGCCCCGAAGGTGCCCGAGCCTTGGAAGGGTGATCCCTTCCCCTCGACCTATCATCCCTATCCCGGCGTCCCGACCCTGGTTACCAACGTCACCATCTATGATGGCGAAGGCGGGCGGATCGATGGTGGCTCGATCCTGTTCGCCGACGGCAAGGTGGTCGCGCTCGGTAAGAATGTGAACGCCCCGGCCGGAGCGGTCGTGATCGACGGCACCGGCAAATGGGTCACGCCCGGCGTGATCGACGTCCACAGCCATTTGGGCGACTATCCCTCGCCCGCGGTCAAGGCTTTGTCCGACGGCAATGAAGCCACCTCGCCGACCACGCCCGAAGTGTGGGCCGAGCATAGCGTCTGGCCGCAGGATCCGGGCTTCAGCCGCGCGCTCGCCAATGGCGGCGTGACCACGCTTCAGATCCTCCCCGGCTCGGCCAATCTGATGGGCGGGCGATCGGTGGTGGTGAAGAACGTCTATGCGCGTACCACGCAGGGCATGAAATTCCCGGGCGCGCCCTACGGCTTCAAGATGGCGTGCGGCGAGAACCCCAAGCGCGTCTACGGCAATAAGGGCCGCGAGCCCTCGACCCGGATGGGCAATATCGCGGTCGATCGCGAGACCTGGCAGCGCGCGGTCGAATATAAGCGCCGCTGGGACAAATATGAGGACAAATCGGAGAAGGACGCCGGCGATCCGCCCTCACGCGATCTGGCGATGGATACGCTGGCCGGCGTGCTCGACGGGCGGATCCTGGTCCACAACCACTGCTACCGCGCCGACGAAATGGCCAATGTGATCGATATGTCGAAGGAGTTCGGCTATCACGTCACCGCCTTCCATCACGGGGTCGAGGCCTACAAGGTCGCCGACCTGCTCAAGGCCAATGACGTTTGCGCAGTGGTCTGGGCCGACTGGTACGGCTTCAAGATGGAAAGCTATGACGGGATCCCCGAAAATCTGGCGATCCTGCAGAAAACCGGCACCTGCGCGATGATCCATTCGGATGACGAGAATGGCATCCAGCGGCTGAACCAGGAAGTCGCCAAGGCGCAGGCCGCCGGTCGCCGCGCCGGCATCGTCATTCCCGACGAACTGGCCTGGACCTGGCTCTCCTACAACCCCGCGCGCGCTCTCGGCATCGCCGACCGCACGGGCAGCCTCAAGCCCGGCAAGATGGCGGATGTGGTGCTGTGGAACGGCAATCCGCTGAGCGTCTATACGCGGCCCGACAAGGTCTGGATCGACGGCGCGCTGATGTACGACGCGCACGATCCGAAGCGACGGCCCGTGTCCGATTTCGAGCTCGGCCAGCCCGGCGAAGGAGATGTGAAATGAGGCGCCTGCTGCTTTGTGCCGCCGCGCTGATTGCTGCGCCGGCGTTCGCCGAGACGATCGCCATCACCGGCGGCACGGTCGCGATCGGCGACGGGTCGCAGCCCATCCAAAACGGCACGGTGGTGATCCGCGACGGGCGCGTCGTGGCGGCAGGTGCCAATGTCGCCGTGCCTGCCGGCGCACGCGTGGTGGATGCGACCGGCAAATGGGTCGCGCCCGGCATCGTCGCCGGCTTCACCAGCGAAGGCATCGTCGATGGCGAAGGCATTGACGAGACCTATGACGGCGCGGCGGGCAAGTCGGTGTTCAACGCCGCGATCGACGTGTCAGTCGCGATCAACCCGACCAACCAGTCGATCGCGGTCGATCGGAGCTGGGGCGTGACCCGCGCAGTCGTGTCGCCCGAGGCGGGGAACAGCGTGTTCGCAGGCCAGGGCGCGGTGATCGATCTCGGCGCGGACGAAGCACCGGTCACCCGCGCGCGCGCCTTCCAGTTCGTCGAATTGGGCGAGGATGGCGCAAGCAAGGCGGGCAGCCGGCCGGCGGCTTATGTGATGCTGCACGACGCGCTCGCGGCGGCGAAATTAGTCTCGCGCGGTGGCGACTGGGGACGCGACAAGGAGTCGCTGATCACGCGCACCGACGCCGCGGCTTTGGTGCCGGTGGTGGAAGGCCGCATGCCGCTCGTCGTCCATGTCGAGCGCGCCAGCGACATCCTGCAGGTCCTCTCGCTCAAACAGGCCTATCCCGCCCTGAAGCTGGTGCTGCTCGGCGCGAATGAAGGCTGGATGGTGGCACCCCGGATCGCCGCCGCGCACGTCCCGGTGATTGCCGCTGCGCTCGCCGATTTGCCCGCGGCGTTCGAGCGGACGGCAGCGACCGAATCGAATGTCGGGCGGCTGGAGAAAGCCGGTGTGACCGTCGCCATCTCCTCGGTCGACGTTTCGACCGAAGGCGGCCAGCGCAATCTGCGGCAATATGCCGGCAATCTGGTCGGCATCGCTAAAGTGCCTGGCATGACCGGGCTCGACTGGGGGGCGGCCTTCGCGACCGTGACGTCGGCGCCCGCGGCGGTGCTGGGCCTGGATGGCGAGATCGGCTCGCTTCGCGCCGGCCGCCGCGCCGACGTGGTGATCTGGGACGGCGATCCGCTTGAACTGTCCTCGGCGCCGGTGGCGGTGTGGATCGACGGTGTTGCCCAGCCGATGACCAGCCGGCAGACGCGGCTGCGCGATCGCTATCTCAATCCGCAGGAAGGCGCTTTGCCCAAGGCGTACGAACGGTGAGGGCGCTCAGCCGTCTGGGGCTGGTGGCGTTGCTGCTGGCCCCGGCGGCGCTGCCTGCCGCATCGTATAAGCCGCCGGTCGAGGCTGCGCCCAAAGGCACGCCACAGGCCTGGATCCTCAAGAAGAAGGGGGAGGGCCGCTGGTGCGCTTTCACCAGCCACAAGGCGGTCGAGGCCGCGCTCGATTCCGGCGATTATGATGAGGATGACCGTGCCGCGCTGTGGCTCGCCCATGGGCGACTGACCGCGATCATGGTGTCGAACGATAGCGAAGATGCCATGGCTGACGACGTTTATTATCTCGATGCGCGCCGGAAGGTCACGCGCCTGGTTCGCACCGGCCATTATATCGAGCATCCGATGTTCAGCCTGACCTACGCGCCCGACTGGACCGGGCGACTCGTGATGACGCCCGCCTCGCGTGATATCGTGCGACTGATGGAGCAGGCGCAGTATGAAACCTACATCACCGACTGGCCCCGATTTGCCGGTTTCGATCGCATGCCGTTTCGCAACCTGATCCAGTTCGATCGCGTGGCGACGGTGAAACCGGGATGTGCCTGGGCCGCGCACTAAGCCTTTCGTTCATGGAGCGGTAAGCCGACTCGGCCTATTTCCGTGTTGCGGACCGGGCCCCTCTGGCGGCGGCTTCTCCCGAAGCCCCGTGATGTCGGACCGCATCGAGCGCGCTCGGTGCAGGTTCGGACATGGCCTTCGCGGTCCCCCTCCCAGCCCCGAGTGCCTCGATCGAAGCAACTTCGATGGAGGATTTTATGAACGCGCTTGTCGAGCGCCTGATCGCGACCCACCGCATGCTCAACCGGGAAATCCGGCGCGAGCTGGGCCGGCGCATCCCCGATCATCTTCGCCTGACGCGGCTCAAGAAGCAGCGGCTGGCGGTCAAGGATCAGCTGTTCCGGCATGTGCCGGAAGCGGCCGAACTGCGCCGCCTGGCGCGCAAATTGTTCAAGCGCTTCCGGCCCGATGGACGCCGGCTTGCGCGCGTGGGAGCCTGACCAATGGACAATATCTGGCAAACCAGGCCGCAGCCCGCGGCCGAGATCATTCATTATGATGCGGGGCTCAAGCGCCACATGGCCGGCATCTACCGCACTATGGCGCTTGGGCTGATCGTCACGGGCACGCTGGCCTACGGCGTCGCACATACGCCCGCGCTGGCGGCGGTTCTCTTCGGCACGCCGCTCAAATGGGTGGCGATGTTCGCCCCGCTGGCGTTCGTCATGGTCTTTTCGTTCCGGATCGAACGGATGACCACCAACGGCGCGCGGGCCGCATTTTACGGCTTCTCGGCGCTGATGGGCGTGTCGCTCGCCAGCCTGTTCCTGGTCTTCACCGGGATCAGCATCGCACAGACCTTCCTGATCGCGGCGATCATGTTCGGCGCGATCAGCCTGTGGGGCTACACCACCAACCGCGACATCAGTTCGTGGGGCAGCTTCCTGATGATGGGCGTGATCGGGGTGGTGGTCGCCTCGATCGTGAACATCTTCCTCGGCTCGACCATGCTGCACCTGATCGTGTCGCTGGTCGGCGTGGCGGTGTTCGTCGGGCTGACCGCATGGGACACGCAGCGGGCCAAGTCCGACTATCTGGCGTTCGCGGGCACTCAAGCGGCCGAGAAGCTCCAGGTGATGAGCGCGCTCGGCCTCTACCTGAACCTCATCAACCTGTTCCAGCTGCTGCTGACCTTCACGGGCCAGCAGCGCGACTGATCCTTGTCGGCGCCGGCGGTTCACCCGCTGGCGCCCCTTTGCCTCCCGACCCCGATCCGCTGTAAGAGCGCCGCCCAACTTAGGACGGCGATCATGGCACGCAAATATTTCGGGACCGACGGCATTCGCGGCCGCACCAACGAATGGCCGATGACGGCCGAGATCGCGATGAAGGTCGGCCAGGCGGCGGGCGCGCATTTCCTGCGCGGCAAGCACCGCCATCGCGTGCTGATCGGCAAGGATACGCGCCTGTCCGGCTACATGATGGAAAGCGCGCTCACCGCGGGCTTCACCTCGGTCGGCATGGACGTGGTACTGGTCGGGCCGATGCCGACGCCGGCGGTCGCCATGCTGACGCGGTCGATGCGCGCGGACCTGGGCGTGATGATCTCCGCCAGCCACAATCCCTTCGCCGACAATGGCATCAAATTGTTCGGTCCCGACGGTTACAAATTGTCCGATGAGGCCGAGAAAAAGATCGAGAAAGCGATCGAAGGATCTCCCAAGCTGGCGCCCGCCGAGCAGATCGGACGCGCGCGCCGCGTCGACGATGCGCAGGGCCGTTATATCTCGATCGCCAAATCGACCTTCCCCGATCATCTGCGGCTCGACGGGCTGCGCATCGTGATCGATTGCGCCAATGGCGCCGCCTACAAGGTTGCGCCGGATTCGCTGTGGGAATTGGGGGCGGAGCTGATCCAGCTCGGCGTCACCCCCAACGGCACCAATATCAACGACAAGGTCGGCTCGACCGCGCCCGCCGCGCTCCAGGCGAAGGTGGTGGAGACGCGTGCCGACATCGGCATCGCGCTGGACGGCGATGCCGACCGGCTGATCGTGGTCGACGACAAGGGGCAGATCGTCGATGGCGACCAGATCATGGCGCTGATCGCGACCGCTACCGCGCGCGATGAGAAGTTGAAGGGCGACGGCATCGTCGCGACCGTCATGTCCAACCTCGGCCTCGAACGGTTCCTATGGGGGCAGGGGATCGCGCTGCACCGCACGCCGGTCGGCGATCGTTATGTGGTCGAGGCGATGCGCGCGGGCGGCTACAATGTCGGCGGCGAACAATCGGGGCATATTGTGTTGGCAGATTACGCCACCACCGGCGACGGGCTGATTGCGGCGCTGCAGGTGCTGGCCGAGCTGGTCGAGCGTGGCCAGCCGGCGCACCAGCTGCTCAAATTGTTCGATCCGTTGCCGCAATTGCTCAAGAATGTGCGTTATTCGGGCGGGCAGCCGCTCGAGGACGAGAAGGTCAAGAAGGTGATTGCGCAAGCCGAGAAGGATCTGGACGGCACCGGCCGGCTGTTGATCCGCAAATCGGGCACCGAGCCGCTGATCCGCGTGATGGCGGAAGGCGAGGATGAGGCCAAGGTGAGCGAGATCGTCGACCGCATCTGCGACGCGGTGCGCAAGGCGGCGTGACGATTCCGCGCATCCTGGCGATCGCCGGCTCCGATTCCGGCGGCGGCGCCGGGATCCAGGCGGACATCAAGACGATCACGATGCTGGGCGGCCATGCCATGACCGCCATCACGGCGATCACCGCGCAGAATACGCTGGGCGTGACCGGCATCATGCCGGTGCCGGCCGACATGGTGCTCGCGCAGATCGACGCGGTGGCGAGCGATATTGGTGTCGACGCGGTCAAGATCGGCATGATCGGATCGGCGGAAACAGCGGACGCATTGACTGCCCGGCTCGATCCCAGGCGGGGGAACCACGAGACAGCACCGCCGATCCAGGTGGTGTTCGATCCCGTGATGGTATCCACCTCGGGCGCGATGCTGGCGGATGAGCAGACGGTGCGCGCATTCAAACTGCTGATGCGTCGCGCCACATTGGTCACGCCCAACGTTCCGGAATTGGAGGCGTTGATCGGGTGCCAGATCACGGATCTGGACGAACTGATTGCCGGCGCGCGCAAACTGGCGGGCCAGATTCAAACCGCGGTGCTTGCCAAGGGCGGGCATCTTGCCGGCGATGAGGTCACGGACGTCTTCGTGTCCGGCGGTCGCGATCCGTGGATGGTGTTTGCCCCTCAACCTCGTCTCGATACGCGGCACGACCATGGCACCGGCTGTACGCTGTCGAGCGCGATCGCGACCGTTCTCGCCCAAGGTCATTCCCTGCAGGAGGCGATCAAGACGGCTCGGTCATATGTTCGGGCTTCAATGGAAGCCGCTCCCGGGTTCGGCCAAGGCCATGGCCCGATGGGGCATGGCCTGGGCCGCGCCTATTTCCCGCTCGGCGAAGAATGACCCCGGCGCTCTGGCGCCCACTCGCATTTGCTGACAATGGTCCGGCAAAACCGAAACAAGGGGACTATCGGATGACTCGCAAGGCCATAGGCGCATTATTCGCCGCATCGATGATGCTCGCCAGTCCGGCGCTCGCGGCAGGGCCATGGGTGCGGACGTGGGACGCGGTGCCGGTCGAAATCCCCAGCGCCTGGCCGGGCCATCCCATCATACCCATGTCCGACGTGACCTTCCGCATGGTCGCGCGGGTGAGCGCGGGCGGAAGCAGCGTACGGCTGCGTCTGTCCAACGAGCAGAGTGATGCGCCGCTGGCGATCGGCGCGGTCCACGTCGCGGTCGCGGGACCTGACGGGCAGCCGCAGCCGGGCACGGACCGGATCGTGACCTTTGCGGGTTCCCGATCGCCGACCATTCCGCCCTTCGCACCGCTGATGAGCGATCCGGTCGTGCTACCCGTGCCGGCCTTGGGAAAATTGGTGGTCAGCATCCACGTACCGGGTGAGGCGACGCGGGTGACCATCCATTCGCTCGGCGTCGCGACCACCACGATCGTGCCGGGCGATCAGGCAGGCGCCGTTTCGCTCACGGGCGGCCGCCAGGCGACCGAGCGCTACATTTTGAGCGGGATCGACATCTCCGGTGGCCCCGCCACCAGCACGATCGTCACCTTCGGCGATTCGATCACCGACGGGGCGCTGTCGACCAAGGATCAGAATCAGCGCTGGCCCGATATCCTCGCCGAACGGCTCAAGAAAGCCGGGATGACGCGCTTCGCGGTCGCCAATGCCGGCATTTCGGGCAATCGCCTGTTGTTGACTGGCGCCGGCCCGGCGGCGCTCGCGCGCTTCGATCGCGACGTGCTCGCCGTTCCGGGCGTTCGCTATGTCGTGGTGCTGGAGGGCGTGAACGACATCGGCTGGGCGAGGAATGCGCATGTGGCGCCGCCGCGGCCCGAGGAGATCATCGCCGCATACCAGCAGATGATCGCGCGCGCGCACGATCATGGCGTCAAGGTCTTCGGCTCGCCGATCCTGCCCTACAAAGGCGCGGGCTATTGGTCCGAGGAAGGTGAGGCGGTGCGTCAGGCGGTGAATCGCTGGATCCGCACGCCCGGCCATTTCGACGGTATCGTCGATCTGGATCATGCCGTCGCCGACAAGACGGATCCCCTGACGATGGGCGCGGCCTATGACAGCGGCGACCATCTTCATCCCAAGGATGCGGGCTATAAGGCCATGGCGGAGGCGGTCGACCTGAGGCTGTTCCACTGATCCGAAACATGACACTTTGTAAATTCTTTCAGGAAGATAGTTAACGCAACCGGAACGATATTGCGCAGCGAAAGGCCTCTGACTAACGGGCCGTCAGGTTTGTACTTGGGGGATTTCGATGCGTAACAAGTTTCTGCTCGCCTGCGCCGTCGCGGCGCTGGCAAGTGCTCCGGCTGTGGCTGCGGGGAATGCGTCAGCCGGGCTCCAGGCTCTTCGTGAGCTGAACCTGACGGTGCTCGGCACGCTGACCACCAACGGGCAGGAGGTCGAAGGCAAGACCTTTGCCGGGACGGTCCACGCATCGAACTGGACCAACTTCGGGATCGGCTCGTCCGCGCATCCTTCACAGGGTGCGACGGGCACGCAGTTCGACGTGCTCGACGCGGTCAATGACGCGAGCGGCTCGTGGCGGCTCAAGGCGGGATATCCCAACGGAAACAACGGCACGGTGGGCGACACCGCGCGCATCGGCGGCAGCGTTCAGGACGTCGATTTCAACGGCACCGGCAATCTGTTCGTGGGCGGCAACCTCAACAATCACATCAACGTCAACTCGAACAATGTGACCTATGGCGGGGCGAATCCCGGCGGCAGCAGCCCGGCGACGCATGACGCGAGCCTTGGCACCGGCGGGGCGAACGATCTCCACGCCGCACTGTCGATCAAGCTGGCGGACCTCACCGGCGATCTGACCGCTTTGTCGAACGCCTTGTCGGGGCTCACGTCGCTCGGCACCATCACCAGCCTGAATTCGCCGCTCGATTATTCGAGCGCGACCAACGGCTACGCCGTCTTCACGATGACGGAGGCCGCGTTCGAACAGCAGAATGGCAATTTCGACGCGCTCTTCTCGGGCGTGCCGGCGGGCATGACCACGATCGTCAATGTGCTCGGCACCGATCTCGTCGAGGGCGGCGGCGCGAACAACAATTATGTCGGCGGCAACCAGAGCGTGATCTGGAACTTCCATGACGCGACCAGCCTGTCGCTCAAGGGCTTCCATGGTTCGGTGCTGGCGGTGAATGCCGACGTCACCAACAGCAGCGCGATCGAAGGCAGCATCGTCGCCAAGAATTTCACGCTGAACGGTGAGGTTCACCTCGGCACCTTCGCCGGCACGGGCAATTTCCTGGTGCCTCCGCCGGGTGGCGTGCCCGAACCGGCGAGCTGGGCGATGATGCTGGTTGGCTTCGGCGCAATCGGGTCGGTGTTGCGCCGTCCCCGGACCGCAACGCGGTTCGCCTGACCGATCAGGGCTCGCGCCTTTCGCTGGAAAGGCGCGAGCGCTCCCGATACTTGGCAAGTTGCCGACCGGGAGGAAAGATGCGTCGCCTTATCGCTCTGATCGTCGCACTCTGCGCGATCGTTCCATGCCATGCCGCTCCGCCGCTGGTATTGGCCGCGGCGAGCCTGCAGGAAAGCTTGAACGCGGCCGCCGATGCCTGGGCGGCGCGGCGCCATGAGCGGCCGATCCTGTCCTTCGCCTCCTCCTCGGCCTTGGCGAAGCAGATCGATGCCGGGGCGCCGGCGGACATCTTCATCTCGGCCGACGAACCGTGGATGGACGATGTCGCCAGGCATGGGCTGGTGAAGCCAGGGACGCGCACCTCCTTCCTCGGCAACAGGCTGGTCCTGGTCGCGCCGGCGGCGACGGCGAAACCGGTGGCGATCCGCCCGGGATTTCCGCTCGCGCGGCTGCTCGGCGACGGCAAGCTGGCGATGGGCGAGGTCAGCTCGGTGCCGGCCGGCAAATATGGCAAGGAGGCGCTGGACCGGCTCGGCATATGGGATGCGGTTTCAGGCAAGGTGGCGGGCGCGGACAGTGTCCGCTCGGCGCTGGCCTTGGTCGAGCGGGGGGAGGCGCCCTACGGCATCGTCTATGCGACCGACGCCCTTGCGGCGAAGACCGTGAAGGTGGTCGGCGTCTTTCCCGAAAACAGCCACACGCCGATCACCTATCCGGTCGCGGTGCTGACGGCGTCTACCAGCCCGGAGGCCGAAGCGTTCCGTCGGTTCCTGATCTCGGGCGCGGGCAAGGCGATCTTCCGGCGTTACGGCTTCATCGCGAAGTAGCTGGTTCGTCGTGGAGGCGCCCGGCGCGCGACATGGACTTGCTCCAGGATCGGCTGTGCTCCAAGCAAGGCCGAGGCCGGCGGATGGGTGGATGCCGGAACAAGTCCGGCATGACGGAGAGACGGGATGACGCTCAGCCCTGACGATTGGGAGGTAATCCGCCTGTCGCTCAAGGTGGCGCTGGTCGGCGTTTTCCTGACCCTGCCGGTCGCCTTCGCCTTGGCCTTCATTCTGGCGCGTTGGCGGTTTCCCGGGCGGATCGTGCTTGACGCGCTGGTGCATCTGCCGCTCGTGCTGCCGCCCGTGGTGACGGGTTGGGTGCTGCTGATCCTGTTCGGACGGACCGGCCCGATCGGCTTCTGGCTCGACCGCTTCTTCGGCGTGACCCTGATGTTCCGCTGGACGGGGGCGGCGCTCGCCGCCGCGGTGATGGCGTTGCCGCTCATGGTTCGCGCGATGCGCCTGTCGATCGAGGCGGTCGATCCCCGCCTCGAGGGCGCCGCGCGCACGCTCGGCGCGGGGCGGTGGCGCACCTTCGCGACGATCGTCCTGCCGCTGTCGTTGCCGGGCGTGTGGGCGGGGCTGGTGCTGGGTTTCGCCCGCTCGATCGGCGAGTTCGGCGCGACGATCAGCTTCGTCTCCAACATTCCCGGACAGACCCGCACCCTGCCGATCGCCATTTATACCGCGCTCCAGCTGCCCGACGGCGAGGCCCATGTCGCGCGGCTCGCCGGCGTGTCGGTGGCGCTGTCGCTAGGGGCGCTGGTCGCGTCCGAATGGCTGGTGCGGCGGCAAAGCGGGCGCGCGCATGTCCTTTAGGGTCACGGTCGAGAAACGGCTCGGCGAGGCCGAGATCGCGGTCTCGTTCCGAAGCGATGCCGGCCTGACGGCTTTGTTCGGGCCATCGGGCAGCGGCAAGACCAGCATCCTCAACATGATCGCCGGGCTTCTGACGCCTGATCGCGGCCGGATCGCGGTGGGGGGCGAATTGCTGTTCGGTGATGGCGTCGATCGCCCGCCGGAGGACCGCCATGCCGGCTATGTCTTCCAGGATGGCCGCCTCTTCCCGCATCTGAAGGTGCGCGCCAACCTGCTTTACGGGGCGCGGCGCGGGCCTGGCCGGCTCGGTCTCGACGAAGTGGTGGAACTGCTCGGTCTACGTAGCCTGCTCGACCGCTGGCCGCGCACCTTGTCGGGCGGCGAGGCGCAGCGCGTCGCGATCGGCCGCGCGCTCCTGTCCGCCCCGCATTTCCTTCTGCTGGACGAGCCGCTCGCCTCGCTCGATCGGGCGCGCGCGGACGAGATCATGACGATGATCGAACGCGTCCGCGACGAGCTTGGCCTGCCGATCCTCTACGTCAGTCACAATCGGGCGGAGGTCGATCGGCTCGCAGCTCGAGTGGTGGAGATATCTCGCTGAAGTCGGCACCTGAAATATAGTCGCGCCAGAGCATGATCAGCACCGCCATGGTCGCCGGTCCGACGAACAGGCCGATCAGGCCGAGGCTTTCGACCCCGCCCAATATGCCGATCAACACCCACAGGAAGGGCAAGCGGGTCGAGCCGCCGATCAGGAAGGGGCGCACGAAATGGTCGGCGATGCCCACCACCACCATGCCGATCGCGAACACCGCCACCGCCCAGCCAACCATCGACTGCCCGATCAGCATCAGTGCGGCGATGCCGAACATCAACGCGGCGCCGAACGGGATCATCGCCGCGACCGCGGTCAGCAGGCCGAGCAGGATCGGATGCGGAACGCCGGCGATCACATAGACCACGGCCATGACCGCGCCCTCGCCGATGCCGACCAGCACCAGCCCGTCGATCGTGCCGCGCACCGACCGGATCAGCTGCGCGCCGATCCGGTCGCCGCAACTGCCGAGCAGGCGTCGGCCGCCGGCTTTCAGCTGCGCGACGAACGCATCGCGTTCGCGCAGCAGGAAGAACAGCGCGATCAGGGTGAAGGCGAACACCACGCTGCGGCGGATCAGGTTGCGACCGACCGTCGCCGAACCGCCGCCCAACAGCGATCCCTGTACCCGGTCGAGCTGGAATGCGGTGCCTTCGGGCGTCGCGAGATTATTCTGCCACCACGTGGAGATCTCCTGCGCGAAGGGCAGATTCTGGACCCAGGCGGGTTCCGCCAGCCCGTTGGTGCGGGCGTTGGTCAGCCAGGTGATCACCGTCCGCGCCTCGCGCGCCGCCTCGACCACGGCAATGGTGAGCGGGGCCAGCACCAGCACCGCGATCAGGACTGTGGCGATCGTCGGCAGCCAGGCGCGGCGACCGCCCGGCCAGCGCGTTTCCGCCTGGGCGTAAAGCGGGTCGATCGCGATCGCGATGATCGCGGCCCAGATCAGCGACGGGATGAAGGTCGCGCTGACCCACAGCCCGAACAGGGCGACGAGGACGCCCAAGGATGCCTTGG
>Ga0207698_10000372_pt1 | contig 26230 bp, 25 predicted proteins | sample KBSCornC22_FD_184298 | JGI IMG/M metagenome (GOLD analysis project Ga0207698, IMG submission 184298) | Corn rhizosphere microbial communities from Kellogg Biological Station, Michigan, USA - KBS Corn C2-2 (SPAdes) (version 2) | ecosystem: Host-associated > Plants > Roots > Rhizosphere > Soil ... | reverse complement strand
CGTCTCGCGCTTCGTGCTCGGGCACGAGGCGGCGGAGCTGCCCGAGGTCGTCGACAACGGCACGCGCGTGCACCTGCCGGAGTCGGCATCCACGCGCGAGTTCACCGTCACCGCCTCGGATGGCACGCTCCAGAGCCTGGGCGATGTGGACGTGGCATTCCCCATCCTGCATGGACCGTTCGGCGAAGACGGGACGATCCAGGGCGCGCTCGAACTGGTCGGGCTCCCGTACGTCGGCAACGGCGTGCTGTCGTCGGCGCTCGGCATGGACAAGCACTTCACCAAGACCGTGCTCGAGGGTGCCGGGGTCGAGGTGGCGCCGTGGGTGACGGTGAGCCGCGCCGACCTCGACGCGAATCGCGAACTGTGGCTGCGCCGCATCCGGGGTCTCGATCTGCCGGTGTTCGTCAAGCCGGCTCGCGCCGGATCGAGCGTCGGGGTCACGAAGGTCTCGAGCTGGGACGACCTGGACGCCGCCCTCGCCACCGCCTTCCATGAAGACCACCGCGTGCTGGTCGAGGCCATGATCGTCGGCCGCGAGGTGGAATGCGGTGTGCTCGAGGGGCGCGACGGGGCGCCGCCGCGGGTCAGTGTCGCGGGCGAGATCGTCATCACCGGCCGGGAGTTCTACGACTTCGATGCCAAGTACCTCGATGCGCCCGGCATCGAGCTGGTCTGCCCCGCCGATCTCAAACAGCAGGAACTGGCCGAGATGCAGCGGATCGCGGCGCGCGCCTTTGAGGCGATCGGCGGCTCCGGGCTCGCCCGCATCGACTTCTTCTTCACGGGATCCGGATTCGTGGTGAACGAGATCAACACGATGCCCGGCTTCACGCCCATCTCGATGTTCCCGGCTTGCTGGCTGGCCAGCGGGATGAGCTACCCGGATCTGATCGACGAGCTGATCACGCTGGGGCTGGCGACTCTGCGTTAGGGCGTCGGGCTAGGGCGTCGGGCTAGGGCGTCGGGCTCGGTGTCGGGCTGGCGCTATTCCCGAGCGAGTCCTCGACGGACAGGCACTGGTGACCGTTCGGCTTCGTGAACGCGATGAGCGGCTCGAGGTCTTGCAGGGTCGGGCCGGGCGACAGCTTCTCCTGGTCGATCACCACCGCGATGGCCGGGGTCCTCCCGTAGCTGGTGAACACGTAGCTCGGGGCGTGCGAGTCGTCGCGCAGCCACTGGATGCTGTCGGTCTGCACGCACGGCAGCTGCGACGCGGTCGGCACCGCGACCCCGCAGCGCAGCAGGACGGCCGCGGGCTCGCCCCATGCTCCGGTTGCCTGCGCATTGGTCTCGCGGCGCGGCAGGTTCTCGAGGGTCTCGGGCAGCCGCACGATCACGTCGGCGCAAGCCGGGTCGTTGGCGTGCGGCGCGGGGTCGAGGGCGACGACGGGGGAGCATCCGGTCAGCAGCGCACCGACGGCCGCGGCGATCAGGGCGCCCCCGATGACGGCGCGCTGGGCTCTCACGCGATCAGGCACGCGATCAGGCTATCCGGCGCTGGCTGAGCGCTAGCGTGGAAGCATGACGCCGGGCGGCCATTCGGGGAGCGCACCGGCCAGCGCTCGGGCCGGCGCACGGGCCGGCGCACAGGCCGGCGCATCGGCCGGCACCCTCGGCTCGCTGGGCGAGGCTGCCGTGCTCGCGCGCATCTTTCCGAGGCTTCCGGATGCCGCATCCGCCCTGGTGGGGCCAGGCGACGATGCAGCCGTGCTCGCGGCTCCCGACGGACGCTACGTCGTGACCACCGACACCATGGTCCACGGCCCGGACTTCCGCCTGGCCTGGTCGACCCCCGCCGAGTTGGGCTGGAAGGCCGCCGCCACCAACCTCTCGGACATCGCAGCGATGGGCGCGCGCCCCACCGCCCTGGTCGTGGCTCTGGTCGCCCCCGCCGAGACGGCCGTCGAGGTGCTGGAGGGCATCGCCGACGGATTCCGCGAGGCCTGCGCCGCCCTCGCACCCGGCTGCGGCGTCGTGGGTGGCGACCTGTCGGTCTCCGACACGCTCGTCGTGGCGGTCACCGCGTTCGGTGACCTGGAAGGCCGTAGGCCGGTGCTGCGATCCGGCGCTCAGCCTGGCGACGTGGTGGCGGTGAGCGGCTCGCTTGGACTCGCGGCGCAGGGGATCGCGCTGCTCTTCGCCCACGCGGTCGATGCGGACGGGCATCCGGATGCGACCCTCGTCCCCGCCCTGCGGCACGCGCACGGCGCCGAACTGGCCGCGCAGCTCACCCCCCGACCCCCGCTGGCCGACGGGGTGCGCGCCGCCCGCGCGGGGGCCACCGCGATGCTCGACCTGAGCGACGGACTCGCGCTCGACGCTCGACGCCTCGCGGTCGCCAGCGGCGTCAGCGTCGACCTCGACGGGGTCGCGATCGGCGTCGCCGGCCTGGCCCTCGAGGGCGATCGCGAGGAGGTGCTGGGCTCCGAGGCGCTCACCGGTGGCGAGGACCACTCCCTGCTGGCGACCTTCCCCCCGGGGACCCTCCTGCCCGGCGACTTCCGGCCGATCGGGCATGTGCGCGCGGTGGGCGCCGAGGGGCCTGAGCTGCTGGTCGACGGCGTCCCCTTTGCGGCGCGAGGCGGCTGGGACCCGTATGCCGATTGGAACGGCAAGCGCGGCTAGAGCTCCGCCGCGTCGGCCGGGCTCGGCCGCAGCCAGTACAGCGCGGTGTCTCCGTAGTCCCTGCGGCGCTCGAGCTCGAGTCCGGCCGGCCACTCGGGAGCGCGGTCGCGCGATGAGCGCTCGAGCACGACGACGGCATCCTGCGTCAGCCGCGCCACCAAGGCCTCGAGATTGTGGACGAGCTCCAGGCCGCCGAGCTCGTAGGGCGGATCGAGGAACACCACGTCCCAGCGGTCGAGCGAACCGCCGAGAAAGCTCTGCACCGGCTGACTCGAGATCACGATGTCGGGCGCCGCGCCCCGGGGGGCGGCCTTGCGCACCGCGGCCGCGTTGCTGTGGGTGATGCGTGTCGCGGCGGTGGCGCGGTCGACGAGTGTGACATGCGCCGCACCGCGGGATGCCGCCTCGAGTCCGAGCGCACCGGACCCGGAGTACAGGTCGAGCACCCGCGCCCCCTCCAGCGCGTCGCGTGCCTCGAGCGCCGAGAAGATCGCCTCCCGCACCCGGTCGCTGGTGGGCCGGGTGCCGAAGGGCGGCACGGTCAGCCGGATCGACCCGGCGAACCCCCCGATGATGCGCGTCATGCCGGCCTCCCAGGCCCACGGTAGTGCCTGTCGCCGGCGGGCCGAGCCTGCGCGAAGGCGACAGCCTGCGGCGTTACGATTCCCCTCGTGGCCACCCCTTCGCGTCGAGCTCCGAGACCCGCGGCCGCGCCGTCGCACGCCTCGTCACAGGCCCCGTCATCCAGCGCCCCGTCGTCCAGCGCCCCGTCATCCAAGGCTCCGGCGACCAAGGCCCCGGCGACCAACGCGCCGTCGTCCAGCGCGCCGTCGTCCGACGCCCCGGCGACCAAGGCCCCGGCGACCAAGGCCCCGTCGTTGAAGGCCGCGTCGAAGGCCGTCGGCAAGGCGGCGGCGACGGCGGTGTCCCGCGCAGTCCCCCGGGGCACCCGCAATCGCGAGCCGGCCATCCAAGCTCTGGCCGAGCACGAGGCCGCGACCGGCTCGTACACCTCCGGCGTCGTCAACAACGCGGTCTACGAGAACGGCGCGCGCATCGCGAGCCCCGAATCGCTCCCCGGCACCTTCGCGATCCTCGACAAGCACCCGAAAGCCATCGCCTGGATCGGCCTGTACCGTCCGACGGCCGAGGAGCTGTCGGCATTGGCTGCCGAGTTCAACCTGCATGAGTTGGCCATCGAAGACGCCGTCGTCGCCCACCAGCGGCCCAAGATCGAGCGCTACGGCGACACGCTCTTCACCGTGCTGCGTGCCGCGCAGTACATCGACGAGACGGAGACCGTCGAGTTCGGCGAGCTGCACGTCTTCAGCGGCACGAACTTCGTCATCACCGTGCGGCACAGCGAGTCGCCGGATCTGAGCATCGTCCGCAAGCACATGGAAGACACGCCCGGCTCGATGGACGAGGGCACCGAGGCGATCCTCTACGCGATCCTGGATGCGGTGGTCGACGGCTACAAGCCGGTCGTGGACGGCGTTTCGAACGACATCGACGAGATTGAGACCCAGGTGTTCGACGGCGATGCACAGGTCTCTCGCCGCATCTACGAACTGAACCGCGAAGTCATCGAGTTCGAGCGGGCGGTGACGCCCCTCATCCAGATCATCGACACCCTGTCGAACGGATTCGCCGACGGCTACGTCGGCGACACGCTGCAGCAGTACTTGCGTGACGTCGCCGACCACGTGGTGCAGACCAAGGAGCGGATCGAGGAGTTCCGCCTGCTGCTGCGCGACATCCTGGCCGTGAACACCAGCCTGGTCGCGCAGCGGCAGAGCGAGGAGGCGCGCAACCTCAGCGAGGCCGGCAACCGCCAGGCGATCGAGACCCGGAAGATCTCGGGGTGGGCCGCCATCCTGTTCACCCCCACCCTGATCGCCGGCATCTACGGGATGAATTTCAAGGTCATGCCCGAGCTGCACTGGGAGTACGGCTACCCCTTCGCCATCGGGCTGATGATCGTGTCGGGGATCGTGCTGTACATCATCTTCAAGCGGCGCGGCTGGCTGTAGGCGTAGCGCCCCGACGCCACGAGTAGCCTCGAAACGTGCCCGTGCCCGACCATGATCCCCTCGCGGTCCGGCTGTCGACCGCCCTCGGCGGACGCACGGCGCAGGCGATCGAGAAGGCCTTCGGATTCGCGACCGTCGGCGATCTGCTCGCGCACTACCCGCGCCGGTACGCGCGCCGAGGTGAGCTGACCGCTCTCAGTGAGCTCACCATCGACGAGAGCGTCACCATCGTGGCGGAGGTGCGCAGCGTGACCGAGCGACCGATGCGCGCCAAGCGCGGCAGCATCCTCGAGGTGGTCATCAGCGACGGGCGTGGGCATCTGACGCTGACCTTCTTCAATCAGGCGTGGCGGGCCCGCGAACTGCGACCCGGGATGCGCGGCATCTTCGCTGGGAAGGTCGGGGAGTACCGTGGCGCGCGGCAGCTCGCGCATCCGGACTACGAGTTGTTCGGGGCGGACGACGAGAACGCGCCGGCTCTCGACCCGACCGCGGCCAAGGGCTGGGCCGAACAGCCGATCCCGATCTACCCGGCTACCTCCACGGTGGCGAGCTGGCAGTTCGCCAAGTCCGTCGCGCAGGTGCTCGAGACCCTGCCACCGCTCGACGACCCGGTGCCGGCAGAGCTGCGTCGAGCGCGCGACCTGGTCGACTTCGGACGGGCGCTCGAACTGGTCCACCGACCGCAGACGGATGCCGACTGGCACCGCGCGCACGACGCCTTGCGCTTTCAGGAGGCGTTCGTCTTGCAGGCCGCGTTGCTGCAGCAGCGCGCGGAGCGTCGGTCGGAGGCCGCCAAGCCGCGGACGCCCGGACGCTTCTCGGCCGAGTTCGAAGAGCGCCTGCCCTTCGCCCTGACCGGCGATCAACTCGCGGTCGGCGCCGAGATCGGACGCGACCTGGCCGACGGCGCCCCGATGAACCGTCTCGTGCAGGGCGAGGTCGGGTCCGGCAAGACACTGGTCGCCCTGCGAGCCATGCTGGCTGTCGCCGACTCGGGCGGGCAGTCGGCGTTCCTCGCGCCGACCGAGGTGCTCGCGGCGCAGCACCTGAGGTCGCTCACCTCGGCGCTCGGTCCGGACCTGGCGGCGCGGCTGCGTCCCACACTGCTGACCGGGCAGCTGCCGGTGGCGCTGCGACGCAAGGCGCTGCTGGCCGCGGCATCCGGGAGCGCATCCATCGTCGTGGGCACCCACGCGCTGCTCGGGGAGTCGGTCACCTTCGCCGAGCTCGGGCTGGTGGTGGTCGATGAGCAGCATCGCTTCGGCGTCGACCAGCGCGAGGCACTGCGGCTGAAGGGCCTCGCGAACACGGCGGCCGACGCTGCCGCTCCGCACGTGCTGGTGCTCACCGCGACGCCGATCCCGCGCACGGTGGCGATGACCGTGTTCGGCGACCTCGACGTCTCGACCATCACCGAGCTGCCGGCCGGGCGCGCACCCATCGAGTCATTCGTGGTACCGCTCGCTGAGCATCCTGGGTGGGAGCGCCGCATCTGGGAGCGTCTCAGCGAGGAGCTTGCCCAGGGCCGTCAGGGCTTCGTGGTCTGCCCGGCGATCGATCCGAAACACGTCGAGGAAGCGGACGCCGACATGGTGACCCCGGGCGAGCTCGATCCCTCGAGCGCCGGCGATTCGACCGGCGGCCCTGCCTCGCCGACCGCCGCCGTCCTCACCGTGCTCGACGAGGCGCGGGCGAATCCGCTGCTCGCGGGGCGCAGGATCGAACCCCTGCACGGCCGAATGAGCAGCGACGAGAAGGATGCCACCATGCGCGCCTTCGCGGCGGGTGAGATCGACGTGCTGGTCGCGACCACCGTCATCGAGGTCGGGGTCGACGTGCCGAACGCCTCGACGATGGTGGTGCTCGACGCCGACCGTTTCGGGGTCGCGCAGCTCCACCAGCTGCGCGGCCGGATCGGGCGCGGGGGAGTGCCGGGCCTGTGCCTGTTCGTCACGCAAGCCGAGCTGGGCACGCCCGCACGCGAACGGGTGGATGCCGTGGCCGCCACCCTCGACGGATTCGCCCTCGCGCAGGTCGACCTCGAGTTGCGACGCGAGGGCAACGTGCTGGGACGCGCCCAGTCTGGTGGTCGCTCCTCGCTCAAGCTGTTGCGGGTCGCGCGCGACGGCGAGCTGATCGCCGAGGCGCGGTCCCTCGCGGCCGAGGTGCTCGACGCCGATCCGGCGCTCGCCGAGCATCCGGCGCTGCGGCACGCTCTGGCGGCACGACTGGATGCGGCCGAGGCGGCGTTCCTCGCGAAGAGCTAGCTCTGGCTCACCCGGCGTACGGCCATTCCCAGCCGTCGTCGCATCCGCAGACCAACTGGGGGTTGTACGAGAGGTAGACCGTCCCCGGGCGCACGTCGAGCAGGACCGAGCCCGACACCGTCTGCGAGGCCCTGATCGCGTCGGGCAACGCCGGCACCGACAGTTCGCAGTCGTCGCCGGCAGCGAACGCCCCGACTCCGCCGGCGACCAGGCCGTCGCCATCGGGCGGGTAGAAGAACCAGTTGTCGGGCCCGAACGTCACGGTCGGACCGCTGCCCTCGATTCCCATGCCGGCAGTGGTGACCACATCCAGGTCCACTTCGACGTAGTGGCCATTCGCCGGGGCGGGCGCCGCTTGGTTGAGGCAGTGCGGATCGGTGACGATCCGCGTGACGGTGAAGGTCACGACGTGAGACCGCCCATCCGGAGACAGGATCCCCGCCTTCTGGCCGACGAGTTTGGGGATGTTGCCGCGCTCAGAGGTCGAGCCGTCGCTGTAGTGCTGAAGGGGGCCCGAGGTCGGAGCGCCGACCATCGAGGGGAGGGGCGGCAGCAGGCCGCCTGGGGCGAGAACCGAGCCGAGCGCCGCGCATCCGGTGAGCCCGGCCGCGAGAAGCATGACGCCGAGCACCGCGCAGGCGCGGGCCATCGCCTGCCTCGCCAACCCCCGCATGTGGAGAGTCTTGCCGTGCCCCCTCAACGACACCAACCCCCGTTCGGGTGAAGGGGCGTCGCCCGTTAGTCTCGAACCATGAGCAGGATCGCTGTCGTCCCCGGGTCGTTCGACCCCGTCACCCTCGGTCATCTCGACGTCATCGAGCGCGCGGCCGGCATCTTCGATCAGGTGCACGTGCTCGTCGTGCACAACCCGGGCAAGACGGCGCTGCTGCCGATCGCCCAGCGGGTGTCGTTGCTGCAGGAATCGATTGCGGCATCCGGAGCGGCAAAGAACATCCTGGTCACCAGTTGGAGTGTCGGACTGCTCGTCGACTACTGCACCGACGTGGGTGCCAGCGTGCTGGTGAAGGGCATCCGGTCGCAGGTGGATGTTGCCTATGAGACCCCGATGGCGATCGTCAACCGCGACCTGGCCGGTGTCGAGACGATCTTCATGCTCCCGGATCCGGCGCACGCCCACGTGTCGAGCTCGCTGGTGCGGCAGGTGGCATCCCTCGGCGGCGACGTGGGACCCTACGTTCCTCGGGTGGTCGCCGATTACCTCAAGAAGGACCACGGCTAGAAGCTGACCACGGCTAGAAGCTGAACACGGCCGAACCACACCCAGCAGGCACCCGCGCCTAGCGCCCCGCGAGCATCCGCCGATGCACAGCGTTCTTCGGCGTCAATCGGGTCGGTGCACAGTGCAGCGCATCACCGGGTGGTGGCAGAAGTTCGTACCGCGTGCCGGTGCGTCGGATCGTCCACCCGTTGTTGTGCACCAGCAGGTGATGGTGCCGGCAGAGCAGAATGCCGTCGTCGACGTCGGTCGCCCCGCCCCTGCGCTGCCATTCGTCGATGTGATGGGCTTCGGTCCAGGAGGGCGGTCGATCGCAATCGGGATGCGCGCATCCGCCCCAGATCGCCGCGAGGACCGTACGCTGGTGCTCGCTGAACAGGCGCTGGGTGCGCCCGAGTTTCAGCGGCCGACCGTGATCGTCGAACAAGATCGGAACGAACCCGCTCGCGCACGCCAGGCGGTGCGCCGTCTCGGTCGACACGGCTGCGGACTGCCCCTCGAACTGAGCGGTTCCGGCGCGGCGGTCGAGGTCGTTGAGCGTGACGTGCACGCGCACCGCGGGCTTGCGAACCCCGAACATGCGACCGCCGTCAACCGCCGCCGCGATGCGCACCATGTCGACGAGCGCGTCGAGGGCGAGCTGTTCCGTGCTGCGCTCGTCGGTGACGATGGCCTCCGCGCGAGCCACCGCGTCAGAGTCGACGAAACGCGGTCCGCCGCGTCGTGGCGACGTGACAGCGTCCACCGCGTCGGTGACCCAGGCCGCTGATTCGGGGTCGAGCAGGCCGATGAGCCTGGTCATCCCGTCTGCCTGCGGAATCAGGCGCAGGAACCTCTTGTCGCGCAGGTGGCTCTCGCGGTCGGCGACGCCGACCTCGTCGAGCTCGTCGCGCAGTTCGCGGGCACGCCTGGCCACCTTCTCGGGCGACAGTGACGCCGAGTCGGCCAGCAGGGAATGCGCGGCATCCGCCAGATCGTCTGCGGCGACCGTGGGGGATGGCGCCCCGAGCCCGGTCTGGATCGCCGCGGCCGCTCCCACCGACACGTCGCCGGAGGTCACCCGCGACGCGACTTCGCCCAACCACGGGGCGGGGGCGCTCAGCATGCTGCCGACGACGGTGATCGCTCGGGCCTCGACCCCGGTGGTGCCGGTCAGTCGCGACACCAAGGCGTCGGCCGTGCGGGCGCCCGCGCGCTGGGCGAGCCCGTCGTAGCCGAGCTCGAGGGATGATCGCGCGGCCACCTCGCCGGCCAGAGCCGCCAGCCCGGCATCCACCACCCGTCGCGCCCGCGCCCACGCTTCCATTGTGGCGATCAGCTCGCCGTCGGAGGCCGACGCGAGACCGTCGAGGCGGGGAACCTCGATCGACTGCGCGAGGGCGGTGGGCATGAACACATTCTCCCACGGTGAGAACAGAGATTCTAGTAGAAAGGCCATTGTGGTGGAAAACATTCGAACATGAGTGCAGGGGAGGAACGGCCGCCACGGCCCCAGCCGCCCCACCGCAGAACACCCCCACCGCCCGGTGCGACAATGACACCGTGACCTCCGCATCCATCGGCTACGCCATGATGCTGGAGCGTTTCGCCCCCGCCGAGGCGATCGCGCACGCCGAATACGCCGAGCAGCTCGGGTTCCGCGGCACCGTGAGCACCGACCACTTCCAGCCCTGGCTGAGCAGGCACGGCCAGGCGAGCTTCCTGTGGAGCGTGCTCGGCGCCCTGGGCGCCCGCACGACGGGCGAGCTGGGCGCGGGCGCGGTCACCGCGGGCGCCCGGATGCATCCTGCCGCGATCGCCCAGGCCAGCGCCACCATCGCCTCCCTCTACCCGGGCCGGCACTGGCTGGCCCTGGGGGCGGGCGAGGCACTCAATGAGCACGTGACCGGCGGCTACTGGCCCGAGGCGCCCGAGCGCATCGCCCGCATGTTCGACGCGATCGAGGTGATCCGCAAGCTGTTCGCCAGTGGCGCCAACGGCCGTCCGGTGCGGCACCACGGCTCGCACTTCGAACTCGAGAGCGCCCAGTTGTGGACCGCCGCCGAGCCGCCTGCCGCGCCTCCGCGCATCCTGGTCGCGACCGCGGGCCCGGTGGCCGCGAAGCGCGCCGGGAGGGCGGCCGACGGCATTCTGACCATCGGCACCTCGCACGACAAGGCCGCCGCACTGGTCGAGCGCTTCGACGAGGGACTGAAGGAGGCCCGCGCCCCGCGAGGCGACACCCTGCGGGTCGTGCGGATCGACCTCAGCTGGGCGCCGACCGACGAGCAGGCGATGGCGAACGCGCTCGCCGAGTGGCCGCTGCCGGGCATCCGTTTTCCGCGCAGCGATGTGCGCTCGCCGGGCGACTTCGAGCAGTTGGCGCGCACCGTGCGTCCCGAGGACTTCGAGGGCAGGATGCTGGTCTCCAGCGACCCCGACGTGCACCGCGCCCACCTCCAGCGCTTCGTCGACCTGGGCGTCGACCGGATCTTTCTGCACAACGCCGGACCAGACCAGCGCGCGTTCATCGACGTGTTCGCGCGCGATGTGCTCCCGAAGGTGACGCGATGAGGGCCGTGCCCGGTGAGACCGAACTGCCGCGGGATGCCGTCAGCATCTTCGCGATCGACGGCCTGCCCGAGATCCACCCCGGCGACGACCTGGCCGGGATGCTGGGCGACGCGCTCGCCGACACGCTCGCCGAGGGCGACATCCTGGTCATCACCAGCAAGATCGTCTCGAAGGCCGAGGGTCGCATTGTCGAAGCCGACGACCGCGAAGACGCCATCACCGCCGAGACGCGTCGTCTCGTGGCGACCCGCGCGCACGCGGGCGGCGTCACGCGCATCGTCGAGACCCACACGGGCCTCGTGATGGCGGCGGCCGGTGTCGACGCGAGCAACGTGCCAGACGGAACGGTCGCGCTGCTGCCCGTGGATCCGGATGCCTCGGCCCTCGCCATCGCGACGGCACTGCGCGCGCGGCTCGGTATCGACGTCGGGGTGATCCTCAGCGACACCTTCGGTCGCCCCTGGAGAGACGGCCAGACCGACGTCGCCATCGGCGCCGCCGGCCTGCGCGTCGTCGACGATCTGCGCGGCAGCACCGACAGTCAGGGACGGGTGCTCGAGGTAACGGTCCCGGCCATCGCCGACGAACTCGCGGGCGCTGCCGACCTCGTGAAGGGCAAGGCCACCGGCCGGCCGGTCGCCGTCGTGCGGGGACTGGGGCGGTACGTGGCGGCGTTGGACGCGCCGGGCGCGAAGCGACTCGTGAGGAGCGCCGAGCTCGACATGTTCCGCCTGGGCAGTGACGAGGCCGACCGGCAGGGTTACGAGCGGGGGCGTCAGGAGGGCCGCGAGGAGGGTCGCGCCGAGGGATACGACGAGGGGTATGCGGCCGGTTTCACGGAGGGGTCGGCCGAGGCCGCACGGCCCGATTCCGGCGAGGGCTGACGCGGCTCAGTACGCGCCTGGGGCGGAAGTCGTTCCGGGGAGCGCGAGCGTGGCGCCCGCGTCGACGATCGCCACGTCGGTCGTGACCGCGATGAACTCGAAGCCGAGCTCTGCCAGGCGCCTGCTGCGCTCCGGGTCGGCTCCGTAGGCACCGAGGGTGAGTCCGGCGCGACGGCAGGCGGCGACGATCCGGGGGAGCGGGGCATCCGGCCGCGCATCGGCGAGCAGTGCATCGAGCGTGGTGCCGAGGGCGAGCGAGAGATCGTTCGGCCCCAGGAAGACGCCGTCCAGGCCGTCGACCTGGAGGATCTCGTCGAGCTGATCGAGCGCTCCCCGCGTCTCGATCATCGCCCAGACACGCGTGCGGTGGTGTGCCTCGGCCGCGGTCGGAGCATCGTGCATCCACAGCGGCGAGATCGGCCCCCAACTGCGTCGCCCGCGCGGCGGGTACAGCGCCGCGGACACGGCCGCGCGCGCATCATCCGCGTGCTCGATCATCGGGATGATGACGATGGTGGCTCCGATGTCGAGCGCGAAGCCGATCTCGGCGGCGTCGAGTGCGGCCACGCGCACCGCGATCTCGGGCGCGCCGTCGCCGATGCCGCGCACGATCTCGGCGAGGCGGGCGCGATCGAGCAGCCCGTGCTGCTGGTCGAGGCACAGCCAGTCGAACCCGGCATCAGCGATCCGCCGGGTGGTGCCGACGTCGCCCATCGTCACCCAGACCCCGCGCGCGACGTGTGCACCAGACGAGGCGGCGTCGCTCACAAAGGCCATGTGCGCATTATGGCAAATGGTGGTTCGCGATCCGGCGACTACGGTCGAAGGATGGCTCTGAGGCTCCAGTCCGTGACGTTCCGCTCACCCGATCCGCGCCGCGACGCCGAGTTCTGGGGCGCGGTTCTCGGCCGATCGCGAGTCGTCGATGGCGACGGCATCCTGCTGCCGGGGACAGCCACCCAGGTCGGTCTGCGTTTCGCCCCGGGGTCCAGCCACGGCGCCGCGAAGAACCGGCTGCACCTGCATCTCACTGACGACGAGCGCGGTCAGCGCGACACGATCGACGCCTGCATCGCGCTGGGCGGACGCCTGCTCGGCAACGGGCACGTTCCCGAGAACAGCTACGCGGTCATGGCCGACCCGGTCGGCGACGAGTTCTGCGTCATCGAAGACGGCAACGGATATCTGACCGGATGCGGTCCCCTCGGCGAGGTCACCTGCGACGGCACGCGAGCCGTCGGGCTCTTCTGGGCGGAGGCCCTCGGATGGCCGCTGGTCTGGGAGGTCGGCGAGGAGCGGGTCATCCAGTCGCCGGCGGGGGGAACGAAACTCGCCTGGGGCGGCGAACCGATCGCGCCCGAGAAGGACCGCGACCGCCAGTTCTTCGTCTTCACGGTCGACGAGGGCGAGCTCGATGAAGACGTCGATCGGCTGCTCTCACTGGGCGCGACCCTCGAATCCGCGTCGAGCCCCGAGGAGCGTACCCTTCGCGACCCGGACGGCGCTCCCTTCATCCTGCGAACGCCGTAGGGTCGAACCATGGCCAAGCCCCCGCAGGACGGTGAGCGCCGCATCCTGTTCGCCGATGGGACGCTCAGCGGCGTCGAGAACTACCGGCACGGCAAGAAGTCGGGCACCTGCGAGTACTGGTATCGCAACGGTCAGAAGAAGGCGGAGGGGCAGTTCCTCAAAGGCTTGTTCACCGGAGAGTGGACGTGGTGGCGTGAGAACGGCGAGTTGCTGCAGAAGGGCGCGTTCGTCGACGGCGAGCAGGATGGCCTGTGGCAGCGCTGGAACGACAGCGGTGCGCTGATGGACGAAGGCATGTGGGTGCATGGAAAGCGCTCCGGAATCTGGAAGCGCTACGACAAGGACGGCAACGTGACCATCACGTCCTATGCGGAGCGCTCGTGAGCGCCGCGCCCCGCAAGAAGAAGCCGGATGGCGTGCAGACCGCCGCCGCCGAGGTCATCGACAAGCTCACCCCGAAAGTCGAGCCGCCGCCCATGTCGCGGCCGATGATGTCGCCGCCCTACGCGTTTCCCATCCCGTTCGGCGAACCGCCGGCCGAGCCGGTCGAGTTGGTCGACGGCGAGATCCCGTGGGAGCTGCGGGACGGCGACTGACGCCGAGCGGACGAGGGCGGGAGGACCTCAGCCCTCCTCGCCCCCGCCTCCTTCGATCGCGTCTCGCGTGGACGCCGCGACGATGCCCGCGAGCACCTTCCGGTCTTTCGCGCGGGTGCCGATCGTCGCCCGGTAGTTGTGGATCACCGATTCGGCGATCCACTGCTCCAGGTACTGCCACGGTTCGGCGCTGACCAGCAGCCAGGCGCGCTTCTTGCTGTCCACCCAGTCGCCGTCTTCGAGCAGCTCGCAGGCGAGCACGGCGAGGCCCTCGAGCGAGGTCAGCGACCCGACCTCGGAGAGGACCCTCGCCTGGATGCCGGCCGCGACGGATGCCACCACCTGGGCGCGGAACGCGCGACGCTCCACCTCAGCCAGCTCGCTGTCCCCCCAGTTGAGGCGGGGTGCGCGCATGACGAAGGCGCGAAGGTCGCGATCGCTCCAGCGTTCGCTGGACATGTGAATACTCCTTATCGGTTGCGTGATGTCAGAAAAGTGGTGTCGTCACCGCGCGGGTTACGACATCTCCACTGGGACATCCGGCAACCTGCGCGCACCACGAAGGGCGGCTGAAGAGCCGCTCGGTCGGATCGCACGCTGATTCACGTCGGCGAGGTTAGCAGGGGCCGCCACCGAGCGGAAGCGCGGCTTTGGACCGGGCTCAGGATGCCGGCGGATGGCTGAACCGAACCGCGCGCCGTAACGTGTGACATTCGGAGCACTCTTCCCATTCACGACGCGGTGACGGAGACTGAAGCTGATGGATGCTTATTCGGCCCCGACCGACCGGACCACCGGCAACGCCGTGGACGGCTCGGCGCCCGACGCGCTCGCGCCCGACGGCGACCCCGAGCTGAATGTCGACGCGCTCCCGATCGCCGAGTTCCTGCTCGACAGCCGGGCCGTCATGGCCGCCGTCGAGACGGTGATCGACGGCAAGCGCGAGGCGGTCGAGATCGCCCTGACCGTGCTGCTGTCCGAAGGCCACCTGCTCGTCGAAGACGTGCCTGGAGTCGGCAAGACGATGCTGGCGCGCGCCCTCGCCCGCAGCGTCGACTGCTCGGTGTCGCGCATCCAGTTCACGCCCGACCTGCTTCCCGCTGACATCACGGGCGTCTCGGTCTACAACCAGAGCGAGCGCGAGTTCGAGTTCAAGCCCGGCCCGGTCTTCGCGAACATCGTCATCGGCGACGAGATCAACCGGGCGTCCCCGAAGACGCAGTCGGCGCTGCTCGAAAGCATGGAGGAGCGCCAGGTCACCGTCGACGGCACCACCTACCTGCTCCCGAGCCCGTTCACGGTGATCGCGACGCAGAACCCGATCGAGATGGAGGGCACATACGCCCTTCCCGAGGCGCAGCGCGACCGCTTCATGGCGCGGATCTCGATGGGGTATCCGGATGCCGCCAACGAGGCATCCATGCTGCGTCAGCGTGAGACCGGCAGCCCGCTCGATGCGCTCGAGCCCATCGTCACCCTGACGCGCCTGCGTCAGATGGTGGAGACCGTGCGCCAGGTGTACGTGAGCCCGGCCGTCGAGCACTATGCGGTCGCGATCGCCGCGGCCACGCGCGTCGACCGCGATCTGCGGCTCGGCGCCAGCCCGCGCGCCACGCTCCAGCTGGTCCGTGCCGCGAAGGGCCGTGCCGCCCTCGACGGGCGCGACTTCGTGCTGCCGGACGACATCGATGCCCTGGCGGTGCCGGTACTGGCGCACCGGCTGATGGCGGTGCGCACCTCGGTCGGAGCGAATCCGTTCGGCGGCGAGGCCCTCGCCGACATCACGGCACGGATCGTCGCGTCGACGCCCGTGCCGCTGGGAGCTGCGGGACCGGCCTGATGAGCGGCCGCCCGAGAGTGCTCGCGATGAGTGCGCGCCCGTGAGCCCGCGATGACCGACCGTCGAGTTCGGGCGCGTCGCCGGCAGCAGGCCGAACGTGCGGCTGCCGCCGTCCGGCGCGCGCCGCGCGGCCAGACCCGCGGCGGCACGGCGGGGACATCCGGAGACTCCGAGGCGCGGGCCAGGAGCTCGCTCGACAAGACCCACAAGCTGCTCCCGACGGCACGCGGTGTCGGCACGGTCGTCGTCGGCGTGGTCGCTCTCGCGGTCGGCTACGGCACGGATCGCCGCGAGATCCTGGTCGTCGCCTTGGCGGCTCTGCTCCTGGTCGGGGGCGGCATGCTGCTGCTCAGAGTCCGGCGTCCACGCCTCGAGGTGGTCAGGCTCTTCTCGCCTCCTGTCGTCTCTGCGGGAACGAACGTGCAGGTCGCGCTGCGCATCCGGAACCTGTCTGCGGGGCCGACGCCGCACCTGATCTGGAACGACGCGTCGCCCTGGCGCGAGCCCTCGGTGCCCAACGAGCTGGGCCCGGTGGGTCCCGCGACGAGCGGCGGGGTCGCCGATCGTCGCATCGTCACCGCCCGCTACGAACTGCATCCGCCGCGTCGAGGGGTGTACGAGATCGGGCCGCTGGTCATCGAGCACGAAGACCCGTTCGGCATGGCCCGTTCGACGATCGCCGTTGGGGGCACCGACCGACTCGTCGTCGTCCCGGCGATCGTCGACCTGCCGGCGGGCGGGCCGGCGCTCTCGGACGGCGAGGGGACGGCGCAGCTCGTCCAGCGCCGCGTGACCGGCAACGACGACGACCTGACCACCCGCGAGTACCGCACGGGCGACGCCCTGCGCCGGGTGCACTGGCGCGCCTCCGCGCGGCGCGGCGAGCTGATGGTGCGGCAGGAGGAGCACCGCAGCCACCCCGACGCGCGCATCATCCTCGAGACGCGCCTCACCGGGTACGGGGATGTCGAGGTCGACGACACGGACGTCTGGCATCCCAGCTACAGCAGCGAGGCGTTCGAGTGGGGAGTCAGGATGCTGGCCTCCCTCGGCGTTCATCTTGACGGCTCCGGATTCCAGGTCACTGTCGACGAGACCGCCCCGACCCAGCTCGAGCAGTTCGGCGAGCGCTGGGACGGCAGCCGCCGTGAGGCCTTCCTCACCAGCCTGGCCGGGGTGGTGCTGAAGGATGCCGGCCCAGCCCGCCTCGAGCGCCCGGCCGCCAACGAGACCACGGGTCCGATCTTCGCCGTGCTCGGCGATCCCGAGGAGCTGACGCTGAACTGGCTGATCCGGCGCCGTCGCGGCAGCGACAGCGGTGTCGCGTTCCTCGTCGAACCACGTGAGGCCGCCGTGACGCGGCTGACGGAGGCCGGCTGGGTCTGCGTGTCGGTGCGGCCCTGGGACGAGCCGCAGGCCGCGTGGAAGGCCGCATCGAGTGAGGCGGGGTACCTCCGTGGCGCTCACTGATCTGCGACGACCGACGGCGCCGCGGTCACCGACGGGGTCACCGACGGGGGCTCCGGCGACCGCACCGCGTTCGTCCGGCGCCCGGCGGCGGCCTCCCGTTCACGCCTGGCCGCGCGCGCTGCTGCTCGCCGTGACGATGCTGCTGGCGTTCGCCGGATTCCGCGTGACCCTCACCGACGCCTCGTGGTGGATCGTCGGCTCGATCTTCATCGTGCTCGTCCTCGTCACGACCACCCTGGTGCGCCAGGTGGCGCGTCCGGCATGGCTGCCGACCGCGGCGGGTGCCGGTGTCGGCCTGCTGGGGCTGACGGTCGGCTACGCGGGAGACACGGCCGTCCTCGGGATCATCCCGACGCCCGAGACGCTGACCAGATTCAGCCAGCTGACCAACCGCGCGTGGGGCGAGATCGCCGTGCAGTCCCTTCCGGCGACGCCGAAGGTCAGCATCACCTTCCTGATCGCGATCTCGTGCGTGGGGCTCGCCCTGATCGGCGATCTCGCGCTCCGCATCGCACCGGCCCTCACGGCGCTGCCGATCCTGACCCTTCTGCTGGTCCCGGTCGCGGTGCGTGCCGACATCGCGGAACCGTTCTGGTACTCCCTGGTGGCCGTCGGCTACCTGGCACTGCTCCGGATCGGTCGTCGCCGCACCACGACCCCCGGCCTGCTGCTGCTCGGTTCTGTGGTGGTCGTGGGCTCGCTGGTATTGGCCGCGATCGCGCCCGGCTTGGACCCATCGGCCGAGCAGGCCACCTCCAACGGGATCTCGACCGGCGTCAACCCCCTGATCAATCTCGGCGACGACCTGCGGCGCGGGGCGCCGATCACCGCCGTCACCTACACGACCAGCGACTCGAAGGGCATCTACCTGAGGCTGGCGACGCTGGACACCTTCACCGGGCGATCCTGGACGCCGTCGCTGGTGGCGCCCACCGACCGTGACAAGCTCTCGGCGTTCCCCTCGGCATCCGGACTCACCGACGCCGTCAAGCAGACCAAGCTGACCGCGAAGATCACCGTCGGCGACATCCAGGGCAACTGGCTTCCCCTCCCGTACCCGACGACCAAGGTGAGCGGGACCACCGGCACCTGGTTCTGGGAGACGCAGGGGCTGTCGGTGCGCAGCACGACCGAGAACGTGGGAGGGCAGACATACACGGCGTCGTACCTCGACGTCCAACCCGACCTCGCGCAGCTGCGCGTCACGAGCACGACGCAGGACGTGTCGAACGCCTACCTCGATCTGCCGGCCAAGCTCCCGTCGATCATCACCACGACCGCCCAGGACGTCGCCGGCTCGGCGACCACCGACTACGACAAAGCCCTCGCGCTTCAGAATTACTTCCAGAGCTCCCTCTTCACGTATTCGACGAGCGCCCCGGTGAAGCAGGGCTACGACGGCACGGGCGCGGATGTCGTCGCCAAGTTCCTGCAGAAGAAGGCGGGCTACTGCGTCCATTTCGCGTCGGCGATGGCGATCATGGCGCGCGTGCTCGGAATCCCGTCGCGCGTCGTCGTCGGTTTCCAGCCCGGGCAGTCGGGGTTGCAGGGCGGAACATCGGTCTTCACGCTCACGACGCACGACCTGCACGCGTGGCCGGAACTCTATTTCCACGGCATCGGCTGGTTGCGGTTCGAGCCGACTCCCGGCCGGGGGGCCGCGCCCAGCTACTCGAACCCCGAGGCGGTCGCCCAGCCCACCGACACCCCGACCGACGAGGCGAGCGCCACGCCCACCGCGAGCGCGAACCCCTCGTCGGCGGCCGGCAAGAAGCTGCCCACCGATGAGGCGGGGAACTCGGGGCACTCGGCGAAGACGGGCATCGGGACGACGCCGCTTGTGCTGCTGATCCTTCTCGGCGTGATCATCGCCATCGCTCTGGTGCCCGCCGTCGGCCGCCTGCTGGTGCGCTGGCGCCGCATGCGGGCGATCGCGCGCGGGCGCGACCCGGCGACGAACGCCTGGGCCGAGGTGCGCGACACCGCCCGAGACTACGGCTGGCTGGCTCCGGAGACCGAGACCGCCCGCGAGTTCGCGGCTCGACTCTCGATGGTGCTCGCCGACAGCTCCGATCGCATCGCGGGTTTCCGCGGCAGCGTCGAGTCATCGGCATACGGACCACCGGATGCCTCGTCGCTCTCGCTGCCCGAGCTGCGCGCGGTGCGCCGCGCCATCGCCCGGTCGGTGTCACCGCGGGAGCGGCTGCGGGCCGTGTTCCTGCCCGCGTCGCTGCTGGCCCGCGTCCGCTTCGATCCTGACGCCTAACAGCCCGACGCCTAACAGCCCGACGCCTGAGGTTCTGCGAGCCCTCAGCCGCGCGCGACGGCCAGCAGCGGGCGACCGGTCAACGGGTTGGTCATCCACTGCGCCTCGATGCCGTAGACCTCGCGGATGAGGCTCGGTGTGAGCGTCTCAGTGGTCGCGCCCGCGGCCACGAGCCGTCCGTGCGAGAGGACGACCACCGCATCCGCGTGCGCGGCCGCCGAGCTGAGATCGTGCAGGGCCGCGACCACGGTCGTCCCGGAGCTCGCCAGGTGCCGCAGCACGGCCAGCACGTCGAGCTGAGCGCCGACGTCGAGATGATTGGTCGGCTCGTCGAGCAGCAGCAGCCGAGGCCGCTGGGCCAGGGCGCGCGCCAACATGACGCGCTGGCGCTCTCCCCCGGACAGGCTCGGCAGCTCTCGGCCGGCGAAGGCCGCGACACCGGCCGTGGCGATCGCGTCGTCGATGATGCGTTCGGCATCCGGATCCCGGCCGCCGAAGGCCGTCTCGAACGGCGTGCGCCCGAGGCCGACGACCGCGCGCACGGTGAGGGGGAGCTCGGTCGACGCCTCCTGCTCGACCAGGGCGACCCGACGGGCGCGCTCGCGGCGGGGGAGGGCGAGCAGATCGTGCCCCTCGAACGTGACCGTCCCGGATGCCGGCCGCTCCACGCCGGCGACGGCGCGCAGCAGCGTCGACTTGCCGGCTCCGTTCGGGCCGAGCAGGGCGGTCACGGCTCCGGCGGGAGCGGTGAAACCCACGCCCTCGACCAGCGCGGCGGAGCCGATGCGGACCGTGACGTTCGCAACCTCGAGCCCCGCGACCTCGAGCCCCGCGCCCTGGAGCCCCGCGGCATCCCCGTTCATGCCTCGCTCCGGCGCCGGGCGAGCAGGATGGCGAACACCGGTGCCCCGATCAGGGCCGTGACGATGCCGACCGGCAGTTCACGCGGGTCGAACACCGTGCGCGCGAGGGTGTCCGCCCAGATCAGGAACACGCCGCCGACCAGGGCAGAGAGGGGCAGAAGCGAGCGATTGCTCGGTCCGATCACCAGACGCACCGCGTGGGGAAGCACGAGCCCGACGAATCCGATCGAGCCGCTCACCGACACGAGCGCGCCGGTCAGCAGTGCACTCGCGCCCAGCAGACCCCAGCGCACCCGGCTGACCGAGAATCCGAGGGAGGCCGCCGTGGTGTCGCCGAAGGCGAAGGCGTCGAGCACCCGACCGCTGAAGGCGAGCGGCACGCCGATGACGAGCAGCGCTCCCGCCGCGATCGCGACCTGCGGCCAACGTGCGCCGGCGAGCGAGCCGAGCAGCCAGTTGAGCACGTCGCGGTACGAGTCGCCGGTCGCCGCCCAGAAGATCACGAAACTGGTGATCGCGGCCGCCAGCGACGAGACGGCGACGCCGGCGAGCACGGTGCGGGTCGGGGTGATGCGGCCGAGCGAGCTGGCCAATCCGAGAGTGGCCAGCAGGGCCAGGATCGCGCCACCGAACGCGGCGACCGGAAGCAACAGCGTGACGCCCAGGAGCAGCACGCTCACGGCGCCGAGCGACGCCCCGGACGACAAGCCGAGCAGGTACGGATCCGCCAGTTGATTGCGCGTCAGCGCCTGCATCACGCCGCCCACCAGCGCGAGGCCCGCGCCGACCGCGGCCGCGGTGAGCACGCGGGGGAGTCGCAGCTCCCAGACGATCCCATCGTGCAGGGCGTCGAGCGGGCTCCGGCCGATGCCGAGCTGGGCGAGCACGCTGCCCACGACATCCGGAACGGACAGCGGGGCCGGGCCGATCGTCGTGGCGACCGCGATCGAGAGCAGGAGCGCCGCGCCGAGCGCGACCCCCCAGCTCCACGTGCGGGCGCGGTTCGTCACCCGAGTCCGAGGGCCTTCAGCTGCTTCGACACGGAGACCGCCGCATCCACGGTCCGGACGCCCGCCTCGCTGGCCGGGAAGGGCAGCGTGATGTAGCGGTGGTTCTTCACCGCGTTGAGGTTGGCCGTCGCGGGGTTGGATTCGAGCGAAGCGATCTTGCTGGCCGCCGTGTTCCAGCTCGCGTCGATCAGGATGATGACGTCGGGGTCGTCGGCGACGATCGACTCCCAGCCCAGCGAGGTCCAGGTTTGCTTGACGTCACCGGCCACGTTCTTCAACCCCACCGTCTCCATCACGAGTTCGGGAGCGCCGGTGCCTGCTCCGACGTACGGGGTGTCAGTACCCGACGAATACCAGAGGGCGGTGAGTCCCTTCGAGTTCTTGCGAACCGTCGCCAGCTCGGCCTTCTGCTGCGCGACGAGCTTGTCGGCCGCCGCATCCACCCGGAAGATCGCTCCCACCTGCTTGAGTTCGCCGAAGATGTCCGAGAAGGTGAGTTTGGCCGGCGCACCGGTCGTGCGGCAGGCTGCGGGCTGCACGTAGCTGCCCACGCCGAGCGCGGCGAGTTCGGAGCGGGTCCCCGCCTGGTCGGCCGAGAACGCGGACTCCCACCCCGAGTAGACCATGTCGGGTTCGAGGGCGAGCAACGCCTCTTCGCTCGGCATGAAGTCCGAGATCTTGTGCAGCCCCGCGGCCTGTGCAGACCACTTCGCCGGCACCGGCCCATCTTGGAACGCCGTGCCTACGATCCGATCGCCGAGTCCGAGCGCGAGCAGGATCTCGGTGGATGTCGACTTGATGCTCACCACGCGCTTCGGCGCTTTCGCGAACGTGACCTTCGTGTCGCAGTTCTGGATCACCAGCGGCTTGTCGGCGGCGGCCGAGCCGGCACCGGCCGTCGGGTGGGCCGCGGGCTGGGCCGACGCGGCGCCGCATCCGGTCAGCAGCAGGGCGGCGGCGACGATCGCGGCCACTCCGGCGGCGCGCGTATGGGGTCGGGGACGGGGTCGGGGCATGGGGTCTCCAGGGGACGCGAACGGAACGGGGCTGCGAGCGACGAACGGCTCACCTCGGCCGAGCCGCTCATGAACGAGCGGCGCACGCGGGCAATGCAGCCCGGAGGACCTGACAGCGTCGAGCCTAGCGATCGCGCAGACTGATCACATGCACGTCGCCGACGCACTGTGGACCGTGATCATCCCGGTGAAGCCGGCGGCGATCGGTAAATCGCGCCTGGGGCTGGGGCCCGAGGTCGCGCGCGCCATCGCCCTCGACACGGTCGCCGCCGTGGTGGCCTGCGACGCGGTCGATCGCGTGATCGTGGTCACCTCCGACGCCACGTTCCGACCGCCGGGGGCCGAGGTGCTGCTCGAGTCGGTCCCCTCCGGAATCGACGCGGCCGTCGCCGCGGGTGCCGACCTGGCCGGGATCGAGGCTCCACGTGCCGCGTTGCTGGGCGACCTCCCGGCACTGGATCCAGCGGAGCTCGCCACCGTGCTCGCCTCCGCCCGGCACCATCCGCGCAGCTTCGTCGCCGACCACGAGGGAACCGGCACGACACTGGTCACGTCAGCACCCGGAGAGGCACTGCGAACGGCATTCGGCGAGGCGTCGGCCGCGAAGCATCGCACCCTGGGCCTGGTGGAACTTCAGGTGCCGGCCGACAGCTCGGTGCGCTTCGACGTCGACACCCCCGAGCAGCTCGCTCTCGCGCTCAGGCGCCGCGGATCGCGTCAGCCAGAGCAAGCGCCTCACCTGCGATCGCGGCGCTGAGCTGCTCGTCGCGCATCCAGAGCGGGACAGCGCGCGCCTCGATCCGATCGCGCGCCAGCTCCGTGACGGCGTCGGCATCCACGGTGTCGACCAGCCAGCCATCGAGCACGCCTCCCGCGGCGCGGCTGGCGTAGTGCCGGGCGACGGCTGCGGCATCCGTCTCGACGCCGATCGCCGTGAGGCAGGCGTCGGCCATCCCGCGCACGACGGCGCCGCCGATGATGGGCGAGACCCCAATGACCGGTGCCGAGGTCGAGCGGACGGCGTCGCGCACGCCGGGGATGTTCAGGATGGTCCCGATCGAGACCACCGGATTCGACGGGGCCAGCACCACGACATCCGCCGTCGCGATCGCCTCCAGCACGCCCGGACCGGCCGTCGCGCCGTCGATGCCGCGCTGCGGGAACGCGAGGGCGGGCAGCGAGGCCCGGTAGCGGGTCCACCACTCCTGGAAGTGCAGTTCGAGCCGACTGCCGGGCCGGTCGGGGTCGTCCACGATGACATGCGTCTCGACCTCGTCATCGGTCGCGGGCAGCAACCGCGCGCCGATCTGCGGCCACCGCGCCGTCAACCGCTCGACCACTTCGTGCAGCGGCACCCCGTCGCGCAGCCAGGCGCTGCGGGCGATGGATGCCGACACGTCCAGGTCGCCGAGCGTGAACCAGGGCCATCCCACGCCCCATTCGCGCAGCTCGCCCGAGACGCGCTCCGTCTCGCCGACCCGGCCCCAGCCGCGCTCGGTGTCGTTGATGCCGGCGAGCGTATACATGATCGTGTCGAGGTCGGGGGTGATCCGCAGGCCGGCGAGCCAAAGGTCGTCTCCGGTGTTGACGACCGCCGTGAGTTCGGCATCGGGCCGGGCATCGTGCAGGTGCGCGCGCATCCCGGTCAAGAACCGGGACCCGCCGACCCCGCCGGCGAGAACGACGACGGTCGTGGCTGCCTTCGCGCTCGCGGCGCTCATGCCCTGGCCGCCGCCGCGAGCGCGGCACCCACCGCCGCGACGTCGTCGCGCACCATGCCGACGGTCACGCGCACGAATCCGCCGGTCTCGCCCAGTTGGAACGGCGCCCCCGGCGCGACCCGGATGCCGGCCGCCGCGAGCTGCACGATGGCCGCTCGCTCGTCGTCCACGCGCAGCCACGCGTTGACGCCGTCGCCGGGTCGCAGGCTCGCGCCCGCATCGCGGACCGCCGCCGCGAGCTCGCGCTGCCGCTGCGCGTACCGCTCGCCGGCGGCAGCCACCTGCGCGATCGACTCGGGATCGGTGAGCAGCTCGTAGAGCATGGCCTGCATCATGCGGGAGGTCCACCCGGGCCCGAGCAACCGCCTGGCGACCACCCGATCGACGAGGGCGCGCGGGCCGCCGAGTGCGCCGATGCGCAGGTCGGGCCCGTGCGACTTTGAGAAGCTGCGCACGTGCAGCACGCGGTCGGGCAGCCAGCTGGCGAGGGTGACATCGGGCGCAGAGCTGATCGCACCCGAATGGTCGTCCTCGAGCACGATCGCCCCGTCGGCGGCGCGGCTGCGATGCAGCAGGGTCGCGAGCTCCTGGGCTCTGTCGCGGGTCATCGACGCCCCGGTGGGGTTGTGCGCGCGCGGCTGCAGCACCACCAGCGTCGGACCGGCGCCCAGGGCCGCCGCGAACTCGTGCGGGATCATCCCCTGCTCGTCGACGCCGACGGGCACCGGCTCGAGGCCGTATTGCTCGAGCAGATCCATGAACGGCGGAAAGGTGGGGTTCTCGACGACGACCCGGTCGCCGAATCGCGCGATGGTCGCGAGGACACGGTCGATGGCATCCAGTGCGCCGTTGGTGACGGTGATCGATTCGACCGGCGATGGCCAGGTGGCGCGCATCAGGTCGTGCAGCTCGGGGATGTCGGGCAGTTGCTGGTAGCTGCTGGTGTCGGCCCGCGCTGACACGCGCGAGAGCGCCGGACCGAGCGCCGGCAGCAGCTCGGGGTCCGGGGTGCCGCGCGACAGGTCGAGGCGCGCCTCCTGGGCGGCGCCGAGGTCGCGGTACCGGCGGGGGAGCCACTCGCGGGGCGCCGATCGCACGAAGCTGCCGCTGCGGCCGCGGCTCGTGATGAGGCCGGCCGAGGCGAGGGTCTGCCAGGCGTGACTGACCGTGGCCGGGCTGACCCCGAGATCCACGGCGAGGTCGCGCACGGTGGGCAGCCGGTCGCCGGGCGCGAGGTCGCCGGTGGTGATCATGCGCGCGATGCCCGTCGCGATTCCTCGCGGGGAGCGCTCCTCGATCGCGAGGGCTACCGACTTCATCCTGACCGCCGTACGTTTTACAGCAACGTCACCACCTGTAACGTCGATGAAATGTTTACGGCGAACAATAACAAAAAGCAATTCGTCGGGGGCGTGCTCGCAGCCTGACGTCGAAGGAGACCAGCATGACGATCGTCCGCGCCGCCATCACCCAGACCACCTGGACGGGCGACAAGGAGTCCATGCTGGCCAAGCATGAGCAGTTCGCCCGGGATGCGGCCGCGCAAGGCGCGCAGATCATCTGCTTCCAGGAGCTCTTCTACGGCCCGTACTTCGGCATCACCGAAGACAAGAAGTACTACCGCTACGCCGAGCCGGCCGACGGCCCGATCGTGCAGCGCTTCGCCAAGCTCGCCAAGGAACTGAAGCTGGTCATGATCCTGCCGATCTACGAGGAGGACATCACCGGCGTGTACTACAACACCGCGGTGATCGTCGAGAACGACGGCACGATCCTGGGGAAGTACCGCAAGCACCACATCCCGAACCTCGACCGCTTCTGGGAGAAGTTCTACTTCCGCCCCGGCAACGGCGGCTACCCGGTCTTCAACACCTCGGTCGGCAAGGTCGGCCTCTACATCTGCTACGACCGGCACTTCCCGGAAGGGTGGCGCGAGCTCGGGCTCAACGGGGCCCACATCGTGTTCAACCCGAACGCCACCAAGCCCGGCCTGAGCAACCGCCTCTGGGAGGTCGAGGGCCCGTGCGCCGCGGTCGCCAACGGCTACTTCGTGCTGCAGCCGAACCGGGTCGGACGCGAGGACAACGAGTACGGCGAGCTGGCCGTCGACTTCTACGGCACCAGCCAGGTGATCGACCCGCGCGGCAACTTCGTGGGCGAGCGCGGCTCGGGCACCGATGAAGAGATCCTGATCCGCGACCTCGACCTGGACATGGTGCAGCAGATGCGCGACGACTGGCAGTTCTACCGGGATCGCCGGCCCGACTCCTACGCGGAGATCGTGGCGCCATGACCACGACCCTGATCACGGGC
>Ga0207698_10000369_pt1 | contig 26377 bp, 21 predicted proteins | sample KBSCornC22_FD_184298 | JGI IMG/M metagenome (GOLD analysis project Ga0207698, IMG submission 184298) | Corn rhizosphere microbial communities from Kellogg Biological Station, Michigan, USA - KBS Corn C2-2 (SPAdes) (version 2) | ecosystem: Host-associated > Plants > Roots > Rhizosphere > Soil ... | reverse complement strand
CTTCTGCGGAAGGAATCCCCATGCTTTTCGAGGTCGGCGAAACGGTCGTGTACCCCCGTCACGGTGCCGCAACCATCACCGAGGTGAAGAAGCGCATCATCAAGGGTGAAGAGAAGGTCTACCTCAAGCTGAATGTGGCCCGCGGCGACCTCACGATCGAGGTTCCGGCCGAGAACGTCGACCTGGTCGGCGTGCGCGACGTCATCGACCGCAAGGGCCTCGACTCGGTGTTCGAGGTGCTGAGAGCGCCGTTCACCGAGGAGCCCACGAACTGGAGCCGCCGCTACAAGGCCAACCAAGAGAAGCTGGGCTCCGGCGACGTGATCAAGGTGTCCGAGGTGGTCCGCGATCTGTGGCGCCGCGACCAGGACCGCGGGTTGTCGGCAGGCGAGAAGCGGATGCTGCAGCACGCGCGCGAGATCCTCGTCTCGGAGCTCGCCCTGGCCGAGAAGACCGACGAAGAGAAGGCCGCGACCCTGCTCGACGAGGTCCTCGCCTCCTAGCCCCAAGTACCCTGTCTCTCATGGGGCATCGGGTCGCGATCGTCGTCGTCGCCGCGGGCAGCGGCACTCGTCTGGGCCACAGCGAACCGAAGGCGTTCGTCGAGTTGCGCGGCGCCACGATCCTGGAACGCGCGCTGCGCGGGGTGTTCGACTCGTCCGAACCCGCGCAGGTGGTCGTCGTCGCCCCGAAGGCGCGCATGACCGCCGCTCGCCGGATCGTCCAGATCGCGGGGGGTGGGGCATCCGGCGACGCCACGGTCGTGGTCGGCGGGCAGACCCGGCAGGCGTCCGTTGCCGCGGGTCTCGCCGCGCTCGATGACGACGTCGAGGTGGTGCTGGTGCACGATGCGGCGCGCGCCCTCACCTCGGCCGAGCTGTTCGATCGTGTGGCGCGGGCCGTCGTGCCCGGAACCGGCGTGATCCCTGCGTTGCCGGTGACCGACACGATCAAGCGGATCGATGCGCACGAGCTGGTGGTCGACACCGTCGACCGCAGCGAGCTGGTGCACGTGCAGACCCCCCAGGGCTTTCCGCGGGCGGAGCTGGTCGCCGCGTACGCAGCGGCCGACCGCGACTACACCGACGACGCCGCCCTGTTCAGCGCAGCGGGGCACCGGGTCGCGGTGGTCGAGGGCGAGCCCCGCGGCTTCAAGATCACCACCCCGTGGGACCTCCACCGTGCCGAGAACCTACTGAGCCAGGCGAGCGGGCACGCCATGGCCCTGCGCACCGGGATCGGGCTCGACGTCCACGCCTTCGACGACGGGAGCCCGCTCTGGCTCGGCGGCCTGTACTGGCCGGATGAGCCGGGACTCGCCGGGCACAGCGATGGCGACGCCGTCATCCACGCGATCTGCGACGCGCTGCTCTCGGCGGCCGGTCTGGGCGATCTCGGTGCCCGATTCGGCACCGACGACGAGCGGTTCCGGGATGCCGCGAGCGAGCTGTTCCTGCACGAGACCCTGTCGCTCGTGGCCGGTGCCGGGTTCGCGGTGGTCAACGTCGCGGTGCAGGTGGTGGCGAATCGACCCAAGGTCTCGGTGCGCAGGGACGAGATCGAGGCACGGCTCGGCGAACTGGTGGGAGCTCCGGTCAGCGTGTCGGCGACCACCACCGACGGGCTCGGTTTCACGGGGCGCGGCGAGGGGATCAGCGCCCTGGCCACGGCTCTGCTCTCGCTCGACCGCTCGCAGCCCTGATCGCGCAACACAACGGCCCGCTCTCACCGTGATCGCTAAACTCGCTGAGTGACCGTCCGCCTCTACGACTCCCGCACGCAGCTGCTGCGCGAGCTGGAGCCCCTCGAACCGGGCAAGGTCGGCATGTACGTCTGCGGTCCGACGGTGCAGTCGTCGCCGCACATCGGGCACCTGCGCAGCGCCCTCGCCTACGACCTGTGGCGCCGGTGGCTGTCCGCGCGCGGCTACGCCGTGACCTTCGTGCGCAACGTGACCGACATCGACGACAAGATCCTGGCGAACGCGCCGGCTTCGGGGTCCGAAGAATGGTGGGCGCTGGCCTACCGGGTCGAGCTCGAGTTCACCGCCGGCTACGCGACCATCGGCATCCTGCCGCCGAGCTACGAACCCCGGGCCACCGCGAGCGTTCCGCAGATGCAGGAGCTGATCGCGCGGCTGGTCGAGCGCGGCCACGCCTACGTCGCCGACGACGACTCAGGCGACGTCTACTTCGACGTCAAGACCTGGCCGAGCTACGGCGAACTGACCAATCAGAAGCTCGACGACATGGCCGACTCGCCGGATGCCGCGACCCGCGGCAAGCGCGACCCCCGCGACTTCGCGCTGTGGAAGGGCGCCAAGCCCGCCGAGCCGGAGTCCGCGTCGTGGTCTTCCCCGTGGGGCGCGGGTCGACCCGGATGGCACATCGAGTGCTCGGCGATGGCGAAGCGCTATCTGGGGGCCGCCTTCGACATCCACGGCGGCGGGCTCGACCTGCGCTTCCCGCATCACGAGAACGAGCTCGCGCAGTCGACGGCCGCCGGCGACGCCTTCGCGAACTACTGGGTGCACAACGGCCTGGTCAACGTCGAGGGGCAGAAGATGTCGAAGTCGCTGGGCAACTCGGTGTTCGCGTCCGAGCTGCTGGCACTCGCGCGTCCGGTGGTGGTGCGGTACTACCTGGCGAGCGCCCACTACCGCTCGACCATGGACTATTCGCACGGGGCGCTCATCGAGGCCGAGGCGGCGTTCGCGCGGATCGAGGGCTTTCTCGATCGGGCGGGCCGCGCCCTCGAGGGCACGCGCTTCGCGAACGTCGGGGCGCCCATCATCCCCGAGGCCTTCGGCGCGGCCATGGACGACGACCTCGGGGTTCCGCAGGCGCTCGCCGTGCTGCACGACAGCGTCCGCGCCGGCAACACCGCGCTCGACGACGGCCAGCTCGAGACCGCGGCGCGCCTGCGCGAAGAAGTCCTGGCCATGACCGAGGTGCTGGGCGTCAACCCGCACGCGCCGCAGTGGGCTGCGAGGACGGATGGCGCGGCCACCGCCGCACTCGACACCCTCGTGCAGCGGCTCATCGACGATCGGGCCCGTGCCCGCGACGGCAAGGATTTCGCGGCGGCCGACCGCATCCGCGACGAACTCAGCGCGGCGGGCATCGTGCTGGAAGACGCCAGCGGCTCGACCCATTGGAGCATCGCCCAGAGGAGCACCGAATAGTGGCCAAGCCAGGACGCCCAGGCGCAGCGGGCAAGAAGAAGGGGCCGACCGTCGGCACCGGCGGTCACAACCGCCGCGCGCTCGAGGGCAAAGGTCCGACGCCGAAGGCCGAGGACCGCGGCTGGCACGTCGCCGGCAAGCGCAAGGCCGCGAAGGAGCGGCTCGAGGAGGCGCGCGAGCGGCACGGCGGATCAAGCGCGTCGAGGGGCGGTCGCACCGGAGCCGGTGGGGCCGGTGCTCCCCGCCGACCGCAACGGCCGAAGAACGACGACAGCGAGATCGTCACCGGGCGCAACTCGGTCGTCGAGGCGCTGCGCGCGAAGATCCCGGCATCCACCCTGTACATCGCATCGCGCATCGAGATGGACGACCGGGTCAAAGAGGCGCTCTCGCTGGCCACCAAGCGCGGCCTGAACGTGCTCGAGGTGATGCGCCCCGAGCTCGACCGCTTGAGCGGGCCCGACGCCGTGCACCAGGGCATCGCGCTCAAGGTGCCCGCCTACGAGTACGCGCACCCGCTCGAACTGCTCGACGCGATCATCGCGCGCGGCGAGAACCCCTTGCTTGTCGCGCTCGACGGCGTGACCGACCCGCGCAATCTGGGCGCGATCGTCCGCTCGGCAGGCGCCTTCGGGTCGCAGGGCATCATCGTGCCGCAGCGCCGCACCGTCGGCATGACGGCATCCGCGTGGAAGACCTCGGCGGGCGCGGCAGCACGGATCCCGGTCGCGATGGCGGGCAACCTCACCAACACGTTGAAAGACCTCAAGGCACGCGGCGTCTTCGTGCTCGGACTGGATGGCGGCGGGAGCGTGCCGCTGCCGGGCCTCCCGTTGGCGACACAGCCGATCGTGCTGGTGGTCGGCAACGAGGGCAAGGGCCTCTCGCGGCTGGTCACCGAGACCTGCGACGCCGTGGTCTCGATCCCGATCGAAGCGGCGACCGAGTCGCTCAACGCCGGGATCGCCGTCAGCGTGGCGCTCTACGAGATCGCGAAGCTGCGCGCGGTGGAGCTGTAAGCGAAGGCCGTTTCTGGCCTTCGCCGCGACTCCAGCGCCGAGGCACGTCTCGGGCTTCGGGTTACTGCAGCCTTGACAGTCGGCGGCGCGGCCTGCTTGACTCCGGTTAAGTGATGCTGAACACCGGTGTGCAGTGTGACCTCCGACGTCTGCGCGGAACGCCATCCCTCCGGTGACCACCGGAGAGGACAACATGAGCGCCCGCACCATCGTCGTAGTCGGAGGAACCTCCGGCATCGGACTCGAGCTCGCGAAAGACATCGTTGCGAAGGGCGATCACGTCGTGATCACCGGGCGGGATGCCGTGCGAACGGCCGAGATCGCGGCTTCTCTCGGGGAGGGCGCCCGGGGCGTCGCGCTCGACATCTCGGAGCCCGAAACGGTCGCGGCGAGCCTGAGCGGCATCGAGCGCGTCGACGGTCTCGTGCTCGCCGCGATCGAACGCGACGCCAACTCCATCAAGGACTACGCCATCGACCGCGCCACCCGTCTCACCGTGCTCAAACTGGTGGGCTATCCGGCGGTCGTGCACGCGCTTCTCGACCGACTGACCCCCTCGGTCGACACCGGGATCGTGCTGTTCGGGGGGCGCGCGAAAGACATGCCCTACCCCGGGTCGACGACCGTCTCGACGATCAACGGCGGCGTCGAGGGCCTCACCCGCACGCTGGCGCTCGAGCTCGCCCCCATCCGGGTCAATGCGCTGCACCCCGGCATCATCGGCGACAGCCCGTTCTGGGCGAGCAAGCCCGCCGCCCTGGAGGCCTACCGCTCGCGCACGCCCGGTGGGGAGCTCGCCACCATGGCCGACATCGTGGAAGCCACGCAGTTCCTGCTGCGCAACCGCGGCGTCTCGGGCGAGAGCATCCACTTCGACCGCGGGTGGAACCTCACCTGATCGCTCCTCGCTGCTCGCCGCTCAGAGTCCGGCGAGCTGGCGCATCACGGCGAGGTTGGCCGGGGCCGGTTCGAGGTCGCCGCGCTCGATGCGGTGGGCGACCTCGACGACCGCCTGGTTCACCCGAGACTCCAGCCCGAATTCGCGGCTGCGCCGAACGACCTCGCCGTTGAGATCGTCGACCTCGCTGTGGCGCGACTTAGACCAGTCCTGCAAGACGGTCGTCGTGGTGTTCGGGGTCACGAAGACGCGGTAGAGCGCGTCGAGCAGGGTGTCGACGACGGTCTCGGTGTTCTCGACATCCGCCGGGGTGAGGCCGAATATCGGCAGCACCGGGAATCCCTGCGCCATGCCCGCGCGAAGCGCCTCGGTGCCCGAGGCGACCATGAAGTCCCGCATTCCCGGCACCTCGATCGCCTCCGACATCGACAGGCCCAGATTGGCCGTGGTGACCAGGACGGTCGCGTTGCTGACCAGCTTCATCCACTTGGTCGCCAGGATGTCGTCGACCACCGCCACGGTGCCCGAGTGGCGCAGCAGCGACGCGACCTCGTCTTCGCGTCCGGCGGTCGCATCGCTCAGACTGCCCAGCGCGAACCAGGATCGGTCAGGCCCCGAGTGGCGCCGGACGATGCCGGGGTCCTCCATGGTCGACGAGATCTCGATGACGCAGCCGAGGGTTCGATGTGCGCCGACGACGTCGGAGATGACGTCGGTCGTCATCCCGTTCTGCACCCCCACCAGAAGCCCGTCGTCGGCGAGGTACGGCTCGATCAGCTGGGCGGCCCAGCGCGAGTCGTAGGCCTTCATGAGCATGAGGACGACGTCGAACGGCTGTCGCAGGGTGGCGACCTCGCACAGGTGCATGGTGCGAACCGGCGTCTCGAGCACCGACCCGGGCATCTCGATGCGCACGCCGCGGGCGCGCATCGCTTCCACGTGCGCCGGCCACTGCTCGACGAGCGTGACATCGAGACCGGCAACGGTCAGGTCGGCGCCGATCGAGGCGCCATTGGCTCCGGCGCCGAGGACGGCGATCTTGGGGGCTGACATCGTGCTCCACTTCTTTGTGAGTCGGATCGTTGTAAAGCGTAAGAGAACATCTTCTTGACGAAGTGGCCACTAATGGTCACTAATGTACAGTGCCAGTTAATTCTCAACGAGGAGGATCCCGTGCCCGACACCCCCCGCGCCGATCAGTTCGACGGCAAACGCCCCATCGTCTTTCGCAACGGCACCGTCGTGACCGTCGACACACCCGGGGTCTTGCGTGACACCGACGTGCTGGTCACGGGCGACACCATCACCGCCGTCGGGCAGAAGCTGGCGGTCCCGGAGGGCACGCTCGAGATCGACGCGAGCGGCGGCATCCTGACCCCTGGGTTCGTCGACACCCACCGGCACATGTGGCAGACCGCGCTGCGCGGCTACGGCGGCGACTGGGCGCTGAGCCAGTACTTCGTCTTCTACTACCTCCAGCACGGTGAGGTGTTCCGCCCCGAGGACATCTACGCCGGCAACCTGCTCAGTGCCCTCGAATCGGTGGACACCGGCGTCACCACGACGCTCGACTGGTCGCACGCGCTGCGCACGCCGGAGTATGCCGATGCCGCGGTGAAGGCGTTCGAAGAGATCCCCGGTCGTTTCGTTCTCGGCTACGGCAACTACCTCGGAGCCCCGTGGGAGTGGACGGCCGCCGCCGACTTCCAGGCGTGGGTGAAGAGATTCACGTCGAGCGACATGCTCAGCCTCGAGATCGCCTTCGACGTCCCGGACTCCGAGGACTTCCCCGAGAAGGCCGCGTTCCAGTACGCCAAGGACAACGGGCTGCGCGTTACCACCCACGCGGGCGTCTGGGGGGCGACCACCGATATCGGCCTCGGGCACATGTACGACGCTGGGGTCATGGACGAGACGATCACCTACGTGCACGCCGCCAGCCTGAGCCCCGACAGCTATCACAAGATCGCGGCAACCGGAGGCACGGTCTCGGTCTCGACCGAGAGCGAGCAGAGCGCAGGCCAGGGCTACCCGTCCACCTGGGAGATCCGCAAGTACGGCATCCCGGCCTCCCTGTCGATGGACACCAGCGTCTGGTGGAGTGCCGACTTCTTCTCGGCCATGCGCGCGACGCTCAGCTCCGATCGCTCACGCGCTCACCTCGAGGCCCACAACAAGGGCGAGACCGTGGCCGTGAACCAGCTGCGTGCCGAGGACGTGCTGTGGATGGCGACCCAGGGTGGAGCGAACGCGCTCGGCATGGGTGACACCATCGGCTCGATCACTCCGGGCAAGAAGGCCGACCTGCTGCTGATCAAGAACGACCAGTCGCCGGCGATGACGCCCATCCTCAACCCGACCGTGCACGTGGTGTACCAGGCGGGCACGGCCGATGTGCACACCGTGGTGGTCAACGGACGTGTGCTCAAGTACGAGGGCCAGCGGATCGGGCTGGACATCGCACCCGCCCGCGACGCGGTAGCCGCCTCGGTCGAGTACGTGCGCTCGAAGCTCGGCGAGAAGGAATGGGAAGAAGGCATGCACCCGCCGCTCGAGCCGAACGAGGAGATCGAGAACCCCTACACCTACCGCGAGGACGAGTCGGCGTCGTGATCGTGCACCTGGCCTCCTTCGTCTGGAAGGAGGGCACGACCCCGGAGCAGGTGACCGGGCTCACCGCCGCCCTCAACGAGATGGCGAGGGGAGTTCCGGAGCTGCGGTTCTACCTGTGCGGCGAGAACCTGCGGCTCCGGCCCGGCGGAGCGGACTTCGGCGTGCTCGCCCTGGTCGACGACCAGGCGGGGCTCGACGCCTACCTCGACAGCGAGGCGCACGCGGCGGTCTACCGCGACTTCCTCTCGGCGATGATCGAGACCCGGCAGGCCGCTCAGCTGGAGACCGACGCCCTGGCGGCCTCCGGAGACTGGTCGATCGGCCACTGAGTCCTGCTCTGTTTAGTTGTGATCAACACGTGATCACTCTCACTTGACAGTACGCCTGAACACCTTCTAGCATCAGCCAGATAAACCAGCGCGATGGAGCGGTCACCGACTGCCCGCGTGCGCATGAGCAGTCGATGAGGACCCCCATGAGCGAGCGAACCCTGATCCGCAAGGCGACCGTCATCACGTCGGCATCGGCCGGCGAGGTGCTGCCGGAGACCGACATCCTCATCGAGAACGGCGTCATCGCCGCGATCGGCACCGACCTCGATGCGGGTGACGCCGAGGTGCTCGACTTCAGCGGTCGGATCGTGATGCCCGGCTTCGTCGACACCCATCGACACACCTGGCAGTCCGTGGTGCGCGACATCGCCTCGGACTGGTCGCTGACCGAGTACCTGGCGGGCCTGCACACCGGACTGTCGAAGTACTACCGCCCGGAGGACACCTACGCCGGCAACTACCTCGGTGCCCTGGAGGCCCTCGACTCGGGCATCACCACGCTGGTCGACTGGTCGCACAACCTCGCGACGCCCGAGCACGCGGATGCCGCGATCAAGGCCCTCCACGACAGCGGCATGCGCGCGGTCTTCGCTCATGGTGGCGGCAACAAGCAGTGGGGAGCCCCGCTGCCCTCGCCGAACAACCACCCGGAAGACGCGCGACGGATCCGTGAGCAGTACTTCTCGGACAACACCGGTCTGGTCACCATGGCGATGGCGCTGCGCGGACCGCAGTTCACCACCCCCGAGGTCAACCGTCACGACTTCGCACTCGCCAACGACCTGGACCTGCGCATCACGGTGCATGTCGGCGACGGGTACTGGGGCAAGAGCGGCCCGATCTACAAGCTGCGCGACGACGGACTGCTCTCGGACCGCATCACCTATGTGCACTGCGACACCCTCGCGGATGACGAGCTGCAACTGATCGCCGACTCCGGTGGATCCGCCTCCGTCTCGCCCGATGTCGAGATGCAGATGGGCCACGGCACGCCCGCGACGGGACGCCTTCTCAAGCACGGCATCCGCCCCACCTTCTCGATCGACGTGTGCAGCAGCAACGGCGGCGACATGTTCGGCACCATGCGGACCGCGATCGGGATGCAGCGCTGGGCAGACAACGAGCCCGCCGTCGAGACCGGCGAGGTCATCGAGCGGATCGGGCTCACCTGCGCAGAGGTGGTGCGGTTCGCCACGATCGACGGAGCGAACGCTGCTGGCCTCGGTGACGTGACAGGCTCGCTGGTCGTCGGCAAGGCGGCCGACCTGATCGCGCTCGACGATCGCTCCCTCGCGATCACCCCGATGAACAACCCGTTCGGCGCCATCGTCTACGCGGCCCACCCCGGCCTGGTGCGCGACGTCTTCGTCGCGGGAAAGCGCGTCAAGAAGGACGGTCAGTTGGTCGGCGTCGACTACGACAAGATCAAGTCGATGGCGATCGCGGCCCGCGATCACGTGGTGGGCAACATGCCGGGCGCGAGCCTCGGCGGCGGATGGCACCCGGACCTCTGATGACCACCCAGACCGCTCCCGCTCCCCGCACGGAGCCCGTGAACCGACGGAGCCTGCCGGCCACGGTGTTCTCGTGGCCGGGCACCCGCGCGCTGATCGCCGTGGTGGCGCTCTTCGCGGTGAGCCCGCTGTTCTCGCTGGGAACGGTGAGCCACACGGCCATCGTGTCGATGCTGCCGTTCGCCGCGCTCACGGCGGTCGTCGCGGTCGGCCAGACCCTCGTGATCCAACAGGGCGGACTCGACCTGTCGGTCGCGGGCGCCGTGACGCTGGGCGCGGTCTTCGCCGCCAAGCTCGGATCCCAGGCCGGGATGGATCCCGTCGTCGCGGCGGTCATCGCTGTGCTCGTCACCTCCTGCTTCGGGGTGTTGAGCGGCATCGTCGTCGCCTTCCTGGACCTGCCGCCGCTCGTCGTCACCATCGCGAGCAACGCGCTCATGGTCGGCATGGTGCAGGCCGTCTCCGGCGGCTTCAGCTCGCACGCACCCAACCAGCTCAGCGACTTCGCCCTCAGCCGCTGGCTTGGACTCCCGGTGCTCGCCTTCGGGGCGCTCGCCGTCGTCCTGATCGCTCAGGGCGTTCTGAAGCTGACCAGGATCGGGCGCCGCTTCGAACTGGTCGGTGAGAACCGGCGCGCCGCCGAATACATCGGCGTCTCGCCGAAGGCGTACGTCATCTCGGCATACTGGCTGTCCGCGCTGCTGGCCGCAGCGGCCGGCGTCATGCTGGCCGGACTCCTCCGTATCCCGACGCTGACCGCGGGGGACGCCTACCTGCTGCCCTCGATCGCCGCCGTGGTCCTGGGCGGCACGGCGCTGACCGGCGGCCGCGGCAGCATCGTCGGAACAGCGCTCGGCGCGCTGTTCCTCGCTCAACTCAGCCAGCTCGTGCAGACCTTCACCCAGTCCACGGCCGTGCAGAACATCGTCCAGGCGCTGATCATCGGCGTCGGGATCGTCGCTCAGCTTCAGCTGGGCGGATCGACGGCGAGGTTGAGAGGCCTTGTCAGTAGGAAACCCGCCACCGAGTCATCCACCCCATCCACCAAGACACCTCAAAGAGGAGTGTGAAGTGAACACCATCTCACCAGCGCGTCCGGTGCGCATCGCGGCCATGGCCGCGATCGCCGCCACCGCGCTCATCCTTGCCGGCTGTTCGTCGACCAATTCGTCGACGTCGACCGGCACGAACAACACCCTGCACGCGGACATCTCGGCTGGGAAGGTCGGCACCGAAGCCGACTTCTCGAAGATCGGCGACGTCTGCGGCACCAAGCCCGTGTCGGTCACCGTCGTCGACGGTTACGGCACCAACTCGTGGTCGAAGACGGTCAAGGCCGAGATCGACTCCGAGGCGGCCAAGTGCAAGTCGATCAAGAGCGTCTCGTACACGGCGGGAGCCGGCGACCTCGCGGCCACCAACGCCGCCATCACGGGTGCCGCGGCAAAGGGCAGCAACATCCTGCTCGTGATCCCGGATGCCGGACCCGGCCAGGCCCAGCTCGCATCGGTTCGCAAGGCCACCAAGGCCGGCACCATCGTCGTGCCCTTCGCCTCCGACCCGACCGGCGCGGCCGGCACCGACTACCTCGACTACGCAGACCAGATCCCGTCGTACAGCGGCCAGGCCTGGGCACAGTGGGTCGTGGACACGCTCGGTGACAAGGGCGGCAATGTGGTGTTCCTGGGCGGCCCGGCCGGTGCCGCGGTGTCGGCTCAGGAGTTCATCGGCATCCAGAAGGTGCTCGCCAAGAACCCGCAGATCAAGCTGCTGACCCCGCAGCCGGTCACCACCAACTGGGACCCGGCACAGGCGCAGCAGGCGATGGCCGGTCTTCTCAGCCAGTTCCCGAAGATCGACGCGGTGATCGCCGACTACGGTGCTGTCGCGAACGGTGTCATCCGCGCCTACCAGGCAGCGGGAGTCAGCCTGCCGCTGCTCACCTCGACCGACGACAACTCGCTCAGCTGCGGATTCGACGCCCTGAAGGCGACCAACCCCAGCTACGAGCTGGCGACGAACTCGTCGCGCACCTGGATCGGCCGCGTGGCGCTGCGCAAGGCACTCGCCGCCTTCTATGGCAAGAAGGACAGCGAGCCGTCGCTCTACAACCTCGGCCTGGTCGAGGACTCGACGGGCAAGACCGCCGACACCAAGAAGCCCGGTGAGGCCTGCCTGAAGGACGCGCCGACGGACGCATCGCCGTCGTCGCTGCTCACCACCGCCGAGTTCAAAGCGATCTTCGGCTGATGACAGCGCCGACCAGCGTGACTCCGGGGCTTGTGCTCACGGAGATCACCAAGACCTACCCGGGCGTTCGCGCGCTCGACAGCGTGAGTGTCACCGTGGAGCGTGGCCGTGTGCACGCGATCCTCGGTGAGAACGGCGCGGGTAAGTCGACGCTGGTCGGAATCGCCGCGGGGTCGGTCGTGCCGGATTCCGGCACGATCGGCCTCGCCGGCGAGCAGTTCGCGCGGATCCAACCGCGCGAGGCCCGCGAGAAGGGTCTGGCCATCGTGTACCAGACCCCCGCCCTCGCCCCCTCTCTCTCCGTCGTCGACTCGGTGCTCCTCCTGCTGCCCGAGTCGCGGCGACCGAAACGGCAGGGAGCCGCCGCCTGGCTGTCTGCCCACTTCGCCAGCCTCGGTCTGGAGATCGACCCGAACGCGATCGTCGGCTCGCTGTCGCTGCGCGAGGCGCACCTCATCGAGATCGCGTCGGCTCTGGCATCCGATCCCTCCGTCCTGGTTCTGGACGAACCCACAGAGGCCCTCGGCAATGACGAGACGCGGTGGCTCTTCGAGCGCATCGCCGAGCTCGTGGCGCGCGACGTCGCCGTCGTCTACATCACGCACCGGATCCCCGAGGTCATCGAGATCGCAACCGACCTCACGGTCCTGCGCGACGGCCGGGTCGTGGGGCGCGGCAAGGTCGCCGACTTCTCCGAGGATCAGATTGTCGAGCTCATCGTCGGTCGGTCTCTCGAGACCACCTTCCCGGACAAGGCCGCGGTCGCTGTCGGCGCCGTGCCGGCGCTCGCGGTCTCGGGGGCCTCCGGCGCCGGCTTCCACGACGTCTCGCTTCAGGTGACGGCGGGCTCGATCATCGGACTTGCCGGTGTCGAGGGCAACGGCCAGCGCGAGTTCCTTCGCGCGCTGTCGGGCAAGGGGGCGATGCTGGGTTCGATCTCGGTCAACGGCCGGACCCTGTCGCGCCGCAGCGCCAAGGCGGGATCGCGGCTCGGGATCGCCTATCTGCCCGGCGATCGCCTCGGCGAGGCCATGTTCGGCAAGATGTCGGTGCGCGAGAACGTCGTCGCGCCATCGATCGATGTCGCGATGCCGACCGGATTCCTCGACCGCCCGCGCGAGTACCGACTGACGCGAGACGGAATCGCCGGACTGGGACTCAAGTCGCCGACCCTCGAGACCGCGGTCGCGGCGCTCTCCGGCGGCAGCCAGCAGAAGGTGCTTCTCGCGCGCTCCCGCCTGGGAGACCCGAAAGTGCTGCTCGTCGAGGACCCGACCCAGGGTGTCGACGCCGGCGCACGGGTGGAGATCTACGCCTTCCTGCGTCGGCTCGCCGAGTCCGGGGTCGCCGTCGTCGTGCTCTCCACCGATGCGGTGGAGCTCGAGGGCCTGTGCGACCAGGTGCTGGTGTTCTCACGCGGACGCGTGATGGCCCGGCTCGACGGCGACGACGTCACCGAACGTGCCATCACCGGCGCCGCCGTGCTCTCACAGCACGAGGACACGCCGGCGACCGTCAGCGCCGTGCCGGCCGTGACCCGGCGGCGCTGGTGGCGCGGGGAGGGGCAGGCCGGTGCGCTGCTCGGCCTCGCCATCGTGCTCGCGACCGTGACGACGGTGCTCTCGCCTGCCTTCATGAACCCCCTCAACGTCAGCCAGTCGCTGGCGGCCGCCGCGACTCTCGTCATCGTCGGGTTGGCGCAGCTGCTGGTGGTCATGACGGGAGGCATCGACCTGAGCGTCGGCTCGGTGGTCGCCCTCTCGGGCGTCATCATCTCGTTCTTCGCGAACGGCGACATGGGACTTTTCGTCGTCGGAGTCGTTCTGGCGATCGTGGCCGGACTGGTGGTCGGGACGATCAACGGTCTGCTGGTGACGAGGCTCAGCATCCCCCCGGTGATCGCGACCCTTGTCACCTCGATCGCCATCGTCGGCCTCGCGCAGGTGCTGCGCCCGCAGCCCAGCGAGACGGCGACCGACGCCATCATGACCGCGATCGGGACCACGATCGCCGGCATCCCCCTGATCCTGATCGTCGCGCTCCTGCTCGCGGTCGCCCTGTGGTTCGTCATCGGGCGCACCCGGCTGGGTCGCGGTCTGCGGGCCACCGGATCCGATCCGGTCAAGGCCAACCGGATGGGCGTCACCGTGCGGGGCATGCGCATGTTCGCCGCGGTCTCAGCAGGCGGCTTGTCAGCCCTGGCCGGATTCGCGCTGTACACGACGACGGGCATCGGCGACGCGAACACCGGGCAGACGCTCACGCTGACGTCGGTGACCGCGATCGTCATCGCCGGAGCGAGCATCTTCGGCGGCTCCGGTTCGGCGATCGCCGTGGCCGCTGCCGGCGTTCTGCTCGAGACCATCACCAGTGCCCTGACCTTCCTGTCGCTCAGCTTGAGCTGGCAGTACTGGGTGCAGGGCGCGTTCGTGCTCGTGGCGGCGGTCATCCCGTTGCTCGCGAGACTCGTCAGGGCGCGCGCGGAGGCGACGAGAACGTCGCTCCCCTTGCCGTCCGACTCCGCCGCGGGCGCTCCAGCATGAGCGCCTCATCCCCATCCGATCCCACCAGGAGGACTCGATGATCAGCACCGCCACGACCGGAACGAACGCGGTCGACTGGGAGCAGCGGATCGACTTCGACCGCTTGCGGTCCGAGCGTCTCGCGCGTCTGAAGGCTGAGCTGGAGCGCTCCGACCTGGGCGCCGTGCTCGCGTTCGACTTCGCGAACATCCGATACATGACCTCGACGCACATCGGCACCTGGGCGATCGACAAGCTGATCAGGTTCTCGCTGCTGACTCGCAACACCGATCCGATCATGTGGGACTTCGGCTCGGCGGCGAAGCACCACACCCTGTACAACCCCTGGCTGAACACGACGACCGCCGAGATGGATGCCGATCCGCACGCACCGCACCACGGCGCCGTGCGACCGCGACTGGAGCCCGGCTCGCGGGCCGGCATCTCGACCCTGCGCGGAGCCTTCAACCCGGCCGCCGGCATCGCCGAAGATGTCGCGGCGAAGATCAAGCGCGAGCTCGAGAAGTTCGGCGTCGCCGATCAGCCTCTCGGCGTCGACGTCATCGAGCCGCCGGTGCTTTTCGCGCTGCAGGCGGCGGGGATCAACGTGGTCGACGGGCAGCAGCTGTTCCTGACGGCTCGCGCCATCAAGACGCAGGACGAGATCAGCCTGCTGACCGAGGCGGCCTCGATGGTCGACGCGGCCTACGACAAGCTCTACGAGTTCCTGCGGCCGGGCGTGCGTGAGAACGAGGCGGTCGGGCTGGTCTCGAAGACCCTGTACGACCTCGGCTCGGAGTACGTCGAGGGCGTGAACGCCATCTCGGGCGAGCGCTGCTCGCCGCATCCGCACGTGTACTCGGATCGCATCATCCGCCCGGGCGACCCGGCCTTCTTCGACATCCTGCACAGCTACAACGGGTATCGCACCTGCTACTACCGTACCTTCGCGGTGGGCTCGGCGAGCCCGGCGCAGAACGACGCGTACAAGCGTGCCCGCGAATACATGGACCGTGCGATCGCCCTGGTCAGGCCGGGTGCCACGACCGCCGACATCGTCAAGGTCTGGCCGAAGGCCGAGGAGTTCGGCTTCCCCGATGAGGAGGCCGCGTTCGCCCTCCAGTACGGCCACGGCGTCGGGCTGTCGATCTGGGAGAAGCCGATCTTCTCGCGCCTGGTGTCGCTCGATCACCCCGAAGAACTCAAGGAGGGCATGTTCTTCGCCCTCGAGACCTACTGGCCATCGGCCGACGGCATCGGCGCGGCCCGCATCGAGGAGGAGATCGTCGTGACCGCCGACGGCTGCCAGGTCGTCACGAAGTTCCCGGCAGAGGACCTGCTGGTCGCCGGTCAGCGCTTCTTCACGGTCAACGGGCCTCTGCCGACCCTGCGGGACTCGCAGTCCCACCTGAACACGGCCGCCGGCCGCGGCGAGCCCGGCGCCTGACACTGCGACGGCGACGGGGGAGACGGCGATGAAGGCGGCGGTCTACTACGGGGACCACGATGTCCGGATCGAGGAGCGTCCGACTCCGGTGCGCGGCGAGGGTGAAGCCTTGGTTCGCGTGCTGCGCAGCGGCATGTGCGGAACGGATGCCACCGAGTGGCGGTCCGGACCGCATCTGTTCCCGGTGAGCGGCACCCCGCACCCCGTGAGCGGCCACGTGGGGCCTCTGATCCTCGGCCACGAGTTCATCGGCGAGATCGCGGAGGTAGGCCCGAACAGCAGGTTCACTGTCGGCGATCGCGTGGCCGCCGGCGCCGGGGTCTGGTGCGGTGAGTGCCCGCGCTGCCTCGAGGGCAGAACCAACCTGTGCTGGAACTACACGACATACGGCCTGAACGTCGACGGCGGGATGGCCGAATACATCTCGGCCGCCGAGAAGCAGCTCGCGCCGATCCCCGAGGGCATGTCACTGGACGCCGCGGGCCTCTCGCAGCCCCTCGCGGTCGGCTTCCACGCGGCGCGCCGTTCCGGCGCCCAGCCGGGTGACCGGGTCGTCCTGATCAGTGCCGGTGCGATCGGAACCTTCGTGCTGGCCGCGCTTCTCTCCATGGGAGACATCGACGTGACCGTGATCGACCTGCCGGGGCCGAAGCTCGACCGGGCGCTGCGACTCGGTGCACGCCGGATCATCCCGGCGGGCGATTCCGTGGTCGGCGAGGTGCTCGCGGCCGTTCACCCGCGCGGTGCCGACGCTGTCATCGAGGCGAGCGGGGCATCCGGGCAGTTGGCCAATGCGATCCGGATGGTCCGCGCAGGGGGGACGATCCTCCAGGTCGGGTTGCCTGCGACGCATCCGGAGATCGATTTGGCTGCGATCGTGCTGCGGGAAGTGACGCTCCGCACCACCAACGCGCACGTGTTCGCCGACGATCTGGAGCCCGCACTGCGGCTGCTGGCGACCACCGGCCTGGCCGACGAGTTGCTCGACTCCGTGCATCCCCTGGGCGACATCGCCGAGCAACTCGAACGACTCGCCACGGGCCGGCTCGAAGGCAAGGTGCTGTTCGACCCGACTCGAGGGTGACGCGGTGCGACTCGTGAGCATCGGTATTGTTGTGCACAATCGCCGTACGGAGCACACCAACATGCAGTTGCGCTTAACAGGTGCGTTGCCGCGGCGCAACACGGTGACAAGCCGATGAGCGAGGTCAGCGAGATCTTGATGGACAACCTGGGATCGCGGTTGAAGGAGATGCGGCTGAAAGCCGGTCTCACTCTCCGCGAATTGGCGCGACAAGCAGAGGTGTCGCCGTCGTTCGTGTCGCAGATCGAGAACGGCAAATCCCAACCCTCCGTCGCCACGCTGTACACCTTCTCGCGGTTGCTCGGGGTGTCGGTCGATGAACTGTTCGTCGACGAATCGCCAGCCGCCATGCCGCTGGTCGAGGGCTGGGGACCCGACGGTGACAAGAATCCGACGAATGCCTGGCATCCCTCGGAGTACTCCAATCGTGTCTCGGTGGTGCATCCCTCGCACCGCTCGCATCTCGACATGGCAGACGGTGTCGTCTGGGAGCGTCTCGCCGCGACGCCCGAGCACGGCGTCACCTTCATGAAGATCGTCTACGCGCCAGGTGCCACCTCGACGGCGGGGGGCGATCTGGTCAGCCACGACGGCTACGAGTACGGCTACGTGACCGAGGGGGTTCTCGAGGTCACCGTGGGCGGTGAGGTCTTCACCCTGCGCGCCGGCGAGTCACTCGGATTCGACTCCACCATTCCGCACGTACTGCGCAACGTGGGCGATGGCGTGTTCACGGGCGTGTGGTTCGTGCACGGCCGCAGGCACTAGGAGGTCGTGCGTCCCGTCACGACAGGTGCGGGGTGCCCGTCGTCATCCAGATCCCTCGTGCCGCCGCGCTCGATCTGTTCTCGTAGCGGTGCGGCCGACGCGAGTCGACGACCAGGGAGTCGCCGGCGACGAGGTCGAACGACTCGGCATCGACGAGGAGCGTGAGGGCGCCCTCGATCAGGTACGCGCTCTCCACCCCGTCGTGGGTCGCCGGTTGACCCTCCGGTGAACTGGACGCGCCGGGGTCATAGGTGACCAGCACGGCTTCTGCTGCTCCGTCTGCGGGAGACGAGATCAGCTCCCAGCGCACACCCGCGGCGATCTGCAGAACGGGATGCGCATCCGCCCGCCGAACCGGGGGACCCTCGGGCTGCGGCTCACCCGTGGGCGGCGCGACCGGAGTGAGACCGATCAGCCAATCGAGCGACAGCCCCAGGCGATCGACCAGGGCGTACAGGGTGGTGACCGAGGGTTGGGTCCTTCCGGTCTCGATCTGCGAGATGAGCGCGCCCGAGACCCCGATCTCGGCGGCCAGGGCCCGCACCGAGAGACCGGCTTCGCGGCGGGCGGCCAGGAGGCGCGGTCCGATGTCGATGTCGATCATGCTCTCCTCTCGCGTGGCAATGATAAGCGACGCTTAACGTTCCTCTTCCCCCGAGCCGCACGGTCTTGTAAAGTCTGGCTATACAACCCACGCCGGCGTGCGGATCCCGTTCCTGCCGGTCATCGAGGAATGAGAGCGGATGGACAGGAAGATCGCGGTGCTCGGGTCGGGAGCACAGGGGTCCGGAGTCGGAGTCGACCTGGTCCGGGCGGGCTACGACGTGACATTCATCGAGCAATGGCCGGCGCATGTCGAGGCGATGCGCGCGAACGGGCTCCGCGTCAACCTGCCCACCGGCAGCACGGTCACGCCCGTGCGGGCGATGCATCTCGCAGAGGTTGCGACGCTCCGCGAGAAGTTCGACATGGTCTTCACCCTCGTGAAGGCCTACGACACCCGCTGGAGCGTCGAACTGATCAAGCCCTACCTCGCCGACGACGGACTGGTCATCGGCCTGCAGAACGGAATGACGATCGACGTGATCGCCGACGTCGTCGGCCCGCACCGCACGATCGGCAGTGTCATCGAGATCGCCTCGAACATGTACGAACCCGGCATCGCCAACCGGCAAAACGCGCCGGAGGACTCCTGGTTCGCGGTGGGTGGGCTGGACTCCACGTCGAAGGCGCGCGCGGCCGAGGTCGCCACGGTGCTTCGGAACTCCGGCACGGTGGAGGTGACCGACGACATCCGCTCATCGAAGTGGATGAAGCTGGTGGTGAATGCGGGCGAACTGGTGCCCTCGGCGATCCTCGACCTCGCGCTCGCCGACGCGGTGCGCGTGCCCGGGATGCACGAGTTCATGCTCGAGGCGTGCCGCGAGGCCGTGCACGTCGCGGTCGCGACGGGCAACAAGATGGTGCCGATCTTCGGGAACGACTCCCTCGACCTCAGCGACCCCGACCGGTTCGTCGAGCAGCTCCTCGACGACGTGCTGACCCAGTTCTCGCGACCGGACACGCGCACGACGGTGCTGCAGGACTGGGACAAGGGCCGGCACAGCGAGGTGGATGAGGTCAACGGCCTGGTCGTCGACGAACAGACCCGGCTCGGTGGTTCGGCGCCTTTCAACGCGCTCACCGTCGACATCGCCCACCGCATCGAGCGCGGCGAGCTCGAGGCGAAGCCCGAGAACGTCGACCTTCTCGTGGGAGTGGTCGCGCGATGAGCAAGCTCCTCATCGAGAACGCATCGGTCGTCACGGTCGACCAGGAGCTGGGCGACTTCGAGCGCGCGAACATCCTGATCGACGACGGTGCCATCGTCGCCATCGCGCCGGGACTCGAGGCCGACGCCGAACGGATCGATGCCTCGGGGATGATCGCCATGCCCGGCATGGTCGACACCCACCTGCACACCTGGCAGACCCCGGTGCGGGGCATCCTCGCCGATGGCAACATCCCCGACTACCTCCGTGGGATCCGCCTGCAGCTCGCCGATCGCATGCGCCCCGAGGACATGTACGTCGGCAACTACCTCGGCGCGCTCGACGCGATCAACAGCGGGGTGACGTCGATCGTGGACTACTGCCACAACATCCTCTCCCCCGAACACGCCCACTCGGCGGTCCGCGGCCTGCTCGACGCCGGCGTCCGTGGCCTCTATGCGCACGGGATGACGCCCATCACGACCAACACCTGGGCCGAGAGCAAGGGCGGCTCGGCCGCAGACGGCGACCCCGCGGACTACGAGACCCGCGCCTCACTGGCCCGTGAGATCCGCGAGACCTACTTTCGCAGCGAGAACCAGCTGCTGCGGTTCGGGATGGCGCCTCAGGAGTTCGCGATCACGCCGCCCGCCGAGGTGGTGCGCGAGTTCGCGTTCGCGCGCGAGTTGGGCGCCCGGATCACTCAGCACGCCAACCAGGTGATCGTGCGTCAGCTCTTCCAGGATGTCGAGCAGTTGCACGCGCACGGGCTTCTCGGCGATGACCTCCTGCTCGTGCACTGCACGTTCAATACCGAGCACGAGTGGGAGCTGCTGCGCGACACCGGCACGATGGTCTCGGTCTGCGCCGAGACCGAGATGCAGATGGGCATGGGGTTCCCCGCCATCCGCGAAGCGACCGAGAACACGCCGGGCCCCAGCCTGGGCATCGACTGCGTCAGCGGAACCAGCCACGACATGATCTCGCACGGCCGGCTCGTGCTGCAGGCCACGCGCTGGCGCGACGACGAGCCCGGCTATCAGCGGATGGTCGCGCCGCAGGTCATGAAATGGAAGACCTCCGACGCGCTGCAGTGGCTCACGATCAATGGGGCGAAGGCGGCAGGTGTCGGCGACGTCGTCGGTTCGCTCACTCCGGGAAAGCGCGCCGACATCGTGCTGCTCGACATGCGCGGCGTCAGCGCGGCGGGCTGGAACAGCCGGGAACCGGGCGGAGCGATCATCTCGCAGGCGAACGCGGGCAACGTCGACACGGTGCTGATCGACGGGCGCATCGTCAAGCGCGACGGCAGGCTCGTCCACGTGGATGTCGACGAGGCCCTGCGCAAGATGCAGGATTCGCACGACTACCTCTACGAGGAGATGGACAAGCACGGCGGCTTCATCCCGCAGCCGCCGGTCGACATCCCGCTGTATCGGGAACGCGCCTAGCGTCAGTCGCTGAACCCGATCCGGACGTGCAGGCGCTTCATCCAGCGCGGCGCCCACCACATGATGCGCTGCTGCCAGGTCATGAACGCGGGCACCAGCAGGCAGCGCACCAGGGTCGCGTCGAGCAGCACGGCGACGGCGAGTGCCGTGCCGAGCTGCTTGATCACCATGAGGTCGCCGGTCGCGAATCCGGCGAACACCACGATGATGATCGCGGCGGCTGAGGTGATGATGCGGCCGGAGCGCTGCAGCCCGCGGGCGATCGCCTCCCGCGGCTCGACCCCGGCATCCACCTGCTCTTTGATGCGCGACAGGATGAACATCTCGTAGTCCATCGCGAGCCCGAATCCGAACGCGAAGGTCAGCAGCAGAACAAGCACATCGACGCCGTGCACATGGTTCGTGGTGAAGTTCAGGATGCCCGCGAAGGCTCCCTGCTCGAAGCCCCACACCAGCACGCCGACGCTCGCCCCGAGCGAGAGCGCGGAGGCCACGAGGGCCTTCAGCGGCACGATGAGTGATCCGGTCATCAGGAAGAGCAGGACGATGGTGCCCAGCGCGATGATCAGAATGGCCCAGGGGGCGCTCCCGAGCAACGAGTCCGAGAGATCGACCGTGTGCGCGTCGATGCCCGTCACCCGCGCGGCCGAGTGGTCGTCGAAGTGCGGGCGATCGGCGCGGATCTCGCGCACCACGTCGACTCCGCGAGCCGGATCGACGCGCACGGTGACGGCCCAGCCGTCGCCGCGCTGGAGCGGGGCGTTCACCGATTCCACGTGCGGCAGCTTCAACACCTTCACGGCCCACGACACGGCATCGGCCTCCGAGGTGGTCACCAGCTCGACGCGGGGGCTCGCGGCATCCGGGAATTGATCGGCCAAGGTGGTGAGGAAGCTCGATTGACTGGACGATGCCGGGATCGCGTCGATGCTCGTGTTGGCGAGGCGGAGGGTCAGCAGCGGGCTGCCGACAGCCAGCAGCAGCACGAGGCAGGCGAGCGTGACGATCGCCGGATGCTTCTGCACGCGGCGCGTGAGCTTCGAGAAGAAGCCCTCGTCGGGCGCGACATCACCGAAGCGGCTGATGGCGCGGCCCACGCCGGGCAGATGCGTCAGCGCCCCGGGCTTCAGCAGGCGATCGCCGCTGAGCGAGAGCAGAGCCGGCACGAGGGTGAGAGCCGAGAGGATCGCGATGGCGGTCACCGAGAGGGCACCCACGCCGATCGCGCGCACGATCCGGGGTTGGAAGATCAGCAGGCCCGACGACGCGATCGCGAAGGTGATGCCCGAGAACAGCACCGTGCGGCCGGCCCGGTCGGCGGTGTGCCGGATCGCGAGCAGCCGGATGCCGCGGCGATCATCCGCGCTCAGATGCCACGATTCGCCCATCGCAGCCAGGGCGGCGCGGTACTCCTCGCGGAACCGGCTGACGATGAGCAGGCCGTAGTCGATCGACAGACCGAGCCCCACGGCCGTGATGACGTTGATCACGGTGGTGTCGATGTCGGTGAGGAAGGTGATGCCGAACAGCACGCCGAGTGAGCCGACGATCGACACAACCGCGCCCAGGAGCGGGATCCCCGCGGCCAGGAATCCGCCGAACACCAGGAGCATGACGAGCAGGGCGATCGGCAGGGCGACGGCTTCGCCCCGCTCCAGGTCGTTGGCCGAGATCTTGAGAATCGAGTCGACGAGCAGCGAACTGCCGCCGACCAGTGCGGTCGACCCGGGGAACTCATCGCGCAGCTCGGCAGCGGCTCGGCGCAGCTCCGCCGTTGCGCGGTCAACGGTGGTCGCATCCGGACTTCCCGTGCCGACGCCCGACACCGTGGCGGTCAGCAGCACGCCTCGTCCGTCGGTCGAGAAGGCGGAGGCGACGGCCGCGGGATGGCCGCCGCCGGGGGTCCGTGGCAGCACCAGCGGATCGAGGTACGCCGTGTGGGGCAGCTGCCCGAGGGTGGCCCCCAGCGCGTTCGCCCAGACCAGCAGTTTCGGATCGTCGAGCGGAACGCCATGCACGAGCAGGGTCACGGATTCGCGGGCGGCGGCGTGGCCGGCGAGCACGTCATCGGCACGGCTGGCCTCGGCCGTCACGCCCGGCGCCCCGTTCTTCAGCCGCTCGAACAGCGTCTGGCCGCCCGCTCCCGCGAGGGCGGTCGCGACCGCGATCGCCACCAGCACGGCCCAAACGACCAGCGAGATCAGGGGATGCGCGCCGACCGCGCCGCCGAGACGGCCGAGCGGCCCCGCCCTGCCCGGCTCGTTGGTGCGAGCGTCGTTCATGTGCTGCGGCTCATACCTTGGACCGCCAGTCCGGCTCGTCGTCGGCCGCGGCCTCGGCGCCGTCCTCCTCGATCACGTCGATCGGCAGGGTGATGGATGCCGTCGGTGGCGCGACAACCGTCACCTCGTCGCGCCGATGGCGGAGGACGGTGTCCACGTAACTCGTCAGCGCCTCCGCCAGCGGGACGTTGCGCCCCTCGTTCTGGGAGCGGTACCAGCGGTGTTCGAGCAGCTGGTGGAAGACCTCGGCGGGCTCGAGCTTGCCGCGCAGTTCCTTGGGGATCGCGCGGATGACCGGCTCGAACACCCGCACCACCCAGTCGTGCGCCACCTGCTCCTCGTCGAGGTCCTTCCGGTCGCCGGTCGCCCGGTAGGCGTCCAGGTCGTTGAGCAGGCGACGGGCCTGGTTCTCGCCCGCGTCAAGGCCGGTGAGGCGCAGGAGGCGCCGCGAGTGGTGGCCGGCATCCACCACCTTGGGCTGGATGCGCACCTGGGTGCCGTCGCCGTCCTTGTTGATCGACAACTCTTCGATGTCGAAGCCCAGCTCGTTGAGCCGCTCGACCCGCCGGCCGATGCGCCAGCGCTCGCTCTCGGGGAACGACTCGGATGCGGTCAGCTCGGCCCAGAGGGTGCGATACGCCGCCACGATCCCGTCGGCGACCTCGACCGGGTCGACGTCGTCATCCAGGCGTCCGCCCGCCTGGAGGTCGAGCAGTTCACCCGCGATGTTGATCCGCCCGATGTCGAGGTCGTGCTCGCGCTGCCCCTCACTGAGGCCGGCCTCGTGCAGCTGTCCGGTCTCGGCGTCCACCAGGTAGGCGGCGAAGGCGCCCGCGTCGCGACGGAAGAGGGTGTTCGACAGTGACACGTCGCCCCAGAAGAACCCGACGACGTGCAGCCGCGCCAGCAGCACCGCCAGGGCGTCGACCAGGCGCGTCGCCGTATCGGGCCGCAGCGCCTGCGAGTAGAGCGCGCGGTAGGGGAGCGAGAAGCGCAGGTGACGCGTGACCAGCGCGGGCGCAAGGGGTTCACCGGTCTCGGTCGCGCGATCGGTGATCACCGCGACCGGCTCGACGCAGGGGATGTCGAGGCGCTGCAGGGTGCGCAGGAGGTCGTACTCGCGGCGCGCCAGCTCGACCGTGGTCTCCTTGATCGCCACCACATATCCGCCCAGGTGGACGAAGCGCACCAGGTGCCGGGAGATCCCCTTCGGCAGCGTCGCGATCGTCTCGTCCGGCCACAGCTCGAGCGGCAGATTCCACGGCAGATCCAGCAGCGCGGGGTCTGGCACCGCAGAGGTGATCGAGAGCGCGGAGGCCATGCTGGTGAGCCTACCGAGATGCTACGAGGATGCCGTGGTGCGGGCGATCTCGGCGATCGCCGACCAGTCGAGTTTCTCGCCTCCTGGCTTGGCCAGGGTCTGCTCGAAGACCGACCGCAGCGCGGGACCGGTCGGAAGCGTGACCCCCACCTCGGCGGCCGCGGTCTCTGCCAGCCCGAGATCCTTGAGGCCGAGGTCGGCCGTGAAGCCGGCGGGCTCGTAGCGCCGGTGGGCGATGATGTCGCCGTAGACGGTATACGACACGCCGCCGAACAGTGTGCTGGTCAGCAGCTCGACGAACTGAGGCGCATCGATGCCGTGGTTCTCGACGATCGCGATCGACTCGCCGATGGCCTCCATGGCGTGGATGATGTTGAAGTTCACGGCGATCTTGACCAGATTCGCCTGGGCCGGCTCGGTTCCGATGCGCCAGGTGCGGGCGCCGAGCACGTCGAGGTAGGGCTGGGTGCGCTCGACGTCGTCGTCCGCACCCCCCACCAGGATGTTCAGCTTGCCCTCGGCCGCGAGGTTCACCCGCCCGAGCACCGGCGCGGCCACATAGCCGACCCCTGCCGCTGCGTGACGGTCGGCGAGGCGGCGTGCGAGCGCGGGGCTCACCGAGGCCATGTTGACGTGCAGCGCGCCCGGAGCGCCGGCCAGCGCCGCCTCGTCGAAAACCGCGTCGGCGGCCTCGTCATTGGCCAGCATCGAGAAGACCAGGCCGCTGTCGAGCGCATGCGCGGGCGACTCGGCCGCCACCGCGCCCGCCGCGACGAGAGGCTCGGTCGCGGCGGCGCTGCGGTTCCAGACCCGCACGCGGTGTCCGGCTCCGACCAGGCGGCCCGCCATGGCGGACCCCATCGTGCCGAGGCCGACGAAGCCGATCTCGGCCATCAGGCCTTCCAGACCGTCTTCACGTTGCAGAACTCGCGGATCCCTTCGGCCGCGAGCTCGCGGCCGAAGCCGGAGTCCTTGACCCCGCCGAATGGCAGCTCCGGGTAGGAGACCGTCATCCCGTTGATGAAGACCGCGCCGGCCTCGAGCTCGCGGATGAACGCGGCCTCGTCGGCGGCGTCGGTGGTCCACACGGCCGAGCTCAGCCCGAAGGTGGTCTGGTTGGCGATCCGGATGGCCTCGTCGCGGTCGGCGACCTTGTAGAGCGATGCCACCGGCCCGAAGGTCTCCTCCATGACCACCCGCATGTCGTCTGTGAGGTCGGCGAGCACGGTCGGCTCGTAGAACCAGCCGGGACCGTCGACGGCCTTGCCGCCGGCCAGCACCGTCGCGCCCTTGGCGACGGCATCGTCGACGAGCTCGGCCAGATCGTTGCGACCCGACTCGGTGGCCACCGGTCCGACATCCGTCTTGTCGTCGAAGGGGTCGCCCACGACGAGAGCCGTGAACTTGTCTGCGAACTTCTGGGCGAACGTGTCGTAGACGTCCGCGTGCACCAGGAACCGCTTGGCAGCGATGCAGCTCTGCCCGTTGTTCTGCACGCGCGCCTTGACGGCGGTGGTCGCAGCGGCCTCGAGGTCGGCGCTCGGCATCACGATGAACGGGTCGGAGCCGCCCAGCTCCATGACGCTCTTCTTGATCTGCTCGCCGGCGATCCCGGCCACCGAACGGCCGGCGGCCTCGGAGCCGGTCAGGGTGACCGCCTTCACCCGTCGGTCTTCGATCACGCCCTTGACCTCACGCGATCCGATCATCAGGGTGCGGAACGACCCGGTCGGAAAACCCCCGCGCTCGAAGATCGTGTCGAGGTAGAGCGCGGCCTGGGGAACGTTCGAGGCGTGCTTGAGCACGCCGGTGTTGCCGGCCATCAGCGCGGGAGCCGCGAAGCGGATGACCTGCCAGAACGCGTAGTTCCACGGCATGACCGCGAGGACGACGCCGAGCGGCTGGTAGACCGCGTAGGCACGCGAGGCGCCGACGCTCGAC
>Ga0207698_10000368_pt1 | contig 26451 bp, 17 predicted proteins | sample KBSCornC22_FD_184298 | JGI IMG/M metagenome (GOLD analysis project Ga0207698, IMG submission 184298) | Corn rhizosphere microbial communities from Kellogg Biological Station, Michigan, USA - KBS Corn C2-2 (SPAdes) (version 2) | ecosystem: Host-associated > Plants > Roots > Rhizosphere > Soil ... | reverse complement strand
GACCATGATGCCGCGGTTCGTTGAATGACGCCACCGACAGTTCGACTCGTGCCGTACGACAGCACGTGGCCATTGGAGTTCGCCACCGAAGCCGAGCGTATCGAGCGGGCGTGTGCCGGCCTGCCGATCAGGCTCGAACACATCGGGAGCACGTCGATTCCCGGACTGTCCGCGAAGCCCGTGATCGACATTCTCGCCGGCCGACCCGGCAACATTCGCGGCACAAGTTACGTCGAGGCGTTCAAGCAGCTGGGCTACGAGCACAAGGGTGCGTTCGGTATTCCGGGACGAAACTATTTCCGCCGCGGCACGCCGCGCACGCATCACGTGCATCTGGTGAACTGGTCGAGCGACCTGTGGAGCGATCACCTTCTCTTCCGTGACTACCTCCGCATGCATGCAGAGGTTGCGCGCGAGTACGAGACGCTCAAGCGAGAGCTCGCTGGACTATATCTGCACGACAAGGAGCGGTACACCGACGCCAAGGGCCCGTTCGTTCGTTCGATCGTGCGTCGCGCCCGCGAAGAAGGCTTCGCCGACGCCTACCGCTGATGCCACCGCGCAGCCCACGTCGCTCGGCCGCACAGTCGAAGGCCGACAAACTGACTGGGACGATCGAGCCGACGACGGCGTCCGCTGAGCTCGCGACGCTCACCGCACTCGCTCAGGCGCTGAGCGGACCGGCCGATCTGGCGACGTCGCTCGAGGCCGCGCTCGCGACCGTCGCCGACCTGCTCGGTCTCGAGACGGGATGGGTGTGGCTGCTCGACGAATATGGGCGGAGAACCGGACACGATCTCACCTGCCGGGCCGACGGGCTGTTCGAGGTCGCGCTGGAGCAGGGGCTCGCTCCCGACGGCTCGATCGTCGACGCGCTCGCTCCCGACGGCATCATGCTCAAGCCGTCGCGCCGGCTATGGCCGCATACCGAGGCGATCAAGGCCGCCGCCGCACGCCACCGTCGCGGCGACCTCGCTGCGCAGCGCTTTGCGGAAGCAATGGCAAGGCGACTGATGCATCTGTTCGTCGGCCGCCCTATCGCCGGGGGCTGGATCGATCACATCTCCGCCGACGGCGCGCCGTTGGTCGATCATATGCCCGCCAGCTCGCTCTACCATCTGCTCCTGGCGGGCCAGGTCGCAGCAAAGGGCTTTGCATCGGCGCCCGCTCTTGCCAAGGCTGCGCCATGAGCGCCTTTCTCGACCGCCTGTCCGACCATCGCGTCGCCGTGATCGGCGACGTCATGCTCGATTGCTACATGTCGGGCACGGTCAGCCGCATCTCGCCCGAGGCGCCAGTGCCGGTAATGCGCGTCACCGACGAACATTCGGTGCCCGGCGGCGCCGCCAATGTCGCCGCCAATCTGGCAAGCCTGGGCGTGGCCGTGGAGCTCGTCGGCCTGGCCGGGCGCGACGCCGCTTATGCCGAACTGATCGCGCTGTTGGGTGAGATGGGCGAGATCGACTGCAGCGGCATTGCCGCGGTCGCGGGCCGGCGCACCACGCGCAAGCTGCGCGTGATCGGCGCGCGCCAGCAGATCGTGCGCGTCGATCATGAGGATGCGATCCCCTGCGCGGCCGAAGTGGAGGCGGATTTCCTCGCCTCGATCGAGCGCGCGGTGGATCGCGCCGACATCGTCATCCTCTCCGATTACGGCAAAGGCGTCTGCTCGGATCGGGCGATCCGGACCCTGATCGATCGCGCCGCCGCCGCGGGCAAGAAGGTTCTGGTCGATCCTAAACGCACCGATCTCGCCATCTATCGCGGCGCCTTTTTGATCACGCCCAACCGCAAGGAACTGAGCGACGCGACCGGGCTGCCCTGCGAGACCGACGAGCAGGCCGCACAGGCCGCGGCCAAGGCACAGGCGCTGTCGGGCGCGCAGGTCCTGCTGACCCGCTCTGAAAAGGGAATGTCCTTCTTCCCGGTTGACGGACCACCGCTCCACGTGCCGACCGTCGCCCAGGCAGTGTTCGACGTCTCGGGTGCGGGCGATACGGTGGTCGCGGTGCTCGCGGCCGCGCTCGCCGCCGACATGCCGATCCGCGAGGCGATGCGGCTCGCCAATCATGCCGCCGGCATCGTCGTCTCGAAGCTGGGCACCGCCAGCGTCACGCGCGACGAACTCGCTGCCGCGCTGGGATCCGAAAGCACCAGCACGGACATCCAGGACGGCCGCCTATTCGATCGCGATGCCTTGGTTGCCCAGCGCGCTGCCTGGGCAAAGGACAAGCTTACCGTCGGCGTGGCCAACGGCTGCTTCGACCTGATCCACCCCGGACATATTTCGCTGATCGCGCAGGCCGCCGCGAGCTGCGATCGCCTGGTGATGGCGCTCAACACCGACGCCTCGGTAAAGCGCCTCAAAGGGCCTACCCGCCCGCTGCAGGACGAGCGATCCCGCGCCGCCGTCGTCGGCGCGATCAAGGGCGTGGCCGCAGTCGTGCTGTTCGACGAGGACACGCCGCTGGAACTGATCGAGGCGCTTCAGCCCGACGTGCTGGTCAAGGGTGCGGATTATAGCATCGACCGGGTGGTGGGCGCGGACGTCGTGCAGCAGCGCGGCGGGCGCGTGGTACTGGTGGAGCTTGTGGCGGGGAAATCGACGAGCGGGATAATTGACGCAGGCGTTGGGAGGGCTGACCACCCTACAATTACGCTGCCATAGATGCTCCCCCATGGATCGGCTCCGCATAAGCACTGATCTTGCTCAGGCTGCCCAAGGCGGCATTCTCGATGAATGCCAACCGGCCCATTTCGTCGGTCCGCTTATGCAGCGCAAAACCGACCACGCTGATCGACGCAGACACCTGCTGGCAGGCCCCACCCGTATTCATCTCGATCGTTTCGATCGATCCGCCGCGTACGTGAATGGAGACTATTCCGTCATCGCCAATCGTGGTGATGTCTCCCACGACCCAACGCTCTTCCCCGCCATTCAAGTTGCCACTGACAATCATCTGAGTTCCCGCCGATACGAGGAATGAGGTCTCCTCCGTATCGAGCCCGCGAAGCCTGAGATATAGCCGTAGGGGTTCCCGGATATCCGTAACGCGAAGCAGCAATTCGCCACCACCCGCCGTCGTGCGGCTACCAAAGGTTTCGGGCCAGACCCATCCGGTCCCCGCCCGGAACATCTCGCCGCTGCCTAATCCGCGCCAGAGCCGCGTCCCTTTATACAGCGACACCGGATAATAACGCCCTGGGACAACGATCGGCACATTTTCGGATGCCTCGGTTCGCTTCACTCGGGCAACCGCATCGGTAATCTGCCTTGCAATCGCCGACCAACTTCGTGGCCTGAACCCCGCCGCAATGTCCTGCTCCAGCCGCGCACGGTAGCCCACCTCAAACAAAACTCGCTCCAGAGCTGCGACAAGGCCATCGAGAAAGTTTGATTCGAAGAAGACGACAAACTTTCCGCCCGCCTCGGGCAGCGAACTGTTATCCGCCACCACCGCAACACGGCCGTAGCAAAGTGATTCGGTGACCGGCAGCCCCCAGCCTTCGTAATGACTGGGATAGAGCGTGAAGCTGCAAGAGCTGTAGAGCAAGGCAAGCTCTTCGTCCGAAACCTGCTCGATCACCAGTACACGGCTACGCAGATGCGAGTTGCGCGCAAGACGTTCGTGGAAACCGGCGTTTAACCAACCCATGCGACCGACACAGACCAGCATCGGAACCGCATCAGCTCCGTGCGTTTCGATCAACCTGGCCCAGGCATCGAGCGCGAGGATATGATTTTTGCGCGATTCGATCGTAGAAACGAACAGGCAATAGTCTTTCCCCACCAAACTCCATCGACTGAGCGACTTCGGTGGCAGGTCGTGTCGAAGCGGTCGACGGAAATCAGCATCCAACGTCACGACCTCGATCATGCTGTTGTCGATGTGATGACCAAGCCGTTCTGCCGCGCATATGAGATCGCGTCGGGTAGACTCAGAATTGACCAGAAAGAAATCGGCATGATCGAAGGCACCGACCAACCAGTGCACGTAATCCTCAACCACACCGGTCACACAATGATTGGTCGCCATGATGGGAATGAGGTCGTGCACGAACGGAACATAACGGACACCCAAGTTACGCTTGGCATTACGAACAATTAGAAAATAGTTATAAATCCACCACGATGTCCCGAGGTTTACCAACGTATCATCACGCTGAAACACAAAGGCGTCCGCCAGAAACTGGTGAATAATCGCGCGCGCCTGCAACACCCTCCAATCTGCTGTCCCGCTACTGCTGGCGGCGGTGGACATGGCCGCTAGTTCCAGGAAAAGTGTGCCCGGAATATCGATTAGGGCGTCACGCGCATTGACAAAGCAGCAAAGCCGAACGTCCAGATCAGGATCACGCAAGGCGCGAGTCACGACCTCGATTTGCACCCGCTGAATGCCGGTGGGCAATCGGCTGTAACGGAAGTGGCCCATCAAGTCGGTAAGGTCGAATACCATGCCTCGCCCGCCCTCTTGTGAAGGCGCGCCCTCGAGGCCGATATGCTCGAGCAATATACGTGCGGAACGCAGTGACGCCTTATCGCTTGCCGCGATATCCTCGGACATTGCCAATATTTGGTCGATTGCGGCACGCGCGGCGATTGCATCCGTCTGGCACGGGTCTGCCTTCACATCTTGCACGTGACGGGCTGCCCGGTAGAGCGTTGCATTATCTATTGGCGTGATCCGACGAATCAGGAAGCTAAGTTCCTGCAGTGACTCGGTGTCTCCATCTCCGACCTGGATTGCTCGCACGAAATACTTGGCTGCGGCGCGCGCGTCGCCTTCCGCCTTGCGCATATGGGCGGCCTGGATCAGCGGCTCAGGATCGTCGGGCTGCAACGCGAAAGCCTCGTCATAGGCAGCTGCCGCAGCGTCGGTCTTCCCTTCCTCCTTCAGCATATGCCCGTACTGGATCCACATATCCTGCAGCGACTCAGGGTCGCCGTCGCCGGCCCGTATTGCCCGCAGGAAATACTCGGCTGCGGCAAGACCATTGCCTTCCGCCTTGCGCATATGGGCGGCGTGGATCAGCGGCTCGGGATCGTCAGGTCTCAACCCGAAAGCCTCATCATAAGCAGCTGCCGCAGCGTCGGTCTTCCCATCCTCCTTCAGCATATGCCCGTACTGGATCCACATATCCTGCAGCGACTCAGGCGCGCCGTCTCCGACCTGAATCGCCCGCAGGAAATACTCGGCTGCTGCACGCACATCGCCTTGCGCCTTGCGCATGTAGGCGACATGGATCAGCGGCTCGGAATCGTCGGGCCGCAGCACGAAAGCCCTGTCATAAGCGGCAGCCGCAGCGTCTGGCTTCCCATCCTCCTTCAGCACATGCCCGTACTGAACCCAGATATGACCCAATGCAGGGTTGGCAGCGAGTGCAGCGGCGTAAGCGGCTGCGGCAGAAGCCCAGTCCTGTCGGTCGCGCGCGGAATCGCCCTCCCTGATTAGGCGGTGCACCTTTCCAGTCACCGGAATGCCGGCGGACCGTTTCTGTGTTAGAATTAAGGGCATCGCTAAAATCCTCAGGGTGTGACCATTCTTTGGAAAGCCTGCGCCGCTGGCGCAAGCCTGTATCCTCAGACGGCCTTGCAATCAGATAAAGCGTCGTGAAAAGACCGCCACGTTGCGGTCAACGTCCGACCACTGCCTGGAGTCCAAGCGTGCAAGAGAGCCCTTCTACCGGCGAGGCAGAAACCGGCAAGATATCGGGTAACGTCAGTTACGCCGAGGCCACCACGACCGCCCGAGATCTGATCAACAAACTCGCTAACGACTTGCAATTCCACGACGAATCCGCATCCTCCGCGCTACGAGAAGCTCAAGATGTCCTGTCGCGGCTAGCCTCGGCCGCGCCGGCATCAGCGCCTATCCCCGCCAGCGACCCCGTTTCGATGATCGTTCTCGATGTGTCCGACCTGCTTGGTTATTTCGAGCACAACCGCTTGCCGACCGGCATTCAGCGCGTGCAGACTGAATTAATCTTCAGCCTGCTGGAATCCATCGGTGATCGCGTGGAGCTCTGTTGCTTCATGGAGGCCCGCAATCAGTGGGTCAGGGTAGATTCAAGCCAGTTCGTCGATATTTGTAACCAGTCCCGTGCGGGTGGCGATCCGCTCGACCCGAACTGGATGGCCTCGATCAAAAGTTTGCGCGCGTCGACAAGCGCAGGCCTGGAGATGGACTTTCCGCGCGGGGCGGTGCTGCTCAATGTCGGTACGTCGTGGTGGCTCCCCAATTATTTCCTCTATGTACGCCAGGCGAAAATTGCGTTTGGCTTGCGATACGTGCCGCTGATCTACGATCTTATCCCAGCGATAACTCCTGAGAATTGTGATCCGAAGCTGGTGCAAGAGTTCATCGGCTGGCTCGCCGGCGTGTTGGATCATGCAGATTTTTACTTTACGATATCGGAAGCGACCCGCAGGGACCTGATCGCGTTTGCCGAAAAGATGGGCCGGCCCATCGCGCCCGATCAGGTCGCCGTGGCGCCGCTTAACGCTGATTTCCGCCCGGCGTTAACGCAGCCGCTGCTAGCAAGGCGTCGTTTCGCCGAACCTTTCGTTCTCTTCGTGTCCACGTTGGAAGCACGCAAGAACCAACTCGGCGCACTCGACGCCTGGTCGGCTCTGGTCGCCCGGCACGGTCCGGAAAAAGTCCCAAGGCTAGTGCTGGTCGGGAAACGCGGCTTTCAATCTGATTTGATCCTCGACCGCCTGAAAAACAGTGCCGAATTGCAAGAACGCGTGACGGTCCTGTCCGGCATTGAGGATGCCGAACTGCAGGGGCTCTATCGCGATTGCCTCTTCACTATTTACCCCAGCTTCTACGAAGGCTGGGGGCTGCCGGTTACCGAGTCGCTGTGTTACGGCAAGGTGCCGCTGATCGCCGACAACAGCTCGCTGCCAGAAGCCGGTGGAGCCTCCGCGATATACTTTAAGACCGGATCGACCTTGGCGATGATCGCCGCGCTCGAACGGCTTATCTTCGACAAAGGGTACCGACAGAAGCGGGAAGAAATCATCCATCGCGGCTTCCGTCCGAGCAGTTGGGCAATGATCGCTAGCGGCGTAGCTGACCGAATAGCGAGTTGGAGCACGACGCCGGTGACGGAATGGCAAGCACCGTTGGCACAACCCGGTGCATATTATCCGCTCGTACGCAACCAATCGAAGCGTGTGTGGTCAGGCATGGGATCGGCCGAACAGTTTCGGTCCGGCCTTGGGTGGCACAAGCTGGAGGATGAGGGTTGCTGGACATTCCCATCCGGCGCTGAACTCGAAATGCGCCTGGCCAGTGCTGACAACTGCCGCCTGGGCTTGCAATTGGTGGGTTCGGAGCGGTGCGAACTCCGATATAGGATCGAAGTAACCGAGAGCGATTGCTTCGTCGAAGGGAGAATCACGGGGGGGACCAAATGGGAGTTTTTCGATCTGCCCGACACTCTTGATCAAGCGCCGCTGCGAATTCGAGTTATGGCGACGGCTATTGACGAGCAGGAAATCACTCACCGACGTGGCTTGGGGATTCGGGGCTTTTTCATCTTCGAAAGAGACAAGACTTCGCGCATCGACTTCCTCGAAGCCGTAGCTTTGGGCGCGCTGTCGGACCTCGATTTTTACCGCGACAGATCGCTAGATAGGGGCGGCTGATCACTGGGCAGCACCTTCCGGCCCGCGACCGCGCCACCTCAGAGGAACGTCACGTCTTCCAAATGCAGACTGATATGACGACGGTCGCCATTTCCCAGCTCATCGTCGGGGACCCAGATATCCCCAATAAAGTTGAGCCGCCCTTGTGCTTGTGCAGCAGATAGCTCGACGGTGGTACGCCCTGGGGGAAGGTTCTGCTCGAACAGCACGATCTCACCGCTGCTGATTCTCGCATATACGGAGCTAGATCGGAAATTCCGCAAGCCCAACAACGCGACCCTGCTTTCCGCCGGAAAGGGGATCGACAGCCAACCATCGCCTGTGCAGGTCATATAGTCGCCTTCGACGATCCAGCCTCCATGTTGCCAAAGCGCCCCGATTTCGCTCGCATCAATATGACCGACCTTTGACTTTGTGCCGATGACCGTGAATCCGATTTCGCCTTCCGGATGATTGGATATCACGGCGGTCAAGCCAGCTCGTTGAAAGGCCGCGACAAGAAAATCGACAGACCATCCGCTCTCGAACCAACCGAACTTGTGAATGCAATAAACGGAGAGCGGATCCAGTCGCAGTCCCCAATTCTTCCACCAATGACTGTTGATCGGCTCTCCCGCTAGGACGATTCGCCCATCCGGCTCGAGATGTCGCGCCATCCGCGCAAGCAGATCCCACGGCCTGAGCGCGTGGTGAAAACATTCGTAGAAAAGTATCATGGCAAAGCGATCGACGCTTTCGAATGTATCAAACTCGCCCTGTTGTGCCTTAATATCGAGGTTCAACCGCTCCGCGCGCCGGTTAACCAGCTCAACAAAATCTGGATTTACATCGACCGCCGTGACGGAAAGGCCACAATAGGCTGCAACCTCGGAGGACAGTCCCCAGCCGCAACCCATATCTAGAAACCGGCTGCCGCGGGGCGGGACACCCAATCGGATGGCTCGCGTCAGACGCTCCATGTGCAGAGCTAGGCCGCTCGGGGAGCCATGGTTGTAAGGGTTGATCGCGGCTATATGGTTGCCAACATCGAAGCTTGTATGTTCGTTGCTGCACTGATCGAAATCGCGACCCGACATCTCACGATAAAGCGCCAGCTGCCGATCGACATAGTCTTCGCTGAATGGATCAAGAGATTGGTCAACGACGATATCGGGGTGATATTCTAAGCCTGCCCAATATTGATCGCACGCGGCATTTCCGGGGCCTCCAAGACGGTCACTCTCGGCGACAAACTGAGGCAAATCAACGGTTCTCAGAATCATTGCGAATACCCTGGGGTCGAATCGTTCAACTAGGGGGCGTACCATAGTTATGCAGTCGTGCCGGATCGCCACCAAATGACGTCCAACTGGCTCCGATTGTCCGCAGCGCTACATTAGGCTCCGCTGCGGATCCCAGACGAGGGCTCAGCCAAACCGTGGATTACGCCAAACCTGCTCGCCGTCGACGAGCGTAGCAACTTGTCCATTCGTCTGCTGCCGAACAACGCATGGCAGCTCATATTCGAGTATCCATCCATGTTTCGTGAACAGATCGATCATCTCGCCGTCGATCAGGCGCGAATGAGTGCCAATCACGATGCGACGCAAGCATTGATTTAGCCTTTCTATTGCCGCAGTGATTACACCTGTCTCGGCTCCCTGGATATCACTGTGTAGGATATCAACCACCTCGATCCCATCAAGCAGAGTCGTCAGCGAAATACTGCGAATCTCTTCGTATTCCCCTAGGAAACCTGAGTGATCAACCACTTCCTCGGCGCGCGAGAAAGCCGCATTTGCACCATAATGTTCTGCGGGATTGATAATCTTGGGAAACCGCGCCGTACCGTCCTCGGCGCCAGCGATCGCATGGATGATCACATGCTCGTCCGCATCAAGCCCATTGTCCGCGAAATGCTGTCGCGAGAAAGCAAGATGCTCGTCAGACGCCTCAACGCCGATCAGCCGCACGTCGGTGATGCCCCTACGATTTGCCGCCAAAGCGCTCGTGACCAGCCAAGGGGCCCAGCCGAGACCAAGTTCGACCGCGACGAAACGATCCTTTGCTTCGATCACCGAACGCAAGGTGGCGATCCATTCCTTATTTCCATGAATGCCGCTCGCAACACTCCCCGGGCCGCCCTCGACAGAACCCGATTTATGAGCGTAAACAGCAGGAAGATAGCTGGTACGGGTAATGCCACCCAAGAAATCATGAAATGCGCCGGCCGGAGCAGGACGTTGGCAATAAGGTCGGAAGTGGCTGACAATTTCGTAGTCGGTGAGTTCTGGATGTCCGTAACCCCCGTTTAATTCGAACTCACGGCTTAACACGAAAATCTTTCGCAGTTCGCGTACGTTAGTCGCCCGCTCGAGCTGCGCGGCGATCTGTTCTTCCTTCGGCTCCTGCAGGAAGATCAGTCGGTAAGCCCAGATCACGCCTTCGCGCAAGTCGACCGGGAAGTTACGCGCGACGTTGCGCGGACCCGTCTGGTTAAACTTCGCCCGATATTCCGCTGAGCCGGTTATGAAAGACCGGAGCTGCGCCGGATCCGCGGCGAGGTGGGTCATTGTATCGACCACCGCCTGGTCAGTGGGATCGCGATCCAGCAAGAGCCGATGGGCCCAGATCACCCCTTGCTTCAGATCAAACGCCTTCATTGAACCTCCCGATAGTCAGGCCGAATGATTGCAGGGCTACTGTGTCGGCGATACCGGATCGCGAATAGCCCTGATAGCCCACTCAATCTCTGTCGCTCTGCCGACCGCTCAGCAAGCGGCTATAAGCAGCCATAACAGCCCGTCAATCAGGGCCTAAAAGGCTTTGACGGCGGTTGATAGTAGCCGCGCAGCAGGCCGCCTTAGCCAGATGCGAACCATGTTGAGCCGGCCGGTCAGCCCGTCTAGGGCAAGCCTCCTTGTCCGGAAACCAGGAAAGCACTCCCGTTGACATGAAGCTGGCGTGGAAGACCAAGAAATCCGCCGGCGTGCGCGTCGAACCGCGGGTGTATCGCCTCATCAAGCAGGGGGATGCTGCCCGTGATGCCAGGCATTGGGCGGAAGCCGTAGAAGCCTACGGCGCCGCTTTGGCGCTCGCCCCTCGCCTGGCCCACATCCACTTGCAATTGGGGCATGCATTAAAAGAGATCAATCGGATCGAGGAAGCGGACGCTGCCTATTCCGAAGCAGCCAAGCTACGGCCGAACGACATTGAGCCGCTGCTGCAGCGCGCCCACCTTGCAAAACTGGTCGATTGGCGGATGGCGGCGGGCCATCTCGCCGCGATATTGGTAAAGCAGAGCTATCATCCCGAGGCACAACGGGAACTGGAGAGCTTACTCGGGTCGTTCGGCCCCATACCTTACGACCAATTGGGCGCGTTCATCGATTATGTCGAGACCGATGTCGCGGCCCGGCGCGAGACCGCTTCGAAGAGATTGGACAGCGAACAATCAGGCGTCCGCCCGCTGGTGTTCGACCTGACCAACTTGGTCGGCCATTTCCGCCACGAGCGGCTGCCCAACGGTATCCAGCGGGTCCAGATGGAAGTGCTGGCCGCGCTTCTCGATCAGCGCGACGCGAGCGCGATCTCGGCCTGCTGCTTCATCAATGGACGGGATTACTGGATCGAGGTGCCGATCGCCCTGTGTCGCGATCTGATCCGCCTGGCCGGGGCCGGCAGCGACGTGAACGATCCGGAGTGGAAAGCGGCGCGCAGCCGATTGTTCATGCATTTGACCTTCGCGGACCATTATGTGCTGCCGTGGCGGGCGGTGCTGGTGGATCTGGGCGTCTCGTTTTGGGTGCACGATCATTACCGCTTCATCCGCAACGCAAAGGCCGAGCGGCAAATCCGCTATATTCCGCTGATCTATGACCTGATTCCGCTCATCCGGCCCGATTTCTGCGTGCGCGGCTGGTTGCAGGATTTCACGATCTGGGCGGTCGGGCTGTTCCAGCATGCCGATGGTTTCCTCGCTATATCGCAGGCGACCAAACGCGATCTGCTGAAAATCGCGGCCGAACTCGGTCACGATTTGCCGGCGGATCGTATCGAGGTGGTCCCGTTGGATGCAGATTTCCGCCGGGAGGTCGCGTCGCTGCCCACAAGCGCGCTCGACCAATGGGAGCTGGCGGATACGAGCTTTGCCTTGCTGGTGTCGACGGTCGAACCACGTAAGAATCACGCGCTCGCGCTTGATGGCTGGGCAGAGCTGCTGCGCCGCCACGGTCCCGACAAGGTACCGCGGCTGGTCTGCGCCGGGCGGGACGGATGGATGAACGACGATGTTTTTGATCGGCTCGACACCGATCCGCTGCTCGCCGCGCACGTCACCATGATCCACAGCGTGTCCGACGCTGACCTGGCTCTGCTCCACCGTGCCTGCCGCTTCACCTTGTTTCCCAGCCTCTACGAAGGCTGGGGCTTGCCGGTGACGGAATCGCTTTGCCACGGCCGGGTGCCGGTGATCGCCGACAATTCCTCGCTGCCCGAGGCGGGCGCTGGCTTCGCTCTCATGTTCGCCAGTGGATCCGTGGAAGACTTTGTACGCGCGGTCGAGAAGGCTGCCTTCGACGATGCCTGGCGGGCCGCGCAGGAGGCGAAGATCGCCACCGAATTTACTCCACGTTCGTGGGCGCAGATCGCGGATCAAATCGAATGCGGGCAGGCCCGGCTCCTGGCAGGCGAACAAGGCGAGCCGGCGCCTCCGCTCGTGAAGCCCGGCCTCTATTATCCCGTCAGCCTTTATAAGGGCCCAGGCATCTGGCCCGGCCTGGCGAGTGGCGAGATCTTTCGGATAGGCGATGGCTGGGAATGGCCCGACACCAATGGCAGCCGGACGGGACCCGAGGGCGGAGCCTTGCGCATGCGCCTCGCGACCGACGAACCGGTGCGCCTTTACCTCCATCTGCGCGGGCTGGAATCGGCGGCCTGCCCGGTAAAGGCCACGGTCGATGGCGTGACGGTCGGCACCATGACCGTACGGCAACGTAAGGCGGGCTGGATGGCTTGCGATCTGCCGGCCGGCGCGGGGCCGGTGGTGGAGCTATTGGTCCAGGGCGCCTTGACGGAGATTGCCGGCATCGTGGAGGGCGGAGTCCGTAAGGAGCGATCCGTGTCGGTCGGGGTTGCGGGCTTCTTCCTGTGCGCCCGCGATGACGCTGGAGCCAACGCCGCCTTCATCCAAACGCGGCGCGGTAAGCTGGAGACGATCAGCGCCTACCGGCGTCCCCCAGGACGTTGAACCGACCCGCGGGGGAAGCCGGTTGCGCGCCGGCGAGTTGCCTTTTACGCAATTCCCTTTAGCTGCTCCCCTGTGCCGCCCGCGGTGCCGGCGCATGTCTCATGATCACACAAGCAGGACGAAGAATGGCGAAGCGCGCTCTCATCACGGGTATTACGGGCCAGGACGGGGCCTATCTTGCCCAATTGCTGCTTCGCAAGGGCTATGAGGTCCATGGCGCCGTCCGCCGATCGTCCCACCTCGGCGTGGCGGACCACCGCCTCCGCTGGCTCGGGATCGAGCGCGACGTCAGGTTGCACGACTGCAATCTGTCCGACCTCTCTTCGCTGATCCGCATCGTGACCGAAATCCAGCCCGACGAGGTCTATAACCTGGCGGCCCAGTCCTTCGTGGCGACATCATGGCGCCAGCCGATCCTGACCGCCAACATCACCGGCGTCGGCGTCACCAACGTGCTGGAGGCGATCCGCCTGGTGAAGCCCGACGCGCGTTTCTACCAAGCCTCTTCGTCGGAGATGTACGGGAAGATCCAGCAGGAGCATCAGTCGGAAGCGACACCCTTCTACCCGCGCTCACCTTATGCGGTTGCCAAACTGTACGGTCACTGGATCACGGTCAATTACCGCGAGAGCTTCGGGATGCACGCTTCGTCCGGCATTCTGTTCAATCATGAGAGCCCGTTGCGGGGAATCGAATTCGTGACGCGAAAGGTCACCGACGGCGTCGCGCGGATCAAGTTGGGGCTGGCGAACGAATTGCGCCTCGGCAACATCGACGCGAAGCGAGACTGGGGGCATGCCCGCGATTACGTCAAGGCGATGTGGATGATGCTGCAGCAGGACGAGCCCGACGATTATGTCGTGGCGACGGGCGTCAACACCACCGTGCGCGACATGTGCCGCATCGCCTTCGCCCATATCGGCGCGGACATGGACGAGCATCTGGTGATCGACCCCACCCTGTTCCGCCCGTCCGAGGTTGACGTGCTGCTGGGCGATGCCAGCAAGGCGAAAAGGGTGCTGGGCTGGGCCCCGGAAACCTCGCTCGAGGCGATGATCGTCGAGATGGTCGAGGCCGATCTCGCTCGCTTGTCCGCACCGCAGGCCGCGATGGAGCAGGCGCAGCCGGAAATCCGTCCCTAGGCATGGCGGGGGGCCAAGAGAGCTTGATTGGCGATACTGCGGACGGGCAGCTTCCCTTCTCGCGTATATTGCTCACGGGTGCGGACGGTTTCGTCGGCCGGCTGCTCGTCCCCGAGCTGCGGAGTCGGCTGAAGCCAGGGGCCCGGCTGTTGCTGGCGACACGCATCGAGCCGTCAGAATGGCCCGAGGGCGAGGAATTGGTGACCTTCGACCTGCAGGATACCAACAGCATCGCGTCCGCGATCAACCATGTCCGACCGGACCTGGTGATCCATCTGGCGGCGCAATCGTCGGTCGGGCGATCGGCGGGCGAGGCCGCCGCGACCTGGTCGATCAACCTGTGCGGCAGCCTCGCGCTGGCGCAGGCGCTGGCGACGACGGTACCCGGCTGTACATTGCTGTTCACCAGCAGCGTCGAAGTCTATGGCCTGACCTTCAATGATGGGGTCGCGACCGAAGCGTCCCCGCTTCGCCCGCAATCTGCCTATGCGCGATCCAAGGCCGCGGCCGAGGCGATGTTCGCAGACGTCCTTCCCGCCGAATCCCGCCTGATCGTGGTACGCGCCTCCAACCATAGCGGGCCGGGCCAGACCGACTCTTTTGTCATTCCTGCCTTCGCGGACCAGATCGTCCGCATCGAGCGCGGCGAAGCCTCCACCATCCAGGTCGGCAACCTGGACGCGGAGCGCGACTTTCTCGATGTGCGCGATGTGGTGGGGGCTTATCTGAGGCTGCTGATGCAGGCGGGAAGGCTGCCGAACCGCGCCATCTTCAACGTCGCGTCGGGCAGGTCGGTGCGGATCGGCGCGATCCTCGACCGGTTGCGCGCGCTCAGCCAAGTCGAAACGATCGTCGAGCAGGACCCGCGGCGGATGCGGGCCAGCGAAGTTGCCCGTGCCGCGGTGGATGCCTCGGCGATTAGACGAGCTATCGGCTGGGCTCCGACACATTCGCTGGATGAGATGCTGGCGAGCGTGCTGGCCGACAGGCGCGGATAGCGAGGCGGTTAGACCATGCTGCAGCGGATCATCCGGATGGTCATCGGGGAAATGCCGTCCCGCTCGAACGCAAGCGTTGCGCGCGGACTAATTGCGCGCGCCAACGCCGCTCGCGATGCGCGACAGTATCGCGTTGCCGCTTCTCTTTACGAGGAAGCGCTGCGATTTGCCCCCCACCGGGCTCGCGTGCGCATCCAGTGCGGTCATATGCTCAAGGAAGCGGGCGACCTGATCGGCGCGGAAGAGCAATATGAGCTTGCCGCCGCCGATCTGTCGAACGACGCCGATCTCGCGCTTCAGATCGGCCACCTTCACAAGCTGGCCGGCCGACCCGACAAGGCGAAGGCCAGCTATGCGCGCGCGCTGACGCTCAGCCCCGGCTGGCGCGAGGCGGAACGCGAACTCGCATCGGTGAGCGGCGTCGCCGATGAGGTCGACGGCGATGACAATGAGCCCTCCGTCGCTTCCGCCGAGCACCCCGATTGGGTCGTCACGGAACTGCTGCCGCGGGGAGAGGATGCCCCGCCCGCGGTTGACCGCAACATCTTGCGCCTGTTCCGGCTGGGCGGGCGACGCACGCGCAGCCGGTGGGGGGATCTGAAGGTCATGCGCGGGATCGAGTCGATACGCGGCTATCGGCTGGCGCCGGGGCGGCTGAACGAGATCCGCCTGTTGATCGACGGTGTGGTCGTCCATCGCGAGCCGCTGCAGGCGTATCCGATCAGCGATGGCAGCGAGCCGCAGACCAAATATGTCTTCAACATCTGGTACGATTTTTCGGCGGTGCTGCCCGGTCGCCATGTCATCGACCTAACGTTCCACGATCCCTCGGGCCGTCGTATTCGCCGCCATCGCGAGACCGTGCTGGTCGCGCCGCCCGAAGAGGATGTCCATCCGAATTCGGACGCATCGGTTTCTATTCCGCCGGAATCGGCCTCGCTGGATGACGCCATCAACGCCTTGCCCAGCATGGTCCGCACGACCGAACGACGGCTGCTGCCCGATCCGGTCCGCACGATCCTGGTACAGCGAGTCGACCAGCTTGGTGACCTGGTCTGTTCGGTTCCGGCGATTCGGCGGCTCCGTGAGCTTTTTCCTGGCGCGCGGTTGATCGGACTGGTGACGACCGCGAACGCGCCGCTCGCCGAGTGTCTTGGTCTCTTTGACGAAATCGTCGCCATTTCATTTGTCGAAAGCATCGCCGAAGGGCGCCGCACGCTTGGTATTGAAGCCCAGGACGAACTGCGAAGCAAGCTGGCGCGGTTTGAGATCGATCTGGCCATCGATCTCAGCCATGCGGAAGGATCCCGCGCCGTTCTGCTGCTGACTGGCGCGCGTTTCCTCTACGGCTTCACGGATCGCTTGTCGCCCTGGCTGGATGCCGGGCTGGAATTCAACGGGCATGATCCCGTAAATGGAATCGAGATCATGCCGCCGTCGCGCAAGATATTGCTGTTGATCGAAGGCTTGGCTGCGCTGAAGCAGGATACCGCCCGCAACTTGCCGAATTCCGATCATGCCAGCCTTTTGGAATATGGCCTTGGCGAGGACGAACCTTATGCCGTGCTTCATGCGGGCGCCCGTCTGGCCTATAGTCGATGGCCCCATTTCCCGGCCTTGGTCGGGATGCTGCTCGATCGAACGGATCTCAAGCTCATCCTGTTTTTGGACGATGCTGCGGAATTAGAGAAAGTGGCAGCGATGCAAGCGGCACGACCCGACCGGCTGCGCATCATTTCCGGTCAGATTCCGTTCGCCGATTTCGACGCCCTGCTGTCTCAATGCGCCCTGTTCGTCGGCAATGACAGCGGGCCCAAGCATCTCGCCGCATTGCGCGGCGCGCCGGTTGTCAGCCTGCACATGGCGCGGCTCAACTGGAGCGAATGGGGTCAGGAAATGTCGGGTCGGATCATCAGCCGGCGTGTGCCCTGCGCGGGCTGTGGCATTGCGCTGGACGGTGAAGATTGCGGCAAGCAATGGGCCTGCCTGCACCACATCCGCCCCGAAGAGGTGTTCGCGGTGGCGCAAGAGCTGCTGGAGGACACCGGTTCACGATGATCGGTAAGCTCTTCCGTAAGCCGACGCCTCGCCGGCTCGGCAATCGCGCGCGCGACAAAGGCCGCTGGTCGGAGGCCGCGGACCATTATCGACGGCATCTGGCCGACGATCCGCAGGATTTCGCGATCTGGGTCCAGCTCGGCCATATGCTGACGCAGATCGAGGATTATGCGGCGGCGGATGCGGCCTATGCCCGGGCGGGCGAACTTCGCGCCGACGATGCGGATCTGCTCCTCTGCTGGGCGCGCTCGCGCAGACTGGCCGGAGACATGAGCCGCGCGCGCGATCTTTACGGCCTCAGCCTGGCCAGCGACGGCAATCCGCATGCGGCCAACGAGCTGGCGCTGCTCGATGCCGAAGCGCCGCCGGCCGTGCCGCCACCGCCCAGCCCGCCGCCCGCACCGCCGCCGCCCGCGTGGATCGCGCGCGTCGAGTTGCTCAAGCCGTTCCACATGCAACCGGGCGACGAGGCCGTCCTGTTCGTCACGCACAGCGGAACCGGGCGGATCAAGCCACATGTCGCGCCTTACCTGCGCGCTTGGGCCGATGCAGGCGTTCATGTCCTGCTGATCGTCGTCACCGACCGCGAGGTCGAAATCACTCCGGACCTGCTCGATCTCGCCGCGGGCGTGATGGTGCGCGCCAATGCGGGCTATGATTTCGCGGCTTGGGCACACGCCATTCATCTGCACCCGGAGCTTTACGGCGCTTCGACGCTCTATCTCGTCAATGACAGCCTGATCGGTCCGTCGAGCCGGCAGGCGTTCGGCGCGATTCTGGATCGCGTCCGCGCGAGCGATGCCGACCTGGTCGGCCTCACCCAAAGTCACGAATATCGCTGGCACGTGCAGACCTTCTTCATGGCGCTGAAGCCGCGCCTGCTTTGCTCCTGGTGGCTGCACGGTTTCTTCGATCGGGTCCGCATCCTCGGCGACAAGGATGCCGTCATCCGCGCCTATGAGGTGCGCTTCGCGGCCGAGGTCGAGGCATGGGGTTATGACGTCGCGGTCCTCTTCCCCAGCGAACGGGCGTCCAACCCGACCCTGTTCGACTGGCGCGGGCTGATCGCGCGCGGCTTCCCCTTCGTGAAGACGCTGCTGTTGCGCGGTGCTTTCCCCGAGGCCGACCTGACCGGCTGGCGAGAGACGTTGGCCGAAAGCGGGTTCGACCTGGACTTGATCGACCGCACGCTCGCGGCCAGTGCCGAAGCGCTGCCGGCGGAAGAAACAGGCGCGCTGGTGGCCCATCCGCGTACCTTCCGCCTAGGGCAGCATCGGCCGCTTCGGGTCGCCTTTTATGGCCCCTGGAACTACGATAACGGCCTTGGCTTCGCCGCGCGCGGCACGATCGCCGCGCTCCAGCGGAGCGGGGTGCGGTTGAACCTGCACCCGATCAAGAAGCCGTTCCATATCCACCGTCCGCTCGCGCCCGCAGTCGACATCACCGATTTCTCGGGTGACGCGGACATCGCCATCGTCCAGCTCAATCCCGACAGCTGGTTCCTGCTGACCGACGAGCAGCGCGAGGCCGTGCGGCGCGCGGGGCGCCGCGTCGGCTATTGGGTGTGGGAGATGGGGCATATCCCGCCCGAATGGCGCGCGGACTTCGGTTCGGTCGACCGCATCTGGGCACCCAGCCATTATTGCGCGGAGTTGTTCGCACGCGAGGAAGGTGCGCGCGTTGACGTGATCCCGCACGCCGTTCCCCTCCCGGCCGCACAGCCGGTCGATCGCGACACAGTGCTCGCCCGCTTCGGCGTGCCCGCCGGGCGGCGGGTGATCCTCTACATCTTCGACGGGTCGAGCTATCTGGTCCGTAAGAATCCGCATGCCTTGGTCCGCGCCTTTGCCGCGTCGGGCCTCGGCGAGCAGGGCTGGACGCTTTTGCTCAAGACCAAGCATCTGATGGACCGTCCCGACGACGGGATCGCCTTCCAGCGGCTGGCGGAGAGCGTCGCCAACGTGCGTCTGGTCGACTGCAATCTGCCCACCGGCGGGCTGGAGGAACTGGTCGCCGCCGCCGACATCTATGCCTCGCCGCATTGTTCGGAGGGATTCGGGCTGACCATTGCCGAAGCCATGGCCGCGGGAAAGCCGGTGGTGGCGACGGACTTCGGCGGCAGCGCCGATCACCTCGACAGCTCGACCGGCTATCCCGTGAAGGCGCGGCGTTGGCGACTCGATCGCGACCACGGCCATTACAAGAGCGGCGGCGAGTGGGCGCGTATCGACGAGCCTGCTTTGTCGGCGGCGCTCAGCCAGGCAGCGCGCGACGTCGAGGCCGGACGGACCGTTCGCGGGCAGGCGGCGCAGGCGCGCGTCGCCGAACGCCTGTCGTTCGATGCCGTCGGCACACGGATGGCGCACAGCCTGCGTGCCGCAGCGGACGAGCCTGCCTATGGCGCGGTCAGCCGCCTCGCGATCCATGCCGGTCGCGGCATCCCGGTCGAGCAGGCCGATTTCTCGCCGAATCTGCGCATGCTCGTGCTCAGTGCCGACGGCGCGACCCGGGACAGCGGGCTGGATAGCATCCGCAACCAGGAAGGCGGATGGGTCGTGATCGCACCCGCCGGAACCATGCTCGCACCCGATTTCGTCCATGTCGCGGTCCATCACGCCGCGGCACGGCCTGATGCCGGCATTTTCTATGCCGACGACGTCGCAGCCCAGACCGAGCGCGCGCTCGACCAGATCAGGCTCAAGCCCGAATTCGACATCTCGCTGCTCACCGCACAGGACTATGTGGGCGCGCCGCTGATCGTACGCCTTACGGCATTTGAGAGTCTGGGCGGGCTGGCCCCGGAAGCCGGAACCGCCGTCACCGCCGATCTGCTGTTCCGCGCGCACGCCGCGGGCTTATCGATCGTGCGCATTCCGCACGTGCTGCTCGCGCACCCCGGCGAACGCGTGCGCGCCACGCCCGCCGATTACGCACGGATGCTGCGCGGCCGCCCTGGATGGGCTGGCTTGATCGTGGACGGCTGCACGCCGGGCAGCTTCGCCCAGCTTCGCCAATTCGATGGCGATACCGCGCCGGCGGTGACGATCGTCGTCCCGACCTGCCGCAGCGCGTTGCCCGACGGCAATGGCCTCTATGTCGAACGGCTCCTCGCGGCGCTGGCCGAGACCGACTGGCCGATGGATCGGCTCCAGGTATTGGTTGGCGACGATATCGCCGGTCAACCCGCCTGGGCGCGCCGTAAGTGGCCATTCGCGCTCAACCGCGCCGAAACGCCGCGCGCCCCTGCCGAGCCGTTCAACTATGCGGCCAAGATGAACCGCCTCTGGCGCGCGGCCGAGACCGAGCAGATCGTCTTCCTCAACGACGATTGCCTCCCGCGTAGCCCACTTTGGCTCAAGGCGCTGCTGAGCTTCGCGGTCGAGCAGGATGTCGGCGGCGTGGGCGCCCGGCTGCTTTACGACGATGGCCGGCTGCAACATGCGGGACTTGCCCCGCATGGCGAACAGGCAGCGCATCTTTGGATCTTCCGCGACAAAGTCGAGGATACCTACCAGGATTGGGCGCTGGTCCAGCGCGAATGGTCGATGGTGACGGGTGCGGTCTTCGCGACGCGTCGTTCCGTGCTGGAGGAGATCGACGGTTTCGAGGAGCGCTTCAGCCTCGAATTCAACGATACCGATCTCTGCCTGCGCATCCGCGCACGCGGATACCGGATCGTCTACACGCCGCTGGCCGAGCTGACCCACAGCGAAAAGGCCTCGCGCGGCGAACGGCTGCCGCCGGGGAATGACATGGCGCTGTTCCTGTCCCGCTGGCGACGCTGGTTCGACAACGACCCCTCATGGCACCCGCGGCTGCGTCGGGATTCGCTCGAAGTCAGGCCGATGGTGGTGCCGGACTGGTATCTTTAATCGGTGAGCGGCAGCCGTTCTGCGACCACTGCCAACGACTGGCGCAGTTGCTCGACGTCCCAACGATATTGTACCATCAGGCCCTCCAGACGCGTCCGGACCGCTTCTATCCGTCCGTCCCGCTCCCCCAGATCGAGTGCGACCCGTCCGTCCCGCTCTGCTAGGGCTCCTTCGACCCATGGGCCGATGGCAGCAAGCTCGTCCCGCAACGCGTGCAGTTCGCCCTGCACCCGCTCCGCCCGCTCCTGCCCCTCCGTCGCAAGGCCGGCCATGATCGCGCGTATCTCGGTCACTTCGGTCTGTAGCCGCGCGAGATCCGTGCGTGTCTCCGACAATTCAGCCTGCCTTGCGCGGCGATCGACCTCCGTCTCGGTCCGGAGCGAATCGATCGCCTGACGCAGCGCGTCCATCTCACTCTGCAGGGCGGCACGTACGCGGCGGTCGATCCAGCCCGGGGCAGGGTCATGCGACATCGGCAAAACTCTCTGTTGGTACCGCGTCCAGCAGTCGCTCGACGGCCTCGAACACAGTCTCGGGGCGAATCTGGTCGAGGCAGGCGAGCCCGTAAGGGCAATCAACGGCATGGTGAAGATGGCAGGGCGAGCAGACGATCGCGCGTGACAAGGTGACGACATTGCCGCCGATCGGACGCCATTCGAGCCGCTGGTGCGCGCCGCTGAAGATGCATAGTGTTGGAACGCCCGCAAAGGCGGCGAGATGGGCGATGCCTGAATTGTTCCCGACCACGCACGCAGCCGAGCGGATCCGTTCCATCGTCTCGGCCCAAGGTGTGCGCCCACAATCGTTGACGACCCTCCGCGGGTCGAAGGGCCGTACGATTTCGCCCGCACGAATCCTCTGGTCCGGCGCGCCGATGACATGGATTGCGCCATCCCATCGTGCGACCAGCAATGCGATCAGCGCACGGAAATGCGGCGCGGGCCAATCGCGTATGTCGCTATTCGAGAAAGGTGCGACCACGATGTGGGGCATCATGCCTGCCCCTCCGCCAACCGCCTCAGGCCACGCTTCAACCGCTGCGCGGCAAGTTCGACCAGCAGGGTCAGATATTCGGACTGGTGCAATGTTCCGCCGCTGCCCCGCTTGATGATGCGACCGCCGAAGAACTGGAATGCAGGCGTTGCTTCGCCGACTATGTTCCAGAGACGGAATTCGAACTGACCCGGGGCCACCAGGTTGAAGGGGGCGGTGAGATTCGCTTCGCCGTCGAACACCCCAAAAGCGATGCGGCGGTTGTTGATCGCGATATCATAGGCCAGCAGTCCGGTTTGCTCGGCATCCATATCGAGAAAGGGTTGGAACAGATAATCGCCGGGACCGATTAACCGGTAGGGGCCAAAGGTAAGCGGTACGCTTTCCTCGCGCGCCGCCTGTCCCTCGCAGGCGATGTGGAATCGCCCGCGCCGGCAACGCTCGTGCTGGAAGAATTCCCCAAGGGGTATGTCCCGCACCCAGGCATGATCCACATGCTCGCCCGCCGGATCGATTGGAAGGAAGATGTCCAGGAAAGGGTGAACGCCCCGGTGCCCAAGTCCCGCTTTGTGCGCGGCATCCAGGTCGCGGAGCAGGATGCGCGTATCCTCGAACGTGCGCAAATCGACGGCGAGGTCATATCCTCCGCCGACCAGTGACTGCAGCTCGGCGATCTTGCTCGTGATATCGGCCGGCTGCTCCTCCATGTTGCGGGGATAGGCGTTGAACCGAATGAGCTCATCGGCAATGCCGACGCGGCGGGCGAGCCCCTCATTCCATTCACCGACCACGAGCGTGATATGCGCCTGTGGAAAATGGCGGCGCACGGCTCGCAGCGCCGGCACTGCCATCACGAAGTCGCCGAGATGATCGAGCTTCAGCAGCAAAATCCGCTCGATACCGGCCGGGCCCATCGTCTCGACGCGCGTGTGTAGCGATTCGAACGCCGCCTCCGGAAGCGGAGCGGCATCGGGCGCGGGCGGCGCCAGGCCCCATTCTGGCGGCGCGATCCGCTCCAGAACCAGGGCGATGTCGTGCTGCCCGACCGGCGGCGTCGCGCGGTCCAAGGCATAATCATAGCCGGCGTCTCGATCGGCCAGCCAGCGGAGGCGATAGCTGTTGGGGGCCAGCGCCTCCTCCACCTCCGCGAGCAAAGAGGCCGGCGTATAGAGGCGCCGCTGCCGGGGCCGGTGCGGGACAGGCAATCGGTCCCGCCGTGCGTCGAGAAAGGCATGCGGCACCGTGATGATCAGCAGCCCGTTGGTGGCGACCAGCCCGAACCAGCGCTGCAGCGCCGCGCGATAATCCCCTTCGTCCTGCAACAGTTCTGCCGCGTAGACCGCCGCATGGGCGGCGTGCTCCGGCTCGGTCACGTCGTTCCGGCCAAGGTCGAGGCACGGCTGGCGCGCGAGGAAGCGTTCAAGCATGTCCCGCGCGCCGATCGCCGACGACGCAGCATCCTCGGTTGCGCGCAAATCCTTCCTTGGCGGCAAATGTCCCACCCCAGAACGCCGATCGCCGACGTGTCGTACCGCTTAGCCCAGCCTGCTCCGGAAATCGAGGCAGCGCGACAAGGCCGGCCCTACCGCGTAAGCGCGCGCGCCGTCACAAACGGCGAGAAGAGCTGATTGATGATGTTGACCATCTTGGCCGGCCGGTTGGCGGCGGCATTGGCAATGTAGATCACGTCCTTGTCGCGGATCGCGAAGCGCTGCGACAGGAAATAGCTGGCCGGCTGCATCATGTTGAGGCGGTAAATGACCGGCTGCTCGTGCGCACCGGGTGCCGCCGGGTCGTAGCGGAACAGGAAGACGGCGGAGGGATCGGCCACCGCGTCGGTGGGCCCGCCCGCGCGCGCCACCGCCTCGGCGAGCGACAGGTCGCCCGTCGCGAAATCGATCTGCTCGACCTTGCCGGTGGCGCCGAGCGAGATGAAGCTGCGCGGCCGCTTGAGCAGCTCGATCCGATCACCCGGATTCAGGATCAGGTCGTCGGCCGCGCCCGCCCGGATCCGCCCCAGCCTTTCCTCCAGGAAATGCGTGCCGCGATTGAAGCGCACCACCGTATCCTCGGCCGAATTGGTGGCCCCGCCCGCGAGTGCGATCGCGTCGAGCAGCCGCTCCTGCTGAAGCGACAGATTATACCGCCCCGGCTGGTGCACGTCGCCTGCGACATAGACGGTGGAGGACAGATTCTGCTTGATCGTGACCAAAGCCTGCGGGCTCTGCGACTTGCCGCGCAACCCGCGCACAATCATCGATTGGATTTCGGAAATGGTGTGTCCCGCCACCTCCAGCCGCCCGACATAAGGCAGGCTGATCATGCCTTCGCGATCGACCACGACTTCGGGGAAAGTCTGGGCCCGGGCCGACGGGTCTGCAACGCCGCCGCCCGCCGCGGAGGATCCAAACAGCGAGACGCCGACCTCGAAGATGCCGATGCCGAGGATATCGCCCGGCCCGACCACATCGTTGCGCCTTTCCTGCGCCAGGCTCGAGAGGGTCGGCTGGGCCGCGTCCGCGGCCGCGTCGCGCGACACGATCTCACTTACGACGCCCGGATCGATATCGACGATCTTGAAACCGAGTTCGTTCTGGTCGCGCGTGCCGCGCTTGATCTCCCCCGCGGTGGGACCGCTCGACGGCAACGCCGCACAGCCCGCCAGCAGCGCCAGGCACGACAAAGCGGCCAAGGCACGGGCACGGAGGGAGAATGTCGGCGACGAAGCGAGCATGCTCAAGATCGGATCTCTCGGATAAATCGGGTGTTTGCCGGGGGGGGGCGTCGTTTGTTGCCGCGGAGCCTAATCAAGTGCGGCCGTGACTGCAATCAGGCGGCGCGCAGCTGTAGCCGGTGGTGCACGTCGCTCGCTTCGTCGATCGTGTCGAAGAAGACGAGCGTTCCGCCATAAACCACCGCACCGCGCCGGCAATATTGACGCAAGGTACCGGGATCGTGGCTGATCATCACCAGGGTCGCATTGTCGCGGCGGTGAAGCAGGGCCTCTTCGCAACGCGCGCGAAAACGTTCGTCGCCCGCCCCCGTCACCTCGTCGACCAGATAGCAGTCGAAGTCGATCGCCAGGCTGATGCCGAACGCCAGTCGCGCATTCATGCCCGCCGAATAGGTATGGACCGGCTGATGGAGGTATGGCCCGAGCTGAGCGAAATCCTCGACGAAATCGAGCAAGGCCTGTTCGTCCATATTGTAGATGCGCGCGATGAAGCGCGCATTGTCGGCACCGGTGAGGCTCGACTGGAAGCAGCTCGAATAGCCGATCGGCCACGAGGTGGACATGGTCCGGATGATCCTGCCGCCGCTCGGCTGCTCCACGCCCGCGATCAGCCGCATCAAGGTCGATTTGCCCGCGCCATTGGCGCCGCAGATGCCGATGCTCTCGCCGGGCTCGATCTTGAAGTTCAGATCGGTAAAGACGTGCTTCTCGAACTTGCGGATGTGATAGGTCTTGCTGACATTCTGGAACTCGATCATGCGAGCAGGGTCCTTGGGGCCATGGTCCGGCCGATGAGCGGCGGCCCATTGACGCCGGCTGAATGCCGGACGCACGCTCCCTAGCCGCATGACGATCGAAGCGCAAAATCCGGCATTCCTGTCGCCGCCGCGGCTGTGCATGGATGCGCGCATGCTGGTCAGCGCGGGCGGCACCGGGGTCAGCAGTTATGCCCGCGAGCTGTTGCGCGCGCATGCCGCGATCAGCCCGGCCCATGCCCTGTTGAGCGATCGACCAGCCTTGGAGCACCCCGCGCCAGCGCCCTTCGGCCGCGCCGGGCGCTGGCTGCGCGCCTTGCGGCGAGGGACGCGTCACGCGGCACCGGTCGCCGGAGGTCCGGACCCGCGCCTGCTCGTCGCACCCGATGTTTTTCGCGTCGCGCAGGTTTATTTCGACGTGCATCGACGCCCCTTGCGCGTCCGCCTGCCGGGGCCGCCGGGCATCATGCACTGGACCTACCCCGTACCGCTCGCGGTCGAAGGTTGGCACAATCTCTACACCGTCCACGACGTGATCCCCCTCCTCCACTCCGAGCTTACGCATATCGAAGGGCGCCGCTATCGCCGGATGCTCGACCAGCTGGCGCGCTGCGCGGCGCGCTTCATCGCCGTGTCCGAAACCGCACGGGCAGAGATCGTCCGCGCGACCGGCTGCCGCTCGGATTTCGTGATCGACTGCAGCGTCGCGGTCGACGCGAGCCCCGCCGATCCGCATGATCTGCCCGCCGGTTTGAGGCGCGGCAATTTCCTGCTCATCTGCGGAACGGTCGAGAAGCGCAAGAATGTCGCCTCCGTGCTCGATGCCTATCGACGGGCCGGCATCAACATGCCGCTGGTGATTGCGGGCCCCGATGGCTGGGGCGCCGCCGACGTCTCGCATCTGGTCGATGCCATCCCCGGCGCGATCCGCCTTCCCTATCTCGATCGACCGGCGATGCGAGCTCTGATCGGCCATGCGCGCGGCCTGGTCATGCCGTCGCTGGCGGAAGGGTTCGGG
>Ga0207698_10000365_pt1 | contig 26602 bp, 21 predicted proteins | sample KBSCornC22_FD_184298 | JGI IMG/M metagenome (GOLD analysis project Ga0207698, IMG submission 184298) | Corn rhizosphere microbial communities from Kellogg Biological Station, Michigan, USA - KBS Corn C2-2 (SPAdes) (version 2) | ecosystem: Host-associated > Plants > Roots > Rhizosphere > Soil ... | reverse complement strand
GCGGTCTCCGCCTTGTTGAGCCCGGTCAGCCCGCCATAATGGCGCTCGTTCAGCCGCCAGTCCTTCTCGACCGGCAGCCACAGCCGCCCCATCGCCTCCAGCGCCAGGTTGAGCGTCTTGATCGCACGCGTCTGCAGGCTGGTGAAGCAGAGATCGAAATCCAGCCCCTTGTCCGCCATCAGCGCGCCCGCCGCGCGCGCTTCCTCGATCCCGAGATCGGTCAGGTTGACGTCCCACCAGCCGGTGAAGCGATTTTCCAAATTCCAGGCGGATTGGCCGTGGCGGATCAGGACGAGCGTCGGCATGGGTGGTGGCGGCTTCCCTTTATCGTGTCGGGCAGCCCTGTAGCGAGCCGATCGCCAAGCGTCACCCCCCGCGCGTGCGTAGGTCGGCTCACATCCTCCCCCCAACAAAAGCTCGTGAGAATTTCGTATCGCCTCCGGTTGCAACTGCCGCCCCGCTGACGCACGCTCCTCCAAATCACCAAAAGGGGCATCAATGGTCATTTCACGCATCCTGTGCGCCGGCGTCGGCGCGATCGCGCTTGCCACCGGGCTGAACGCCAAGGCGATGGACCAAAAAGCGGTCGAGGCCGCGTTCGATGCGGGCGTGAGCTCGACCGATCAGCTCGAATGGCTGAAGAGCATGTCGTCCGCCCCCAACCATGTCGGTTCGCCGCACGACAAGGCCAATGCCGATTATATGCTGGGCCTGTTCAAATCCTGGGGCTGGGACGCGCATATCGAGACCTTCCAGGTCCTCTATCCGACGCCCATTTCCACGACGGTCGAACTGGTCGCGCCTGAGCGGATCGCGCTCGGCGGTCAGGAGCCGCCCGTGCCGGGCGACGATACGTCCGCCAACAGCGCCGGCGCGCTGCCGCCTTATGTCGCCTATCAGGGCGACGGCGATGTCACCGCCGACCTGGTCTACGTCAATTTCGGCATGCCCGAGGATTATAAGGCGCTCGAGCGGCGCGGCATCGACGTCAAGGGCAAGATCGTGATCGCGCGCTACGGCGTCGGCTGGCGCGGGCTCAAGCCGTTGCTCGCGCAATGGCATGGCGCGGCGGGCTGCATCATCTATTCGGATCCCGGCCAGGACGGTTATGCCAAGGACGATGTCTATCCCAAAGGCGGCATGCGGCCACCCTTCGGCGTGCAGCGCGGATCGGTGATGGACATGCCGGTCTATCCCGGCGACCCGCTCACCCCCGGCATCGGCGCGACCGCCGACGCGAAGCGGCTGACGCGCGAGGAGGCCAAGACCATCCTCAAGATCCCGGTCCTGCCCATGTCCTATGGCGATGCGACCAAATTGCTGTCGCAGCTGGGCGGCCCGGTCGTGCCCGGCGACTGGCAAGGGGCCCTGCCCTTTACCTATCACACGGGCGGCGACGGCAAGACGCAGCTGCACCTGGCGGTCAAGTCCGACTGGTCGTTGAAGCCGATCTACAACGTGATCGCGACCATCAAGGGTGCGACCCAGCCCGATCAATGGGTGATCCGCGGCAACCATCATGACGGCTGGGTGATGGGCGCGTCCGATCCCTTGTCGGGCAATGTCGCCATGATGTCGGAGATGAAGGCGATCGGCGGGCTGCTGAAACAGGGTTGGCGGCCGGCGCGCACGATCGTCTATGCCAGCTGGGACGGCGAGGAGCCGGCTTTGCTCGGTTCGACCGAATGGGCCGAGCAGCATGCCGCCGAGCTCAAGCGCAAGGCGGTGATCTACATCAATTCGGACAGCAATGGCCGCGGCTTCCTCAATGCGGGCGGCAGCCACGATTTCCAGCATCTGGTCAACCAGGTCGCGGCCGACGTGACCGATCCGGAGACCGGGGCCACAGTTGCGAATCGTGCCCGCGCCGCGATCCGCGTCCTGGCGATCGAAGGGGGGAAGATCGATCCGCGCGACCTTGCCGCCGCGGAGAAAGGCGGCGACCTGCCGATCGACGCGCTGGGGTCAGGATCCGATTTTTCGGCCTATCTCCAGCATCTCGGACTGCCGGCGCTCGATTTGGGCTATGGCGGCGAGGATACGAGCGGCGGCGTCTATCATTCGCTCTATGACAGCTTCCATCATATGACGACCTTCGACGATCCCGGCCTGAAATACGGCGCGGCTTTGTCGAAGACGGCCGGACGGCTGGTGCTGCGCATCGCCGATGCGGACACGCCGCCGATGCGCTTCGGCGACTTTGCCGAGACGGTCGCCGCCTATCTGGCGGAAGTGAGCCAACTGGCCGATCAGCGCCGCGACGGCGATCGCAAACGCGCGGCGCTCGTCAAGGACGGCGCCTTCCGACTGGCGAGCGACCCGCTCAAGCCGGTCGGTGTGCCCGCGCCGGAGGCCGAGACGCCGCATATCGAGTTGGCCGCGCTCGCCGACGCGGTCGATCATCTGCGCAAGGCGGCGACGGCGTTCGATAGCGCTTTTGCCGACAAAGGCGCGAAGCTCGATCCGGCCAGCCGCGCGAAACTCAATGGGCTGCTGCGCGACATCGACCAGCTGCTGCTCGACGAGCGCGGTCTGCCCGGCCGGCCCTGGTACCAGAATCTGATTTATGCTCCCGGTCGGCTCACCGGTTATGGCGCCAAGACGCTGCCCGGCGTGCGCGAGGCGATCGAGGACCGGCGCTTCGACGATGCCAACCTGTATGCCGCCCGCACCGCAAAAGTTGTGAATGGTTATGCGACGAGGCTTGACCAGGCGCGAGCCGTCGTGGAGGGGCAATGAGCCTGGTCGTCCGGCGTGAAAGCGCAACGCGCTTTCGCCCGGGCGTGGATCAGGCTCACATTTTTTGATCGAGACCTTGATTCCCGATTGAGGTTTCGACCTCAATCGCTCAAGGGCTCGCCCATGAAGACGCGCATCTACGTGACGCTCAAGAATGGCGTTCTCGATCCCCAGGGCAAGGCGATCCATCACGCGCTCGAAGGCCTTGGCTTCTCGGGCGTGGAGGATGTGCGCCAAGGCAAGTTCATCGAGATCGAGCATGCGGACGGCGTCAGCGATGCCGACCTGGAGGCGATGTGCCGCAAGCTGCTCGCCAACACGGTGATCGAGAATTATCGGATCGAGCGGGCGTAACCCACGCATCCCGCTCGCCAATGCCTGCTCAGCATGAGCAGGCGTGCAGGAGGCAGAGATGAAATCCGCGGTGATTGTGTTCCCCGGCTCCAATTGCGACCGCGATTTGGCGGTGGCGATCGAGGAGGTGACCGGCCGTGCGCCGACGATGCTGTGGCACCGCGAGACCGAATTGCCCCAGGGAACCGACCTGATCGCCGTCCCCGGCGGCTTCTCTTATGGCGATTATCTCCGCTCCGGCGCGATGGCGGCGCGGTCGCCGGTGATGAAGGCGGTGATCGAGGCGGCCGAACGCGGCGTGCCGGTGCTGGGCATCTGCAACGGCTTTCAGATCCTGACCGAAGCCGGGCTGCTGCCCGGCGCATTGATGCGCAATGCCGGCCTCAACTTCGTCTGCCGTCCCGTCGCGCTGACGGTCGAGAACAGCCAGTCGATCTTCACCAATCGCTATGATGCGGGCGAGCAGATCAGCATCCCCGTCGCGCACCATGACGGCAATTACACCGCCGACGAGGCGACGCTCGACCGGATCGAGGGCGAAGGCCGCGTCGCCTTCCGCTATGCCGAGCGCGTCAACGGATCCGCGCGCAACATTGCCGGCATCGTCAACCAGGCCGGCAATGTGCTGGGCATGATGCCGCATCCCGAACGTATGATCGGCCCCGAACATGGCGGCACCGACGGCCGGCGCCTGTTCGAAGGCCTGCTCGAAGCGGTCGCATGAGCCGCGAAGGATCATGCAAATGCGGCGGCGTGCGGATCTCCGCCAAGGCCGATCCGCTCACGACGCGCGCCTGCTGGTGCAAGGATTGCCAGAAGCTCACCGGTGGTGGGCCGACGCATAACGCCTTCTTCAAAACGGAAGAGGTGGAGATTGTTGGCGACATAAGATGGCATGACGTGGAAGCCGACAGCGGCAACATGCTGTCGCGCGGTTTCTGCCCCAATTGCGGCAGTCCGCTCGCGGTCCAGTCCCATGCCCGCCGTCACCTGATCGGCGTGCGCATCGGCGCGTTCGATGACAACGACGATCTGGGCCCCAAGTCGATGATCTGGACCGACTCCGCGCCGGCCTGGGCGCATCTGGATCCGGATCTTCCCAAGACGGACCGCCAGCCGCCGCCCTTGGGTTGAACAATCCTCCCCGCGAGTTCGCGGGGAGGTGGCACGCCGCAGGCGTGACGGAGGGGCCCTTCGGCGCGCGAGAATGCCCCTCCACCATTGCTTCGCAATGGTCCCCCTCCCCATGAAAACATGGGGAGGATCTAAGGACTTTACTGCCCACGACTGCGACATGCCCCCTGCATGCCGCTGACCGCCGCTACGCCTTCTAAACTTTCGCGCGAAACGGCGAGAAATCGGTCTTTTCGTCGAACACATCGACGCCCTCGCGCCGCTTGAGGAACCCCACCACAGCGTAGGTCGCCGGGGTCAGGATCACCTCCCACGACACTTTCAGCACCCATTGCGTGATCAGCACCACCAGCACCTGATGCCCGGTCCAGCCCTCGGCACCGAGGAAAGCCATGGGATAGAAGATCAAACTGTCGACGCCTTCGCCGACGATGGTCGAGCCGATCGTGCGCGTCCACAGCCAGCGGCCCTTGGTCAGCACCTTCATCCGCGCGAGCACGAAGCTGTTGGCGAACTCGCCCGCCCAGAAGGCGCAGAGCGAGGCCAAGGCGATGCGCCAGGCCTGGCCGAACACGGCTTCATAGGCCGCTTGCCCGGTCCAGCCCTTGTCGGGCGGCAATGCCACCACGACGATGCTCATGAACACCATGAACAGCAAAGCCGCGAAACCCGCCCACACGCAGCGCCGCGCGCGGCCATAGCCATAGACTTCGGTCAGCACGTCGCCGAGCACATAGGAGACCGGGAAGAACAATATGCCCGCGCCGAACGGCCAGGGGCCGATCCAGGGCAGGTCGATCACCGCGCGCTTGCCCGCGCCGATGATGTTGGACAGCAGCAGGATGGTGACGAACGCCGCCATCATGAAATCGAAATAGCGGAAGTTGCGCCCCGCGAGCGTCCCCGCCTCGACCGCGATCGGCCGCCCTTCGTCCTGCACGCTGCCCCCTGCCCCGTTCATGTCGCTACACTATCGCGGTTCCCGCCCCGCGCAATCCACGCTAACGGCATTTCCGGGCGCCCGTAGCTCAGTTGGATAGAGCACGTGCCTTCTAAGCTCGTGGTCGCAGGTTCGAATCCTGCCGGGCGCGCCAATTATCAGGAATGGCGGAATTCAGCTTTCGGCTCTCACGGTGCCGCTGGTTCTGATGCCATTTGCGGGTCTCGAGTTGCAGGGCGGACGGATCGAGGGGATTGCGTGCGTTTTAGGCCAGCGCGGCGAGGGTCAAACCACCCTCAGCGTTGTCCAGACGAAGCTCGCTCTACAAACCCGGCAAGGAGGGCGTCGAAGGCCTCCGGCTTGTCCACGAACACGGCATGACCGGCGCCCATTATGGTGTGTATCGGCTCGGTCTTGGGCAAGACGGTTGCAAGTGCCGCTAAGTCAGGCGCGTTCGGCGAGGCCTCTGCGGCGATGAGGAGAGCCGGCAGATCGAGCTTGACCAGCGGCCCCATACGATCGGGCCCGAAAAGGTCGTCTTCCAACATGGCCGCGCCAATCGTCGGGGGCGTCTTGAGGGCGTCTGCAGTCATGCGCGCGATCTCGTCGGGTGTCCGTTGCGTCTTGAATACCGCCTTCATCATCCCCTCGGTCGCTTCCTGCGGATAGCGTGCGTAAAGCGATACCTGTCGGAGTTTTTGGGCGGTGGCGGGCGACGAGGCTGCCTTGTCCCAACCCTGCGAAGGGCCCGCATCGACAAAGACCAAGCCGCGGACGCCGCCAACGCCAAACTTGTTCACATAAGCGCTGACGTCCTGGGCCCCCTGCGACCAGCCTATCAGGATGGTCGGCCCTGCCTTGAGCTGGCGAAGAATCTCATGCAGATCGGCCGCCCGGGTTTCAGGGGTATTGCCATCGAGCGCCTTCGTTGACGCACCTTGCGAACGCGGGTCGAGCGAGATGACACGGTACTTCTTTGAGAAATGATCGATCTGCTCGCGCCAAACGTCGGCTGTGAAGCGCCAGCCCGGAATGAAGACCAGCGTAACAGGAGACGCTTTCTGACCTGCGTCGATGACTCTGATCTGCACGCCGGGCTCAGTTTCCAGCATCTGAGCACCGGCGGCGGTGTTCGCAGACGCAATCAGGCCAATTGAAAACAGGCCACTCAGCAGCTTCGTCCCGATCCGCATCTTTCTGCTCCTCACGACAGAGTTTATGCTCCAGGCCGCTACGCGAGCGCATGCGCTAAGCGCGGCGGTTCTCGCTCCTAGTGAACGGATTCTCACACCGCGTCTTGTTCCGTTGAGATGCTCGTCCTTCAAGATGGCACTCTTTCCACAACCACCAGACGCGTTCGAATGGTTGTCGCTGCGCAGCCTCATCCTCGCCTGCCGCTAGATCATTCCCGTGGAAGAACGAGCGTTTCGGGATCGCCTCCTGCCGGCTGAGTGGCCGGAAGCAGGGCGCAAGGCTGCCGATGCGTTGAGGGGGGCGTTATTTGCCGAATGGGCCAATCTTTTTGTGCCAATCAAAACGCTATCGACCGGGCCCAGAGAAGCGAAACCCTCAGCACAAGTCGGCGCGAATGTTCCGCACGCCGCGCCGATCAGATCGGCTTGCAAAGGCTCTTCAGGTCGCGCCCCGCCGGCGAAGGGATTTTCTCGGGCATGATGCCCAGCGCCTCAGCCGCCGGATCGACGATCGCTTGATTGCCGAGGCGGATGCGCGCCAGTTCGCGGGCCTCCGCCACCGCATCACGTAATCGCGTCATGTGCGCCGCGTCGTGCTCGCCCGAGTTGGCGAGCGCATCGATATGCTCCCAGGCGACACGCTCGGCCTGGACAAAGCCCCATTCGTTGGTGAGCAAATCGTACATCTGCGCGTAGCTGAGCTGCTCCTGCAGCGGAAAATGGGCCGCGTTCTGCCCGGTCTTCGCGACCTCCCACGTGCTGCTGCGGATAGTCCACAGCAGCGGGGTCCGCGAAGGCTCAACGAGCGGGCGATCCTTGGCAGCCCATGCGTCCAGCGCATCCAGCCGTTGCTGAATGCAGGGGTTTTCCAGCTTAAGCGAGTCCAATGCCCCCAGATCGTGCGCAATTTCCTGCCGCAGCGCGATGCGCGTCTCCCCTACCTGATGATGCCAATGCACCCATTCTACCGCTTGCTCGGCACCCAGCGCGATCAAGACGCCGATGACGATCGTCCCGATCTCCTTCAGGAATTCGCGCGAGTCGTGCCACGGCTTAGGCTTATGAATTTCCACTTATTCCCCCGAGATGCATGCTGGATGCGGAAGTACGCCTAGCATGCATTGCGGGACGATCGTCAATGATCCGCTTTACGTTCGGTGTTTCCCCGTCGGCGCCTTGACTCTTAAATCTACATATGTCGTTATCAGGCCGTACCCCGCCGACAACGTGCGGGGGCCGGCAGGAGACACGTCATGCGGCTCGCGATCACCGATCTCAGTCATTCCTACGGGCGGGACGTGCTCGCGCTGGACCGCGTGACGCTCTCAATCCCTGCGGGGATCTTCGGACTGCTCGGCCCGAATGGTGCGGGCAAATCGACGCTGATGCGGATCGTCGCGACGCTGCAGACGCCGTCTTCGGGCAGCGCCGTGTTCGACGGAATCGACGTGCTCCGATATCCCGAGGTGCTGCGCCGCACGCTTGGCTATCTGCCGCAGGATTTCGGCGTCTATCCGCGTGTGTCCGCCTACGACATGCTGGATCATATGGCAGTGCTGAAGGGCATCGCCGATCGGGGCCAGCGCAAGGAATTGGTCGAGGCTCTGCTCCACCAGGTCAAATTGTGGGATGTGCGCAAGCGGGCGTTGGCGGGCTTTTCGGGCGGCATGCGCCAGCGCTTCGGCATCGCCCAGGCGCTGATCGGCAATCCGCGCCTGCTGATCGTCGACGAGCCCACCGCGGGCCTGGACCCGGAAGAGCGCAACCACTTCCTCAACCTGCTCGCCGAGATCGGCGATGCGACCGTGGTCATTCTGTCCACCCACATCGTCGACGATGTCGCGGACCTCTGCTCGCGCATGGCGGTGCTGTCGGACGGCAGGATCCTGCTCGAAGGCCCCCCGCAGGAGCTGATCGCCGCGATACGCGGCCGTATCTGGCAGAAGGTGATCGATCGCGCCGCGCTCGACGATTTCGCCGCGGGTCATCGCCTGATCTCCACCCGCCTGCTCGCCGGCCGGACGATCATCCATGTCGCGTCGGACGCGTCGCCGGGTGATGGGTTCACGCCGGCGCCAGCCAGCCTCCAGGACGTCTACTTCTCGACGCTCGACGCTTCGCGCCGCGCCGCCGCCTGAGGGGAGCAGGGTCATGTTCGGCAAGATTGCGGGGTTCGAGCTTCGCTACCAGATGCGCAATCCGATCTTCTGGATCGCGGTGATTGCGTGCGCGGTGATGGCCTTTTCGGTCACGACCAGCCAGGCCTGGATGGGGCGCATCGGCGTCCACAAGAATGCGCCCTACGCGATCGCGCAAGTCTATGTGCGCTTCTCGCTTCTCTACATGTTCGTCTCGGCGGCGTTCGTCGCGAACGTGGTCGTGCGCGATGACGAGACCGGCTTCGGCCAGATCGTGCGCGCGACCCGCATTTCGAAACGCCAATATCTGTTGGGCCGCTTTGCCGGCGCCTTCCTCGCCACGCCGCTGAGCTTCCTCGTCGTGCCGATCGCGATCTGGATCGGCACACTGGCGGCAGGTCTCGATCCGGACCGGTTCGGCCAGAACCAGCTGTCCGCTTATCTGATGCCCTATCTGACCGTAGCGTTGCCTAATCTGTTCCTGGGCGCGGCGCTTTTGTTCGCGGTTGCGACGATCGCGCGATCGATGATGGCCACTTATGTCGGCGTGGTCGCCTTTCTGATGCTGTGGGCGGGCGCCACGATCAGCCTGTGGGCCAATCATGGCCTGGCGGCCGCTTATGTCGACCCGTTCGGCTTCGCTGCCAGCCAACATGCCACCCGATATTGGACGATGGACGAGCTCGACCGGCTTGCTTTGCCGATGCACGGCATCATGCTGCGGAACCGGATCCTCTGGATTGCGGTAGGCGTGGCGGCGCTGGTCCTGGCCTACGCCCGGTTCCGCTTCGGAGAACGCGCATCGCGCGCGGCGCGCCGCCGCGACGCCGAGGCGGGCTTGGCGGGAGCGATCGAGATTACGGGATCGGCCATCCCGAACGTGGAGCCCCGCTTCGATTCCACGACCGCGTGGGCCCAGCTGCGGGCGCGGTTACAGCTCGACATGGCGCAGATCGTCCGCAGCCCCGCCTTTGCGGTGCTGCTGGTGATCGGGATCTTCCATTCGATCCTCGGCCTGCACGATCTCAACCCGATGTGGGGTACCCCGTCGCTGCCGGTCACGCGGCTGATGGTCGATCTGCTCAACGGCAATTTCAGCTTCATCCCGCTGATCATCGCGACTTATTATAGCAGCGAGCTGGTCTGGCGTGAGCGCGACCGCGTCGTCCACGAGATCGTCGGCGCGAGCGCGATTCCCGACTGGGCCTATGTCGTGCCCAAGACTTTGGCGCTGGCGCTGGTGCTGATCTCGACCCTCGTGGTCAGCATGGTCGTCGCAATGGCGATCCAGCTGTTCCACGGATATACGCAGTTCGAGGTCGGCAAATATCTGCTCTGGTATCTGCTGCCGAACGCGGTCGATTTCACCCTGGTCGCGGCGCTGGCGATTTTCGTGCAGGCGATCAGTCCGCACAAGTTCGTCGGCTGGCTGGTGATGCTGCTGTTGGTGGTATCGCGCCTCGCCCCTCCGGATTTCAGCCTGGTCGATCATCTCTACACCTACGGCCAGGGGCCTACGGTGAAACTGTCCGATATGAACGGGCAGGGCAGCTTCTGGATCGGCGCCTGGAGCTTCCGGGCTTATTGGGCGGCGTTCGCGCTGATCCTGCTGGTGCTGAGCCATGCCTTGTGGCGGCGGGGCGCCGAAACCAGGCTGCGGCTCCGCCTGATGCGCCTGCCGCACCGGCTGAGCGGACGGACGGGCGGGGTCGCCGTGGTGGCCGCCCTTGCCTTTGTCGGGCTTGGGACCTGGTGTTTCATCAACACCCACGTCTGGAACACGTATCGCACGTCGCGCGACGACGATCTTTATGTCGCAGATTATGAGCGGCAGCTGCTCGCTTACGAAAAGACTCCGCAGCCCGCGGTCACGAGCGTGCAGGCGAAAGTCGATCTCTGGCCGCACCAGCACAGGATGGTGGCGAGCGGCACGCTCGATCTGGTCAACCGGCAGGCCGTGCCATTGCCGGAAGTCCATCTGCGCATACTCGAACCGTACACGAAATGGACCAAGCTTGCCGTCTCCGGCGCAAAGCTGGTGAAGGATTATCCGCGCTTCCAATATCGTATCTACCGTTTCGCCAGGCCGCTGGCGCCGGGTGCAACGGCCCGGATCGTTTTCACGACCGTTCGGCAGCAGATCGGCTTCCGCAACGAGGGCAACGACGAGGGCCTGGTCGACAATGGCAGCTTCCTGCCGAACGGGGAGCTTCTTCCCTCTGTCGGCATGGACCGCAGGAACCTTCTCAACGATCCCATGAAGCGGCGGAGATACGGGCTGCCAGTCGAGCTGCGCCCTGCCAGGCTGGAGGACATGTCGGCGACGGGCGCGAACCAGCTCCACACTGATTGGGTCAGCACCGACCTCACGGTAAGCACCGATGCGGATCAGACCCCGATCGCCCCGGGGATCAAGGTTGCGGACAATATTGCCAATGGCCGCCGTACGGCACGCTTTCTGGTTCGGACGCCGCCGACCCAGAATTTTTTCGGCATCTTATCCGCGCATTATCAGGAACGGCACGTCCGCCACGACGGCCTCGATCTCGCGGTTTATTATGACGCGCAACATTCCCGGAACGTCGATCGGATGCTGGCCGCTTCCGCAGATGCGCTCGACACCTTTCAGTCCGTCTTCGGGCCTTACCCGTTCCATCATACGCGTATCGTCGAATTCCCGGTCTATGCGACCTTCGCGACGTCTTTCGCCGGGACCTTTCCTTATTCCGAAGGAATGGGCTTCATCGCCGACCTTTCCGACAAGAACATGATCGACTTTACCAGCCAGGTCGTCGCCCACGAACTGGCTCATCAATATTGGGGCAACCAGGTGAACGGCGCCGACATGCAGGGCGCAACCATGCTCACCGAAACGCTCGCGACCTACTCGGCCGCGATCGTCACGGAGAGGGTCAGGGGGCGTGACGAGGTTCGCCGCTTCCTCCAGCATGAACTCAACACCTATTTGCTCATGCGCGGCGAGTCGGTCCAGGAGCTGCCGCTTGCCAGGGTCGAGCGCGAGGGTTTTGTCGCCTATCAGAAGGGCGTGCTGGTGATGCACCACCTCTGCCAGATTCTGGGCGAGGATCGCGTCAATGCCGCGCTGCGGCGCTATCTCGACCGCTTTCGGTTCCGGCCAGCGCCCTACCCGCGTTCGCTCGATCTGATTGCAGAATTTCGCAAGGGTGCGACGCCAGCCGAGAACCGGCTGATCACCGACCTGTTCGAGAAGATCGCCTTGTACGACATCAGGGCCAAGCAGGCTCAGGTCCGCAAACTGCCCGACGGCCGCTACGAAACCACGCTCACCGTCGAGGCGCACAAATATTATGCGACCAGTAAGGGCAGAGAGGCCGAGACTCCGCTTGCGGAACAGATCGGCTTCGGCGTCTTCGCTTCCTACCCGGGCTGGGGCCCGTTCGACGCCAAGGATCTGCTCGCTTTACAGTCCGTTGCGGTCCGCAGCGGCGTGCAGCAGATCAAGTTCGTCACTGCGGCCAAGCCCAGCTTTGCCGGTACCGATCCCTATGACGTGCTGATCGACCGCAACTCCGATGACAATGTCGTGGAGACGAGCGGATGACCTGTCTCAGATCCTCCCCGCGAACTCGCGGGGAGGATCTTAAATTCGTCCCGACCGATTAGCTTGGTGACGCTTCGCCCCCACACTCCCCTGCCCGCTTGAGCAGAAACGCATTCTCCCGCTCGTTCCGTGTCAGCGCAGCCGCCGCCTCGAATGCCACCCGCGCCTCCGCCATTTGCCCCATCCGGGACAGGCAATCCCCCCGCGCCGCCGGCAAGGGGGCGTAGTTGCGCAGCGCAGGCGCATCCGCGATCTCGTCTAGCAAGCGCAGGCCCGCCTCGGGGCCGAAGCTCATGCTGTGGGCGATGGCGCGATTGAGCGCCACCACGGGCGAGGGGATGACGGAAAGCAACTCATCGTAAAGTGCGGCGATGCGCGACCAATCTGTGTCCGCGGCTTGCACAGCGCGGGCATGGCAAGCGGCGATGGCAGCTTGCAACGTGTAGGGCCCGGCCTCCCCTGCTCCGTCGGCCAGCGCCTCGGCGCGGGCGAGCGCGTCGAGACCCTGGCGGATCAGCGCATGGTCCCACCGCGATCGATCCTGTTCGGTGATGGGCAGCACGCTGCCGTCGGGCGCGGTGCGTGCGTTCAGGCGCGACGCCTGCAGCTCCATCAGCCCCAGCAGGCCCAGCACTTCGGCATCGTCGGGCATCAGTCCGGCAAGGATTCGGCCGAGCCGCTGCGCTTCCTGCGTCAGCGCGGGACGGACCAGATCATCGCCCGCGGTCGCTGAATAGCCCTCGTTGAAGATCAGATAGACGACCTCGAGCACCGATGGCAGCCGGTCCCTGCGTTCCATCCCGCGCGGCGTTTCGAAGGTCAGTCCGGCCTTGGCGATCGCCTTCTTGGCGCGGACGATGCGTTGGGCGATGGTCGCCTCGCTCGACAGGAAAGCGCGCGCAATCTCGTCGGTCGTGAGCCCGCCGACCACGCGCAACGTCAACGCCGCGCGCGCCTCGGGCGACAGGATCGGATGGCAAGCGGTGAAGATCAGGCCGAGCAGTTCGTCGCCGCCGTCGTCGTCGATCGCGGCTTCGGTCGCGTCGATCGCGCCGTCATACGCCTCGTCCTGCGTACGGGCGATTTCCTCATGCTTGCGCGCGCGCATCCCGTCGCGGCGGATGAGGTCGATCGCGCGTCTTTTGCCGATAGCCATCAGCCACGCTCCCGGATTGGCGGGAAGACCGATCGCGGGCCATTCCGCGAGCGCCGCGACCAAAGCGTCGTGCGCCAGCTCCTCGGCGCGATCCATATCACGCACCATGCGGGCAAGGCCGGCGATCAGCCTCGCCCGTTCGGTTCGAAAGGCCGCCTCGATCGCCTGGTGCGTTTCTGCGGAGGTCACGCCGCCTTTTGGGGCGGGCAGAGGGGCGAGACAAGCCGGCCGGAATTGGGACCTTCTGCCATGGCCGACCCAAGGCCCGGACTATGGATCGATAGCGAGACGATAGTTCTGTCCGGCGACGATCGGCCCGATGGGGTGCCAACCAGTTTTCAGGGAGCAGAGGACAATGACCAGCCTGCCAGTTGCCGCAGCCCAATGCGGCTCACAGGGACCCATGGGATCGCGGCTTGCGCGCTGGATGGCGATGTCGGCCGGCGTAGCGCTAACCGCGCTGGCCGCGACCCCCGCGGCCGCGACGGACATGTGGTTTTACCACGGCGCTGACTGGGTCGCGCCCTTTTCGACCGATTACACGTTCACCATTGCAGGCGGTAGTGGCGGCGATTCCTCGGGCAAATATTCGGGACGCGGGGCGCATAGCGGCGCGGGCGGCGCCTTGACCGGGGCGACTTTGCATCTCGACGCGGGCTATGTGTTGCACTTCCTGGTCGGCGAACGCGGCGACGACAGCTTCGCCGGCGCTGGCGGCGGCGGCGCCACGGCAATCTATGACGGCAGCGTGATGCTGATGGTCGCCGGCGGTGGTGGCGGTGCCGGCACGGCCGGGGACGGCCTTCCGGGCAATACGAGCTGGAACGGCACGACCACCGGTGATGCGCATGGCGGTATCGCCGGCACTGGCGGCCAGGGCGGCCACACCACCGATGTCCTGCTGAGAGGCTGGGCAGGTGGCGGCGGTGGCGCCGGGATCCTCAGCCCCGGCGGCAATAGCAGCGCTGACGGGGACGTGGCGCATGGGGGAAGCGGCCCCTTCGGTGGCGGCAATAGCTGGGGCTCGGGCGGCAACGGGGCCTTCGGCGGCGGAGAAGGCGACGCCGTGTCGGGCGCGGGCGGCGGCGGCGGCGGATATAGCGGCGGCGCGGGCGGCGATTCCTTCCTCGATTTCATCGACCCTTATGGTCGCGGCGGTGGATCGGGCGGCAGCTACAATCCGCTGTTCAACTCAATCGGCGTTGTACCGGGCGTAAACCCTGCCCCCGGCTTCGTCCTGGTCACCTATGATTACACGGCGCCGCCGCCACCGCCACCGCCTCCTCCTCCGCCTCCCACGGGCTCGGTGCCGGAGCCGACGACATGGGCGGCCTTCCTGTGCGGCTTCCCCATGGTGGGTGGTGGGCTCCGGCGGCGGCGTGTGGCGATGGTCTGACGGCAGGGTTTGCATTGTGAGCTTCATGGCCAAGCGCCGGGATCGACCCACGCCTGGCCAAGTCGTCAGGCGACGCCCAGCTTCCCGCGTTCGCCTTCGCGCGGGATCGCCAGTTCCTCGGGCGATACGAAATCGGCCAGGTCCGCGGCTTCGAAGAAGGGCCGGATCTCGATCTCGCTGCGGCCCGGCAGGCAATTGGGGCTGCGCTTTGCCCAGGCGACCGCTTCGTCCATGTCCTTGACCTCCCAGATGGAGAATCCGGCGACCAGCTCGCGCGCCTCGGTGAAAGGGCCGTCGATCACGGTGCGACTGGCGCCTTCGCAGACGATCCGCTTGCCCTCCACGCTGGGCTTCAGGCCGGCGGCGGCGACGAACACGCCCGCCTCGACCAGCTCCTCCTGGAACTTGTCCATCGCCGCGAACGCCTCCAGCATCTCCGGCGTGGGCGCCATGCCCTGTTCGCTATTCTCGGTCGCCTTGGCGAACACCATAACCCGCATCGTCGGTCTCCTCGTTCGAGCTGCCCTTGTTGGCCTCTCACCAGGACGTCGAACGAGCTTGCCGCAAATCGACAGGGCTTGGAAAATTTTTTCGGAAGCCGGTGGAAATCAGACCGTCTCCAGCGACATCCGCCGTGCCTTGGCTTCGCGGCACAGGCGGCGGAGTTGCTTGCGCGCGGTCGGGCTGCGCGTGTGCGGGTCGCTGCGCGCATAGCCTTCGGCGGCCAAAGCGCGGTCGAGCGATTTCACGTCGGTGAACGCCCCGCTCCGCGCCAGTTCGAAGGCGCGTTCCAGGATCGGACGGTCGTTCAGCATCGTATCGATATTCCCCTTGGTCTTGTCTTGATCGTCATGGCCGACGCGGCCTGCGTTCAGATCAAGGATGGTGGTGGGTACCCTCTGCGCCTGATCTGGCGATGGGCGTCGGCATCACCCTTCCGGATGCCGACGCCCTGGCCAGGTGCGGAGGGCCGCCGGGGCGGAACATGGTTGTTCGGCCATCGGCGACCTCGCTCTCCGACCGATCAAGCGAATGTGCTGCCGGGCGCAGGGCCCACGCGCTCGGTGCGCCGAACGCTTCTGCGCGAGACATCGCTGGAACGCCTGCGATCGTCATGGGACGGGATCGTTGCGACCTTGCCGAAGCGTCGCCGCCGACGGGGGATATCCGGTGCCGATCATGTCTTTCTCCCAGGACTGTCACAAAGATCCCTGTTCTCGAAAAAACGTCCGGGCCCATGCGTTTCGTCCCGACGCCCCGGCGGCAGGTCCTGGATTCGGCAAAAAGTTACGGAAAACGGCCGTTTCAGCGTGTCGCTGGCGGGGTCAATCCGATGATGCCGCGGCCGAGATTGGTGCCGCGCGGGGTGCCTGTGGGCTTCCAGGCGGTCGCCGCCAACGCCGCGATCGCCGCCGCGGCCCGATCCGCGCCTGGCGCCAAGAGATGGTCCGCGAGCGCACGCGCGACCACGGGCGACGCATAGGATGTACCGCGGACCTGCACCGCGCGCCCGGCGGCATTGCGTATGTCGGCAATGCCGGGCGCGGCGAAGTCCACCTTTCGCACGCGGCTTGCCTCCGGAAGCGGCAGGCCGCGCGGATCGACCGCGCTGACCGCGACCACCCCATCGAGCGAGGCCGGATAGAGCGGACGGGCCGCCGCGCCGTCATTGCCGACCGGCGCCACGATCACGAAGCCGCGCCTGACGAGCAGGCCAGCCACGGCGGCGACAACCCCATTATAGGGTCCGACCATGCTCACATTGACGACGGGCACCTGCTGGCTTGCCATCCAGCCCAATGCGCGCACCATCTGTTCCGCCGATCCACCGCGCAGGCCCGGGCCGAATATATCCGCCAGATAGAGGCTCCCCGGCGCGCGCCCACCGCGCGAACGCAGCACGATCGCGGCAACCGCGCTGCCATGATCGGCGGATACGAAACCGCCGGACGCAAACCCGCGTCGCACGATCCGGACATGGGGAACGGGCGGCGGTGCCGCGCCCGTATCGATGATTCCCAGCCGCCAGCCCGGACCCGCTGGGGCGGCAGGAGCCGGGCGCGGCGCGCGGGACCGTGGCTTGGGCTTCTCCTCGGCGGCGCCCGATGCGAAGAAGATATGATCCGGCTCGATCACCGCATCTGGCGCGAGCCGGCGCAGCCAGTCCACCATTTTCGCGACGCGCCAGTCGGCATGGCCGAACACCACCACCGACAGGCCCAACCCTTCGATCGGCGTCCGGCGCAGCACCCTGAAGCCGGCCCGCTGGGCCGCGGCCAGCGCGGCGTCGGGCAGGTTGGTCGCGAGCACCTCGCCCCGCACCGCGAGCGCGCCGTTCCGATCGAGCTCGTAATCGGCGGGGAAGCGCGTCGCGAGATCGCGCGCCCGGTCCCGCTCCGCCGTCGGCAGTTTCTGCGTCTGGAAGCCGTGCTGAGCCTGCGCTTCGGCGGCGCGCTCCCGGCCCTGGGCGCCGGGGTCGTCGGGGCGTCCCACGCCATCCCGCCGCCCTCCCCTGTCTGGGTGGCCCGCCCAATCCGGGCGGCCAACCTCATCGGGTCGTCCCACCCCGTCGGGCCGGCCGGCCCAATCAGGACGGCCCGCCCAATCGGGACGCCCTTGGTCCATACGCTCCATCGCCTGCGACGGCATGGATCCACCAAATCCGCCTGACGGTCCGCCGCCCCCCGGGGGACCGAAACCGCCCGGAGGACCCGCGCCCGCGGGCGGCCCGCCGCCACCGCCCCCGCCATGCTGCGCCCAGCTGGTACCGCCGGGCGCCATCATCGAGGCCGCGATCGAGGCGAGCCCTATCAGGGCGAACGAGAGGAAATTCTTGCCCGACATCGGTTCTCCGGGATTAAACGCGTGGTCCCAAACGTTTCATCCAAAGGGAAGCTTCTTTTGTCCGACTTCCGCAGCCAGTTGATCGCGACGCTGCCGCGTCTGCATCGCCTGGCGCGAACCATCGTGCGCAACGGCCAGGATTGTGATGAGCTGTTCCAGAAGACGATCCAGCGCGTGTTGGAACGCCAGGCCCAATGGGAGCCGGGCAGCCGGCTCGATCTGTGGGCGTCGCGGATCATGAAGAATATCTGGCTCGACGAACTGCGCATGCGCGGCCGCTGGGCCCGCCTGGTGGCGCCCATGCCCGAAGGCGACACGCTGTCGGACAAGGGGTTGGGCGCCGAGGATGCGGAGCGCGCCGCGGACCGGCGACGGATCCGCGAGCTGACCGATGATCTGCCCGAAGAACAGAGGCTCGCGGTCAAGCTCGTCCTGCTGAACGAGCTGCCTTACGCGGAAGCCGCGCAGATCCTGGAAATCCCGGAAGGGACGCTGACCAGCCGGCTCGCGCGTGGCCGCGTCGCGCTGATGAAGAGGATTGCGGAGGGGCAGCCATGACCGATCCGACAGACGAAGAGATCATCGCCTATGTCGACGGCGAGATGACAGCGGCCGTGCGCGGGGCGTTCGATCGGCGCCTGGCAAAGGATCCGACATTGGCCGACCGGGTCGCGCGTCATCGCGATCTGGTCGCGCGCCTGCACGATGCCTATCCGCGGTCCGAGGCGCCGGAGTTCGACCAGGCCGGGCTTGCCGCCTTGGGCCTCGGCGATGCCGACATCATCCAATTCCCGTCCGCGCATGCCCGCCGCACCCGCGCGCGTCCGATCTGGGCAACCGCGCTCGCGGCATCCCTGGTCGGCGGGATCCTGATCGGACGCGCCACCCTCCCCGCTGCCGAGATGGTCGCCGATCGCGAGGGCCGGCTGACCGCGGCCGCGTCGCTGCAGCGGGCGCTCGACGAACAACCCGACGGCGGCAAGGGGGCGATCCGCGTCGGCATGACCTTCCGCACTGCAGGCGGGGTCTGCCGTACCTTCCGGCTGAACGACAATGCCGGGCTTGGCTGCCGGCAGGACGGGCACTGGCTCATTCCCGCCGTGGTGCAAAGCCGCGACGCCGAACCCCACTCCGCCGATTTCCGGCTCGCCGGCGACGATATTCCGCCCACGATCATGGCCGAGGTGGACAAGCGCATCATCGGCGGCCCGCTCGACCCGCGCCAGGTGGAAGCGGCGCGGCGCCAGGGCTGGAAATAGAAGGAAAGGCAAATCCTCCCCACGGTTCCGCGGGGAGGATTTCTCCGACCAAGCCTCAGAAATACTTCTTCAGCGTCACGCCCCATTCGCGCGGGCGGCCGGGCTGGGCATTGGCCACGCCGGTCGTGACCGAGATTTCGGACGCGGTCAGGTAATAATATTTGTCGAACAGGTTCGTGACCTCCAGCGAGGCTTCGAGATCGCGCTTGGCGTTCCGCCAGGTCAGCCGCGCATTGGCGAGCGCGTAGGAAGGCAGTTCGGTCCGCGGCGAGTTCACCGCCACGCCCCAGGCGGTCGACTGATAGGATATGTCGAAGCGTGGCGTGACCGAGCCCTGCTTGCCCGCGTCGATCTCATATTGCAGCCCCGCGCTCCACTTCCAGCGCGGCGTGTAGGGCGGCATCATCCCATATTGGACGCCATTGGGATTGGTCGTCCCGCCGGCGAGCGGCGCGATATAGGTGTAGCGGAAATCGGTTTGGCTGAGCGCCGCGTCGAGGATCATGCCCGGCACCAGCCGCACCGACGTCTCCGCCTCGAACCCGCGGATCCGCGCGGTGCCGACATTGGCCGGCATCGCGCAGGGGAAGGTCTTCACCCCCGGCGGATTATATTGCGGGCAGCTGTTCAGCGTCAGCTGGATGTCGTCATAGCGCGATGTGTAGGCGGCCAGATTGAGCCGCACGCGCCGGTCGAACAGGTCGCTCTTGGCGCCGATTTCCCAGGTGGCGAGCTTCTCCGGATCGAAGGGCAGCACCTGCGATGCCGAATAAGGCCGCGGATTGACGCCGCCGCCCTTGAAGCCGGTCGAATATTGCACATAGACATTGATGTTGGACGCGATGCGGTAGGCGACATTGCCGCGATAATCGACATGGTCGCCTTTATAATTGCCGGTCTTGCCGTCGAGCGCGGTATATTGGCCGCCCAGCAAATTGCCGTAGCGATCGCGCCGGCGGAACGTATAATCCTTGCCTTCCTTGGTATAGCGGATCCCGCCGGTCACGGTCAGCGCGTCGGTCAGATCATAGGCGGCGTGCGCGAAGACGGCGCGACTATGCGCCGGGACCGGATCGCCCGAGACGAAGCCCAGCGGCGGCACGGCATAGCGTATGTCCTGGCGCGAGACGTAGAAGCTGCGCTGGTCGATCATGAAGCCGCCGATCGTATAATGGAGCCGGTCGAAGGCATCGCCGGTCAGCCGCAATTCGTTGCTCCAGGCGTGGAAATCGACATTGTTCGGCCCGCCCAGCGTGACCGCCATCGGCGAGAGATCATCCTCGTTGGAAAAGGTCTCGCGATATTTGCGGTAGGCGGTGATGCCGACCAGCCGCAGCCCGTCCGCGATCTTCCATTCGAACTGACCCGACGTGCCCCAGCCGGTGTAGGACAATTTTCCGGGAATGCGTGATTCCGGCAGCGCGCCGTCGGCGGGCGAGACATAGCTCGCATAATTGCAATAACGGCCGCAGATGAAGCGGCTGTCATAGGGGATTGGCGTCGGGAACGGATTGACGTCGCCCGCGCCCGTATATTTGGCGTAGGTGAGCACGCCGCCCGCAATCTCATGCTTCTCGTGCGTATAATCGCCGATGACGTTGATCTCGAGCGCGTCGGACGGGACGTAGCGCAGGTTGCCGCGCGTCGCCCAATAACCCACCTCGCCCTGGCGCGAGAGCCGGCAGTCGGATGCGTCGCGCACCGCCGGAATACCCTGCCCCGGATGGACGCAGCCATAATCGAGCCGGTCGATATAACCGTCCTGCGATCGGCCGACCCCCGCCAGCCGCAAGGACAGGCCCTGCGCCAGTCCCAGGTCCGCCGCGCCGCGCAGGTCGAAGCGATTGCGGCTGCCATAGGTGATCGAGGCCGATCCCGAATTGTCCCCGGTGGGGCGCTTCGAATAGAGCTTGATCGCGCCGCCGATCGAATTCTTGCCCGCCAAAGTGCCCTGCGGCCCGCGCAGCACCTCGACCCGATCGAGATCGAGCAAATCGAGGATCGATCCGGTCAGCGTCGAATAATAGACATCGTCGACATAGACGCCCACGCCCGGCTCCAGCGCCGGGTGGAAATCGAACTGGCCGACGCCGCGGATATTGGCGGCGAGCGACGATCCATAATTGGCTGAATTGGGCTTGAGCGTGACCGACGGCGCTTGTGCCGCGACATCCGCGATCGTGACCTGGCTGCGGGCCTCCATCATCGCGCCCGACACAGCGGTGATCGCGATCGGCGTCTGCTGCAGGTTCTGGCGGCGGAACTGCGCGGTGACGACGATATCCTCGACCTTGGCGCTGTCCTGCGCCGGCGCCGCGCCTTGCGGCGCGTCGGGCTTGGTCTCCTGCGCCCAGGCGGACGGCGCGATCGCGACCAGCAACGCGCCCCAGCTGCATGTCCTGAGTAGAATGGCCCCTATCCTGTTCATGCTGCCTCTCCTGCTTGGGTTTTATGGAATGGCGTGGTTCGGGGCGCGGACCGTCAGTCGGCCTCCGCCTTGCCGCCGCGGACACGGCGCGAGACGATGATGGCGAGCAGCAGCACCAGCAGCAGCGGCCCTGCCGGGATCATGAAGAAATGCTGGTCGCGATCGAGCCCGGCCACAGCCGCGAGCGTGCCGACCCACGGCCCCAGGATCGCACCGATCCGCGCCACGCCCAGCGCCCAGCCGAGCCCGGTCGCGCGCGACGCCGGCGGATAGAGGTCGCTGGCGGCGCCGTTGACGCCGTTCTGAAGCCCGGTGACGAAGAAGCCCGCGCAGGCGATCAGCGCGATCGTTGCGGCGCAGCCTTGCGCGACGAAAGCCAACGTCAGCATGGTCGCCGCCGCGCAACCGGCGAAGATCGCAACCGCATGCCAGCCCTTGCGCCGCAGCAGCAGGCTGGCGACGATCCCGCCCGCCACCCCACCCGCATGGAAACCGGTCGTGACCCAGGCAGCATTCGCGGACGACAGGCCCGCCCCCTTCATCAGCAAAGGGATCCAGCTCGCCAGCAGATGCACGTTCAAGGCGACGCACACGAAGATCAGCCAGGCGATGATCGTCGTGGCGCGGACCGACGGCGCGAACAGGACGGATAGGCTGCCGGGCCTCGGCCCGGCCATGGCGGTACGATCGCCGGCGCGGACTTCACGTAGCGCCAGCGCGACGATGAAGGCGATCACCAGCGGCAGCACCCCGCCCGCCACGAACAGCCCCTGCCAATGATAGAGCGGCAGCAACCGTGCCGCGGTCATTCCCGCAAACGCGCTACCGAGGGTGATGCCGATCCCGGCGAAGGCGGTCACGCTGGCATGGCCGCGCGGACCGTAAAGTGCCCCCGCCATCGCCAATGAATTGGGCATCACCGAGCCGAGGCCGATCCCGATCAGGAAACGCAGGATCGCGAGCTGCCCGACCGACCCGGCAGCCGCCGCCGTCAGCGAAAGCAGGCCATAAGCAATGCTGGCGATGACCACGATCCGCTTGCGCCCGAAGCGATCGCCCAGCGGCGCGACCAGAGTGGCCCCGATCAGGATGCCGAACAGGCTCGCGCTCAACAACGGACCCAGCTGCGAGCGGTCGATCCCGAATTGCGCCAGGATCGAGGGCGCGGCCAGATTGGCCGTCTGCAGGTCGAAGCCCTCGACCGTCAGCGTGAGGATGACGAGGAACAGCGCCCAGGCACGCTGGCCGGCCGAACCCGCGGCGTGCGGCTCCGCTGGAGCCATATCCCTCTCCCCTGCGTGTTATTAGTTGATTTCTCAACAGAAGACATCAGGAGCGGATTTTGTGCAAGCGGTAATTTTCAAGTGGTTGGGGGGGCACAGGCGTTCAAGGTCCCCCCTCAGCATTTGCTGGGAAGGTGGCACACCGCAGGCGTGACGGAGGGGCATTGAAACGCGCTCGATATGCCCCTGCACCGTTGCCACGCAACGGTCCCCCTCCCCGACAAAGTCGCGGAGGATTTTAGGAGGTCACGCCGCGCGGGAGCGGGGGACGGCGCGGACCAGCTCGGGCAAGGCGGCTTCGGGAACCGCGGCCGAAAAGAGGAAGCCCTGCAGCTCGTTGCAGCCGGCCGCTTCCAGGAAGGCCTGCTGCTCGCTCGTCTCGACGCCTTCGGCGGTGACCGACAGACCCATGGCGTGGCCCAGCCGCACCACCGCATCGATGATCGCGGTCGCATCGTTGGCCTCGCCGATCCGGCTGGTGAAGCTGCGGTCGATCTTGAGCTTGTCGACCTCGAATTCGCGCAAATAGCTCAGGCTCGAATAGCCCGTGCCGAAATCGTCGAGCGCGATCCGGAACCCTGCTTCGCGCAGCGCGGACAAGGTGTTGCGGATGATATCGTCATTGTCGAGCAGGATGGTTTCGGTGACCTCGATCTCGATCTGCTGCGGGCGCGCGCCCGAGGCGGCAACGACCGCCATGACCTCGGCGACCAGGCTCCGGTTCCTGAATTGGACGGGCGAGAAATTGACCGCGACCGACAGATCCGGCCAGGCGCGGGCGACCGAACAGGCCTGCTGCAGTACCCATCGCCCGAGCTGGTGGATCAGCCCGGTTTCCTCGGCGATCGGTACGAACGCCTGGGGCGAGAGCCAGCCGCGACGCGGATGATGCCAACGCAGCAGCGCTTCGAAGCCCGTGATCCTGCTTCCGCGCGCATCCATCTGCGGTTGATAATGGACGGCGAGCCCGCTGCCGCTGGCGATCGCCTCGCGCAGGTCGGCCTCGATCTCGCGGCGCAGGCGGATGCTCGCGTCCATCGTTTCGTTGAAGAAGAGGAAGCCGTCGCGGCCCTGCGCCTTGACCTGATACATGGCGATATCCGCCATGCGCATCAGCTCCGACCGGTCGCCACGGCAGGCGGGATGGCAGGCGAGGCCGACGCTCGCGCCGACGAAAACGTTGGTGCCGAGCACTTCGAACGGCTGGCGGATCGCGGCGACCATCGCGCGGGCAATGTCGGCGATCTCATCTTCCGTTTCCCGGTCGCTCAACAGGATCGCGAATTCGTCGCCGCCCAGGCGCGCGACCAGGTCGGCCGGCCCGACCAAAGCCTGCAGCCGCACCGCGACCTGCTCGATCAGCAGGTCCCCGCCAAGATGGCCGAGCGTGTCGTTGACCTGCTTGAAGCGGTCGAGATCGAGCAGCAGGATCGCCCACACGTCGCCGCCCGCCGACGCCGCGATCATCTGATCGGCGACGGTGTTGAAGAAAGCGCGGTTGGGAAGCTTGGTCAAAGCGTCGTGGAAGGCGAGATGATGCGCCTGCGCCTCGCGCGCCTTGAGCTCCAGATGCGCTTCCTCCAATTGCTCGAAGGAGTGGGCCTCGCGCCGCATCAGCTTCGCGACGCTCAGGATCAACGCGGCGAGCGCGATCAGCAGGGCGACCACCGCCAGCGCCGCTTTGGGTGCCATCGCCGACCAGACCAGGCCGCCCGGCCGGTCGGAAGTCCAGACGACATAGCCTACATGCTGCCCTCGACTGGAGAGAAGCGGGAAGGATTGCTCGCCGCGCTCCTGGCCCGCGACGCGCGCGTAATGAGCGTCGGCGAGCATCTGCACCTTGCCGAGCCGCTGCGCGAAATTGGTGTCGAGATAGCGCACGCTCACCAGCAGCGGGGCGGGCCCCGAGGTCCGCAGCGTCGAGCCTTCCTCGGGAATGATGCGCATGACGCTGAGCACCGCCGGACGTCCACCGATCAGCGCGAGGTCGGTCGCGTGCACGGCCCGCGGCGCTGTCCTGACCGTGCTGTTGGGCGAGGTCGGTTTTCCGGGCAGGCGCTCGTGCGGATTGGGAGCGATATCGGCCCTCCCCCGCACGGCATCGATCAGGGGCTGTGCGGCGGGGGCGAGGCTCGCAAAGCTGTCAGGCAAGCTGCGGTGTCCGTCGAGCGTGGCATAGATCGGCCGGTCGTCGGGGCCGAGGATGAAATCGGCGTCATGCGCGAAGACGAAGTTGAGCCACTCGCCGACATTGCCGTCGACCCAGGCCCAATCCGGCTTGGGCTTTTCGAGCTGGAGCACGAGCGCATTCCACAGCGCGACTCCGGTCTGGCTCAGCGCCACCTCGTCGAGCGCCGCCCCGACCGCAAGCGAGACTTCCTGAGCCTGCCGCGTGCCGGACACGCGATCCGCCTGTTGAGCCGCCGAGCGCAAGGCAAGGCCGCACCCGACCGCCAGCCCCAGTGCGAGCAGCAGCACGGGGCCCAGCACGGCGGTGATGAAACGAGCGCCGAACCGTCCCGGCTGCCTGGCAATGCGATGCTGCAAACAGACTACTCCCTGCGATAGACTCGCATGGAAGTCGTCGAGATTTGGTTAACACCGACAGGGGCTTCCTGGCGAAATTCTCCCCCACGAGGATCGGCGGCATCAATCGTCAGGACGCTGCGGCCTCATGCCGAGGCCGTGGCGGTAATTGAGGATGATCGCGGTCAGGCGCGGGCCGTTGCCGACCTCGATCGCGACATGCTCGACCGACGGCTTGCCCCAGCCCAGCTTGGGATTGTTCGAGAAGCCGACCCCGTCGCTCGACAGCTGGAATTTGTGATCGCCATTGCGATCATGGAGCAGCATCAAGCCGTAGCGGCCGGGGCCGGGTGCGCGAATGCACAGTTCGACCTTGCCCGAGGGTGGCGTCGGTACGTCGACGCGCGCGAAGGCCTTGCCCGCCGCGACCAGGACATTGTCGTCGGCGAGGAAATCGTGCGGGGCCGCGGGATAGAGTTCGAGCTTCAATCGCCCCGCACGGTCCTTGAGCCCCTGGACCTCGACCATGAAGGCGGGGCCGGTCTCGATTCCGCGGCAACGGCCGGCGGCAAGCCCCAGATCGGGCGAGGAGGCAATGGCGGTGGCAAGCAGCAATGGACCGATCATGCGCGGGCGCCCTCGCCGGTTTCGCGCAGGCCTTTAACGCCACAACCATTCATTAACCAACTCCGTGCATCCTGCCATCGTGGGAAGACGATGGCGACCCGGCAAAGCCGCAGTCACGATCTTACACTGCCCGGGATCGCTTATCCGATTGTTGCGGCAGGATAATGATCGAAAACTGACATTGCGGCGACGCACAAATCGAATATCGTCTTGCCCGGGAGGGGCGACATCAGCGGCCGGTTCGCCGGTGCTGATCGACGACCGGTGAGGGGGTCTCGCTGTTCGGCGGTCTCGATGGAGCTCACATTTCGGCCGGAGTTCGTCCCGGGCTCCGGCTTCGCTGCGGCGCGCATGCGTCTCGGCCAAGTCGTGAGCGTGTCGATGCGTCGGATAATGGCTGCTGCCTGTCTTCTCCTCGGAACCGCCGCACCGGCGGCCGCCGCCGTCCCGCTGGTCGCGGTGATCGACAGCGGCGTCGCCGCGACACCCGAGCTCAAGCCCCTGCTCGAAGGCGAAGTCGACGTTGCGAGCCAATCGAGCCGCGAACCATTCCATCCGCGCTACGATCATGGGACGATGGTCGCCACCATCCTGGCGCGCGCCGCGGGAAACAAGGTACGCATCCTGTCCTATCGCATCGACGATCCGGCGGGCTGCCCGGCCAAAGCCAGCCCGCCCTGCCAGCCTTCGGCCGCGCCGATCGCGCGCGCGATCCGGCTCGCGACCGACGCCGGCGTCGACGCGATCAACCTGTCGCTCTCGCTCAAGGACGATCTCACCATCGCCGCCGCGGTGGAAGAGGCGACCGCCAAGGGCGTGCGCGTGGTGATGGCGGCGGGCAATGACGGCCTGGATCATCCGGTCAATGTGCGCATGGCGATGGCCGGCTATCCGCGCGCGGTGCTGGTCGGCGCGCTCGACGCGCAGGGCCATGCCTGGGCCGGCGGCAACGCCCCGGGCGAGCATAGTGCGGGCCGCTATGTCTATGTGTGGCAGCGCGGG
>Ga0207698_10000361_pt1 | contig 26745 bp, 24 predicted proteins | sample KBSCornC22_FD_184298 | JGI IMG/M metagenome (GOLD analysis project Ga0207698, IMG submission 184298) | Corn rhizosphere microbial communities from Kellogg Biological Station, Michigan, USA - KBS Corn C2-2 (SPAdes) (version 2) | ecosystem: Host-associated > Plants > Roots > Rhizosphere > Soil ... | reverse complement strand
TGGCTCATCGCCGCCGACACCTCGGTGTCGTCGTCGACCGTGATCATGTCGGTGCGCGGCACCATCACCTCGCGCACCACGGTGTCGTTGAACTCGAAGATCGAGTGGATCAGCTCGCGATCGTCTTCTTCGAGCACGTCGAGCTCCGTCGCCTCGTCGACCATGCTGAGCAGCTGCTCCTCACTCGAGAACGAGACGGCGGCCGCGCGCCTGCCGGGGGTGACCCGGTTGCCGAGCGCCACGAGCAGGTCGGCGATCGGGCCCAGCAGCACCCGGATGAAGCGCAGCACCGGTGCCGCGACGACGATGACACCGCGGGCATGGGCCCGCCCGACCGAACGAGGACTCGAGCCCACGAGCACGAAGGAGGTGGCCGTCATGACGAGAGCGCTGCAGAGCAGCACGAGCCACCACAGGTCGGGCCGGCTGAAGACCGAGGCGAAGGCGAGCGTGACGAGCACGGCTGCTGTCGTCTCGGAGACGACGCGCATGAAGTTGAGCGCGTTGACGTAGCGGCCCAGGTCCGAGGCGATGTCGAGCAGGGCCTTCTTCGCGCGATGGTGAGCGGCCAGATCGACGAGGTCGGCACGACTGAGCACGCCGAGCGCGGCATCCGCCGCCGCCAGCAGGCCGCCGAACGCGACCAGCATTACCGCGACCGCGACGAAGATGGCGATCATCGTGCGCCTAACGTTTCCGCTCGGCCAGCGTGAAGCCGACGAGGATGTCGCGCTGGATGCCGAACATCTCCTTCTCGTCATCGGGCTCGGCATGATCGAAGCCGAGCAGGTGCAGCATGCCGTGCGCGGTCAGCAGCAACAACTCGTCGTGCACCGAGTGGCCGGCCTCCTCGGCCTGCGCCACCGCGACCTGTGGGCAGAGGACGATGTCGCCCAGCAATCCGGGCGGCGTGATCTCGTCGTCGCTGCCCGGACGCAGCTCGTCCATGGGGAAGCTGAGCACGTCGGTCGGCCCGGGCTCGTCCATCCACTGCACGTGCAGCTGCTCCATCGCCGCCTCGTCGACGAGCAGGATCGCGAGCTCGGCGTCGGGGTGCACTCGCAGGAAATCGAGTTCGTAGGCGGCGAGCCGCAGCAACGCGCTCTCGTCGACCTCGATACCGCTTTCGTTGTTGATCTCGATACTCAATGCTGTCTCCTGGCTGCGCCGCCGCTCCTGCGGCGCAGCGCGGCGATTCGCCGTACACGCCGCCGAATCGCCGCAATCGCTCCGCTCATCAGCCGCGCCATCCACGCTTCGGGCGCTCGGCCGACGGCGGCCGATGGTCCTGCGGGTGGTGACCGCGGCGCTCGGCGCGGTTCTGTCCGTCTTCGGCGGCCTGCGATCGTTCGAACGCCCGCAACTGCCGCTCGGCGTCGTACTTCGTGTAGGCGTCGACGATCCGGCCGACGAGTGAATGCCTCACCACGTCATCGCTGGTCATCACCGCGAAGTGGATGTCGGGAATGTGCTCCAGCACGTGCCGCACGAGCTGAAGCCCGCTCGCTCCGCCTGGCAGGTCGATCTGCGTCACATCACCCGTGACCACCATCCTCGTGCCGAAGCCGAGGCGGGTCAGGAACATCTTCATCTGCTCGGGGGTGGTGTTCTGCGCCTCGTCGAGCACCACGAAGGCGTTGTTCAACGTGCGGCCGCGCATGTAAGCGAGCGGGGCGACCTCGATGGTGCCGGCCGCGAGCAGCTTGGGCACGATTTCGGGGTCCATCATCTCGTTGAGCGCGTCGTAGAGCGGCCGAAGGTAGGGGTCGATCTTGTCGGTGAGCGTGCCCGGCAGGAATCCCAGCCGCTCCCCTGCCTCGACGGCCGGACGGGTCAGGATGATCCGCTCGACCTCCTTGCGCTGCAGCGCTTGCACGGCCTTGGCCATGGCGAGATAGGTCTTGCCGGTTCCGGCCGGGCCGATGCCGAACGTGATCGTGTTCTGATCGATGGCGTCGACGTAGGCCTTCTGCCCCAAGGTCTTCGGGCGGATGCTCTTGCCCCGGGTGGTCAGGATCGCCTGGCTGAGGACTTCGGCCGGGCTGCCCTCGCCGCGTTCGAGGATCCGCGCAGACGAGGTCACGTCGACCGGCCCGAGGTCGGCGCCGTTGCGGACCAGCTGGATCAGCTCCTGGACCAGGCGCTCGGCCGCCGCGACCTGCTCCTGTGGCCCCTCGAGGGTCACGTGATTGCCCCGGACGAGGACGGTCACGTCGGGGTACTGGTGCTCGATCGTGGTCAGGAGCCGGTCTTGAGGACCGAGCAGCCGCACCATGGCCACACCATCCACCTGGAACTCGGCACGCCCGTTCGGCGTCGGATCGGAGCTGGGCAGGTCGTTAGACGCCAAGAGAGCCTTCCGTCAGCTTGTCGCTCGCCCCGCGGGCGCCCAGGACGTGGGCGTGCACGTGGAAGATGGTCTGGCCGGCCCGCTCTCCGGTGTTGAAGATCAGGCGGTACTGCCCGCCGGTGAACTCGTCGGCGAGCTGTTGCGCCACCGCGACCACCTGGGCGAGCAACTCGGGGTCGCCCTCGGCAAGCTCGGTCACATCGCGGTACTCCGCGGTCTTCGGCACCACGAGCAGGTGCACGGGAGCCTGAGGCTCGAGCGTCTCGAAGCCGATGATCCTGTCGTCCTCGTAAACGATGGTCGCCGGCAGCTCGCGCGCGACAATGCGCTCGAAGACCGTCGATTCCGCAGTGGACATAGGTTCTATCTTAAGGCGCAGCGTCGTCTGGTGCAGCGTCGAACAGTGTCCGATACTGCGCGATCCGGCGCTCGTCGCGCTCGATCCCGTAGGCGACGAAGAACTCGTCCTGCCATCCCCGACCGTAATTCCAGTCCAGGCTCTGGCTCGCGACAGCGAGGTCGGCCCAGCGATCGGCGACTCCGACGAACCCGAGATCGACATGGCCGACGAATCGGCCATCCGACCCGATGATCGTGTTCGGTGCGCACGCGTCACCCTGCACCACGACCAGATCGTCGGCCGGAACGTCGGATGCCGGTGCCCACCGGCACGCGAACGCGCAGTCGGCGACCGGCAGGGCATGCAGGGCGCGCAGACCCTCGGCGATGGCGCGCACCGCCTCACGCGGACGGGCGAGCCATCGCTCGGTCACCGCGCCATCGCCCGTGAGCGCCCGAGTCACCAGCAGTTGGCCGTGGTCGTCGCGCGCCGCGTCGAGAACCTCGGGCACGGGATGCCGCGGCCCGAGCCACTCCAGCCGCACGCGCTCGTCGTCCAGATCGACCCCGTTGCCGTGAGGGTTCCACTTCAGGTAGCGGTCGCCGTCGTGAAAGGTCAGCCCGCCGAGTTCGTTCCGCCACACCGCATCCAGTGCGGCGCCCGGCGCGAAGGCGCGCACCAGGCGCGGAATCTCGATCGGCCCGACCGGCCGACTCGCCAGAACGGGACGGCTCACCATCGGCCGAGTCTGGCGTTGAGCACGGCGAGCGCTGCCGGACCGGCCGTCGAGGTGCGCAACACCTCCGGCCCGAGGCGAACGCGCACGGCGCCGGCCGCGACCAGTGCATCGAACTCACGGGGGGCGATCCCACCCTCTGGTCCGACCACGAGGGTGAGGCGCTCGTCGTCCAGGGGCAGCTCGGTGAGAGGGACGTCGCCGAGCGGGTCAAGCACGAGCAGTCGACCAGGAAGAGCGGCGAGGTCCGCCGTGCTCGCGAGAGTCGCGACATCCGGAACGCGGGATCGGATCGCCTGTTTGCTCGCCTCGCGCACGATCGACGCCCAGCGCTCCCGCCCCTTCGCGGCCTTCGCCGCTTCCCATCGCGAAACCGAGCGCTCGGCCGCCCACGGGATGACCCCCGCGACCCCGAGCTCGGTCGCCGCCTTGATCTTCAGCTCGTCACGGTCGCCCTTGGCAAGCGCCTGGGCCAGCCAGATCGGCGGTTCCCGCTCCGGCTCGTGGCGCACCTCGTCGACCTCGATGGCGAGCTCGTCGGCCGACGCCGCGACGACGGAGCCCCAGACCACGAATCCCGACCCGTCACCGATCGCGATCCGCTCGCCGATTCGCACCCGGGCGACGGCCACCGCGTGCCGCGCCTCGTCGCCGGTCACGCCGACCCGTGAGCCGAGTTCGGCGTCGGCGGGCTCCAGTTCCGGGTTCAGGTAGAGCGACGCCATCAGACCGCTAGACCCCGAGGAAGCGGTCGCGCAACTTGGCGAACAGACCCTGCTGGAACGTCGAGAACTCCGGCGGCACCGGCCGGCGGCTCTCGGCGAACTCCTTGATGAGCTGCGATTCCCTGCTGTTCAGCCGCACGGGCGTCACCACCTGGATGCCGACCTTCAAGTCGCCACGCCCGCCGCCGCGCAGCCGGGTGATCCCGCGATCCTTGACGGTGACGATGTCGGCGCTCTGCGCGCCGGGCTTGAGGTCGATGGAGATCTCGCCGTCCAGTCCGGCGAGCTTGACGGTCGTGCCGAGGATCGCATCCGTCATCTGCACCTCGAGCGTCGCGAGCAGGTCGTCGCCGTTACGGCTGAAGATGTCATGGTGCTTGACCTTGACCTCGAGATAGAGGTCGCCGTTGGCGCCGCCCGCCGGGCCGACCTCGCCCTCGCCCGGGAGGTGCAGGCGCATGCCGGTGTCGACACCCGACGGCACGTCCACGGTCACGGTCCGCTTGGCCCGGATGCGGCCCTGGCCCGCGCAGGTCGGGCACGGGTTCGGAATCACGGTGCCGTAGCCGCGGCAGGTGCCGCACGGCGACGAGGTCATGACATTGCCCAGCAGCGAGCGCACCGAGCGCTGGATCGAGCCGGTGCCGCGGCAGATGTCGCAGGTGACCGGCGAGGTGCCCGGCGCGCAGCACGAGCCGTTGCAGGTCTCGCAGAGGATCGCGGTGTCGACATCCACGTCACGCTTGGTGCCGAAGATCACCTCGTCGAGGTCGACCTCGATGCGCAGCAGGGCATCCTGACCGCGTTCGCGCCGCGACCGCGGGCCGGTCGTGCGGCCCTGGGCCGCGCCGAAGAAGGTGTCGAAGATGTCGCCGAACCCGAATCCGCCCGCTCCGCCGCCGAAGCCGGCCTGCGGCCCGAGGTCGTAGCGTTCGCGCTGATCGGGATCGCTGAGCACGTCGTACGCGTGCGTCACGAGCTTGAACCGCTCGGCGGCGTCCTCGCTCGGGTTGACGTCGGGGTGCAGCTCACGCGCCAGCCTGCGGTATGCCTTCTTGATCTCTTCGGCGCTTGCGGAGCGGTCGACGCCCAGCACTTCGTAGTGGTCGGCCACGCTCAGGATTCCTCGTGCTTTTCGTTCTCGGAGAGCAGCCGGGTCAGGTAGCGCGCGGTCGCGCGCACTGCTGCCATGTTGTTGGAGTAGTCCATGCGGGTGGGGCCGAGCACGCCGACGCGCGCCACGCTGCCTCCCGACGCGGTGTAGCCCGAGGCGAGCACGCTCGTCTCGCTGAGCCCTTGCGCGCCCGGGCCGATCCCCTGGTTCTCGTGCCCGATGCTCACCGACACGCTGTCGCCCTCGATCTCCATCTCACCAAAGAGCTTGATCAGGATCACCTGCTCCTCGATGGCCTCGAGCACCGGATAGATGCTCCCGCTGAAGTCGCTCTCGGTGCGGGCCAGGTTTGCGGCGCCGGCCATCACCAGGCGGTCCTGCCGGTTCGCGGCGACCTGCTCGGCCAGGCAGCCGGCCACGGCGTCGACGAGCTGCGTGCGGCTCGGTGGGAAGTTCGCCGCGAAGGAGCGCAGCGGGTCGACGACATCCGCGAGCGCCTTGCCGGCCAGGTCGGCGTTCAGGCGGCTGCGCAACTCGCCCAAGAACTCGAGAGTCGCCGGGCTGTCGGCGTCGGCGCCCGGCGCGTCGAGAAGCCGCTGATCAACTCGGCCGGTATCGGTGATCAGCACGGTCATGATCCGGGATGCGCCGAGCGCCACCACCTCGATGTGCCGAACGCGTGCGCTGCCGAACGAGGGGTATTGCGCGAGGGCCACCTGGTTGGTCAGCTGCGAGAGGAGACGCGTCGTCCGCGACAGCACGTCATCCAGATCGACCGCCTGCCCCAGGAAGGTCTCGATGGCCTGCCGCTGCACAGCCGTCAAGGGGCGTACCTCAGTCAGCCGGTCGACGAAGACGCGGTAGCCCTTGTCGGTGGGGACACGGCCCGAGGAGGTGTGCGGAGCCGTGATCAGCTCCTCCTCTTCGAGCTGGGCCATGTCGTTGCGGATCGTGGCGGCCGACACCCCGAAGGAATGCCGTTCGACGATCGTCTTCGAGCCGACCGGCTCGCGCGAGGCGACGTAGTCCTGCACGATGACGCGGAGCACTTCAAGACCACGATCCGAAACCACGAGCGCACCGCCTTTCATTCCGACGAACGGGCGCGGGAGGGCTTAGCACTCCCGTCACCTGACTGCTAATAGTAGCGCGACACGCTGTTACCAACCCGTTGCACGCGGCATTTGCGAGGCGCTACCTTGTGCATGTGCTTGCGCCACTCCCTCCGGGGGCCAGCGAAGGCGCCAGCCCCCGCTCTTACCCAGAACGCGGGGTTCACTCCGCACACCGAAAGGCATCACACCATGACCGAACCTGCTCCCGCCGCGCCGCAGCCGGCTGCGCCGCTGACCGAGGCCGAAGACAAGCAGTGGGCCTCGTTCGCTCACTTCGGGAACATCATCCTGCTGGTCCCCGCCCTCATCATCTACCTGGTGTTCAAGGACCGCGGTCCGAAGGTTGCCGTCGAGGGTAAAGAGGCCCTCAACTGGACCATCAACGTGACCGGCATCGTGGTCATCGGCAACATCCTGAACCTGATCCTCGGGTTCATCCCGGTGATCGGCTGGATCATCGCCCTCCTGCTCACCCTGGTGATCTGGGCCGTCATCATCGTGAACATCATCTTCGCGATCATGGGCGGCGTGAAGGTCAACGGCGGCGGCTCGTACCGCTACCCGATCAACATCCGCTGGATCAAGTAGTCGTCGCACTCACTTCGGAGAGCCGGACCCCTCGGGGCCCGGCTCTCCTGCTTTCGGTGCTCTTCCGACAGAATGGCGAGCATGACGCAGACTCCTCCTCCGCCGCCCGTCAACTACGCCGCCGCCCCGGCTCAACTGAGCCCGGCCGACGAGAAGCTCTGGGCGACGCTGACCCACGTCGGCGGCATCCTGTTCCACTGGCTCGCCCCGCTCATCGCCTACCTGGTTCTCAAAGACCGGGGACCGTTCGTGAGGTGGCACACCCGTCAGGCGCTGAACTTTCAGCTGACGCTGCTGATCGCCAACCTCATCGGGTTCGTGCTCTGCTTCGTGTTCGTCGGCTTCTTCGTCCTGTTGGCGATCTGGGTCGTGAATATCGTGTTTGGAATCCTCGCCGCCATGGCGGCCAACCGCGGCGAGTATTACCGCTATCCGCTGTCGATCGAGTTCGTGAAGTAGCCCTAGGAGAGCAACCGACGCACCACCGCGTCGGCGAGCAGGCGACCACTCAGCGAGAGCACCACTCGACCGTTCAGAGCGGCGCGGCCGTCGATGAGACCGTCGGCGATCAGTCCCGCAATGGCACCGCGACCCGCCAGGTCGAGCTCGCTGATCGGCAGACCGTCGCTCACCCTGCTGGTGAGCAGGACCGTCTCGGTGCGCCGGGTGGCTTCATCGAGGGTCTCGCGCCCGGCGGCCGGTGACAGGCCCGCGGTGATCCGCTCGGCGTAGGCGGCGGGGTGCTTGACGTTCCACCAGCGCACGCCACCGACGTGAGAGTGCGCTCCCGGACCGATGCCCCACCAATCCTGGCCCGTCCAGTAGCTGAGGTTGTGGCGCGACCGGTGGGCGGTCTCGGTCGCCCAGTTGCTGAGTTCGTACCAGGCGTACCCGTGGTCGGCGAGCATCTGATCGGCCAGCTCGTACATGTCGGCCTGCAGATCGTCGTCGGGTTCGGCGACCTCACCGCGCGCGATCTGGCGCGCCAACTTGGTTCCGCTCTCGACGATCAGCGCATACGCGCTCAGGTGATCCGGATGCTGCGCCAACGCGAGGTCGAGAGACGCGCGCCAGTCATCCAGCGACTCGCCCGGCGTGCCGTAGATCAGGTCCAGGCTCACCTGGAGGCCGGCCTCCCGTGCCCACTCGACCACGAGCGGGATCCGCTCGGGGTCGTGCGTGCGCTCGAGCGTTGCGAGCACGTGCGGCACCGCCGACTGCATCCCGAAGCTCACCCGCGTGAATCCCGCCTCGCGCAGTGCCACGAGCGAGTCGGGCCCCACCGAGTCGGGGTTCGCCTCGGTGGTGACCTCCGCGTCGTCGGCCAGGCCCCAGGCATCCCGGATGCCGCCCAGCAGTTGCGCGAGCTGACCCACCGGCAGCAGGGTCGGCGTGCCACCCCCGAAGAACACCGTGGATACCTCGCGCGGAGCCGCCCCGGTGGCGGCCAGCACCTGCTGCGCCTGCCCGATCTCGGCGAGCGCCTGCCCGGCGTAGTCGCTCTGCTTGACTCCGCGCACCTCGTCTGCCGTGTAGGTGTTGAAGTCGCAGTACCCGCAGCGCACCCGGCAGAACGGCACGTGCACGTAGACGCCGAAGTCGCGCTCCGCCCAGCCCTGGGTGACCGACGCGGGCAGCAGCCCGTCGGCGGGAGCCGGGTCGGCGATCGGCAGGGCGGATGGCATCCACCCATTCTCCCCACTCCCCGAAAGTACGGACTACCACGTACTCTCAGCCCCGAAAGCGGAGCCGCGCCCGCACTCTCGCGGAAGGACCTTTCGCGAAAGGGACGGGCTACCTCAGTGCGCGGTCGCGCTCGCGACGTCGGCGAACTGCGCGGCATCCAGCGCGAACAGGTCGCCGGAGCCCGCCGTCGCGGCCGCCGCGAATCCGCTCGCGGCAGGCAGCAACTGCTCGGCGAAGAAGCGGGCCATCACGAGCCGGGTCTCGGCGAGCGCCGGGTCGAGCGGGGCGGCGGCGAGCGCGCCCTTTGCCAGCATCCACGCGAGCACGACGAGCCCGAATTGGCGCAGGTACGGGCTCGAGCCCGAGAGCGCGGCGGCCGGGTCGGCTGCGCCGGTGCGTAGCATCCAGGTGGTCGATGCCTCGAGCTTGTCGAGTTGCTCGACGAAGTTCGACCGGATGCTCACGAACGCGTCACCCGCAGCGACCAACTGGGCATCGATCTCGCGCATCGATGCGAGGAACTCGGTCACCGAAGCTCCGCCGCGGACGCCGAGCTTGCGCCCGATCAGGTCGGCCGCCTGGATGCCGTTGGTGCCCTCGTAGATGGCCGTGATCCGCACGTCGCGGTAGTGCTGCGCCGCCCCGGTCTCTTCGATGAACCCCATGCCGCCGTGGATCTGCAGCGCGAGCGAGGTGAGCTCGTTGCCGAGATCGGTGCCCATCGACTTGCAGATCGGGGTGAGCAGCGCGACGACTTCGGTGGCCCGGGCGCGCACGGCCGGGTCCGGGTGGTGCAGGCTGCGGTCGGTCTCGCCCGCGTTGTAGAGCATCAGGCTGCGCAGGGCGGCGATGTAGGTCTTCTGGGTCATCAGCATCCGTCGCACGTCCGGGTGGTCGATGATCGGCGCGTCGGGCACCTGGCCGTTCGGCGTGATGGCGAACCCTTGGCGGCGGACCTGCGCGTATTCGAGGGACTGCTGGTATGCGCGTTCGCTGACCGCGACGCCCTGGGTGCCGACCGACAAGCGCGCGGTGTTCATCATCACGAACATGATGCGCATGCCCTTGTTGAGGTCGCCGATGAGGTAACCGGTGGCGTCGTCGTACTCCATGACGCAGGTGGGTGAGCCGTGGATGCCCAGCTTGTGCTCGAGCGACAGCACCTGCACACCGTTTCGCTCGCCCAGCGATCCGTCGTCGTTCACCAGGAACTTCGGGACGATGAAGCACGAGATCCCCGCGGTGCCCTCGGGCGCGCCCGGGGTGCGGGCCAGCACGAGGTGGACGACCTGTTCGGCCATGTCGTGCTCGCCGTAGGTGATGAAGATCTTCTGGCCGCTGATGCCGAAGGTGCCGTCGTCGCGGGGCACCGCCTTCGTGACGAGCGCACCGACGTCGGAGCCGGCCTGCGGCTCGGTGAGGTTCATCGTGCCGCTCCAGGCGCCCGAGACCATGTTGGGCAGGTAGCGCGCCTTCTGCTCGTCGCTGCCATAGGCGAGCAGCGCCTCGATCGCGCCCTGGGTGAGCAGCGGAGCGAGGGCGAACGCCATGTTGGCGGCCAGCAGCATCTCTTGGATGGCCAGGCCGACAACCTGCGGGAATCCGCCGCCCTCGAACTCCTCGGGGAACGGGAGCGAGGCCCAGCCCGACTCGACCAGCTTCGCGTAGGCCTCCTTGAAGCCCGGTGACGTGGTGACCGTGGCATCCGGATTGCGCACAGCGCCCTGCAGGTCGCCCGCCCGGTTGGTCGGCGCGACGACCTCGGCCGCGAAGTCTCCGGCCTCGGTCAGGAGGCCGACGACGGTCTCGAGGTCGGCGTGCTCGAAGCCGGGGAAGCCGGCGATCTCGTCGTAGCCGACGATGTGCTCGAGGACGAAGGCGAGGTCGGATACGGGCGGTCGGTAGTCAGTCACGAGACGGGAGCCTACGCTCGGTTTCTGCCGATCAGGAGAGTCTTTGGCCCTTGTCCACTACTGGTCGATCGGACCGGTCAGGGCGCGTTTGTAGCGTTCCGTAAAAAGGGCCTGGATGAGGCGCAGGGCCGGGTAGGCGGCCCAGAAGAACCTGTTCGACGGCCGCGAGAAGGCACGGATCGTCAGCCACACCGATTCATCAGGGCGGCGCTCGACGACGAAGGCCTCCTCACCGCGCTCGGGATGCCCCGGCAGGGTCCCGTACGCGAACCCCTTGCGGTCGGGCTCGTCGATCACATAGACGACGCGAGCCGGGATCTTGGCCGGCCACAGGACCCACTTCAGCAGTGCCGAGTCGCCGGGGCGGACCAGGGACGAGCCGTCCGGGGCGTAGGTGACCTCGCCCTCCTCGCCGGTCACCGCCGGTTGGATGGGGTTGCCGCCCTTGTCGAACGTGACCGGCAGGTAGGTTCCTTCGCTCACCTCGGCCGGGCTGTCGAGGATCTCGACGTGGAATCCGGCTCTTCGCTGGATTCCCCAGCTGAGGGTCTGCACCCAGGCGAAGTCCCAGCGCTCCGGCCCGTGGCCGATGCGCACGCGGCGCTCCATGGGGCGGAAACCCTGGGGCGGGTAGCGCAGCAGATCCTCCGCCTGCGTCGCGCCGATCGCGGCATAGGTGACGGGGACCCGCCAGAGCTCCGCGATTTCGGTCATGGGCACGATTTTACGGGGACAGCGGGTGGCCCCGGCCCGCGGGTCGTCCGCCATGTCACGCCGTTCCGCTACGCTCCGGTCACGAGTTCGAATCGGCGGGAGGACCCCATGAACACACGGAGGCATCCCCGCCTGCTCATCGCCCTCGCAATCGCTGCGCTCTCGTCAGGCGTGCTGTCGGGCTGCTCGACCGTGACGAGCTTCTTCCCGCACACGCTCTCGGCAACTCAGAAGCCGAGTGCCGGCGACTGCTGGAGTTCCACCATCGACACCGCAGGCCAAGCGGCTGCCTGGACGGATGGTGGAGCGGTCCCGTGCGCCTCCCGGCACCAGCTGGTCACCTACGCCGTGGTGACGGTGACGAGTTCCGCACCGACCTGGCGGGACAAGCAGGGCGACCTGAGCGCGTCCATCCAGACGGCCGCCTTCCGGGCCTGCAACACCCGGCTCTCCGACCTGATCGCGGTGCCGGACAACGGCCGGCTCCTGCCCTTTTTCTTCGTCGCGCCCGAGAAGGAATGGAAGAAGGGGGCGCGCTGGGTCAGATGCGATATCGGCGTACTCAGAACCGGATCGCCCTACTCGCAGCCGGAGCTCGCGCGGCTGCCCACGCAGCTCTCCACCCTGGTGAAGCAGGCGCACGACACGCCCGAAGTCTTCGAGAGTTGCGTCATCACGACCGATCCCTCGGGTGATACCGGCCCGCTCGACGACCCCAAGGCGACAATCGCCGACTGCACGGGCGACTACCAGTGGCAGTACCAGTCGTCATTCAGCTTTGCGAGTGGGACATACCCGACGGACGACCAGTTCAACGCGGAGATCCAAACCAAGTGCGGCGACGGTGCCGATGCGGCCGGTCGTGGCTGGATCGCCTACGGCCCCAACGAGGAGCAGTGGAAGAGCGGTGACGTCCGGGGTGAGTGCTGGTACTACGCCGGCACGGCCCCGCAAACCTGAGCCCGCGGGCGGGCGGATGCCTCCGCCTACTTCTTCTTCGCGTCCTTGCCTTCGACCTCGCCCGAGAGCGCGGCGATGAATGCCTCTTGGGGGACCTCGACGCGGCCGACCATTTTCATCCGCTTCTTGCCCTCCTTCTGCTTCTCGAGCAGCTTGCGCTTGCGGGTGATGTCGCCGCCGTAGCACTTGGCGAGCACGTCTTTGCGCATCGCCGAGATCGACTCTCGGGCGATGATGCGCGCACCGATCGCGGCCTGGATCGGTACCTCGAACTGCTGGCGCGGGATCAGCTTCTTGAGCCGCTCGGTCATCAGCACGCCGTAGGAGTAGGCCTTGTCGCGGTGCACGATCGCACTGAAGGCGTCGACGGCCTCGCCCTGCAACAGGATGTCGACCTTCACCAGATCGGCATCCTGTTCGCCGCTCGGTTCGTAATCGAGGCTCGCGTAGCCAGCGGTCTTGCTCTTGAGCTGATCGAAGAAGTCGAAGACGATCTCGCCCAGCGGCATGTTGTAGCGGATCTCGACCCGGTCTTCGCCGAGGTACTCCATGCCCAGCAGCGAGCCGCGCTTGCTCTGGCAGAGCTCCATGATCGTGCCGACGTAGTCCTTGGGCGCGAGGATCGCGGCCTTCACCATCGGCTCGCTGACGGAGGCGATCTTGGTGCCCGTGGGGAACTCGCTCGGGTTCGTGACCGTGTACTGCTTCTTGTCCTCGGTGGTGACCTCATAGGGAACAGACGGCGCGGTCGCGATCAGGTCGAGGCCGAACTCGCGCTCCAGGCGCTCGGTGACGATCTCGAGGTGCAGCAACCCCAGGAAACCGCAGCGGAAGCCGAAGCCCAGGGCGACGGATGTCTCGGGCTCGTAGTTGAGCGAGGCATCCGACAGCTTCAGCTTGTCGAGCGCCTCGCGCAGCAGCGGGTAGTCGCTGCCGTCGATCGGGTACAGCCCCGAGAACACCATGGGCTTCGGGTCGGTGTAGCCGGGCAGCGGGTCGGTCGAGGGCTTGGCCGCGTTGGTGACGGTATCGCCGACCTTCGACTGGCGCACATCTTTCACACCGGTGATCAGGTAGCCGACCTCGCCGACGCCGAGACCCTTGGTCGGTGTGGGCTCGGGCGAGCTCACACCGATCTCGAGCAGCTCGTGCACGGCCTTGGTCGACATCATCTGGATGCGTTCGCGCGGGCTCAGCTTGCCGTCGATCATGCGCACGTAGGTGACGACGCCGCGGTACGTGTCGTACACCGAGTCGAAGATCATGGCGCGGGCCGGGCCGTCGGCGTTGCCGGTCGGCGCCGGGATGAGTTCGACGACCCGGTCGAGCAGCTCGGTGACGCCCATGCCGGTCTTGCCGCTGACCCGCAGCACGTCTTCGGGTTTGCCGCCGATCAGGTCGGCGAGCTCCTTGGCGTACTTGTCGGGCTCCGCTGCGGGCAGGTCGATCTTGTTGAGCACCGGGATGATCGTGAGGTCGTTGTCGAGGGCGAGGTACAGGTTGGCCAGGGTCTGCGCTTCGATGCCCTGGGCGGCATCCACCAGCAGGATGGCGCCCTCGCACGCGGCGAGCGAGCGCGAGACCTCGTAGGTGAAGTCGACGTGACCGGGCGTGTCGATCATGTTCAGGGCGTAGGTGTCGCCGTTCAGCTGCCAGGGCATCCGCACGGCCTGGCTCTTGATGGTGATGCCGCGCTCGCGCTCGATGTCCATGCGGTCGAGGTACTGGGCGCGCATGTCACGATCGCTGACGACGCCGGTGATGCCGAGCATGCGGTCGGCCAACGTCGACTTGCCGTGATCGATATGGGCGATGATGCAGAAGTTACGGATCTTCGCGGGGTCGGTCGAGGCCGGCTCGAGGGACTTCAGGGCGCGCGGAGACATGACGGGCCATTCTCCCACGCGCGCGGCCGCACCAAGTGACGACGAGGATTCGTCGTCACGCGGCCGCGCCGAGCGGGCTGTGCTCGCTCGGACCCACGAGCTAACGGCCCGGGATCTTGCCGATACCGGCCAGCAGGTCGGCTTCTGTCGCGGCCAGGCACAGCCGGATCCACCCCTCGCCCGAGCGCCCGAACGCGCTGCCGGGGGCGACGGCGACCCGATCGCGCAGCAGCAACCGCTCGGCCCATCCGGCAACGTCACCTCCGCTGACGTGCGACACGTCCACCCAGAGGTAGAAGGCCCCGGTCGGCTCCAGATAGGGGATGCCGCGGGCATCCAGTGCGGCGGCCGCGGCGAGGTAGTTGGCCCGGTAGTGCGCGGCGGCGTCCGCCACGTGCTGCTGCTCCCCCTGGAGCGCGACCAGCGCCGCGTACTGATCGGGCATCGCGACGCAGCTGATCGATGCTTCCTGCATCGTGCGCATCGTGGCAGCGAGCCCCGGCGGGGTGACGAGATAGCCCACTCTGATTCCGGTCATGGCATAGGTCTTCGAGAACGAGAACACCGTGAACACCCGCTCGATGCCGCCGGCGGCATCCGCGGCCTCCGCGTCAAGCGCCGCCAGACTCACATGCTGCCCGCCCCAGGTGAAGCGCTCGTAGACCTCGTCGCTGAGGATCCACAGATCGTGACGACGGGCGAAGGCGAGCAACTGCTTGAGCACTTCGCGGGGGAAGATCGCGCCCAAGGGATTCGACGGCGAGTTCACGATGAGCAGCCGGGTCCGCGGCGTGACGAGGGTCTCGAGCTCGTCGAGGTCGGGCAGGAAACCGCGCTCGGGCGTGAGGGAGTACGGCACCGGGTGCGCGTCGAGGATCCGCGCGTTCATCGTGAACGTCGTGTACCCGGGGTCGGGGACGAGTACCTCGTCTCCCGCGCTCAGGGTGAGCTGCATCGCCAGGTGCAGCGCCTGGGTGCCGCCGATGGTGACCCAGACCTGTTCGACCTCGGCTGGGATCCCGTTCTCGGAGGCGAGCTTGTCGACGATCGCCTGCCGCAGGGCGAGCAGGCCGCCATTGGGGTTGTAGTTCGTGTCGTCGCGGTCCCACGCTGCTTTCGCCGCGGCGGCGATGTGCGGCGCGATCGGCACATCAGGCTCCCCGACCCCGAGCGAGATGACGCCGTCGAGCTCGGCGGCGATCTCGTAGATGCGGCGGATGCCGGATCCCGGCACCGAGGGGATGTGCGCGGCGAGCGAGGGCATGCTCCAGGCTAACGTTGCCACATGGCCGTCCCGGAGTTCGTGCTCGAGCTGCGCCGAAAGATCGGCACCGATCCGCTGTGGCTCGCCGGGGTGACCGCGGTCGTGCTGGATGACAGCGGAGACCGTGTGCTGCTCATCCGTCGCTCAGACACCGGGGAGTGGGCGCCGATCACCGGCATCGTCGATCCCGGCGAACAGCCTGCCGTCGCTGCGATCCGCGAGGCGCGTGAAGAGGCTGACATCGAGATCCGGGTCGAACGGATCGCGGCCGTCGACATCACGCCACCACGGACCTATCCGAACGGCGACCAGGCGCAGTACCTCGATGTCAGTTTCGTGTGCCGCTACGAGTCGGGTGAGCCTCGCCCGGCCGACGGCGAAGCGCTCGACGTCGCCTGGTTCCCCGTCGACGCCCTCCCCGAGATGTCAGAGGAGTACACGCATCGGGTCCGGAACGCTCTGGCGCCCGGCGAGGCGGCTGCGTTCTCGATTGCCGACGCCCCGCGCTCCTGGTAACGTAGCTCCTTGGTTTGCGTGTGGTTTCCCACCACGCGATTGGCCGGAGGCGCCCTGGGTTCATTCGACCTGGCGCCGACCCGGCAACATCCACACTTCCACGTAACGAAAGACAGACATCGTCATGGCGAACATCAAGTCGCAGATCAAGCGCATCGGGACCAACAAGAAGGCTCAGGAGCGCAACAAGGCCGTCAAGAGCGAGCTCAAGACGGTCATCCGCGCCACGCACGCCGCTGTCGCCGCCGGTGACAAGAAGAAGGCAGACGAGGCCCTTCGTCTCGCGAGCAAGAAGCTCGACAAGGCGACCTCGAAGGGCGTGATCCACGCCAACCAGGCCGCGAACCGCAAGTCGGCGATCTCGCGCGCTGTCAGCGCGCTCTGATTCGATCATCGTCGGCTCCGGCCGCACGACGAAGGCCCCCACGCTCGGCGCGGGGGCCTTCACACATGCTCGGACACGAATCGGCGGTGTGGCCACCGCTCCTGACGGCGACAGATCCCTTGCCTGGTGAGCTCCGTTGCGTCGGTTAGCGCTCGCCTCGTGAGCTGATGGACTCGACCATCTTCTCCAGGGCGTAGACGGGATCGCGTCCCCCGCCCTTGACCTGCGCATCCGTCTCCGCGAGCGTCTCGATCGCGCGGCCGAGGCCGGCATCCGTCCAACCCTGTAGGTCGCGCCGTGCGCGATCGACCTGCCAGGGAGCCAGCCCGAACCGCGAGGCGAGCTCGCCCGAACTGCCGCGCTGACCCGAGAGCTTGGCCATGGTGCGCACCTTGCTCGCGAAGGCGGCCACCATCGGCACCGGGTCCGCCCCGGAGGCCAATGCGTGGCGCAGCAGACCCAGCGCCTCGCCGTGGCGACCCGCGATGGCGGCGTCGGCGACCGCGAAGGCGGTGGTCTCGACGCGGCCAGCGTAATAGCGGTCGACGATGGCCTCGGTGATCTCGTCACTGGCGTCGGCCAGCAGCTGCTGGCAGGCCGCCGCCAGCTCGGCCAGGTCGTCGCTGAAGGCGGCGACGAGCGCGCGCTGCGCTCCCCCGCTGATCCGCCGCCGCGCTGCCGCGAACTCGGCGGCGACGAAGTCGAACTTGTCGCTGTCGCGCTTCAACTCGGCGCACACGATCTCGATGCCGCCGCCGGTGCCGGCACGGATCGCATCCAGGAGCTTCTTGCCCCGCACCCCGCCCGCGTGGCGCAGCACGAGGTAGGTGTCATCGGCAGGCATCTCGAGATAGGCCAAGGCCTCGTCGAGGAACGCGTCGCTGGTCTTCTCGACGTTCTCGACTCGGATGAGGCGGGGCTCACCGAACAGGCTCGGGCTCGCAAGAGTGAGCAGCTCGCCGGGCGCGTAGGAGCCGGCGTCGATGTCCGAAACCTCGAGCGACGGATCTTCGGCCTTCAGGATGTCGCGGAGCTGACGGATCGCGCGGTCGGCCAGCACCGTCTCGGTGCCGCTGACCAGCACGACCGGGGCCGGACGGACGGCATCCCAGGCCAGCTGCGGGATCGCCGCCTTCGCGGCGGCCGTCGGCCTGCCGGTGGGTCGCGCCATCCTGTTCCCTTCGTCACGTCTTTCGACGGCACAGTCAGACTATCGGCGACTCCCGACCCCGAGCGTGGGCGTCGGGCTGGGGGTCTGCGTCGCCAGGGTGCCCGCGCCGGTCAGCTCGCCGTCGCGCACCACGTCCTCCGGTTTCTCGGTCCACACCCGTACCTCTCCGGGCGACGGCCCGGGCGCGATGAGTGCCATGCCATCGAGGTCGCTGCGAAGGGGCCGCGTGCCGACCGCGGCCAGGATCCCGAGCAATTTCGAGGTGGGATGGCCGTAGTCATTGCCCGCCCCGACTCCGATCAGCCCGACGGTCGCGTGCAGCGCTTCATACAACCGCGCGGACTGATCGGCCGATCCGTGATGCGCGACCTTCACGACATCCACGTGACGGATCTGCCCGGTGCCGAGCAGCCGGGCCTGCGAGTCTTCGCCGAGGTCACCCAGCAGGATGCCGCTGAGACACCCCTGCGCGCACGTTCCCGCCCCGGTGACCTGGATCGTCACACTGGCCGGGTTGCCCGGCTCGACCCCGCGCGGCGGCGGCCACAGCACGTCCCAACGGAGTTCGCCCAGCGTTCCCGTTTCGCCGCGGCTCACCTGGTCGACGTCCGCCCCGTTGGCGCGCAAGTCGGAGGCGATGCGCTGGTCGCCCGGATCGCTCGGCGGCCCGATCAGCGCTCGATCCACCTTGCCGTAGACCGCCGAGACGCCGCCCACGTGATCCAGGTCGTAGTGGGTGAGCACGAGCAGGTCGATGTGCGTGATCCCGAGCTCATCCAGGCAGTGCTGCAATCGCGCGGGATCGCGACCCGTGTCATCGAGCGCGATCATCCCCTGGCTGCGGATCACGGTCGCATCCCCTTGACCGACGTCACAGAGCGCGAACTCCCAGTCGGCGGGACGGGTGACGTTCTGGACGAGTTGTGAGCCGGCAACCGTCGCCAGGTAGCCGACGAAGGCGATGACCAGTGCCGCCCGAGCCGCTCTCCTCACGGGCGGAGGCACGCCGCCGAGCGCCGCGACCAGCCCCGCGACGGTCAGCGCCGACAGCAACAGGATGCCGAGCAGTCCTGTCGGCCAGGGAGCGCGCGCGCCGGGGAGCCCGGCGAAGAAGGTCGCCACCGCGGCGATCCAGCTGGCCGGCAGCCAGGCCAGCGCCGAGACCACGGTCGCCAGCGGCGGGAAGATCGGGGCCGCGACGCAAGCGATCAATCCGAGCACCGTGACCGGCGCCGCCGCCGGTTCGGCCAGCAGGTTGGCCGCGACCCCGTACAGCGGAAGGGACGGATTGAGCATCAGGAGCACCGGTTGGCAGGCCAGTTGAGCCGCGAGCGGCACGGCGAGGACCAGGGACAGGCCTCGCGGCAGCCATCGGGACATCACCTCGGCCAGCGGCCGAGCGAGCAGCAGCAGGCCTGCGGTCGCAAGCACCGAGAGCGCGAAGCCGTAGCTCCGCGACAGCCAGGGGTCGATGGTGAGCAGCACGAGGACGGCGACGCAGAGCAGCGGAAACCCTCGAGCGGCGCGGCCGGTGGCGAGCGCGATCAGAGCCACGACCGCCATCACGGCAGCGCGGATCACGCTCGGCTCGGGCGTGACCACCACCACGAATCCCGCCAGCACGAGCGCTGCGCCGGCGAGCCGAGCGAGCCTCGGCAGCCCGGCGGCCGCGCCGAGCGCGAGCGCTAGGCCCACCACGATGGCGCAGTTGGCACCCGAGACCGCCGTGAGGTGACTGAGGCTGGCCGTCTTCATCGCGTCGCTCAAGTTGGCGCTGACGGAGCTGGTGTCGCCGATCGCCAAGCCGGGCAACAGTGCTCCCCCGTCGCCGGGCAGGCCGGATGCAGCGCTGCGGAAGTCGCGCCGGATCGCGGAAGCGGCGGCGAGCAGCGGGGGTGGCGTACCGGCCTGTGAGGCGTCGCCGCGCGCGAAGACCAGGAAGGCGACGTCCTCTCCCGGATCCGCCGCCTGCACCGTGCCGGTCACCCGCAGGAGGCTGCCGATCTGCGCTCGCCCGATCGCGCCGTCGCCGGGCCGCCCGAAGACGAGAACGGGCACGGCCAGACTGACGGTCGACCCGGCGATCCGGGCCGATTGGGCGGTTGCCGTGATGCGCCCGCCGGTCGAACGACCGGACACCGCGACGAGAAGCTCGACCGTGCGCCCCGCGTGCGCGGCCTCGTTCAGCACCGGTGGCGACCGGACCCCGGACTGCGCGACGACGGAGGTGACGGCCAGGGCTCCCCCGGCGAGTGCGAGCACGACCATGCCGCGCCACGCCGGCGGCAGTCGCACGAGCGCCACAGCGGCCGCGAGCGCCCAGAGCCCGACCGCGACGGCGAGCGTCCACCCTTCCGTCGGCACGGCGACCGCGACTCCGGCACCGAACCACGCCGACGCGGCGACCGGCAACAACCGGAGGTCGGCTACCGCCGTGCTGCCCCGGCTCATGTTGTGACGAGGTCTTTGAGCCCCTCGAAGGTCTTTTCGCCGATACCCGACACGCTCATCAGGTCTTCGATGGCTGTGAAGCGACCGTTCGCCGCTCTCCAGGCCAGGATGCGCGCGGCCATCGCCGGCCCGACGCGCGGCAAGGTCTCGAGTGTCGGCTCGTCGGCCGTGTTGATGTTGACCTTGCCTCCGCTCGCGCCGCTTCCTGCGACACCCGACGCGGAGATGCTCTCGCCGACCGCCGGCACGATGATCTGCTCGCCATCGCTCAGGAAGCGTGCGAGATTGAGCGCCGCGGGGTCGGCTGACGGGGTGAGACCACCGGCGGCGGCCACGACGTCCACGGCCCGATCCCCGTCGTGCAGCGCGTACAGCCCCGGGGCGTTGACCTGACCGAGGATGTGCACGTAGATCACGGTTCCGCTCGAGATGACGCCCGCGCTCGGCGAGGGCGGCGCTGATGACAGGGCGGTCGGCGCCACCACCGACGAAGCCCCGTGCGGCGTGATCGCCGTGATGAACACGGCGCAGGCCAGTCCCACGAGCACCAGGATGAGCGCGGCCCCGACTCCCACCCGCACGCGGGCGCGGCGCGCATCAGGAGTCGGAGCCGAACTCATGCCCGAAGGCTAGGCAGAACGCGTCAGGCCGACCTGCGGCATCCAGCGCTCTGTGAGTCGGCTAGCCCTTGGTCGCGATGTTGACGACGCGCGGAGCCTTGACGATCACGTTGACGATCTCGCGGTCGCCGATCGAGCGCACCACGGCATCCGACTCGCGGGCCAAGGACTCGAGCGACTCCGCCGAGATCGTCGGAGCCACCTCGAGCCGGTCGCGCACCTTGCCGTCCACCTGCACGATCGCGGTGACCGACTCCTCAACCAGCAGCGTCGGGTCGGGCTTGCGCAGCCCGGCGAACGCGACCGAATCCGTGTAGCCCAGCCGCTCCCACATGTCTTCGGCGGTGTACGGCGAGAACAGGGACAGCAGCACGGTCACGACCTCGATCGCCTCACGCACTGCGGGGTCACGGGCGCCCGGCCCCGCGTCGATGGTCTTGCGGATCAGGTTGACCAGTTCCATCAACCGCGCGACGACCACGTTGAACTTGAAGCCCTCGAGCAGCCCGGGAGCGTCGGCCAGCAGCCGGTGGGTCTGACGGCGCAGCGCGGCGTCTCCGCCCTTCCAGTCGACCTCGGGCACCGAGGTGACCTCACCCGAGATGCGCCAGGCGCGGGCCAGGAACTTGGCGGAGCCGGTGGGCGAGACATCCGCCCAGTCGATGTCGTCTTCGGGCGGCCCGGCGAAGGCCATCGTGAGGCGCAGTGCGTCGGCGCCGTGCGCCGCCAGCTCGGACGCGAACTCGACCAGGTTGCCCTTCGACTTCGACATCTTGGAGCCGTCCATGAGCACCATGCCCTGGTTCAGCACCGCGCTGAACGGTTCGGTGAAGCTGAGATACCCCAGGTCGAACAGCACCTTGGTGATGAAGCGCGCGTACAGCAGGTGCAGGATCGCGTGCTCGACGCCGCCGACGTACTGGTCGACGGGAGCCCACTTCTCGGCCAACTTCGGGTCGAACGCCATCGTGTCGTCGTTCGCGTTCAGGAACCGCAGGAAGTACCACGAGCTGTCGACGAAGGTGTCCATCGTGTCGGGGTCGCGGCGTGCGGGCGAGCCGTCGGGCAGGGTGGTGTTCACCCAGTCGGATGCCGCGCCCAGCGGGCTCTGCCCCTTGGGCTTCAGGTCCAACCCGGCCGAGTCGGGCAGGCGCACCGGCAGCTCGCTCTCGGGCACCGGATGCAGCGAGCCGTCCTCGGCGTGCAGGATCGGGATCGGCGTGCCCCAGTAGCGCTGGCGCGAGATCAGCCAGTCGCGCAGCCGGTAGGTCTTCGCAGCGCGGCCCGTGCCCGCCGCCTCCAGCAGCTCGATGACGCGAACGATCGCGTTCTGCTTGCTCAGCCCGTCGAGCGGGCCGGAGTTGATCATGCGGCCGGGCCCGGTGAGCGCAACACCCGTCGCCGCGGGATCCAGCGGGGGCAGGTCGTCGGCCTCGAGCATTTCGGGCGTGATCACCGGGATCGCCCCGGTGACGGGCGCGTTGGTGTCGACCACCACCTTGACCGGCAGGCCGAACTTCAGGGCGAAGTCGAGGTCGCGCTGGTCGTGCGCCGGCACCGCCATCACGGCGCCGTGGCCGTAGTCCGCCAGCACGTAGTCGGCCGTCCAGACCGGCATCCGCTCGCCGTTGACCGGGTTGATCGCCCAACGCTCCAACGGGATGCCGGTCTTGATGCGGCCGGCATCCTGGCGCTCGACCTCGGTCGACTTCTGCACCTCGGCCAGGTAGTCGGCGAACGCCTTTTGAACGGCGGGCGTCGAGCCTGCCGCCAGCTCGGCGGCGAGCTCGGAGTCGGGCGCCACCACCATGAAGGTCGCGCCGAACAGCGTGTCGGGCCGGGTCGTGAAGACAGTGACCTTCTCGTCGTGGCCCTCGATCACGAAGTCGACGTCGGCGCCGACCGAGCGGCCGATCCAGTTGCGCTGCATGGCGATGACCTTGGATGGCCAGGTGCCCTCGAGCTGGTTCAGGTCATCCAGCAGCCGGTCGGCGTAGTCGGTGATCTTGAAGTACCACTGCGTCAGCTTCTTCTTGACGACCGTGGCGCCCGAGCGCTCGCTCGTGCCATCGGGCAGCACCTGCTCGTTGGCCAGCACGGTCTGGTCGATCGGGTCCCAGTTGACCCAGCTGTCTTTGCGGTAGGCCAAGCCCTTCTCATACAGCTTCAGGAACAGCCACTGATTCCACTTGTAGTACTCGGGGTCGCTGGTGTGCAGCTCGCGGCTCCAGTCGAAGCTGTTGCCATAGAGCTTGAAGCTGCTCTTCTGCTGCGCGATGTTGGCGTATGTCCACTCGCGCGGATCCGTCCCGCGCTTGATGGCGGCGTTCTCGGCGGGCAGGCCGAACGAGTCCCAGCCGATCGGGTGCAGCACGTTGAAGCCCTGCTGGCGCCAGTAGCGCGCCACGATGTCGCCGTAGGCGAACGCTTCGGCGTGGCCCATGTGCAGGTCGCCCGATGGGTAGGGGAACATGTCGAGCACGTACTTGCGCGGCTTCTTCGACACGGTCGAGTCGACGTCGAAGGGCTTGTCGGCCTCCCAGCGCGCCAGCCACTTCTGTTGAATGCGGTCGATGTCGTACCGCTCTGCCTCGTCCATCGACGCGTGGTCCATCGACGCATCGTCGGTCGTCTCGTCGACGGCGGGGGCGGTGCTGTCCTGCGTGGTCACGGAGCTCTCAATCGATACACGGTGGGTTCCGGATGCCGTCACGGCCGAGTGGGCAGGCGCAGCAACCAAGCATCCAGAGTACCGAACCGTCACCAGGCCCCGGATGTTCCGGCTTCAGCGCAGCTCTCGTGGCACCCCGAGCGCGCCTAGCGGTGCCGCGGCCTTGAGTTTGACCTCGAAGAGCTCCTCACCCGGCACCGAGAGCGCCGTGATCCCGCCTCCCGCCCCGACAGTGGCGCCGCGGTCGTCGAGCACGATGGTGCGGATCGTCATCGCGAAGTCGGCGCTCCCGTCTGCCGAGAGGTAGCCGAAGCATCCCGAATACAGCCCGCGCGCCCGGTTCTCGAGCCGGTCGAGGATCTGCGTCGCGGCCCGTTTCGGGGCTCCCGTCATCGAGCCGGCCGGGAAGCAGGCTTCGAGCGCGTCGACCGCGGTCCGCCCGGTCGCGAGACAACCGACGACGGTGCTGACCAGCTGATGCACCTGCGGGTAACTCTCGATCTCGAGAAGTTCGCTCACGGTCACAGTGCCCGGTTCGCACACCCGTGCCAGGTCGTTGCGCATCAGGTCGACGATCATGACGTTCTCGGCGCGCTCCTTTTCACTCGAGCGGAGCTGCTCGATCTGCGCCTCGTCCGATGCGGGCGTGTCGCCGCGCATGCGCGTGCCCTTGATCGGGCGGGTCGCAACATCACCCTCGACGGAGGCGACGAGGAACTGCTCGGGCGACGAGCTCAGCAGGCTCACGCCGCCGATCCGGATCAGGGCGCTGTGATGGCTGGGGCTCGAGGCGCGCAGGCGCAGATGCACCTGGAGCGAGTCGAATTGGCCGAGCACCTCGGCCTCGTTCGTCAGGCAGAGCAGGTAGGCGTCGCCCTCGACGATCGCCGCCTGGCATGCCGCGATGCTCGCCAGATACTCGTCGTCTGTGGTGCGCCAGTACGCCCGGGTCGGCGGGGCGGGCTGGACGCCGGGGCCGGGGACGCCGTCGAGCGAGGGCAAGCGGCTCAGCAAGTCTCCGGCGACGCCGATCACCTCGAGGCGTCCGGTGGCGCCGTCGATAGCGATCACCCGGTCGACGGCGAGGAACGCGGCATCCGGATACCGGGATGCATGCTCGACGCGCGCCCCTGTCGTGCCCGCGCGCAACTCGTACCCGAGCCAGCCGACCGCGGCCAGGTGCGGTCCGCCCGGGATCGCCTGCAGCGACGGCCACACGGTCGCCGCCGAGGTGTCGAGGCGGAGGCCGTCGCCGAGGTAGCTGACACCATCGGCTCCGCTGTCGAGCCAGAACACGTCGTCGCGCCCATCGAGCAGAGCGGCGAAGACAGCGGCCGGATCGAAGACTCCTGGCAGAGCACGTCGCGGCGCGGTCGAATGCATAGCCTTAGCGTATGAGCGCGGCGACGACGTACCGCTGGCAGGGCGGCATGCTCGACCCGCGCGACGACTGCGATGTCGCGCCCGCGGAGATCCTCGCGGCCGACTCCTGGCTGGTCACCGACGGCGCCGTGCTGGCCATCGGGCTGCATCGGGCTCGCTTCGTCGACGCGGTGTCCGAACTCGCCGAGCGGCACGGGCGAAGCGCAGAGGTCGCCGCGCTCGACCTCGATTCATTCTGGGACGCCGCCATCGCGAGCATCCCGCGCTCCGGCGACTGGTTCCCGAGGGTCGAGTTGCGTGTGCAGCACGACGCGGCCGAACTCCTGCTTCGGATGCGCCCCTCTCCCAGCCGCTCCCGCTCCCTCAAGCTCACGACGTATCGCGGGCGCGACCCCCGCACCGAACCGTGGATCAAGGGCCCCGATCTCGAGGCGATGACCCGCCTGCGCACCCAGGCGCAGCAGCATGGTGCCGACGAGGCCGTCATCCTGAGCCCCGAGGGATTCGTGGCAGAGGGCTCGACCACCTGCCTAGCCTGGTGGGGAGGCGACGCGCTGTGCGTCCCCTCGATCGAGCTGCCGCGCATCGACTCGGTGACCCTCCGCAGCGTGCTCGCACTGGCGGCGGCAACCGGCGTCGATGTCTTGCACGACACGGTCACGCCTGAGTCGCTCGAGGGCTGTGAAGTGTGGGCGCTCAACGCGCTGCACGGCATCCGGATCGTGACCGAGTGGGTCGACGGCCCCGCGACGGCCGAGCTGCCCGGCAGACTCGACGCCTGGCGCGCCCGACTCGACGCGCTGCGCAAGCCGTTACCCAACCCCTCGAGACCGGGCGCGGCCTGATGTTCGACCCGCTCGGCTGGATCCTGTCGATGGTCGACCACGTCGACCCCATCACGCGCTCCCTGCTCGCCGCCCTCGGCATGTTCTGCGAGACGACGATCCTCGTCGGCCTGATCGTGCCGGGCGACACGATCGTGCTCGTCGCCAGCACCGGCGTGCAGGATGTTCCCCAGTACATCGGGATGCTCGCAGCCGTCATCGTCGGATCGCTCAGCGGCGAGAGCGTCGGCTTCCTGCTCGGCCGATGGTTCGGCCACGGCATCCGCGCCTCCCGGCTCGGAGTCCGTCTGGGCGAGGGCAACTGGGTGCGCGCCGAGCGGTATCTGGAGCGCCGAGGCGGGCTCGCCGTGTTCGCCTCGCGCTTTCTCCCGGTGCTGCACGCTCTCGTCCCGCTGACCGTGGGGATGACGCGCTGGCCGTACCGGCGGTTCATTGCCTGGACGGCGCCCGCCTGCATCCTCTGGGCCGCGGCCTACGTCACGGTCGGCACGCTCGCCGCCGGCGGGTATCGGCAGATCGCCGACCGGCTGCATTTTGCCGGGTATCTGTTCGGCGGCGCCGTCGTGCTGTTCTTCGTCATCGTGCTTCTCGTGCGCCGCCGGATCGAGAAGGGCGAGGAGCGGCACTGGGCCGACGAGCACCAGGCCGACGAGCACCGGGCCGACGAGCACCCGGGCGAGGTGCCCGATGCCGGGGATCCCGCTCCGCGCGACGTCACGTAGCGTCACGAGAGTTGGCACGGTTCGCACCAGGCGCGACCATCGAGGCATGAGCGCAACCGACATCACGGCGCGCCGGACCTCGGTGGTGGGGGTCAGCGGCAGCCCGACCCGGCCATCCCGCACGACCGCCCTGGTGCAGGAGGTGGCCGACACCTTCGCCGACCGTCTCGGCGGCAGCTCGACGTTGATCGAGCTCTCGCCGCTGCTCGCCGAACTCGGCCAGGGGCCGTTCCGCGGCGACGTCGGCCCCGGCGCTCGCGCCGCCCTCGAGGCCGTGGAGAAGGCGGACGTCATCGTGGTGGGCTCGCCGGCGTATCGCGCCACCTACACCGGACTCTTCAAGCTGTTCTTCGACCACATCGGGCAGTACGCCCTGGTCGACAAGCCCATCGTGCTCACCGCGACGGGCGGCAGCGACCGTCACGCCCTGCTGGTGGAGCACCAGATGCGCCCGCTCTTCGGGTTCTTCCAGTCGCTCACGCTGCCGCTGGGCATCTTCGCCAGCGAGAACGACTTCACCGACTATCGGGTCACCTCCGACGATCTGCGAGCACGCATCGACCTCGCCGTGCAGCGCACCCTGCCGCTGC
>Ga0207698_10000358_pt1 | contig 26861 bp, 28 predicted proteins | sample KBSCornC22_FD_184298 | JGI IMG/M metagenome (GOLD analysis project Ga0207698, IMG submission 184298) | Corn rhizosphere microbial communities from Kellogg Biological Station, Michigan, USA - KBS Corn C2-2 (SPAdes) (version 2) | ecosystem: Host-associated > Plants > Roots > Rhizosphere > Soil ... | reverse complement strand
AACTGGTGCGTTACTTCCCCAAGCCGCTGCATGAAAAATACGCCGCGCACATGCAGCGCCATCGCCTGAAGCGCGAAATCATCGCCACCGCGGTCACCAACTCCATCGTCAACCGCATGGGCGCGACCTTCGTGCTGCGCACCCAGGAAGACACCGGGCAAACAGCCGCCGCCGTGGTCAAGGCTTACAATGCCGCGCGCCAGATCCTGCACGCGCGCGAGCTGTGGTCGGGCATCGATGCGCTGGACGGCAAGGTCAGCGGGGCCGCACAGATCGACGCGCTGATGAAACTATGGTCGCTGCTGCGACATGTGTCGCGCTGGCTGCTCAATCGACCCGGCGCGGTGGGCATTACCGATCTCGTGCAGCGCTACCAGCCCGGCATGGACAAACTGCGGCAGGACCTGCCTGATCTGCTGACGCAAACCGGCCGCGCGTCGTGGGGCGTCGATCTCGAGAAGTGGCAAGGCATGGGCTTTCCGGAGGAACTGGCGAAGAAGCTCGCGACGCTCCCGTCCCTGGAAGTGGCGATGGACGTCATCGAAACCTCGCAGGAATCCGGGCGGCCGGTCGAACATGTTGCGCGCGTGTTCTTCGACCTTGGTGGTGCGCTCGACATCGAATGGCTGCGCACGCAGATCGAAAAGTTGCCGGTGGAAAGCCGCTGGCATGCGCAGGCGCGCGGTGCGTTGCGTGACGAACTCGCGGTGCAGCAGCGCGCGATGGTCAGCCAGATCCTGGCATCGCAGCAGGGCAGGCAGGGCGCCGATGGCGCGGTGTCCGCCTGGCTGCAACGCGACGATCCGCAGCTGCAATTCACCCGCGGGATGCTGGACGAGATACGCGGCGTGGACGTCGATTACCCGATCGCGTCCGTGGCCTTGCGTCGCCTTGCGCAGATCGCACAGTCCGGTTGATGCACGAGGCCGCGCAATCCGCGGCCCTGTGCTGAAGGTCGGGCTGAGCGAAAGCGCGCCCGGCGCGTGCGTACATCGCCAGGGCGTTCCGGATCGGTCGCGTGATTGGGGCTGCGCAAACAGCCCCAAGGTTTTGCCCCGCGGGTTGGCCCGACGATCGGGTTGCGATCCTTCCAGTTTTCTCTTCGCGCGCATCGTTGATGCGCAGGGCGCTCAGCGGCGCATGAAGCGGCGCCGCGCCACCGACAGAAGCAATCGTTGCAGTGGGTTGTTGTTCCCGCCCGGTCGCCACGTGTGGACCAGCTTGTTGCGGTAGGCGTCGAAGTGCAGCCCGTGGGGTGCCGCGTACACCTTGCCCCTGCCGAGCAAGATCTTCAGCACCTGGGTGCCCGCGATCCCCGCGCAGATTTCACAGGCCATGGGCGTTGATGGTCCCCGATGATTGACCAGGTCTACCGCGGACGGATCGACGAGATAGGACTGGTGGAGCACGGCGGGCGCCAATCCCACCATGAAGCGCAACAACTGCTCGTTCGTGGATTGGCCCTCGAGCCGGAAATACTCTTCGAAGGTCATGCGACCCGGCAGGAACGCCAGCACCGCGGCACCCATGCCCAGTGGCGCGGCGGTGATCGCCGGAATGCCGCGTTCGGCGCATAGCGCGAACAACCTGGCGCGAATGTCCAGCACGAAGAAGTCCAGCCCGTCGACATACAGGTCCACCCCCGACAGGAACTCCTCCATGTTCTCGAAGGTGACGCCGCCGGGGAATTTGTTGATGTCCAGATCCGGGTTGATGTCTCGCGCCATCCGGGACACCACGTCGACCTTGGCCTGGCCCATGGTCGACTGGAACGCTCCGGCTTGTCGGTTGAGATTCTCGATGCCGAAATGGTCGAGGTCCGCCAGGTTGAACGACTCGATGCCGAGTCGGGTCAGCGTCAGCAGATGGGCACCGCCGACCCCGCCAAGCCCGGCGATCGCCACGCGTTTGGAACGAAGCTTCGGCTGCTCGGCTGATGTCATCCAGCCGATCGTCCGGCTGAATGCGGTTGCGTAGTCAAACGGCTCGGGAATAGCTTGTGCGTCAGACATCATGAATCATCCATCCTCGGCGACAACGCGCGAAGCTGCAGCCAAGCCGGGAAGGTAGCACCGGGCTTGGTTGGCTTACAACCGCTCCCGGCCGCTGCGGCTTGGCCGACTCGGCCCTGCGATGCAAAAAAAAGGTTCTTCTCCCAACTGAGGGGAAGAAGGCACACGACCGACCGGGCAGACTTGCTGTTCTCTAGGCAACAAACTGGGGTCGGCCGTGGCCGATGGAGATTGTATGGCCCAGCTGGGTGGCTGGGACGGATACAGGGTTGAGGGTTTGCGGCATGAGCAACGTGGCGATCTTCGCTGGTTGATCGTGGAGTTGGTTCCGTTGGATGGTGTTGCGCGCTATTGCTCAGGCTGCGGGGCTTCCGTGGCAGCGGTTCACGACCGCAGCGTGCGCCGGATCCGTGACCTGCCGGTGTTCGAGCACTCGGTGGAATTGCGGGTGCCGCGACTGCGGCTGGCCTGTCCCGCCTGCGGGCCTCGGCTGCAGCGACTGGCGTGGCTTGACCCGCACTGCCGGGTGACGCGTCGATTGGCCGAGAGCGTGGCGCGCCTGTGCACAGTGACCTCGGTCTTGCATGCCGCCCGCTGGTACGGCATCGATTGGAAGACAGCCAAGGCCATCGACTTCCGGAGCTTGGAGAGCCGTCTGGGCCCGGTGGATCTGGATGGCGTTACGCGCATTGCCATGGACGAGTTCGCGATCCAGAAGGGCCACCGGTATGCCACCGTGGTCGTCGATGTTGCGCGCAAACGGGTGTTGTGGGTCGGGCGCGGGCGCTCGCGTGCCGAGGTGCGACCGTTCTTCGAACGGCTCGGGCCGGAGCGTTGCGCGCAGTTGCAGGCCGTGGCCATGGACATGAACACCGCTTACGACTTGGAAGTGCGCCGGCATTGTCCGAATGCGCGGGTGATCTACGACCTGTTCCATGTAATCGCCAAGTACGGACGCGAGGTCATCAACCGAGTGCGGGTGGACGCCGCCAACCAGCTGCGACACGACAAACCGGCACGCCGGGTGGTCAAGCGCGCGCATTGGCTGCTGTTGCGCAATCCCGCCAACCTGCAGGCGTCCGAGCGCATCCGCCTGGCCGAGGTGCTGGATGCCAATCAATCGCTGCTTGCCGTACACGTGATGAAGGAACAGCTCAAGGCGCTGTGGAACGCTTCAACCGCCTGGAGCTGGCGCAAGGCATGGCGGCAATGGCACGCGCAAGCCAACGAAAGCGAAATCCCGGCGTTGATGCACTTCGCCAAATGCCTGCGACCCTACTGGCGCGGAATCCTCAGTCGGGTGCGTTGGCCGATGCATACCGGCCTGCTCGAAGGCATCAACAACCGGATCAAGGTCATCAAGCGCATCGCCTACGGCTACCGCGATGACGCCTACTTCTTCCTCAAGATCCGCGCTGCCTTCCCCGGACTTGGGTGAAGAACCTTTTTTTCGCGCGTGCCCTAAAGAAATCCGGTGCGCGGCCGATGAATGTCGTGACGGATTGTTTTCGAGGTGCCGGCGTTGCAGCGGGGAGTGGATCGCAAGTTTGCGTGTGGGGGCATTGCGGCAGGACTGTTCGAACCAGCAGAAGAGGAACCCACCATGCCACCGATCGATACCATTGCGCCGCTCGCGGGCCTGCCCGACACGCCGCGCCAGCCCGCCCCACAGGGCGGCAAACCCCCGCAGCCCATCACCGGGAAGGTGTTCGCCCTGAAGGATGGCTCGGGTTACGCGGCACTCGCCAGCGACGGCAACTACTACCGCGTGGACGCCGGCAACGGACTGACGTTTTCACGCGCGGGCGGATTCGTGGATGTCGCGATGGTGGACGTGGCGCACGGTCCGGTGAGGTCCGTGAAGACCGGACCGGATCACGACGTCGACGCGGCCACCGCCGAAGCCATCGGCGCAGCGGGCGCCGATGCTTCCGACGAGGGCGTCGAGGTACGATTGTCGGGCAACGCGCCACGTGGCCTGCCGGCGCCGCATCCCGCGCTGCACGATGCTGGGCACGCGGTCGCGAGTTCGCGCACGACCCACGCGCAGATCCGGCAGCAGCCTGAGGCGGCGGTGGTTTCGCAAGCCAATCTTTCCGCACAGAGCGTGGCCGCCCTGCTCCGCTGACCGCCGCGCGGCAACGCTGCCCACTCAACCCGGGCAGCGGCCGCGTCCTTACACCTGCATGTTCATCACTTCCTTGTAGGCGTTCACGAGGCGATTGCGCACCTGCACGCCCATCTGGAACGCGAGACTCGCTTCCTGAGTGTCAATCATCACGTCGTACAACGCGACGCCCGGCTTGCCGGCCTGAAACGCTTGGGCTTCGCCGGTAGCCGCCTGCTGCATGTCGTCGATGCGGTCCAGCGACGCGCGCATGGCCTGGCCGAATCCACCGGTGCCGGAGGTGGCCGTCGCCGCCTTGGCGGGCACGCCGCCAGCCTGTGTCGCCAGCACCTTCATCTGCTGGATCACGCCCTGCATGCCGACCGGATTCATGGACCTCTCCTCATTGATGCCGAGCAAAGGCTAACAGCGGGTCGACCGCCCCCATATCCGCAAATGGCATCAAAACGATGGGCTTTTCTGGCGATTGGCGGGGAAGGCCCTTGCCCATAATGGCCACCGTTGTCAAAGCCCGTTCCGCAAGTCTGGGAACGGAACCGCAGACCCACGACACGTTGCCATGTCATTCGAATCGCAACCCGCATCGACGCTCACTCGTTCGCACCGCAGGCCGGGAAACCGCCAGTGAGCGGAAACGAGGCCAGCGTCGCCACCGGCGGCATGAAGAATCTGGGCCAAGGCGGCCGCGCCGTGCTCGACCGCGGCATGGCGTGGACCAAACGCAATCCGCTGATCCCGTTGCTGGTGGGCGGCGCGATGGTGGTGGCGATCATCGCCGCGCTGGTGCTGTGGGCCGGCGGCCCCGATTACCGCGTGCTGTACAGCAACTTGAGCGACAGCGATGGCGGCAAGATCATCAGCACACTGGAACAGCAGGGCATCCCGTACAAGTTCGCGCAGGGCGGCCATGCCCTGATGGTGCCGTCCGACAAGGTCTACAACCTGCGCCTGAAGCTTGCCGAACAGGGCTTGCCGCAAGCTGGGGATGTCGGCTTCGCGATCATGGACAAGCAGCCGTTCGGCATCAGCCAGTTCGCCGAACAGGTCAATTACCAGCGCGGCCTCCAGGGCGAACTGGCCAATTCGATCGAAGTGCTGGACCCGGTGCAAAGCGCGCGCGTGCACCTGGCGTTGCCCAAGGATTCACTGTTCGTGCGCGAGCGGCAGCCAGCGAAAGCCACCGTGGTGCTGACGCTGCACCCCGGCCGCGCGTTGGGCGAAGGCCAAGTCAACGCGATCGTGCACATGGTGTCATCCAGCGTGCGCGACCTCGCCCCCGACAACGTCACGGTGGTCGACCAGAACGGTCATTTGCTGACGCGCAATGGCGCCGACGCCGACCTCGACGGCACCCAGCTCGATTACGTGCGCGAAGTGGAACACCGCTACCAGCAGCGCATCGAGAACATCCTGACCCCGATCCTCGGCACCGGCAACGTGCACGCGCAGGTCACCGCGCAGGTCGATTTCAGCCGCCGCGAGGAAACCGACGAACACTACGGCCCGAACCAGGGCAACAGCCCCGCCGCGGTACGCAGCCACCAAGTGGATTTCACGCGCACGGACGGCCAGGGTGGCCCGGGCGGCATTCCCGGTGCACTCACCAACACTCCGCCCGGCTCGGCAGCTTCGCCGATCAACAATCCGCCCGGCAGCGCCGCCTCCAGCGGCGCGCCCGCCGGCAAGGCCACCGCCAGCAGCGATGCCGATCCGCAAAGCAACGACCTGCATCGCGAAAGCACCACCAACTACGAAGTCGATCGCAACATCACCCACACCCAGCACAACCTTGGCGCAGTGCAGCGGCTGTCGGTTGCCGTGGTGGTGAATTACCGCGACGAGCAACAGAAGGACGGCAGCACCAAGCCCGTCGCGCTGGACCCGACCACGATGAAACAGATCGACGACCTGACCCGCGAAGCGATGGGCTTCTCGCAGCAGCGTGGCGACACGCTGGCGGTGGTCAACAGCGCCTTCAGCGCCTCGGTCAACGCGTCCGACCAGGAGACGTGGTGGAAGCAGTTCGACTGGTTCAGCCTGCTCGGCACGCTCGGCCGCTACCTGCTGGTGCTGATCGCCGCGATCGTGCTGTACCGGATGGTGGTGAAACCGTTGCGGCAGCGCTGGCTCGCCGGCGCGCCGGCGACGCCGGCCGGAAAGCCCGGCGCGGGCGCGGAAGCGGCATCCGATACCGTGGTGGCCCCGCGCAGGCCACAACGCAAGGCGTCCACGTACGAAAACGGTCTCAACGATCTGAAGGACATGGCCAAGAACGATCCGGCCATGGTGGCGATGATCGTCCGCAACTGGATGAGGCGCGATGGCCAGTAACGCGACCATGACTCATGTCCGCCGCAGCGCGATCCTGCTGCTGGCGCTCGACGACGAGAGCGCCGCGATGGTGCTGCGTCAACTGCCCGCGCGCGAAGTCCAGGAAGTCAGCCAGGAAATGGCGCGGCTGGACAACGTCTCGCACGAAGACATGCACCAGGTGCTGGACGAATTCCAGGACGAGGCCGAGCAGTACGCCGCCCTGAATCTCAATTCCACCGAACACATCCGGGCGGTACTGGAAAAGGCACTTGGCACCGAACGCGCGGCCAGCCTGCTGGTCGACATCATGGACAGCAACGGCGCCAACTCCGGCATTGACGCCCTGAACCTGATGGAAGCGGCGACCGTTTCGGAAATGATCCGCGAGGAACATCCGCAGATCATCGCCACGATCCTGGTGCACCTGGAACGCCGCCAGGCCGCGGACGTGCTGGCCACCTTCGAGGAAAAATTGCGCAACGACGTGGTGCTGCGCATCGCGACATTCAGCGGCGTGCAGCCGGCAGCCTTGCAGGAACTCACCGAGGTGCTTGGCAACATGCTGGACGGCCAGAACCTGCGCCGCAGCAAGATGGGCGGCGTGCACACCGCGGCCGAGATCCTGAACCTGATGAATTCCGCGCTGGAAGAAGCCGCGATCGAAAGCGTGCGCGCGCACAACAAGGATCTCGCGCAAAGCATCATCGACGAGATGTTCCTGTTCGACAACCTGATCGAGATGGACGATCTCGGCATCCAGCGTCTGCTGAAGGAAATCGACAGCAATTCGCTGAGGTTCGCGTTGAAGGGCGCGCCGGAAGCGTTGCGCGACAAGTTCCTCAAGAACATGTCCACGCGCGCCGCCGATCTGCTGCGCGAAGAGATGGAAGGCAGCGGACCGGTGCGCATGTCGCAGGTCGAAAAGGAACAGAAGGCGATCCTGCTGGTGGTGCGCAAGCTCGCCAACGATGGCGAAATCGTTCTGGGCGGTGGCGACGACGCGTATGTCTGACGGCGCCTCCGACAACACTCGATCCTGGCGGCCATGGCGCATGGGCGAACTGGCCGAAGCCGTGGCCAATACCACGAGCGGCAAGCGCGACCCGATCGAAGAACGCGCCTTCCAGCAGCAATCGGAATTGCGTGCGTTGCGCGAAAAAACCCGCGATGCCGCGCATCAGGAAGGCTACACGGCCGGCTTCGCCGAGGGCCGGGAAAAAGGTTACGCAGAAGGACTGCAGGCCGCCCACGAAGCGGGCGAGCGCGAACTCACCGAACGCCGCCGCGAGCTCGTCGAACCGCTGACTGCGCTGCTCGATGGCTTGCGCGAAGCGCTGGTCCAACTCGACACCGACATCGGCGACAGCCTCGCCGACGTCGCGCTGGCGGCCGGCCGGCAACTCGCGGGCGAGGCGCTTGAGGCCAAGCCCGAACAGATCCGGACGCTGATCCGCGAACTGCTGCGCGAGGAACCGTTGTTCAGCGGCCAACCCTGTCTGCGCCTGCACCCGGACGATCTCGCGCTGGTCGACACGCCACTGGCGGACGAACTCGGCGCCGCCGGCTGGAAAGTGCAAGCCGATGCAACGCTGGAACGCGGCGGCTGCCGCGTCACCGGTCCGGAAGGCGAACTCAACGCCACCCGCGAAGTGCGCTGGCAGGCACTGCTGGCGCGCGCACGCCGTTACGGCAGCGCCCCGATCCGCGATGCCAAACCGCGCCGCACCCGGAAGCGGGCGTCGTGAGCGCCGCCGAAGCCCACCGCCACAGCGAACACTGGCAGGCCGTGCTCGGCAAGGTGCGCGAGCGCATTGGCGAAGTGCCGAATTGCCAGAGCAGCGGCCGCATCGTGCGCGCCACCGGCCTGGTGCTGGAAGCCGTGGGTCTGCGAGTGCCGCTTGGCAGCGGCTGCCGCATCGAGTTGTCGCAACTGGAAGCCGGCGAAACCCGCTTCGCGGAAGCGGAAGTGGTCGGCTTCGCAGGCGACCGCGTGTTCCTGATGCCGCTGGCGGAAACCAGCGGCCTGACGCCCGGCGCGCGCGTGTTTCCGCTCGGCGACGACGGCAGCACCGGCGCGCGCCGCTATCCGCTCGGCGAAGGACTGCTCGGGCGCGTGGTGGACGGCAATGGCTATCCGCTGGACGGCCTCGATCCGCTCGACGACCTGCCGCATCGCACCCTGCATGCGCCTTCGATCAATCCACTGCGGCGCGCTGCCATCGACACGCAGATCGACGTCGGCATCCGCGCGATCAACACACTGCTGTGCATTGGCCGCGGCCAGCGCATGGGTCTGTTCGCGGGTTCCGGTGTCGGCAAGTCGGTGCTGCTGGGCATGATGGCGCGCTACACCAGCGCCGACCGCATCGTGGTCGGGCTGATCGGCGAGCGCGGCCGCGAAGTCAAGGATTTCATCGACAATATTCTCGGTGCCGAAGGGTTGCGGCGATCCGTCGTGGTCGCCGCGCCCGCCGACACCTCGCCTTTGCAGCGGCTGCAAGGCGCGGCCTACGCGACACGCCTCGCCGAAGGTTTCCGTGACGCCGGCCACAGCGTGCTGCTGATCATGGATTCGCTGACCCGCTACGCGATGGCGCAGCGCGAAATCGCGCTCGCGATCGGCGAACCGCCCGCGACCAAAGGATACCCGCCGTCCGTGTTCGCCAAGCTGCCCGCGCTGGTGGAACGCGCCGGCAATGCCGAACACGGCGGTGGTTCGATCACCGCGTTCTACACCGTGTTGACCGAGGGCGACGACCAACAGGACCCGATCGCCGACTCGGCGCGCGCGATCCTCGATGGCCACATCGTGCTGTCGCGCCAACTTGCCGAATCGGGCCACTATCCCGCGATCGACATCGAAGCCTCGATCAGCCGCGCGATGACCGCGCTGGTGGACGACACCGCATTGCGCCAGGCGTACCGGCTGAAGCAATTGTTCTCGCTGTACCAGCGCAACCGCGACCTGATCGGCGTCGGCGCCTACAGCCGCGGCCACGATCCGCAACTGGACGAAGCGGTGTCGCGCTATCCGGACATCGAAGCATTCCTGCAGCAAGCGATCAACGAGCGCGCCGACATGGACCAATCGCGCGCGGAACTGGCACAACTGTTCGGGGACGAACCGTGAACGTCTCCACGAAACCGGAACTTCGTGCAAACGGGGCGCCATGCACCCCGGCGCAAGTTTTCGTGGCAAGCGCGCCGCTCGACCGGAACGGGTTCACATTCCTGCAACCGGTCACCGCCCGCGCGAGCGGGCTTGCACGGTTCGTGCATCAAGCCCCTCGTTCGCGAGTGGCCGCGGTGCGGCCGCAAGCATTTCCCGATCGCCCGCGGCACTCGGCGGCTTTTTTGGACAGCAAGCAATGAAGTTCAATCCACTGGATGCGCTCATCGAGGAAAGCCGCAAGTCGCGCGACAAGGCCGGCCGCACGCTGGCCGAGGATCGCCGCAGCCAGCAGCAGACCGCGATGCAGCTCGACACCCTGACGCACTACAAGCAGGAATACCGGCGTCGGCTGCATGACGCGCTGATGCAGGGCATGGACGTCGGCCTGTTGAACAACTACCAGAACTTCATCCATTCGCTGGATGATGCGATCGGTTGCGCGGGTGTCCGGCTGCAGCAGCACAGCAACAAGGTCACGGCCAGCCAGCAATCCTGGCGCCAACAGCAGAAGCAGCTTTCGTCATACGACACCCTCGCCAGCCGCCGCGCCGCGCGCGAGCAGTTGAAGCAGGTGCGGCAGGAACAGCGTCGCACCGACGAGGCTACCAACAACGCGCAAGCCCGCCGCCGTTCCGGCGCCCGCTGAGTTCCGAAGGCATCCATCATGGATATCACCCACCTGCTCGCCAACACCGCCGCCAAGGCACCGCTCGCCGGCAAGCCGACCGGCAACGCGGAGCCGGGCGGGCAGTTCGCGTCGGTGCTCGAGGATGCGACGAACGTCCACGGCACGCCCAAGGATTTGACGCTGCTTGCGGCCGCCGCGCCGCGCGCCGCCGCAGCCGCGAAAGAAACCGCCGATCAGGTGTTGCACGCGAAACTCGCGCCGGCCGATCTGCTGGCGCCCAAGGACGCGAAGCCCGAAGAAAGCAGAGACGCGCCGAAGGCCGATTCCAAAGACGCGCAGAAGTCCGGCGACAAGGGCGCGCAGAAGCCGGTCAAGAAAGTGGACGGCAACAACAAGCATGCCCACGCGGACGCCGCGACGCCGCACACCCCGATCGCCGCCGCGATCGATGCTGCGCTGGCTGCCGTGGCCGCCCAGAACGGAAAAACTTCGGCGGCTGACGCCGGCAAGGGCACCGCTTCCGGCCCGCGTGCGAGCGACGCCGCGTCGGACAAGGTCGCGAATGCCGACACGCGCGGCGCCGGCGGCCGTCACCAACTCCTTCAACTGCAACAGACCGCGCAAACCGTGACCTCGTCAGCCGCGTCCAGCCATGCCGGTGCGGATGCCGGCACTTCCGGCAATGGGCACGGCTTTGCATCGCAATTGCTGGCGGCCGCGGATGCATCCACGCATGCGGCTGCACCGACGCACGCCGACAACGGCGCCGGGTCGTCCGCGCTCAACGGGCTCTTCAGCACCAACGCTGCGCCGCAAGCCGCGACGCACGCGAGCGCACCGGCGACGGTTTCCACCGCAATGCTGCAGGCGCCGGTGGGTTCCGCGCCTTGGCAGAACGAACTCGGCCAGCAGCTGATCCGCTTCAGCCAGCGCGGCGACCACCAGATCGAACTGCACCTGCACCCGAAGGAACTCGGCCCGCTGCAGATCAGCCTGCACGTCAACGACCAGGTTGCACAGGCGCACTTCTTCGCCGCGCACGCGCAGGTGCGCGATGCGGTGCAGCAGGCGATCCCGCAGCTCCGCGAAGCGCTGGCCGGCCAAGGCATCGCGCTCGGCGAAGCAATGGTGGGGCAGCAACAGCAGCAACGCCAGGACTCGGGCAGCTTCGGCGGTTCGTCGTCGTCCGCGCCTTCGTTCGGTGGCGCGACCGAAGTCGACAGCATCACGTCGGCGCGCCCGGTCGCGAGCGTATTGCCGCGTGTCGGCGCCGGCGGCGTCGACCTGTACGCCTGAGCAAGTCGCGCGTCCCGATCCGCGCCGCCGTCGCGCAAGGGCACACGCCCTGCATCGATCAAAGCCCCGGACAGCGCCCATTCCAGTGGGCTTTTCCCGCAATGGTCGCGACACGCGGATCGGCATACTGCTTGCATCGATCGGAACCCGCTTCATAGAAGGCGACCCATGAAATCTTCGCAACAAGGCATCGCCAAGCTCTGGTTGATCCTCATCGTCTTGCTGGTCGTGCTGCTCGGCGCGGGCGGTGCGGCCGCATGGCTGCTGCTTGGCAAACATGCCAAAGCGGCCGGCGCCGAGACGGCCGTGGCTGCTGCCGTCGCGCCGAAGCGTGCCGACAAGCCGGTGTTCCTCGACCTCGATTCCTTCACCGTCAACCTCGAAGGCGGCGACCGCCTGTTGTACGTCGGCATGACGCTGCAGCTCGGCAACGAATCCACCCAGGAATTCCTGCGGGCGCATCTGCCGCAGGTCCGCAACCGGATGTTGATGGTGCTCTCGGGCCAGGACGCCGACGCGCTGATCACCAGCGACGGCAAGCAGAAGCTGGCCGAAGCGATCCGCACCTCGTTGCTGAAGCAGTTCGCCGGCGCGCAACCCACGTTGCTGGTGGACAAGGTGCTGTTCACCCAATTCATCGTGCAGTGAGACGCCGCGCCCATGGCCGAAGACGAACTGCTCTCCCAGGAAGAAATCGACGCCCTGCTCAACGGGCCGGGCGGCGACAAAAAGGAAGCCGAGCCTGGCAGCGTCGCGCGCATCCGCGCGTACGATCCGGCCTCGCAGCATCGGGTGATCCGCGAGCGGCTGCACGGGCTTGATTTGATCAACCAGCGTTTCGCGCGCCGGTTCCGGGTCGGCCTGTTCAACCTGATCCGCCGCAGCGCCGACATCACGGTTGAAAGCATGCACTACCAGAGCTACCGGGATTTCGTGCGCAACGTGCCGGTGCCCACCAACCTCAACCTGGTCAGCATGAAGCCGCTGCGCGGCACCGCGCTGGTGGTGTTCCCACCCAACCTGATCTACATGGTGGTGGACAACCTGTTCGGCGGCGACGGCCGCTTCGTCACTAAATCCGAAGGCCGCGAATTCACCAACACCGAGCAGCGCATCATCCGCCGCGTGCTGGACCTTGCGCTCGACAGCTACCAGAAGTGCTGGCAGACGGTGTTCGCGCTGGAGATGGCGTACCTGCGTTCGGAGGTGCAGGCCAAGTTCGCCAGCATCACCAATTCGCCCAACGAGATCATCGTCAACACCACGTTCCACATCGACGTCGGCAACCTGAGCAGCTATTTCCAGATCTGCATCCCCTACTCGATGATCGAACCGCTGCGCGACCTGCTGGCCAACCCGGCCATCGGCGCGCACGAGGGCAACGATCAGGCGTGGACCCAGCGCATGGCCGGCAAGCTGCGCGACTCCGAAGTGGACCTGGTGGCCGAATTCGTCACGGTACCCAGCCGCATCCGCAAGGTGCGCACGCTGAAGGTGGGCGACGTGCTGCCGATCGAACTGCCGAAATCGGTGACCGCGAGCGTCCGCGGCGTGCCGGTGCTCGAGTGTGAGTACGGCAGCCACAAGAATCAGCGCGCGCTGCGCGTGCAACGCGTCATCAACCATTCCAACCCGGACGGCGCTACCGCCGAAGTCTTTGTCAAAGGGCACCTGCCAACAGCCCAGGAATCCGACCATGAGTAATCCGACCGTGAAGAAAGCCGCGAAATCCGCCGCCAAGCCCGATGCCGCGGAAGACCTGAACGAACAGGCCGCCACCGCGACCGCCGAAGCCGATCCGTGGGCCGAAGCGCTGGCCGAACAGGCCGCCGCACCTACCGCCGAAGCCAAGCCGATGGCCACGCCGCGCAACGCCGGCGCCGACGTGTTCCAGCCGCTCAGCGCGAACGCCGACGGCGTCAATGCGCGCGACCTGGAAATGATCATGGACATCCCGGTGAAGCTGAGCGTGGAGCTCGGCCGCACCCGCCTCACCATCAAGCAGCTGCTGGAACTGGCGCAAGGCTCGGTGGTGGAACTCGACGGCCTGCCCGGCGAGCCGATGGACATCCTGATCAACGGTTACCTGATCGCGCAGGGCGAAGTGGTGGTGGTGGAAGACAAGTTCGGCATCCGCATCACCGAAATCATCACCCCTTCGGAGCGGCTGCAGCGGCTGAACCGCTGAGCGAATCATGAGCGCCGCTGCATCTTCATCGGCCCTGCCGTCTTCGCTGACGGGCGCCGCCAACGTCGGTGGCCTCGCCGCGATGGGAAAGGTCGCGTTCGCGCTGCTGGTCATCGTCGGCATGATCTTCCTGTGCGCATGGGTGATCCGTCGCTGGGGGCCAGGCGGCGGTTCGCTCGGCCAGCGCATCAAGCTCGTCGCCGCCAAGGCGGTGGGCACCAAGGAACGCGTGGTGATCGTCGAAGTGGAAGGCACCTGGCTGGTGCTCGGCGTCACCGCCGGCGGCATCAGCAAGTTGCATGAACTGCCGGCCGCAAAGGCCGCGCCGGCGCCCACGGGCCCGGTCGCTCCGGCGGGGGACACCTTCGCCAAACGTTTTGCCGCCGCGCTGAAGCAGAATCTCGGCGGGGGCGGTCGATGACCGCGCTGAGGCTTCGCGTTGCGCGGTACCTGCGCCCCGCGCTGAAACCGGCGTGCCTGTTGCTGGTGCTGGCGGCGGCCGCCATGCTGCCGCACCTCGCGCACGCCCAGGCCGCGCTGCCCGCGCTGACCAGCAAGCCAACGGCCGATGGCGGCCAGCAGTGGTCGATCCAGTTGCAGACGCTGCTGCTGCTGACCAGCCTCGCGTTCCTGCCGGCCGCACTGCTGATGATGACCTGCTTCACGCGGATCATCATCGTGCTCAGCCTGCTACGCACCGCGCTGGGCACGGCTTCGGCGCCGCCCAACCAGGTGTTGCTGGGCCTGACGCTGTTCCTGACCTTCTTCGTGATGGCGCCGACCTTCAGCCAGGCCTACGACACCGCCTGGGCGCCGCTCAGCAAGGGCACCATCAACATGCAGCAGGCGCTCGACACCGGCAGCAAGCCGTTCCACGAATTCATGATCTCGCAGACCCGCGAAACCGATCTCGCGATGTTCGCGCGACTGGCCAAGGTCGGCCCGATGCAAGGTCCGCAAGACGTGCCGATGCGCGTGCTGGTGCCGGCTTACGTCACCAGCGAATTGAAGACCGCCTTCCAGATCGGCTTCACGATTTTCATCCCGTTCCTGATCATCGACCTGGTGGTGGCCAGCGTCCTGATGGCGCTGGGCATGATGATGGTGCCACCCGCCACGATCTCGCTACCGTTCAAGTTGATGCTGTTCGTGCTGGTGGATGGCTGGCACTTGATCATCGGTTCGCTCGTCCAGAGTTTTTCCGCCTGACCGGCCTCCCGCAAGGAACCCGACATGTCACCCGAAACCGTCATGAGCCTGTCGCATCACGCGATGATGGTGGCGTTGATGCTGTCGGCGCCGCTGCTGCTGACCGCGCTGGCGGTCGGCTTGCTGGTGAGCCTGTTCCAGGCCGCGACCCAGATCAACGAAATGACCTTGTCGTTCATTCCCAAAATCCTCGGCGTGTGCGTGGTGGTGATCGTCACCGGGCCGTGGATGGTGTCGGTGATCGTCGACTACACCACCGCGCTGCTGCAGAGCCTGCCGTTACTGGTGCACTGAGCGTCATCGGGATCGCGCCGTGCTGACCGTCACCCACGCGCAGCTTTACGCCTGGCTGGCGCTGTTCCTGTGGCCGTTCTTCCGGCTGCTTGCATTCATGATGACCGCGCCGCTGCTCGGCCATTCGAGCATTCCGCGCACCGTGAAAGTCGGGCTGGCCGCGCTGATCACCTTCGTGGTCGCGCCCGGCCTGCCAGCGTTTCCCGCCGTGCCGATCTGGTCGTGGGCGGGGCTCGGCATCATCGTCGAACAGATCCTGATCGGCGCCGCACTGGGGCTGGTGTTGCGCGTGACGTTCACCGCGGTGATGGCGGCCGGCGATTTCATCGGCCTGCAGATGGGCCTCGCGTTCGCGACGTTCGTGTCGCCCGACACCGGCACCAACACCATGGTGCTGTCGCGGTTGTTCTACATGATCGCGCTGCTGATGTTCCTGGCGTTGAACGGCCACCTGATGGTGATCGAAACCCTCGCCTTCAGTTTCCACGCGCTGCCGGTCGGCGTGGCCGGCTTGAACGTGGGCGCATTCGATCTGCTGGCGCGTTCCGGCGCCACGGTTTTTTCCGCGGGCCTGGCGCTGGCATTGCCGCTGATCGCGGCGCTCCTGATCGTCAACCTGTGCCTCGGCATCCTCAACCGTTCGGCGCCGCAGTTGACGGTGTTCTCGGTGGGCTTTCCGATGTCGCTGACGCTGGGCTTGGTGCTGCTCGGTGTATTGATGACCGACCTCGGCCGCTATCTCGATGCGTTGTTCGGCCAGGGGCTGCAATCCATGCAGACGATGATCCAGGCGATGGCGCCGATTTGAGGCCGGGCATTTCCTGATTGGCAGCCATGTCCCGCAGCGGACGATCCGTTGCCGCCTCTGGTCCGGGGCGGAATGGCGTTGGAACCAAGGAACCTCTGATCAATCCGCCGCTCGTCATCCCGGCGAAAGCCGGGGCCCAGTGACATTTGTGCAACGCCCATAAATGCAAAGTCGCTGGGTGACGCGCCGCATCCTGCGGCTTGCCCTTCGGGCCAACGGCTGCGCCAATGTTCGCTCCGCATCCTGCCTCCGCAGTCCGGATATCGCTTAGCGACTGTGTTTGCAGGATTGCAAACGCGAACGCCGAAGGCGGCGCGTAGCACGAGCGCCATGGATGGCGCGAGTATTCCGGGATGACGAGCAAAATCAGAGAGCTTCCATTGCGCTGGCTCGCGCCGCTCAACTGCAGCGTTCGAAGGATTTGATCCTTGCCACGCGAAATGAATTGCGCTTACAGCAGATCGAACAGGTTCATCTGCTTCATCGAGACGAACGCCTTCTGCGCGGCCTGCAGGCCGACGCTGCGCAGGCTGTATTCGGAGATCGCGGTGTTGTAGTCGAGGTCGACGAGATCGGACTTGGTCTGCGCGTAGTTGAGCTGGCGGTTGCTGGCGACCTTGTCGACCACGTCCAGTTCGTTGAGGCGCGACCCGACCGACGCGCGCACCATCAGCACGTTGTCGAGGCTGCCGTCGAACTCGGTCATCGCGTTGCCCAGGGTGTTCTGCAGCGCAGCTTGCTGGGCCGGCGTGTCGGCGGGCTGCTTCAGGATCGCCAGCGCCTTCTCGAACGTCTTGAAAAGGTCGGTGTTCAGGTTCTGCGCCTGATCCACGTCGATCGCGTCGCCGTTCGCGGGCGTGCCGCTCAAGGTCAGCGACAGGCCGCCATATTGGATCGCCTGGCCCGATTGGTAAGGTTGCGCCGCCTGCAGCGCCGTGCCGGAACTGTCCTGGATTTCATACGTGGCGACACCGCCGGTCACCGAGAACGCGACCTTGAATGGCGTGCCGAAATTCGGATCGCTGCTGTCGATGACGTCCGGCCGGCCCTTGAAGGTGACGCTGCCGGTGTTGCCGCTTTCGGCGACGGCCATGAAGCCGGTGGCACCGCGCGTGCCCTGGAACACGGTGCTGCCCGTGTCGCTCACGTCCATCAAGCGCGAGGCGTCGATCTGCTGTTGGCGGCTCGTGTCCTGGTTTGGATCGGTCACCGTGTAGGTGACGGCGCCGCCGCTCATCACGAACGGCACGGACTTGTCCTGGTAACCGCCGAACAGGTAGCGGCCGTTGCCGTCGGTGGCATTGGCCTGGCCGAGCACGGTTTGGTAGATGCCCTGCAACTGGCTGGCGATCGACGCGCGGTCGGCGTTGGTCAGGGTGCCGTTGGCCGCCTCCAGCATCAGTGTCTTGGCGCTCGATACGGCATCGCCCACGCTGTTGAGCACGCTTTCTTCCATCGACAGCGCGTTGCGGGCGCTGACGCGCGAATCGGTGTACTGGCTGGTGATCGCCTGCGCCTGGCTGACCTGCACCGCGCGCGAGGCGGCCTGCGGATCGTCCGACGGACGCATCACGCGCTGGCCGGAAGCAATCTGCTGGCCCACGTGCGAAAGTTCCGCCTGCTGCTGGTTCAGCGAACGCATGCTCTGGGCGTAAAGGGTTTGGGTGCTGATGCGCATGGCGGTTTCCCCTGTCGATTACCGCAAGCCCAGGATGGCGTCGAGAATGGTGGAGCCGGTCTGGATGACCTTGGCGTTGGCCTGGTAGTACTGCTGGTAGCGCACGAGGTTGGCCGCCTCCTCGTCGAGGTTCACGCCCGATTGCGACTGCTGCACGTCGGTCAACTGTTCGCTCAGTCCCTGCTGGGCTTTCAGGTTCACCTGCACGATGTTGGTGCGGTTGCCGACGTCACCGACCAGCGATGCGTAGGCCTGGTTGAAGCTGGCGGTGCCGCCGACCAGCGACTGCGACTGCAGGGCTTGCAGCGCCAGCGCGTTCTTGTTGTTGCCGGTACCGCCGGCGGTGTCGGCCGCGGCGAGCTTGGCCGGATCGCCGATGATGTTCTGGAAACCCGACGCGGCGATGCGCGTCGGCTGCACCTGGAAACGATCGCCGTCGGCCAGGTTGGCTGGGTTGCTGACCGTGACCGTGACGCCGCCGAAGCTCAACTGGTTGCTGGCATCCAGCGTCGCGGTGGTGGTTTCGCCGGAGTCGGCGCGCGTGATCCTGAAACTGCTGCTGGCGGCGTCGTAGCGCACGTCGTAATCATTGGCCGTGAGCTGGCCTGCATTGGCGGGATCGAACGCGACGCTCATCGAAGCCGTGCCGGTGTTGCGCGCGTTCGCATACGCCAGCGGCTGGCCGACCGTGAACATGTCGCCGCCGGCATCGCCGTTCAGATCGACGCCCGCGCGGTGCTGGGTGTTGATGCCTTCGGCGAACGCCACCGCAAGCTGGCCGAGCTTGTTGCGGGTCGGATTCAGCGTTTCATCACGGAACGTCAGCAAGCCGCCCAGCGTGCCACCGGAAAAAGTGGAATCCTGGATCTCGACCAGGTTGCCGGACGCATCGCGGTAGCCGATCGAGGTGCGGCTGGGATCGACGGACGAAGGCATGGTTTCCAGATCGAACTGCTTGCCGCCGCTGACCAGCGGCTGGCCGTTGCCGAAGGAAACGTTGTAGCTGCCGCTGTCCTGCGTGGACACGCGTACGTTGACGCGCTTGCTCAAGTCCGCCACCAACTGGTCGCGCTGATCGAGCAGGCTGCTGGGGGCTTCGCCCTGCTTGGCCTGGGCCAACGCGATCTGGGTGTTGAGGTTCGCGATCTGCTTGGCGGTGTTGTTGATCTGGGTGACTTCGTCGTGCAACTGGCCGTCGAGTCCCGAGGCCATGTCGGAGAGGTAACTGTCGAAGGAACGGAACTGCGCGCTCAAGGTGTCGGCGCTGCCGATCACGCCTTGGCGCGCGGCCGGGTCGGACGGCGTGCTCGCCAGATCCGATACCGAGGAAAAGAACTTCTGCATCAGCGGCGCGAGGCCCGAATCCTGGTCGGCCAGCAGGTTGTCGATCTGGCTGACCTGGGTCTGGTAGGCGTCCAGCGCGCTGGTCTTGCTGTTGGCACTGTTGAGCTGCTGGGCGATGTAGCCGTCGAACTGGCGCTGGATGCCCTGCACCTTCACGCCTTGGGTGGCCGGCAACTCGCCCAGCTCCACCACCTGCCGGTTGTAGCCCGGGGTATAGACGTTGCTGATGTTGTTGCTGGCGGTGTTGAACGCGGCGCTGGCGGCATTCAGACCACTCAACCCGATGGAGAAAATGCTCACTGTCGGTTTTCCTTCGAAGCTCTGTTGACGTTATCGGCAACCCGCGGGATTTCTTGAACGATTGTGAATTCGGGGCCTGCCCCGCTCAGGGCATGACCACGCGGCCTATCTGCTGCATGATCGAGATCAGCTTGTCGGCGTAGCGCGGATCGGTGGCATAACCGCAATCCTGCAGGGCCTGGGCCGCCTGCTCCGGACTGTCGGCCTGCCGCACCGCCGCGTAGCGCGCGCTGTTGCCGAGCAATTTCGCGTGGTCGACGAACGATTCGATGTACGAGCCATAGGCCCGGAAGGTCTCGCGCACGCCGACCTTGCGGCCGCCCACGTATTCGTCGGTCATGTTGTTGGCGGTGGCACCGTTCCAGCTTCCGCCGGCCTTGATGCCGAACAGGTTGTGGCTCTTGGCGCCGCTGTCGGCGGTCATCTCGTGGCGGCCCCAGCCGGTTTCCAGCGCGGCCTGCGCCAGGATCAACCGCGCCGGCACGCCGCTCATCTGCGCTGCAGCGCGCGCGGCGCCCACGAAACGGTTCACGAAGCGGGTATAGACGTTGCCTTCGCCATCGTCGGATTGATCGTTGGCGCTCGAGGAGGGCGCGCTGACGCCCGCAACGGAGTCGGACGCCGTGCGCGCGACGGGTTTGGCTGAGGCCTCGGCAGCGCGGATCTGCGCGACGACCGCGGCGATCATGCCTTCGTCCTGGTGGCCGTCGCCATCGTCGTTCGTCGCGGCGATCGCCGGCATGCCGTCCAGCGAACGCGGCGTGCCGCGCGGAATCGCGGCGATGCGCATCGCCATCGTGGCATCGCCGGCCGGTTGGGGTTGCGAGGGCTTGTTGTGCGACAACTGGCGCACCAGCATCTCGGCGATGCCGGTGCCCTTCCCTGCCATGTTCTGGGCGAGCTGCTGGTCGAGCAGCGACTGGTAGAACTGGATCTGACGATTGTCCGTGAGATCGGACTTGAAACCGGCATCGCGCATGCTCTTCAGCATCTGCCCGAGGAACACCGCCTCGAACTGCTTGGCCGCTTCCTTCAACTGCGCCTGCGGATCCTTCACGGCCGCCCGCTTCAGGCCATCGAGGCCCTTCACGTCCAGCGCGAAACGCGCCGTGTCGAGCGAGCCGACCGCCATCACATCATCTCCAGGTCCGCATTCAACGAACCCGCGGCCTTCAGCGCTTCGAGGATCGACATCAGGTCCTGCGGCGTCGCGCCGAGCGCATTCAGCGCATCCACCACCTGCATCAGGTCGGCGCCCTTGACCACGTTGAGGCTGCCGCGCTGCTTGGTGATGTTGATGGCGCTGTTCTGCACCACCGTGGTCTTGCCATTGCTGAAGGGCGCCGGCTGGCTGACGGTGTTTTCGGTGCTGATCACCACCGACAGGTCGCCGTGCGCGACCGCGGCCGGCTGCAACGTTACGCGCTGGTTCAGGACGACCGAACCGTTGCGCGCATTGATGATCACGCGCGCCGGCGCATCCACCGGGGTCACTTCCAGACTCTGGATGCGCGCAATGAAATCGACGCGCTGGTTCGGATCCTGCGGACCGTCGACGCGGATGGTGCGCGCGTTCTCGGCGGACGCCACCTGCCGACCCATCGCGCCGTTGATCGCGTCCACCACGCGCTGCGCGGTGCCGAAATCGGCGCGCTTCAACTGCAGCGCCAGCATGCCGCCGTTCTGGCCGAGCTCCAGCGGCACGCTGCGTTCGACGATCGCACCATCACTGATCGTCCCGCCCGACTGCTGGTTGATCTGAACGCTGGAACCACCGGCGCTGGCACCCGCGCCGCCGACCAGCATGTTGCCCTGCGCGATCGCGTAGGTGTTGCCGTCGACGCCCTTCAAGGGCGTCATCAGCAACGTGCCCCCACGCAGGCTTTTCGCATTGCCGACCGAAGACACCACCACGTCGATGTGCTGGCCGGGCGCCGCGAACGGCGGTAGGGTGGCGGTGACCATCACCGCCGCCACGTTGCGCAACTGCATGTTGGTGCCGGGCGGCACCGTGATGCCGAGGCGCGAGAACATGTTGGTCAGGCTTTGCGTGGTGAACGGCGTCTGCATGGTCTGGTCGCCGCTGCCGTCCAGCCCCACCACCAGCCCATAACCGACCAGGGCGTTGTCGCGCACCCCGGCGAAGTCGGCGAGTTCGCGCAGCGTCTGCGCGTGCACCTGCGTCGTCGCCAGCAAGGCCAGCAGCAACCACAACGCGCTTTTGCGCGCCGACCCGAACAGCTTGTCCAAACCACGACTGACGATCACGAGGTTGTCCTTCAGAACGGCGACACTTTCATCATCACCCGCTGCAGCCAGCCCATCCGCTGCGCATCGTTGATGTAGCCGTCGCCCACGTATTCGATGCGCGCGTCGGCCACGCGCGTGGACAGCACCGAGTTGTCGGCACTGATGGTGCGCGGGTCGACCGTGCCGGCGAAGCGGATGTATTCGGTGCCCTGGTTGATCGCGATCTGCTTTTCGCCATGCACGCGCAAGTTGCCGTTGTTGAGCACCTGCACCACGGTCACGGTGATCGTGCCGCTGAAGGTGTTGTTGGCCTTGGCGCCGCCCGACCCCTGGAAGTCGTGCCCGCCCTTGAGGTCGATGCCGAGCTTGCCGAGATCCTTGAGGCCGTTCGGCACCACGGTCGGATCGAAGCTGGATTCGCTCTTGCGGCTGGCGCTGGCTTGAGCGTTCTTGGACGCGCTGACCTGCTCGTTGAACACCACCGTCAGCACGTCGCCCGGCATGCGCGGACGCTGGTCTTCGAACAGCGGACGATTGCCGTAGCTCGCCGCCTGGAAGATCGCGCCATTCGGCACCGGCGGCGGCGGTGCGGGAATTTCCACCGGCGGCATCTGCGCGACCACGGGCTTGTGGACGAAGTGCGAGCAGCCCGACAGCGCCAACGCGGCAACGGCGAATGGGGCAATACGCAGCGCCTTAGAGCTGAGACAACTTGGCGAGCATTTCATCGGAGGTCTGAACCGCTTTGCTGTTGATTTCGTAGGCACGCTGGGTCTGGATCATGCTGACCATTTCCTCCACCACGTTGACGTTGGAGGTTTCGACGTAGCCCTGGTCGAGGCGGCCGGCGCCGTTCAGGCCCGGCGTCGATTCATTGCGCATGCCGGACGCGCTGGTTTCGAGATACAGGTTGTCGCCGATGCTCTGCAGCCCGGCGGGATTGACGAAGGTCGAAAGGCTCAACTGCCCGACCTGGGTCGATTCGTTGCTGCCGGGCTGGGTGACGGTGACCACGCCATCCTTGCCGATCGTGATCGACAACGCGTCCTGCGGAATCAGCACCGCGGGCTGGATCGGATAACCATCGGCGGTGACTAGCTGGCCGCTCTCGTTGACCTGGAAACTGCCGTCGCGGGTGTAGGCATTGTTGCCGTCCGGCATCAGTACCTGGAAGAAACCCTTGCCGTCGATCGCGACGTCCTTGGAGTTGCCGGTCTGTTCGAGGCTGCCCTGGGTCTGGATGCGTTCGGTCGCGACCGGACGCACGCCCGAGCCGATCTGCAGGCCCGCCGGCAGTACATTTTGCATGTCGTTGCGGCCGCCGGCCTGGCGCATGTTCTGGTACAGCAGGTCCTGGAACACGGCGCGCGATTTCTTGAATCCGTTGGTGCTGACGTTCGCCAGGTTGTTGGCGATCACGTCCATCTTGGTCTGCTGCGCTTCAAGACCGGTCTTGGCGGTCCAGAGTGACTTGATCATCGGTTAGTCCTCCAAGTCTCAGCCGAGCGACAACAGTCGGTCGGCCTGGCGTGCGTTGTCCTCGCTGGACTGCACGGCCTTCATCTGCATTTCGTACATGCGCGAGGTGGCGATCATGTCGACCATGGATTCCACCGCGCTGACGTTGCTGCCTTCCAGCGCGCCGGTCTGCAGGCGCGCGTTGTCGTCGGCCGCCAGCGGCGCGGGGTTGCCGGCGGGATCGAGCGAGCGGAACAGGCCGTCGTCGCCGCGCGCAAGTGATTTCTCGTCGGGCGTGACCAGCTTCAATTTGCCGACCTGCACCAGCGCATCGGGCTTGTCGCCCGGACCGATCGCGCTGATGGTGCCGTCGGCGCCAATCGTGAGTTCCGCGCCCAGCGGCACGATGATCGGGCCGCCGTCACCGATCACCGGACGGCCGGCGCTGGTGATCATGCCGGTGCCGTCGACCTGCAAGTCGCCGCGCCGGGTATAGGCTTCCTGACCGTTCTCGTCCTGCACCGCAAGCCAGGCGCCGCCTTCCAGCGCGACATCGAGGTCGCGGCCGGTGGCATCGATCGGGCCGGGCGCGAAATTGCTGGTGGGCGTGGTGGCCATCACCGACACGCGGGTGCGCAGCGCGCCGTCGCCTTGCACCGGCACCGCGCGCATCGCGTCGATCTGTCCACGGAAACCCGTGGTCGACACGTTGGCGAGGTTGTTGCTGACCACCGCCTGTCGGTTGAAGCTTTGCTGGGCGCCGCTCATCGCGGTGTAGATCATGCGATCCATGGGAATTCCTCAGCCGGCCATCAACGCAGGTTGACGACGGTTTGCAGCACCTGATCCTGAGTCTTGATGGTCTGCGTGTTGGCCTGATAGTTGCGCTGGGCGATGATCAGGTTCACCAGCTCGGTGGCGAGGTCGACGTTGGACGATTCCAGCGTGCCGTCTTCGAGGCTGCCGAGCTGGCCGGCACCGGCGGTGCCGAGCAGCGGCTGCCCGGAGTCGCCGGTTTCCGTCCACGCGTTGTCGCCGGCCGGCGCCAGGCCTTCGGGATTGCGGAAGTTGGCCAGTGCGATCGTGCCGAGCGTGCGGGTCTGCTCGTTGGAGTAGCTGCCGACGATGTCGCCGTTCTTGTCGAAACGGATGCCGACCAGGCTGCCCGAGGTGTAACCGTCCTGCACCAGCGACGACAGCGCGAAATCGTTGCCGAACTGGGTAGTGCCGTTGAAGCCCAGCGTGAAGTTCATGGGGGCAGCGCCGCCAGCCGGCGTGAACGTCACGTTCGGCAGGGTGCTGGCGCCGGCGTTCAACACGCCGTTGGGATCGAACACCAGCGTGCCCTGGTTGGCGGGATTGAACGTACCGTCCATCCCGACGCGGACTTCCCAGGTATTGCCGGCGGTCTTGGTGAAGTACGTGGTCATGATGTGCTGCACGCCCAGCGAGTCGTAGGTCGTGCCAGTGTTCGCGTACGAGTAGGTGTTGGCATCGGTGGCGTCGAACGGCACGGTGGCGCGGTTGATCGTGGGCGAGCTGGCGTCGAGGTTCAGCGCCGCCTGCACGGACGTGGTCGGATTCGCGCTCATCGCATCGCTCGGGACGTGCAGCGCTTCCGGAGTGCCGCCGGTGCCCACGCCCGCGGCGAAGCCGGTGAGCTTGGCGCCACTCGCGTTCACGAGGTAACCGTCCTGCGTCAGCGTCAGCTGGCCGTTGCGCGAATACACCACCTGGTCACCCTGCTTGAAGCGGAAGAAACCGCCGCCGTTGATGCCGAGGTCGAGATTGCGACCGGTGGTTTCCAGCGTGCCGTTCGCGAAGTTCTGCAGCACGCCCGCCACGCGCACGCCCTGCCCGATCTTCGAGCCGGCGTAGACGTCCGCGAACTGGATGCTGGAACCCTTGAAACCGTAGGTCTGCGAGTTCGCGATGTTGTTGCCGATGGCGTCGAGGTTCTGCGAGGCGGCGTTGAGACCGCTCAGTGCTTGCGAAAAACTCATGGGTGCGCTCCTGGGAAAACGATGGTTGGATCAGAGGATCTGGCGAACGTCGCCAAGACTGACTTGATTGGTGATGCCGCCGAGGTCCAGCAGCGGGCCGTCCTTGCCGGTGCTGATGCCGGTGACGAGTGCGTAATTGAGGCCGGTGACGTCCACCGCGTCGCTGCCGCTGGCGGCCTTGACCGCGAGCGTGTACGCGCCCTGCGGTGCCTGCGAGCCGTCGTCGAGCTTGCCGTCCCAACTGAACGACTGGGTGCCGGCATCCACGGCGCCGAGGTCGAAACTGCGGACGACTTTTCCCGATCCGTCGGTGATCGTGATCTGCACGTCGTCGGCCGGCGCCCCGAGTTCCAGGCCGAACGGCGTGGTGGTGCCGTCGCTGCCGACCAGCACGCGATCGCCCGGCACCAGCACGCCCTTGCCAATCAGCGCCGCGGCCTGCAGCGACTGCCCGGCGTTGATCTGGCCCGTGATGCCTTTCAGCGTGGTGTTGAGGTCCTGGATGCCGCTGACGGTGTTGATCTGGGCCAACTGCGAGGTCATCTGCGAGTTGTCCATCGGGTTCAGCGGGTCCTGATTCTTCAACTGCGTGACCAGCAGGGTCATGAAGTGGTTCTGCAGGTCGCTTGCGGTGTCGGTCTTGGCGGCGGTGCTGGCGTTGAGCGCGCTCAGCAGGCTGGGATCGATCGATTGCGCGGCGGAAACAGCCATCAGCCTTCTCCCAACGTGAGGGTCTTGGTCATCATCTGCTTGCTGGTGTTCAGCACTTCCACGTTGGCCTGGTACGAGCGCGATGCCTCGATCATGTTGACCATCTCCTCGACCGGCTGGACGTTGGGCAGGCTGACGTAACCCTGGTCGTCGGCGTTCGGATCGCCAGGGCGGTATTCGCGGCGCAGCGGCGTCGCGTCTTCCACGACCCTGGATACGCCGACGCCCGCCGAACCGTCACGGCCGCGGGCTTCGAACACCACCTGTTTTGCGCGATACGGCTGGCCATCGGGGCCGGCCACGCTGTCGGCGTTGGCCAAGTTGCTGGCCGCCACGTTCATGCGTTGCGACTGAGCCTGCATGGCCGAGCCTGAAATCTGGAAAATCGAAAACATGGTCATGGATCAATCCCCTTCGTGATCGTCATTCCGGCTGCATCGCAGCCTTCAGGTTGCGCAGGCGGGTGTTGATCAGCGTGAGCGAGGTTTCGTAGCGCACGGTGTTGTCCGCGAACGCGGCGCGTTCGACGTCCATGCTCACCGTGTTGCCATCGAGGCTCGGCTGGTCGGGCACGCGATACAGCATCTGCGGCGCAGTGCCGACGCTCTCGCCGCTGCCCTGCAGATGGCCGGTGGACGAGGTGGTCATTGCCAGCTGGCCCTGCGAACCGTCGCGCGCGGTGGCCTGGGCCAGCGCCCGGGAAAAGTCGAAATCGCGCGCCTTGAAGTTGGGCGTGTCGGCGTTGGCGATGTTGCCGGCCAGCACCTTCTGGCGTTCGAAGCGCAAGCCCAGTGCCTGACGGTCGAAGTCCAGTGCCGAAGCGAGCTTGTCGAGCATGATCGGTCCCCCTGTTGCGCCGTGGCGGACGTGATGCGCCGCCATCGGTGGAAGTTCGGAATCGAGAATACGCGCGGGGGTGGCGATCCAATCGGACAAACAGACCGGGTTTTTACGTTCAATTCGGACGCTCGTGGACCGCACCACTTGCCTACACTGGCGCTCGTCACGATCCCGCCGTCAGCACCGGCGCAGGCCCACGCGCAGCCGAAGGCATACAGAAATGGTTTCG